>Ga0209582_1000117_pt1 | contig 82905 bp, 61 predicted proteins | sample KloWWTmetKNB5Kit_FD_187176 | JGI IMG/M metagenome (GOLD analysis project Ga0209582, IMG submission 187176) | Active sludge microbial communities from Klosterneuburg, Austria, studying microevolution and ecology of nitrifiers - Klosterneuburg... | ecosystem: Engineered > WWTP > Aerobic digester >...
GAGAACACCGCTGCCTGGGAGAACCTGAAGTCGGTCGGCATCGACCTGATCTCCGACGATAGTCTTCGCAATGCCATAGCAGCCCTGTACTCCACCAAATACGTGTACCAGGAGAATCTGGAGAAGAACATGGACGATCACTATCAGTGGAACCAGCTATACCCAATGGTCCTGAAGAACTTGGATGTGGAAGCAGTATGGGTATCGGCAACGCCTGTGGACCATGAGGGACTTATGGATGACAGGGAATTCCGTGAGGTGTTGAAAATGAACCTCTTCATTCGCAGGTACATGCAAGGGCAATACGAAGCGATCGAGGACGAGATAGAGGACATCCTCGAACGGCTGGATGCTCACATCCGGCACCTTGAGGCTCGCACGTAACGCGCATCGACAATGATCAAATTCTTCCGCCAGTTCCGCCAATGCATGATCAAGGAGAACCGCGTTTCGCAATACCTCTTGTATGCCATCGGCGAGATCGTGCTGGTGGTGATCGGGATCTTGATCGCGTTGCAGATCAACACCTGGAATGAAGGTCGAAAGAGCCAAGCACTGGTCATGGTCCGCTTGTCCGAACTGGTCCAGGATCTTGAGTTGGACCGGTGGCATTTCGACTATCACCTTCGATTGGCCGAGGCGGAGAACCACCGCATCGATAGTATACGTACCCTGCTAAGCGATGGGTCTGCCGATCAGGAGGTACTAATGCGCATGATCAAGAATGGTTCCGGTTTTTTGACCCGCCTGCAATGGGTGATGATCGCCACCACTGAATTCCCCCAATTGCATCAGAAGACCCTTCTCTCTCTACAGAATTCCGGTCAACTGGCCATCTTCGACCATGAGCTTCAAGAGTCCATAGGCAGTTTCTATGGCTTTCACCAGAAATACTCCTTCATGATCGAGGAGATCATGAAGGAGAAGAACATCGTCCATGCCGATTTTGTACGGTCGGTCCCTTACGATCCAAACCCAGAAGCGAGCAAATTGAATGCGGTCCTAGTGGAACAATTGTGGAGCAAGGTGGATGAAGCCGAGGCCGGTAGGAGCTATATCACGCTATTGAACACCTTTCACGAGCTCAACACGAAGACCATCTTCTTCAATTCCATGCGCTTGGGAAAGACCAAGATCATGATCGATGAGATGAATGCAGTGCTCCATTCTGTGGATGGCGTTGAGGAGGACCAAAAAGAAGCATCAGAGCTATGATCAAATTCTTCCGCCAGTTCCGCCAACGCATGATCAAAGAGAACCGAGTTTCCCGCTACCTGCTCTACGCCATCGGTGAGATCGTGCTGGTGGTTGTCGGGATCTTGATGCCCTCGCTCTGCCCCGACCCTAAAGGGTGCGCCAACACACAGAACCGGTGAACATGAAAAAGGACAGTTTGGATATCAATGGAATGCATAATGGAGCCAGTTCCAGGGTATTCAAGAATGCCGCAAAACTCAGAGAGTCCCTGACTGAATCAGAGATAAGACTCTGGGAGTTCTTGAAGACCAAACCACTTGGACACAAATTCCGAAGACAGCATCCAATCGCAGGCTATGTACTGGACTTCTATTGTCATAAACTAAGACTGTCGATCGAACTCGATGGTGGCTATCATTTCAGCAAGGAACAAAGGGCTAAGGATGCTGTTCGTACTTCATATCTAAAGGAGCTCGGCATTTCTGAATTGAGGTTCTCCAATAAGCAGATCCTCGAGGACTTTGAACCTACGATCGTACTATTAATGACGATCCTGCGCGAGGGCCCGCCCTTTAGGGTTGGGGCAAGCGCAGGCGATCTCACTGCCCGATGATCAAATTCTTCCGAAATATCCGCCAACGCATGATCAAAGAGAACCGTGTTTCGAAGTAGCTGCTGTACGCCATCGGCGAGATTGTGCTGGTGGTGATCGGGATCTTCCTGGCACTGCAACTGAACAACTGGAACGCCGAACGCAAGGAGTCCGACAAAGAGATCGGATCGTTGAAGGAAATGCGACAGAACTTGGAAAGTGACCTCGCCGATTGCAGGTACAACATCAACATGAACGAGCGGATGCACAGCGGCTGTGTGGCTGTATTGAAGCACCTTGAAGAACGAACTCCTTTCCACGATCCGCTGCGTGTGCATTACGGGAACATCTTCGGATCCACCGTCCTGACGCCGAACACCTCGGCCTTCGATAACCTGAAAAGCATCGGCTTCGACCTGGTCAAGAAGGACAGTTTGCGGCGTAGCATTACTGCGTTGTACTCCGAGCGTTATACTTACCTGAATAAGCTTGAAACCGGCTACGACGCGCACCTCCAGAGCTTCGACTTGGGCCCGCAGGTCTACGAAAAGATCGTGATTGATACCGTTTGGAAGAGCGGTCACCCCATCGACTCCATGGCGCTCATGGATGACAATGCGTTCAAAGGCGTGGTGCGCATGAACGTGTTCACGCGGGGCTATATGGTTCGGATCTATCAAGGCTTCGAGAAGCAGATCCTCGAGCTGATGGAGATGATCGATGAGGAACTGGAATAGCACGCTCTCGGATCAGTTCCTTCCATTTCAACGGTAAGGTCAGATGGGTATCGCTGATGATCGGATCCGACCGCACTTCGATGAAGTAGATGGTGAACTGTTGCAGAGGACGGTTCGATCTCAACGGATCGGGTTCACCTGAAGTGTCCCTATCGACCAGTCCTTGTTCCATACGCACATCCAACTCGTCCATTGTCGGCCCGTCCAGTATTCCAGAAATGCGTTCGAGGCGAACTTGCCTCACCGCAGTGGTACGATCCGCAGAATTGAAAGAGGTCTTGCATGTTGGGCATTGCAGTATTGGATACCGTGTTCATTTGAGCGCACTTGCCTCGCGCGCCATCATACGCTGCACAAGCAACAAAGCACCCATGGCCAACACCATCACCGTTGCGAACACGTACCACGTCACTTCGAAGCCGAACCACGCAACAAGGTTGAGCCCCAGCGTGTGACCGATGATGTGCGCGACGCTCCACGAGATGGTGAAGAGCGCCATGTAGGCGCCGGGCTGCCCACGGTCCGAGCGGTCGTAGGCAAATCGGTTCATGAAGGGAAAATTGAGCATCTCCCCCACCGTCATCAGCACCATGCCCACCCACAGGAAGGCGATCACTGGAAAGAAGTTCAGCACTAAAAAACTGAGTGCGAAGAGGACCACACTGAAGACCAGTATGCGATAGAGGCCGAACTTCCGATCCTCGCAGAACTTGATCAATGGCATCTCGAGAAGGAAGATCAACGATCCATTCAGGCTGAGCAGAACACCGATGCCGAATTCGCTCAAGCCATGCACTTCCCTATAGAACAAGGGCATCGTGCTGAAGTATTGAAGAAAGGGAATGCTGATGAGCACCATGGCCAGTAGGAAGACCAAGAACGGACCATCTCGGTATGGTGACCTTGTGGCCACGGATCTAGCCGCGTCATGATCCATGCGTGCTTGCGTCCTAGGGAGGCCATACCACATGATCCCCACCGCCACGAAACAGGTGAGGCCATCCACCCAGAACAAGCCGCTATACCCCGAAGTAGCAATGATCGACCCCCCTATAGCAGGACCAAAGCTGAAACCCAAATTGATGGCCAAGCGCACCAACGTGACGGCACGGGTACGGTTCTCCGGCTTGGCATACGCACGAAGAGCCACGAATACGGCCGGTCGGAAGGAATCCATCAGCACCGTAAGCAGAAAGACCGCGACGCAGAATGGCAAGAACCCGACAACGAATTGGAGCAGGATGAACCCGAGCCCCGTGGCGAACAAGGACCCGATCAAGACATCATAGAACCCGATCCTGTCCGTAAGCCTACCGCCCAGCCAGGAACCGAGCACCGAACCCGCTCCGAAGCAACTCATGACCCAACCGACCTGAGGAAGACTCAGACCCATGTCCGCAGTGAGATACAAGGACAGGAAAGGGATCACCATGGATCCTGCCCGGTTCACGAAGGTGACCAATGCCAGCATCCACACCTCGCGACGCAATCCGCTGAACGAGTGGACATAGTACCGGTATGCGCGGAGAAAGGGTTGCACCGGGCAAACCTAACCGGCCACTCCGGCTCCCAAGCGGAAGTCGCTGCATATTCAAGGCCGCCTCGCACATGAACCGGCCCGGTCGACACATCCGTTCCGGCATAACGCAATGGTCACCTCTTCCAGCACCCAAGCCCTCTTCGCATGATCCGCCAGAACCGCCATTTACTTCCTGTTCTTCAACTAGTTATACTCCCCTTGTACCGATCCTGGAACGCTTGTGGAAGACACCGGATCATGGTTCCGGAATGGCCTAGGAAAAGGTCATCCAGTTGGTTCATTTCTCCAACTTGCGACCACAAGTTGGTCTATACCACCGCCAAGTCCTACTTTGCGCCGCTTTCCACAGTTTGGAGCCCATGGCAAAGACGACAAAACCGGTACGCATTCTCTCTTCAGGTTTCGTGAAATTGAAGGTGAAGGCGATCACCTCGAAGACCGAGAAGAAGAAGGCTTGTGAGGAATATTTGAAGCGCATGAAGGCTCAACGGCTGGAGCAGAAGCGCACGCGAAGCACGGTAGAGGATACCGATGATGCGATCCGCTTCTTGACAGGAGAGATCGATCACTTGAGTTCCTAGGTCCGAGCTTTTCACGAATATGCAGGGCTGACCGGCCCATGTATGTGTGATGTCCCGATGCATTTGGGCCGTTCAAAGGATTCCTGCAACATTGTTTCCGGACCATGCCTTGTTCAAACCCAATTGCCTTGACCGAGCGACTGATCCCAATGGAGCGATCCGCCATATCGTGAACGACCGACCGGATCATCGTGATCCGGTCGGTCGTTCACGATTCGTCCGCGCGGTCGATCAGCCCTTGAAGAGCTTGCCCAGCATGCCTTTGGCCATGCCAGCGATCCCGCCTCCTCCAAGGAGTGACTGCAAGTTCTTCGCATCGCCACCCACGTGCTTGGAGATCAGTTCAGTGACCATCGGAACCAACATGGCGGAAACACCGCTGGCCTTGCCTGCATCCAAGCCAACGGAATTCACCAATTTGCTTTGCAACACACTCCCGATGTTGCTCATGATCCCATCCGCTGCGGCATTGTTCTTCTGCTGGCTGAAGAGGTTCATCACATCGTCCATACCGAAGCCATCGCCACCGCCTACTACTTGTTTTACGCTATCGGCGGCTGCGGTCACAGAGCCACCAGCCTGCTTTTCGTCCAGCCCGAACTGGCTTATGAGTTGGGGTACGGCGGACTTCTGAAGGTTGGAGAGGATCTGGTCGAACATGGTCATCTGTGTGTTTTGATTCAGTCTTGAGACGTGCCTGTTCTATCGAGGTCACATGCGGAACTACGGACGAGTGGTTCGTACCATTGAACGATCTTTGACCACGAAGCGATCCTATGGCCATGCAAGACGGATATGTGAACAGCACGATACTGGACGGTGTAGCCACCGTGACCTTCCATCACCCCAAGAGCAATAGCCTCCCCGGACAGGTGCTCCGCGCCATGGCCGATGCCATTTCGGCGGCGGGTAAGGACCATTTGGTCCGGGTGATCGTGCTGCGGAGCGAAGGTGACAAGGCGTTCTGCGCCGGTGCCAGTTTCGATGAATTGGTCGCGATCAATACCGTTGATGAAGGACTGCGGTTCTTCAACGGATTCGCACAGGTGATCAATGCCATCCGTACGGTTCCCGTTCTGGTGCTCGGCAGGATCCATGCACATGCCGTTGGCGGAGGCGTGGGACTGGCTTGCGCTGTGGACATCGCCTATGCGCATGAAAAGGCCAGTGTACGATTGAGCGAATTGGCCATCGGAATAGGCCCGTTCGTGGTCGGGCCGGCCGTGGAACGCAAGGTCGGCGTGGGCACCTTCGGCCTATTGTCCGCCACACCCGCCTTGCGTCGCGACGCGGACTGGTGCGTTCAACATGGTCTATATGCGGAACACCTACCCACCATCGAAGCGCTGGATGCTCGGATAGAAGCACACACCCGCGAATTGGTCGGCTACAGCCCCGATGCCATGGCCGAGTTGAAGAAGGTATTGTGGCGTGGTACCGAAGATTGGGACACATTGCTCGCCGAACGGGCCGAGATCAGCGGTCGTTTGGTCCTGAGCCATCATACCCGAGAGGCCATTGGGCGGTTCAAGGCCACAGCAGCCAAGCGCTGATCAGCGCAGGCGATCCACACTGCGAATGAGCACTTCATCCGAACGGATGGCCCGCTCCGCCATGAACGCTAGGATCAGCGCTACTACAGGTGCGAAGAAGGACAATCCGAAGTGGCGCTCCACCTCACCATCCACTTCCAAATAGGCCTGTACCGAATTGTCCGTGATGAATAGGAATGCGACCATTGCCAACAAAAGCAAATAGGTTCCACGAACGAACCGCATTTGGCGTGGGCGGTTCCTATAGAATGTGATGCTGACCAAGAGCGCCAAACCGAGGATGGTCAAGATGATCGAGAAGGGCACTTTCATCACAATGTGCTCTAAGGCCACCCCATTCGCACCGTAAAGGCCGGTGGTCCGGAATACGAAGGCCTCATGGGCCTGGTGGTAGGTGGCAACCGGAAAACCCCAAGTGATCAGCGCAAGAATACCGGCTGCAAGCAGAAAGAGACTCTGTTTCCGTAAGAGCATGACGCGTTCCTAATTCGAGGCAAAAGTAATGCTCGGGCAATGGATCGGACGCTCTCCACCATCCTATACAGAGCACGTTACGAACCAAGGATGGGGTGGAACTCCCCTTTCATGCCACAGTTGCTGCCGCCGAAGTATTCGAAGAATAATGGTTTGAACATTGGACAGAAGCACGTAACATTGCACCGTAGTCCTTTGGATCGGAGCACTCGTCGAGACGACGGAGCGTCATTTCGGTCCTGACCAAGCTTCCTACACTGCGTTCGATCCTACGAAGTCCACGGACTTTACAACCCGATCCGCCATTCGGCCGAAGGCCACAAACCCATTCCATTCGTCCATGTACGACCAGACCGCACTGAGCGGCATGAAACTCTCCGAGTTGAAGGAGATCGCCCGCCAGATGAATTTGAAGAAGGCGGATACGCTGAAGAAGCAGGACCTGATCACCAAGATCCTGGAGAATCAGACCGGAAAGGCCCAAAAGCCCAAACCCATCGGTCCGGCTTTTGTTGGTGACGACAAGGACATCATCGCTATGGCGACCGCCGATGAGGTACTTCCCGTGGAAGACCCGGAGCCACCTGCTGAACCGGAGAACGACGATGACGATGATGATGATGACGACGATGGCGGTGAAGAGGCCGAAGAAACCGTAGAGGAAGAAAATGGCCAGGACGAAAAAGAAAGCGGATCACCTGCCCCTCCGGTCGCCACGGCCATTCCAGACGAACGTTCGCGCAATGATCGGCGTGATCGTCAGCGCAACGAGCCCCCGGCCAGGGAAGATCGCTCACAAAGTGGTCGCGCAGAAGGTGGCAACGACCGGCGAGACCCGCGCAATGAGCGACGAGACCAGCAACAACGTGACCGTCGCAACCCACAAGATCGTCCCCAAGGGGATGGCCAACGTGATCGGGATCAGCAGAATCGGGGCGACCGGGATCGGAACCAGCAACGCGGCCAGGATGGTGACCAGCAGCGCGGGGATCGCGATCAGCGCAACCAGCCGGATAGACACCCGCCACGGGAACAATTCAACTTCGATGCATTCGTAGAGACCGAAGGCGTATTGGAGGTGATGCCAGAGGGATACGGCTTCCTGCGCAGCAGTGACTACAACTACCTGGCTTCGCCGGATGACGTGTACGTGACCCAACAGCAGATCAAGCAATTCGGTCTGAAGCTGGGGGACACGGTTCACGGCTACGTAAAGCCACCACGCGAAGGGGACAAGTACTTCCCCTTGTTCAAGGTGGATACGATCAACGGTCGTGATCCGGAATGGGTACGTGATCGGGTCCCGTTCAAGTTCCTCACCCCGCTATTTCCCGACGATAAGTTCAACCTCGTGGACAAAGCGTCGAATATCAGCATGCGCGTGCTAGACCTCTTTGCCCCCATCGGCAAAGGACAACGCGGATTGATCGTGGCGCAACCGAAGACCGGTAAAACGGTACTCTTGAAGGATGTGGCCAACGCCATCGCCGCCAACCATCCGGAGGCGTACCTGATCGTGCTACTCATTGACGAGCGTCCGGAAGAAGTGACCGACATGGCCCGCAGTGTGAATGCCGAGGTGATCGCAAGCACCTTCGACGAGCCCGCTACACGCCACGTACAGGTTGCCGGTATCGTACTCGAAAAAGCAAAAGCACTCACGGAATGCGGCCATGATGTGGTGATCCTGTTAGATTCCATCACACGTTTGGCGCGCGCCTACAACACCGTTCAACCGGCCAGTGGCAAGATCCTGAGCGGTGGTGTGGATGCCAACGCCCTGCAAAAACCGAAGCGCTTCTTCGGTGCGGCACGGAAGATCGAGAACGGTGGTTCACTCACGATCCTCGCTACGGCACTCGTGGATACCGGAAGCAAGATGGACGAGGTGATCTTCGAGGAATTCAAAGGCACGGGCAATATGGAACTCGTGCTGGATCGCAAGATCAGTAACCGACGGATCTTCCCGGCCATCGACATCATGAGCAGCGGCACCCGGCGCGACGACCTCCTCCACCACAAGGATGTGCTGCAACGCACCTGGATCCTACGCAAGCACCTCGCCGATATGAACCCGGTGGAAGCGATGGAATTCGTGAAGAAGCACATGGAAGGCACCAAGAGCAACGAGGAATTCCTTGTTTCGATGAATGGGTGAGCAGCGCTGATCCGCAGCTTCGGGTAGGAGTTCAAATGAGGAGGATCTTCGCACCGATGGTCGACCGAACCAAGGATCGATGAAACTTACCTTGATCACTGCCGGAGCGGTCATCGGCCTGCGTCTGCTGCTCTTCAAGATGGGTCGCCCGCCCGAAGGCACAGACTTCATGATCGTGCACTTCTTGGCGATCGTCACACTAGTCTTCTTCACCGGACAACGGATGTTGTCAGGTGATTCGCGTTGTCCTTTCTCGGATATTTTACGCGATGGTTTCCGGAACGCCGCCACATACGCGCTGTTGCTCGGGGGGTTCCTATGGATGTTCTACAACTTCGTGGACAGGCAGGAATTCCCAACCAAGATCAACGAACGCGTGGCCGCCGTGATGGCCGAAGGCAAGACCGAGGCCGAAGCACGCAACGGTCTTGAAGCGTTCTTCAATCCTTTCAACTACGCGAGCATTACTTTCTTCTTGCTCCTTGCCGTCGGTGCATTCAACGCGTTGGTGATCGGTCTGCTGCACCATAAAGTGCTGCGTCGGCTCAGGCCATGAAGGCCTCGGTCACCGCTTGAAGGTCCAGTCCGCCGAAGTTCCCGCTGCTCATCAAAAGCAGGACCGCTTCTTCCTTCCGCTCTTCCCGGATAACGCCGAGTACCGCGATCGGATCGTTCAGCACGTGGATGTCCTTTCGTGCGAACGCCTGCTGGATGCGCGCTGGAGGAATGGCCGGCAAACGCTTCAATTGCACCGCATGCGGATCATAGAAGACAATGGCGCGATCGGCATCGTCCATGCATCCGGCGTATTGATCCAGGAATTCCTCGCTCAAACTGCTGTACGTATGCAGCTCCATGCACGCCACGAGTTGCCGATCCGGGAATTGCTCCCGCACAGCTTGAATGGTGGCCTTCAATTTGCTCGGCGAATGCGCGAAATCCTTGTAGACCACCCGCTTCGCATCACCACCCACTTTTTCCAAACGCTTGGCAGCACCCGTGAAGGTGGCCATCGCCGCGTGGAATTCGGCATCACCGATACCCAACAAATGGCACACGTGTCGCGCACCTTCCATGTTCTGTAGGTTGTGCTGACCGAACACCAGAAGGGGCACATCGCCTTGTGCCGTCTCCAATACGGTGACCCCCTCGGAGATACGGTGCTTCGGTAGTTCGTATGGTATCCGCTGTGCTGTGACCGTGGGATCCTCTGACAAGCGTGCCACTTCGGGATCGCCCTTGAAGTACACCAATTTGCCTCCCGGTTCGATCGCTTCGATGAATAAGCGGAATTGGTCCGTGTAATGGTCGAGGGTCTTGAATACGTTGATGTGGTCCCACGCGATCCCACTGATCAACGCGATATCCGGCTTGTACAAATGGAACTTCGGGACCGGATCCAACACCGAAGCCAAGTATTCATCTCCTTCAATGATCGCGACTTGGCTGGTGTCGCTCAACTTCACCATGCAATCGAAGCCCTCCAACTGCGCACCGACCAAGTAATCGAACTCCACACCCGCGTGCCGCAGCACATGCACGATCATGCTGGTGATGGTGGTCTTTCCGTGGCTTCCGCCGATGACCACACGCGTCTTGTGCTTGGTGCGCTCGTACAAGTACGCGGGATAGCTGTACACGGGGATCCCCAGTTCCTGCGCACGCTTCAACTCCGGATTGTCCAACCGCGCATGCATGCCGAGGATCACGGCCGAAAGATCTTTGTGGATCCGAAACGGGTCCCAGCCCAACTTGTCCGGCATCAAACCCAAACGGTCCAACCGGCTACGGCTTGGTTCGAAGATCTCATCGTCGCTGCCTGTTACCTCGAATCCTTGCTGGTGCAGCGCAATGGCCAGGTTGTGCATGGCGCTTCCGCCTATCGCTGTGAAGTGGACGTGTTCAGGCATTTCAGCGTTTGTTCATGTGAGCATGCGGACATGTGGGCATTGGAACATGAACACGGCAAAGATCCTTCTTCCAGGTGGCCCTCTCGCTGATGGCCCCACGGATCTTGAACCACGCGGTGTGGAAGACGCGCCTTCATGCTCCTTGTCGAAAACCACGATCTTCACGCCGCGATCGACACAGTTCCTAATAGCGCCGAGATGACCTTGCACCCAATCGAAACCGGTTTCTTCAAACTCGACGGCGGTGCCATGTTCGGTGTGGTTCCCAAGTCCCTCTGGAGCAAGAGGCTCCCGCCCGATGCGAACAACTTGTGTACGTGGGCCTTGCGTTGCCTGCTCATTGAGGATGGTGATCGCCTGATCCTGATCGACAATGGGATGGGGGATAAACAGGATGCCAAGTTCTTCGGTCATTACGATCTGCATGGAGATGATTCCCTTGATCGCTCCTTGCACAAGGCCGGTTTCTCCAAGGACCAGATCACCGATGTGTTCTTGACGCATTTGCACTTCGACCATTGTGGGGGAAGTATCGTGCGGCAAGGCGACAAATACGTTCCCGCTTTCAAGAACGCCACGTATTGGAGCAATGAATACCATTGGCGCTGGGCCACGAACCCCAATCCGCGTGAGCGAGCGTCGTTCCTGAAGGAGAACATCGCGCCCATCGAGGAGAGCGGTCAACTCCAGTTCGTCGATATCGGACGACGGAGTGCCGAAGAGAACATCTATCTGCGCGATGCGCTTCCGAGCATGGATGTCTTCTTGGTGAATGGCCACACGGATGCGATGATGATCCCGCACATCAATTACAAGGGCCGTACGGTAGCCTTCATGGCCGATCTACTACCCAGTGTCCATCACCTTTCGTTGCCTTGGGTGATGGCCTACGATACACGTCCGCTTTTGACCATGGCCGAGAAGAGCGATTTCCTGAAAGTGGCCGTGGATGAAGACATCGTACTCTTCTTCGAGCACGATGCACACCACCAATGCTGCACGGTGGAACGCACGGAAAAGGGGATCCGCGTGAAGGAGACCTTCCCGCTAAGTGCCCTCTAGCGTTTTTCCCGCTCGATCACCAACCGCTGTTGCAGGATCCTGTTCGCATGGGATAGCGTAACTCTATAGACCCCAACCGGCAAGCCGGAAGAGTCGAATTCGATCTGGCCACTTGACATGGTAAAGGGCACATTGATCGTACGTCCCAAAGCATCCCACAGCGCGATGGCAGCATCGTTCATACCTGCATCATGGATCACAGTGAACGCCGATGATGCCGGATCCGGATAGATGACCAGTTCCGCTTTCTCCCCTTGGAAGTACACCGGCACCGCATGGGACAAGGATGAACTCGCATCCAAGTCGATCTGTCTCAAGCGGTAGTAGAACAACCCTGGGATCGGTCGATCGTCTCGGCTTGAATAATTCAACGGCACCAGACTATTGCCAGCACCGGCGATCTCCAAGATCCTGCTCCAATTCACACCGTTATCGGAAGGTTATGAGTGCCCGCGCCGATCCGCCCGGCGCTCCATGGCGAACGCACCTTGCTCACGAATATCGTGGCAGGGGACAGCATGGTCCGTACACCATTGGCGCACATGCTCACGCAGTTTCCAAGACAAACCTCCCGCCAGCACGACCTGCCTTGCACCGGTCACCCACCGCGTCAGCTCATCTGCGGACAGGTACCGTGTGTCGTGAACAACAAGGACATCACACACCCCACCGACCACGATCGACCGGGCATCCTTGGTACTCATAAAACGAACACTTATCCCAGGGGAGAGCCACGCACCGGCACCCGCAAGCGTGACTCCGCGTTGCACAGCAACGGATCCACGAACCTCTTCCATGAATGCGAAAGTGGGCTGTGCCAAGCCCAGTGCGCGTTGATGCCGTTCCATCTTCATCCCCAGCCACGGATCATCAACATCATCCGGCGCACTACAGAGCACCGTGTACTGCCTACCCAAGGTCATTGCGGCCTGCAAGGCTTGCCTGTCGTCATACACCGTGAACGATGCGTGATCCTCCAAGGTGTAGGTATGGTATGTCCAATTCAGCAACAACCCACCGAGCGCACACAGAGCGATGATCCGCGATCTACGCCAACCCAGCATGAGCCATGTGGCGACCGCAAGAACAAGCAGGTACAACAGCAACACATCGGACTTCCCGATGCGAATGGCCGGATACGCACCGGGCAGTGAACCGAAGAAGGCCGTGACACGATCCACGATCACCAACAGCCAGGTGAGCAGAACCACGACCAACGGACCGATGATGGGTATGGCATGAACAAGTAACAAGCCGACCGAACCATAGACCGCGAACCCGACCGCAGTGACGACCACGAGGTTGGCTGGCAGGAACCAGACAGGGAAAGCCTTGAAGTAGTACAAGGAAAGCGGCGTGGTCAGGAGTTGGGCGGAAAGAGATAGTACGGTCAATGTCCAGATACGCCCGACCCATTTCCCATTGGGCACCCACAGCCGTTCGATGGGGCGATGGAACAAGAGGATGCCGAGCACCGCAAGGAAGGACAATTGGAAACCGATCTCGATGAGCATGTGTGGCTCCCATACCAACAACACCAAGGCCGCAGTGAACAAGCTGTTGATCGGATCGGCACGGCGGGAACTCATGCTGGCTAGGGTGAACAAACTGAACATGATGGTGGCACGGAGCACACTGGGGCTTCCTCCGGTCAAACCCGCATAACCCCAAAGTGCTAGCAGGATCAAGGATCCACGCATCAACCTGACCTTACCGCTTCCGCCCCACCAACCAAGCATGAACAACAACATGGCATAGATGAAACCCACATGCGTACCGGAAACCGCTAGGACGTGAATGGTCCCGCTGCGCACGAATGCGTTGCGTTGGTCACCTTCAAGCTCATCGCGCAAGCCCAATACTAGTGCCCGAACAAGCGCTCGCTCACGGGTTGGCAATCCGCTTTCCACAAGCCAACGCGATACCTGCTGACGAACGCCTTCGAACAGATCGGTCCATTGAACTTGATGTCCTTGAATGACCCACGCATCCGGCCCAGCGAACGACTCATGGTACATGCCCCGTGAAGCACCCCATGATCGACGGTCGAATCCTCCCGGGTCCGGGATGCGTGTGATCGACTCGATGGACGATCGCACCAGGATCAGATCACCACGGATCGGATCCGCTTGGTCCGGTCGACGCATCAGGGTGAGCATCACCCTCCCGGATCGCGGTCGCATGCCATCGGTCTCTAGCGCGCCCAAGGCGGTCGCATCGGTGCGCACTACCTTTTCCGTGATGCCGTTGACCGCAGTGATGCGCATGGCACGGTACCGCAACTCCGTCCCATCCATTTGCACATGGTCCGGTCGGGAGAGCGGGTCGCGTACCAACTGCCAGAACGCACCGAACACGAAGAACCAGATCAGTACGCCCGGCGCATGTCGCCAACGTTCGCTCCGCGTTCTTCGCCACCACAATAAGAAAAGCGTGACAAAAGTGGCCGCGATCAACGCGATGCCTGCGTCCAGAATGGGGACCGGCCGAACCATCGCCACAACGATCCCAGCAATAAAGGGTATTGCTATGCGCATCATCGGCGAGCGCATCACCCCACCCAACGCTATGGACGATCCGAACCTTCCCATCCAACACCCCGAAAAGGTAATCCATCGAAACGGAACACCGGCTTGTCTACTATTCGTTGGAACCGGATCCTAAGTGGTTAGTTTCACCCTATCATGACGTACCTGATCATCTCCCTCGGGCTACTTTTGATCGCACCCATCACCGCATTCATCGCAGGGCAACGAGGCTACGATGTAATGTCGTGGTACTTCGTCGGCCTGCTCCTCGGCCCGCTCGGTCTGTTGGCCGGGTTCTTACCCAAACGCGCCCACGAGCCGGAGATCCGGTTCAGTTGAGGATCGCGACGTTCAAAGGACGTGTAGGATCAAGCATTTCAGGTAGTGCGTTTCCGGCACACCCCATAGGACCGGGTGGTCCGGTGGTTGTCCGCCGGAATACACTTCCCTGAGTTGCCGCCCAGCATCACGCGCTGCTTCGTTCACCATTTTCCGGAACAACTCCGGTGTCATGTGTTGAGAGCACGAGCAGGTGACCAGGAAGCCACCACTGGGGATGCATTTCAATGCACGCAGATTGATCTCCTTGTAGCCCCGGTACGCGTTGTCTATCGCTGATCGACTTTTAGCGAATGCGGGTGGATCCAACACGATCACGTTCCATTGGTTTCCCGTTCGGCTTGCTTCCGTGAGGTAGTCGAATACGTTCGCCACCTTGAACGTACAGGTCGTGAGCTCGTTCACTTCAGCGTTGCGCGTCGCTTGTGCTACGGCATCCTCGCTGACGTCCAAGCCCAACACTTTGCTCGCCCCATAATGGGCTGCGTGCAATCCAAAACCACCGGTATGGGTGAAGCAATCCAGGACGCGCTGCCCTGTACTGATGCGGCGCATTTCGGCGTGGTTCAACACTTGGTCCAGAAAATGACCGGTCTTCTGTCCATTGGCCACATCCACTTGAAGACGCAATCCATTCTCGTCGATCACCAGTTCGGTGGCAAAGGATGCACCGTAAGGGCCTTTGTATTGTTCCAGACCTTCCTTCTCACGGATCGCGACATCGTTGCGCAGGTAGATGCCTTTGGGGTGGATCAGTTCCGAGAGGGACACCAGCACGACGTCCTTCCAACGTTCCATGCCCAGGGTTAGGAATTGGACCGAGAGGACATCGTTGAACTTGTCGACCACGAGTCCGGGTAAAAGATCAGCTTCTCCGAAAATGACACGGCACGAACCAGAGTACCCCATTTGCTGCCTGTAATTCCATGCCGATGCGATGCGGGCTTTGATGAAGTCCGCGTCGACCCTGTCCTGCACATGCGGTGTGAGCAGGCGCACACGGATCAGAGAAGCCGGGTTGATGTACCCCTGCCCCAACGGTCGCTGCCGATCATCGAAGACCTGCACCATATCTCCCGGTACATATTCGCCCTCTTCTCCGATGATCTGATTGGCGAATACCCACGGATGGCCCTGGAGGATGCGGTTCTGGGTGTCCTTCACCGTGATACGTGCTTGTGCCATGCCGCGAAGGTAGCAGCGCCTGATGCGGCTCTGTGCCTGCCACTTTCGCAGCGTGAAGATCTCGCCACCTGCTACGAAGCGGCAAACATCGTTGGAATTCCTTGGCGAACTCGGCCAAGCCGCACTCCATGTGGGCAATGCCGTACCGTTGGTGGAACGTGATCTGGCGGTCATCCTAAAGGCCAACGGAGAGCCCGATGTCAAGGTGTTCGAACTGCCGACCGCCCTGTTCCTTATATGGGAAAGTGGCGATGAGCAACAAGTGGATATGGCACATGGAGCGCACCGGATCGCACCGTTGCGCTTCGATCGGAATGAAGAGGTGATGCTTACACGCCGTTCGCAGAATATGCCCATTGGAACAAGTTCTGTTAGTCGGTCTGAAAATATTCAAGCAAGCCAAAAGATCAGCGAATATAGGCTGTTCACAATTTCCATTCTGTTCGATATCTTTCACAGACCTTAAATTTCCATCTAAGCACATAACATGAGGATCCACATAATCCTATTGACCATTTTCTTAGCGCTGCAAACCACTACAATGGTAGCGCAGGCACCGAACATTCAATGGCAGGACTCTTTCGGGGGCAGTTCCTACGAGTCTGCTTCGGATGTTCTGCAAACCAATGATGGGGGATATCTGATAATTGGCTCCACAGCATCGACCGATGGGGATATTGGCGCAAATAATGGAAACACGGACGTTTGGGTGGTTAAGTTGAATGCAACTGGGACGCTCGAATGGGAGAACACATATGGTGGTTCGGGTTATGATTATGGATCAAGTGTTTCAAAGTTGCCAGGTGGGTATCTAATAGCAGGAGAAACCTTGTCCAATGATGGTGATGTGACCAATAATCATGGCGAAAAGGATGCCTGGGTCATCGCGATCGATAGCATTGGCTCGCTTACGTTACAAAAGACATTTGGAGGCACCCAATGGGAATCATTCCAAGACATAAGAGCAACCTCCGATGGTGGATCGATCGCCATCGGGTATTCTGAGTCCAACAACGGTGACCTGACTTCGAATAATGGGTTCTATGATGTTTGGGTGGTGAAGTTGGACGATAACCTGGACATAGAATGGCAAAAGTCCTTTGGGGGCTCGAACGACGATATAGGAGAGGCCATTGTTCAGAACGCAGATGGAGATTATATTTTCGCCGCTAGTTCAACATCGAACGATGGAGATATTAGTGGGAACCATGCCAACGGCACTAATGATTTTTGGACAGTGAAATTGGATGATACTGGGAGCATTCTTTGGCAAACGGCAAACGGCGGTGTACTTGGTGAGGCCCCCCACAGTTTGGTTCTAACTGCCGACGGAGGATGCCAAGTGTTGGGCAGCGCGGGTTCCAACGACGGCGATGTTTCATCGAATCCTGGATTCCCGGCAACTATGATATGGCTTATCAAATTGGACCAGAACGGGTCTTTGGAATGGGAAGCCACTTACGGAGGTACAGATATCGACCAAGGCCATGATATGGCGATCGCCTCGAACGGTGACCTGTTGATCGTTGGGGGAACAACTTCAGCGGACGGCGATGTTTCAAGTAATAATGGTTCCCAAGACCTCTGGGCCCTGCGAACGAATATGCAAGGTGGTCTGCTCTGGGAAACCACGCTGGGCGGATCGGCCTGGGATGGTGGATTTGGCTTGACCATAGGTGTTGACCAACAGATGGTAGTAGTCGGAAACAGCACATCCACCAACGGCGATGTTTCAGGAAATAATGGTTACGAGGATGTCTGGGTGGCTAAGCTTGAAGCAGACGCTGTGGGCATTGCAGAAGGGATTCCTGTTTCTTTTTCTGTACATCCAAATCCAAGTACAGGCATATTGAGGCTCGACCTGTTAGAAGCAGGAAAGGATGGAGAATTGATCATTCTGGACAGCTATGGTCGAGAAGTTTCGGCTCAACAAATGAAAGATGGATCCATTGATCTGGACCTAAGTGCATTGGCTAAAGGTGTCTATGTCTTTTCCCTTTGCTCAGATGAAGGCGTGTGGAGCGAACGGATCGTTCTCGAATAGGATCTCCTTTTCTATTCCTTGCTGCTATTTGGATGTGTAGGCTTCTCCTGTTTTCGGGCCGATCATAACTGGAGGCTCCAGGGGCATTGGGTTATGGTTGGATAAGCACCGGTGGACGGTAGCCAAGTGCTTTGTGAGGACGAAGAGGGTTGTAATTGTACATCCATTCCGTGGTACGCAGGCGCACTTCCTCCAGAGATCGGAAGTCATAGGCGCTTAGCAGCACACGCCGGATGCTACCGTTATTGACCCGGCCCTCAAGATCCGGACTCAAGCGGCGTAACGCCCGATCTCCTTTTGGAAGAAGCTGATGATCCGGTCGGGCTTGCGTTGAATGGAACGCAGATGGCGTGAGACGAACAAGTTGAGCTGCCCTTTGCGACGCGCTGGCGCATGTTTGGTTGCTGCATCCTTGAGATCCGCATTGGCGATCTCTACAGGGTTGAGTTCCTGAGAGTAGTTGGGTAAGTAGAAGGTCTCGATCTGCTCGATGTTCTCTTCCAGCCAAGCTTTCACGGGCCTGCTGTGATGCACGCTCAGGTTGTCCAAAACCAGGATGATCTTCTTCTTGGCCTCCTTAATGAGCCGTCGCAAGAACTTCAGAAGCATGGCCGAGTTGAGTGCCCCTTTGAAGACCATCCAACGCATCTGGCCTTTATTGGAACCCGTGGAGATCACCGAGCAGCCATGGCGGTTCTGGTTCACGCGCACCACCGGGGTCAGGCCACGTGGGGCATAGCTACGCCAGCGCACGACCTGTCCCGCTTGCGTGATCATCGCTGCGCAGCCCCGTTTCTTCACCCCAGTGTATCTCTGCTCCTTCGCCTTTGGCCCGTGAACGGATCACGGGAAAGTCCTCCTCCAGCCTTTCGCACCGCCGCTGGTTGTTGTTCGTAAGCCTTGCGCAGCGTCTTCTGTGGTGTGAACCCCCATCGCTTGAGGTACTTGCCCACGCTACGCACAGGCAATTTGCGACCATAGCGCCGCTCGATCAACTCGCGCACCGCTTGCCGGTTCCACAAAGCGTAGGGCATTTTCAATTGGTCGGGCGTACGGTCCCGGATCAAGCGCTGCGCCTCCTTCTCCTGCTCGCTGGTAAGTATCCGACCAAGCCCTGGTGGCCGGCCGGTCTTTTGCACATGCACCGCCTTGAAGCCACCTGCTTTGTAGCGCTGCCACGATTGGTTGACCGTGTTACGCGACATGCCGCACAACTCGGCTGTTTCCTTCAGACCCATACCCTTGATCCGGCATCGTACCGCTTGACGACGACGCTCATTGAGCTCTGCCATCGACAACTTTCTGCGATCGTTCTCTCGCATGACAGGACAAGATCCACAGATCGTGCCGATCATCCGCTACATCGGGACCGGATCAATAAAGGCCAACGGAGAGCCCGATGTCATGGTGTTCGAACTGCCGACCGCCCTGTTCCTTATATGGGAAAGCGGCGATGAGCATCAAGTGGATACTATGCGAAACTGCTTTCCTTCGCTATGGTGTCCGGTAGGTCTGTGCAGAAGCAAAGAAGCCCTGCTCAACAATGGAACAAGGCTTCTTCGCTTGAACACAGTACCCTATTTCTGGATCACCAGACGCTCGGTGTAGGTCTTGTCACCGGCTGTGATGTTCACCATGTACAGACCACCGGCCAGCTCGTTGTTGAGGTCGATGTTCGCTTTCACGAAACCATCCTGTACCGCGATCGTGCGCGCGGTCACCCGCTTGCCGGTCAGATCGTAGATGTCCACGCTTACCGTGTTCACATCCGCATCCACCGCACTGAGGTTGATGTAGAGTTGATCACCACGGTTCGGGTTCGGGTACATCGTAACGGACCCTGAGCTAGTCGAAGGGTCGGTAGCCATGCTACTGCTGCCCCCTTGTAGTTCTCCAGGGCAGTACGTGCTGCTGGTGATGTTCACCATACACACCTTGCCCCAAGGAGTCACCGGCTCAACGCATGATGGTGTGGCCACATCGAAGCACCAGTTGGCACCGCCATCCAGACTTACGCGTACATCCACTTCGTACTGCTTGCCACACTCGAGTTGTTGGCCAGAAGCCGCACTCCAGTTCATGAACACTCGAGGGCTTGTTTGAGGTGGGCGTACGATGCAGACCTCTTCACCTGGTATCCGGAAGCGGAACTGGTAACGCACAAGGCTACTGCTCACACCCGGGACCGGTTGTGGTTGCGATGCCGTGACGCGGTTGGTCCAATGGTTGGAACCACCGAACACTCGGTTCACGTCGCAGCTGTACTCGTTGAGGGCCGGGTTGTCCTGCAGGTTCACACGTGGGCAAGCGGCCAAAGCAGCATCCATCTTGAACTGGCAAGCGGGTCCCCATTCTTGATTCACAGCGCTCACACGGGCCCTTACACGAACGTTCAACAGCACACCTTCCGGGAGGTGGGGGCTGCCTGGGCTATCGGTCCAAGCGTTCAGGCGGAAGTGGCAAGCACGGGTCGCACCGGTGCCGTATCCATCGCTGTTCGCGTGGTTACGCAGGCGACGGTAGCTGTAGCTTCCGTTCGGATCGTAGAACCAGAACACATAGCCGCTATGGTAGTTGGCTAAGCTCCACCCGGCAGTATACTGGGCGCTCACGAGAGGATCTTCGTTGCACACGATGAACTTGTTGGTCACCCAGTCCAGCTTGTCGCAGTTGCTGATGATGAGGTGATCATCTCCAATGGGCAGACAGAACGCTCCGCCACCAAAGATCTGACTAACCCCCATGATCATGTTCTGGGCGTTGTCGATGATGCGCCGTCCGTTGGCTCCGGTTTCGCGCAGGATGTAGCCCAGGAGACCATCACCAGCGTTGTCCGTTACGCGCAGTTGGTAGCAGCCATCGGGCAGGCACACGATCTGTGTGCCAATGCTGGTGGCCGGGAAGAGGTCGATACCACTCGCTACAGTTGACGTTCCAACGGCATCCAGCACCTCCCAGATCACTTGGTCCGGGTTGGCATCGTTCTGGAATTCGAGGATGTAGTTGGTACAGTTGCCAACGGGTGTACCTACGCAACTACAGTTCGCTTGGATCAGATCACCGGTGGTGTTTGCGTTACCGTCATCACACGAAGTGCCCGGCAATGCCGTGCCACCGAAGATGCCGTTGCAGTCGGCCACACAGGCCGTCAGGCCGGTGTTGCCACCCACGCACACGTCGCATTCGTCCATGAAGGCAGTGCCACCAGGATCACCATAGCAGTCCACGGGGTTGCAACCGGGTGCTTCAGCGATCGTGCCCAAGCCCGTTGTTGCTCGCCCTTCCGCATCAGAGATCGTTACGCTGTAGGTGCCCGGTGCGGCATGCAGGACGTTGCCAACAGAATCGTTGCTCCAAACGAAGGAGTACGGTGCAACCCCACCGAACACAGTGGCTGACAATGAACCGAGCGGTCCCTCGTCACAACCAGCGACAGATGCTAACTGCACAGTAAGGGCTCCCATCGGAATGCGTGCTTCGTTATCCGAATAGGTGAACTCCAAGGCCGATGCGTTGCTGATCCGGGCGATCATGGCCCTGGGCAGCTGGGCCACGGTCCATGCCCGGTTGAGCATGATGGTCTGTGAGCTGTCCAACGAAACGTGCGTCGATGGCCCGATCTGGATGGTATCACCAGCCGTGGTGACATAGTAGAATGTCACGTCCCCATCGATCGGCAGATCGCCGTTGTTGCCGACCGTTGTCTGCATGGTGAGCAATTGTCCGATCGTTGGTGTTTGCGTGCTGGCCGTGAATGATGCGAAGTACAGATTGGCCGCTGCTCCGACCACGATCGCCCGTGTCGCCTCATTGTTCAATTCATCGCCCTCCACCACGACATCGTTGGCATCAATAATGGCACGGAACACATGCACACCTACAAGCGGAGAAGAGAACGGCACCGGAATGGAGACCGTGTGCGTACCGCCGGTGATCAATCCGGGCACGTTCGTCACCGTTGCCAGTTCATCGTTGTTCGCCATCACCCGTAGGTCGAAGGTGCTGCCCGGGTTGCCGTATCCGATGTTCTCGTAGGTCACGTCCAAGGTCACCGGTTCGTTCACATCGGGGTTCAACAAGCTGGGGTTGATGTACTGCGAAAGCACCCGCAGATCCGGAAGGTTGGTGATCAAAATATCCCTAGTGAGCACATTGTTGCCTTCGTTGCACTCGGTGTATTCGTTGTCGGGATCCACCGTGAAGGTGAAGGTGTACGTGCCCTCGCTGCTGAAAAGAAAGCTGCCGGGGAGGGTGACGCCCACGCCACAGTAACACCTTGCTTGAGCAGGATCGACCATGACATCTCCCAATAGGGCCGTTCCAGCGATATCCGGGCCGCTCACCTCGAAACGAACCTTCACTTGCGAAGCCGTGTACAGGTGTTCTGCCGCCAACACTACGCTCACGGCGGTGGTTTGTCCAAGGACAGGTAGCAGTGGCCAACCCCAGTCATAACAGACCGTTGGATAGTACTCATGGCACAACTCATCCAATGCACTGTCGCCTTCGTTGAATTCCGTTACCGTGTTGTTCGGATCCACGATCGCTGTGAGATGTGCGGTTGCCGAAGCAACGGTCGGTGCATTCACTTCCACCATTGCACTCTCCGATGGTGCCAGGTCACCGGCATACTGCGTAGTGTAGGTGCCGCCAGTGTTTACTTCGAAGGTGACATCGATCGGGCCTTGGGCGATGGCGTTCCCGCTATTGGAGATCACGGCATGGTAGGTCACTGTTCCCGGCACTTGTGGATCCACAGGTGTAACCGGAAGCTCGCACGGGAAATACACGCTCAAATCCGCCTGGCAGGCAATGGTGCTTCCGATGTAGGTCGCAGCGTTGTTCCCTTCGTCCAACTCGTCAATTGATCCATTGGGTAGTGGCACATCACATTCCAACACGAATGCGTAGTTCCCTACGGCTGGGGGCACATACGGAATGCTGAATCCGGTGTTTGTGAACTGACCAATATTTGAAATGGTGTGCGTGAAAGACTGCACAAAGTCGCCATCGCGGTATACATCCACGCGACAGTCGAAAGGCCCGGTTGGAACTGCTCCATGGTTCCATACTCTAAAGCTTGGTTCGCCCACTTGGCACTGGAACGCTTCCCCTATACCGCCATAATAGTCCGGCTGGATGTCCGGCAGACGTGGGAATACAGTTAGTCCTTGGCAATAGGAATTGTGGTAGTTCAGGTCGTCCAAGACATAGTCCGCATCACTCGTTCCGCAGATGGTGAAGTAACCTGGATCATCGAACTGGATCCCACTGAATGGTAACGTGAACGTCTCTCCCGCTGCCAATGGAGGCACTATCACATCATCGATGATGGGCAAACCACCGGTTTGTGCTGCATCCAAGCGGGTAGGAACAAGCACATCCTCACAGGTGGAATTTGTCACAGTGATGGACCCGGAGATCGTCTCACCTGTCAAGATCGCGTTAATGTTGTAGCCACCGATATCCATGAACTGGTCGATCGTTACACCAACTCCATACCCAACGGGACAACCTAGGATCCGTTCATAGGGTGCCTCCAAGGTGCCTGTGAGCGTGTAATCGGTCACCGAGCCTGTATACGAGAACGTTCCGGGAACCATCATCGCCAACACTTCTGCCCAGAAATAGCCTTGAGAATTGGTCAACACCGTGTAGGTCTCACCGAAGTGGCCTTGGATGGTCACCGTGGCACCGGCTACACTGCTGTCGGCAAGCGCCACCGCCGTTCCGGAATAGTAGGCGTAACCCGAAACAGTGATGTACTCATAAGACGCAGGAGCTATTACCGATTGCGCAGGACTCACCGACGCATACACATGGATCGTTCCCGGCAGGTTGAAATCGCCATTGACGAAGGGCCGTATGGCTGCATTGTTCAACTCGTTGGTCTCTGCGATCACATCGTTCACATCCACGGTCACATGCATGGGGCACCAAGCAGGGACGTTCGGTGTGGTTATGTTCCACGAAACCGTGAGAGTATCATGAGCGGCCAACGATGGGATGATGATTTCCGGATACACCGTGCCCGGCTCGAATTCGTTCACCAGTCGCACCGTGAATCCTTCCGCAGGGTAGTCGGCCCGGTTATGGACCTTGGCGAAGACGGTCAACGGAGAATTGGGTTCCGGGTTCGGGTCACTGAAGGTGATGTCGTTGGCGAAGATCTCCAGATCAGGCGCCACCAGCACATCCGGGTAGTTGAACGGTCCGATCTCCGTGAGACAATAGCTCTCCGCCACTTGGACGCGTGTCTGGTAGGCCATGCCGGTTGGTAGGCCAACGACGGTGCAGCGGTAACGATTGCCATCGGTAGTGGTCACGTCGCTCGCATCCGTAGCGACCATGAGCACCGTGCGGTCGAAAGGTCCGTTGAAGCTGCCATCGCCCTCGTAGTCCAAGATCAACCGCGGATAACCGAGCGGCAATTGACCATTCTCGGAATTCGAATAGATGACCTCGGCCGTGTAGGTGTCCGAAGGCTCACCCGTTTGCGGGTACAGGACCGCGTTCTGGAAATTGCCGACACCGGTGAACGACAAGGTGCGGTTCGCTGTCTGGAAATTCGGGTCATTGGGTAGGCGACAAGTACCGCACGCATCAAGCACCGATGTCCCATTGGGCACCCCGGCACAATCGGCGCAGGTGCTGTTGGGCACTATTCCCGTGTTTCCACCGGAACAAACGTTGCACTGGTCCATGGAGGCGGAACCACCGAAGTCGCCATGGCAGTCTGCTACGCAAGCGATCAGGCCCGTATTACCACCAACGCATGTAGCGCAATTATCAAGGTAGGCCGTGCCACCAAGGTCGCCATTGCAATCAGCTGTGCATGGTTCCAAGCCGGTGTTGCCACCAACGCAGGTGGCGCAGTTGTCCAAATAGGCTGTACCACCGTAGTCGCCGTGGCAATCCTGAACACAAGCAGTTTGGCCTGTACTTCCACCCACGCATGCGCTACAATTGTCCAGAAATGCAGTTCCACCGTATTCGCCATTGCAATCCTGCACACATGCTGTGAGGCCGGTGTTGCCTCCAACGCAAGTGCTGCAATTATCAATGAACGCTGTTCCGCCAGGTACACCGTTGCAATCATTCGTACACGGGACCAAACCTGTATTGCCGCCCACACAGGTGGCGCAGTTATCGAAGTATGCGCTTCCGTATAGGTCACCGTTACAATCGGTCCATTCGCATTGACAGCTGGCATTCCACACCCCTGTGGTACCCAACGGCGCATTGGGGAAACTACACGGCGAACCCAATGTTGCTGGACCATTCACAACACCTTCACAGTCAGAATAGTCGGTGCAAGTGCAGGAGCTGCTCCAATAGGTATCGTTGTTGCCCGCGATGCCATCGTCGCAGGGCTGACCGGGAAAGTCGTTTCCATTGGCCAATCCCTCGCAATCCGTCCATGAACACTGGCAGTTCTCATCTCGAACGCCATAGATAGGCGTTCCATCTAGCGCATTGGAATACAGGCATGGTGATCCAGCGACCAACGGCCCGTTCACTACCCCATTGCAATCGTAATAGTCCGCGCAAGTGCAGGCGGTACTCCAATACGTTGCGTTATTGCCCACTATGCCATCGTCGCAGGGCTGACCGGGAAAGTCGTTTCCATTGGCCAATCCCTCGCAATCCGTCCATGAACACTGGCAGTTCTCATCTCGAACGCCATAGATAGGCGTTCCATCCAGCGCATTGGAATACAGGCATGGTGATCCAGCGACCAACGGCCCGTTCACTACCCCATTGCAATCGTAATAGTCCGCGCAAGTGCAGGCGGTACTCCAATACGTTGCGTTATTGCCCACTATGCCATCGTCGCAGGGCTGACCGGGAAAGTCGTTTCCATTGGCCAATCCCTCGCAATCCGTCCATGAACACTGGCAGTTCTCATCTCGAACGCCATAGATAGGCGTTCCATCCAGCGCATTGGAATACAGGCATGGTGTACCGATCACATCAGGACCACCCAACACACCATAACAGTCATAGCCTTGGCAAGAACAATTGGCTTGGTACTGGTCGTTGATGGTGAGCGGATCTCCATCATCACAAGCACTTCCAGGTGTAGCGCTGCCGCCCAACTCACCTAGGCAATCCGCTTGTGCACCGCTCACACAAATACCGAACGAACCATCCGCAGTGGCTGCGAATACGCGCAACCAATAGGTGGTATTCGGTGTAGCCCCCCAGTACTGCGGAAAATTACTAAGACAGTAGAGCACGTTGCCATCACATGCATCCATCACTTCCACACGAACATCCTGCGCGCTCACTTCCGTCACGTCTATCGTTATCTGAGGTGAACTGCCCGAATTCACTTGGTACCATACATCGGCATATTCACCGCCCCAACACGTTGAGGCACTGCTCACGGTTGCATCTTCCGTAGAGCCGGGGGTCCCGGAGCCGGGACAAGCGCCATAGGTCTGTAGCGGAAGTACAGTTGCACCAAGGCACTCATCGTTCTGCAATGCGCCTGGGGGCAGCACCACGAACGGACGGGCCTCTGCAATTCCCCAATGACCGCTGGTGTCCTTGAAACGGGTGTTCAAGACATGTGTACCGATCGGCAATGTTGACGCATCGATCACCGTGTTGACACTTGCCACGTCCTGCGGCGCACCCGTGGGCAGGGCGGTTCCATGGCCCACACCGGGATCCACATCGAAGAAGTACTCGGCAGCTGCGATCGGAGGTGCTGGCTGCGTTCCTCCTCCGCCGCCACCGTACACGTAGAACAGGCGGCTGACGGCCAAGCTCCAGTGGCCTTCGGTGTCCTTCAGCCGGACGCTCAGGGTGTGGAAGCCTTCCAATAGGCCGCTGCCATCCACGCTGAAGGTTGCACTCACTTGATCACCTTGGGAGACCGCGAACGGCGTAGCCAAGCCTGCGCCCGGGTCCGTATCAATGAAGTATTCCGCCGCTGCGATCGGTGGTGCCGGATCCGAATTCCCAGTTGAGTTCCCGTACACATAGAACAAGCGCGAAACAGCGAGCCCCCACGTGCCGTTGCTGTCCTTGAAGCGCGTGCTCAGCGTATGGAAGCCTTCGGGAATGGAGGTCCCATCCACCGCGAATTGGGCGCTTGCTGTATTGCCGGAAGTGACCGATACAGCTGTACCGTTGCCAGTACCGGGGTCGGTATCGACGAAATACTCCGCCGCTGTCAGCTGTTGTGCCGTGGCCGTACCGCTGAACAGCAGGCACGCCGATAGGAAAAGGATGATCGTTCTCATCGCCTTGCTTTTTGAAGGGGATTGATGTGATCAATCGTGCTTGGTACCTACCACTTGTACGTTCAAAGAACCACCCTCACCAATGGAGGTGTTCAAAAGGTCGAAGCTGGTGACCAAAGGCAGGCGCGCCACGCCATCCAATACACCAACCAATGGCGCACTGCCGCCATAGATGCCGATGTCCGTGCCATCCGTTCCAGCATTGATGCCTGGCGAACCGGGCTGCAGGTGGTAGTCGTAGGAAGCAAGACCTTGAAGGTCCGGTACGTTCACGAAGAGCGGATCTACACCAACTTGGTTACCTGCACCAACGTTGCTTCCGGTGGGTGGCAAATCATCATCCACGGTACCGAAAGAAATGTTGTTGTTGAAGGCACAATTCTCCACGCCATTATTGTCAGCGCTTGGGGCGGAACCATAGAAAATGTTGTTCGAGACCACGGCGTATTGGAGGCTATTGAGCGAGTAACTGCCGTTGTTCGCGAAAATGTTGTTGATGATGACCACGGATGGGCTGGTGCTTCCGGTTACTTGAGCGTTGATCAGGTTGTTCGTGATGAGCACATTGGTCCAGTTCCCAGACATATTGATCGACCCAATGAATGAGTTCTTGATGATCAGACCATCAATTGGGTAGCCGCTGTAAGCCGACACTGAACCTTGCACTCTTTCAATCAGAATATCACCTATCGAATTGCCATAGTCCACATAGATCTGGCCAGCATTCATAGCTATGATCTTGGACCCGGATGAGCCGTCTGCGAAGAATACCCCGTTCAGTTGAGTCTTTGCTCCTGCAATATTGTACCCTGCACCGATGAGCGTTAGTGGCTTGTCCAGGATGGCCGTCCCATAAGTCGCCGCAGACCCTGTGATCAACAACGTATCTCCCGGCGAAGCGGCGGCAATGGCATCGGCGATGTTGTTGTGTTGGGCCGGGTACCCGGGTTCGTTGCTTACGGTAAGTACAGTTGCGCGGAGACAAGTGGAAGCGCAAAATGCCAAGAAGCAGAGGGTCGGGGTTTTCATGGGTTTCTGATATTGGTGTTGGTTTGTAGGTCCAAAGTGAAGACCAAAGCAATGCCAGCACAAGGCGCTACACAATACCTATTTCTCAGTATTCGGCCACGTATTTTTCACATGACACGATCACCTTGATTTAACGAATACATAAGCATCTCCCCTTCTACAATACGAACGGCGCAAGAAAGTCCAGCTTTCCATGCGCCGTTCGCACATCGGTGGACGTAGATCGGACCTACCGGATAATGACAAATGTTTTGGAGGTGAACTCGGTCTGTTCCGACGACCAAGTAAGATGATACATACCCTCGGCCAGCCCCTCGATCCGCAACGCGCATTGTCCGAAGTTCACAGGAGCGGTGAGGGTGCGCACCAACTGTCCCGCAAGATCGAAGACCTGGAAGTTGTGGAGGCCATCCGGCTTTAAACCCGTCACAGTTAGTCGGTCGGTGGTTGGGTTCGGGAACAAGCGAACATCGGCGATCTCGTCCTTCGCTTGCACGGCCGTTACGATATCCGGGGTGCTGTTGCATGCGTAGTCTTGCGCGTTGTAGAAGGCTTGGACCGCGGCTGCGCGTTGCAGCAGATCGGGAACGCTCCATAGCGGACCGGCCCCAGCGCCATGCGCATAAGGGAAGGCGAGATCGATGCAGAGGGTATCATTGGCGGCCAAGGTGAACGGGCCGACGGAACCAACGGACTTTCTGTCTCCAGGTATGCTACCCGCTGTTACTTCCGACCATGCTCCTCCGGGGAATTGGAAATGGGTGGGGTAACCCGGATCGGTGAAGGGCATTCCATTGACCGTTCCGTTCATGAGATCGCCTAGGGATACCGGAGGTCCATTGTTCAAGAAAGATCGATGAGCTGAAAGCGTTTGATCTAGGAACAGGACGCCTTGTGCGGGTGGGTCGGCCCCAAAACCAGTCCCTTCGGGCAGCCCTTCATCATTGTCGTCGCCGTTGTATGCATACATCAGATTCAAGGTGGAATCACAACCCACGAAGTCGTCGTTGTACCCGCCGAGGTCGAAGTCCGTGAAGGCCCCGAAGCGCACATCATCGTAGCCTTCACCACTGCGGTTCACGAACTTGAAATTGCTGAATGCCGTGTTCCAGAGATCGGCATTCGTGCTGTCGTTGAATGCATAGTGCATGGCATGGATATCGACCTCCATGGGCGGGCGTATGCTGTCCGCATCGATCACGGAATGGAGGATCTGATAGACCATTTGATCGCCGCGCATCAAGGGATGATCACCGGCTTCAGGCTCGTAGATGCCATTGTTGTCCAGGTCGCGATACGGCGCAAGTTGTTCTGGTTCACCGTTGGTGATATCGCCATTCCCGGGCCACGACGCGATGGCGTACGGCACTTCGTATCCGGGGTCATTCCAATGCGCCGCGTGGTCCTGCAGTTCATGCAGATCGAATTTCCATACTTGGTAGTAGCGGCGGTAGAATGCTTCGTCCATCACGTTGGCATAGGGCCCGGCCGAAGACGGCACACCTTCCAGTTGATATTGAGGTGCTATGCTGTGCAGCAGCCCATCGCGTGTGCCGATGAGCCAAGGCGAGCAGGAGAATATGGTGTGGGTACTCTCGCCTTTCGGCACTTCGAAACCGGCCCTTGCAGATCCTGATCCATTGTTGCTGAATAGCGCGGTATTCGGTTGCAAGTGCGCTGCGATGTTGTTCACATCCAAAACGGCAACATCGCTCCCCTCCACCAACTCACCGATCCCTCTGTACGGAATATAACTAGTGCCACTCGATTGACCTCCAACCACATGCTTCCCATTGAACGCCGCAGCTGCTCGAATGGCCATGGGCAATTCGCGCTCGATGTTCGCATCGATCCAACCGGAGGTATAACTGCTTGTTCGACCCAATATTAATCCCTGCTCGGGATGGAGGCTTGCACGCTCGATCGATCCATGATCCTCGAATGGAGGGATACCAAGATCGGTTCCATTGTAATAGGCCCAGTGCGGTAATGGGAGTCCGCCATCACCGCGATCCGTGAAGGAGCCGACCACCACGAGCGCTTCTGTGGCGAGCAGGTCCATCACCTCGTCATTCAACCCGCCACCTACCTCCTCCCACGCTGATCCACTCCATCGCACCAGGCGCCGCAATTCGGTCATATTCGTAATGTCGTGGTCGAATGCGCCCCCAGCATACAATGCACCGTCATATACCTCCAGGGCATTCACCCTACCATTGAATCGGTTACCGACCGGCTCCCACCCGGATCCATTCCATTTGCTCACCGCACTGTCCGCGCCGGCCATGTATAATTCACCGTTGAACTCGGCCATGCTGTACACCTGTTGCGTAGATCCGGAACCCAATGCACTCCAGGTCGTTCCGTCCCACCGGGCGATATTGCCGAAGTCGTTCTCCCGCCCGGCAACGATCAGGTCGCCGTTGAAGACGATCAGGTCCCGCACCCGCTCAGGAGATGTGTTGAACGCTCCATCGAGATCAAAATGATCCACTCCATCCCATGCTTGCAAATTCGGTCGGAGGTGTCCGTTGAAGGACAGGTACATGCCGCCGATAACCAATTCGCCATTGTACTCGATCATATCATAGACCCCAAATGCTCCATAGACCCCTGAGCCAATAGGAAGAATACGCTGCGCTGATAGCAGCATCGAAAGAAGTAGTGCAGAGCACGTGAGTAGAGCGTGTTTCATGGTGTTCGTATGGGTTGGTGTTCCTATTTCGTTCTCGTTAGCTTTTACCCTTGATGCGCACTTTCATGCCGAAGTAGAGATCGGCACCGCTTACACTGTTCAATCCGACCAAGCCCCCGATGCGGTCGCTCCCGATCATGAACCCTGCGATACGGATGCTCAGGCCCATGGAGGCCTCCGCGTACTCGTCCATGGTTATCGGTATGGCTAAGCTGAAATTGCGGATCTCATAGCGCGGCACGATCGACAGCTGGTTGCGGGCGGTCGTTCCGGAGGTCGGCTCGGTCAAACCGAAGATCGTTTCGAGGCGTAGTGCGAAGTTCCGCACCGGGCAGTAGTCCACAGATGCGTGTACGGCCATGGGCAGGACCATGCGGAAGGACCGGCCACGCAGCGAAGCATTCGGATCATTCAAGAACAATTCGCTCAAGGCACTACCGAGTTGGATCGGCTCTTCGATCTCGAATTCATCGATCTCGTCGGTGGAGGCGACCCCGTTCCGTATCTCGTGTACCTCGGACCGCTTGGTATAGTTGATGCTTCCCACATCAGTGATCGCTGCTCCGATACGCAACCAGTAGGGCGTTGCGGTCGCCGTATCATCCCTCATCCATTCGATCACTGCACCAGCATCCATGCCCCACCCTTGCCCGTTCATCATTCCGCCCAATCCCGTGCTCCATAGGTCACTAGGCGGATAGACGATGGCGTAGTCGGCGTTCACCTCCGAGACCACTTGCACACTGTCATTGATCCCCGATAGCAAGGGCGCTTGGTTATCGATGTACATGCCATAGATCCCGATCACGTATTTCCCCGTGAGGGCGGAATGCAATCGGACCCGTTCATTCATTTGGAACGTATGGCCGTACGTGATCCCATGCTCGGTCCAGCTCATCGCGGCGGACAAGACCTTCAGTTCCTCCATGCGCCGACTGGTGCCGGGATCCAAGGAAATGGCATCGATGCCGAATTTGCGCGCCAGCTCGTTCAGGTCCAATGCCGTTAGTGTTGCCCGGATGTTGTTCGTGAAGGCGATCGCGTTGTTGGTACCGATCCGCAAGGAGAAGGACGGCAACATGGATCGGACATCAAGGCTTACGCTGCGCCGACTGCTGAGGGTCGGGCCCAATGCCGCGTCCGATGTATCAACACGGATCCGCCTGCCGAAGCCGAAGAGGCCGATCTCCTGTTGGTCCAAGTGCAGGTAGGTATTGTCCAGATCGACCCCGGTACGGTGAATGTTGATCTCCACCTTGACAGGGTTGAGCAGGATGCTCGCCGGTTGGCTCCCCAGTCCCCACACTCCTTCGTAGGTGCCCCCTGCAATGCCCGCACCGTATTGTGCAACACCCGGCAGCACTGCAAGGAAGAAGAACGGAAGGAGCATGGAGCGCATGGTGGATGTTGGATCACAGCCGAACGACGACCTTGCCGCCTAGTTCCAGTTTGTTCAGTGTGGTGACCTCGACCGGACCTTCCAGAAAGGCTTTCACTTTCAGTTGAGCACTGCTGCTTCGTGCGATCTCAGCAACATTGACATCCCCCACGTTCAAGGAAACTGTAGTGGCACCATCGGGTACCGGATCCATGTTCGCGATCGTGACCGGTGCATGGTCCACCAATGACAATTCGAACAAGACGCTCTGCACGGGATCATAGGTCTGTCCATCCGGTGAGAGGATGCGGAGATCAGCTTTGTTGAAACGGAACTCCTTCAGTTGGTCCATGGAATAACCGTTATCGGCCATGATGCGGCCTAGCGCCTCGCCATCGAAGCTGAGTGCGAGCTCGAATGCACCTTGTGGTATGCCGGAATCCACAGTGAACTCAATGGCTCCATACTCCAACAACAGTTCAGCCTCAAGGGCGAGATCTTCCTGTTGCTCCTTCGTGCATGATGGCAGCGCAAGGATCGCGGCGAATAGAACGAGTAAAGCGGTGATGCTGAAAATGCTTTTGGTCTTCATGGTTCGTATTGTTTTGGTAGACCACAAAATTGACCACCTCACCGAGTCGAAACAATACCAGTAAATGGTGAGGCGACCACGTAGTTTTCACAGGTTCAGGAGGAGTGGAGACCGCATGGCAGTGGTCGGCACCGATCCTTGGCAAGGGGTGCAGCGTGATCGTTCAGACCCACCCCTGCTCCACGGCCATCCGGACCAACTCGGCCGTGTTCTTCAGGCCTATTCGCTCCAGAATGTTCCGTCGATGTGTGTTCACCGTGTTCAGGGTGATGCCGAGTTCGAGCGAGATGAGCTTGCTGACCCTACCCTCCACCAACATGCGGATGATCTCCGATTCCCGCGGGGTCGGTCGGTAGCAAAGGCCGGGAAGCTTCTGCCGAGCCAACCTTCTTCTGAAGACCTCGGCCCCACGACCGGTGTATTGCCAACAGATCGTTCTGCTGCTCTTTATCCGACTAATATCACGGCAGATACTCAAGGTACTTCTGGGCTTCCCAGTGCGTTCATCCAATTCGAACACGGAGGTCTGCCGAAGCACCTTGATATGATCACCGTTCGCCTTTCGGATCCGATAGTCCACCAACAAGGAGGTCTCGAAGGGTTGCAGTGGCGGTCTCACCTCGGCCATGGTCTGCAATTCGACCGCTGTGATGCGTTCCATCGTTTCGGCATCTTCGGGATGCCACAGATCGGTAATGAACTCCAAGTTCAAGTCAGCATCGCTATAGCCCAGTATGTTCCCGAAGCCTCGCACACGGATCACTTCCATGGCCGCATGATCCACCACGTACATGAACTGATCCGGGAACAAGGGGAGCGTACTGAAAAGGCGCTCGTGGTCTGCTTGATGGTCCAAGTCCCCTTCCGAACGCACCGTTCTCAGGGATCCGAGGGTGGCTCGAATGCGGTCGATGGTCGTATCCAATTCTGCCTGGCCCATGGAATAGGGATCCGCGTGTTAAGGACACCTCCGCTCCGTTGTACGAAAAGAAGGTTCGGTACAATAGTACCGGGTTCGGGAAACCCTGAACAGGTGAAAAAGACGTTAACCTCCAACGTAATAGCACGGCCTTGGCCTTTAGGCAGCGTACGTTATCGCCGGGGTCCGGCGATGGCCGGTACGGATCCTTCTTCGCGGAAGAAATCCAGTGTATTCAGATCCACCAAGTGGACATCCGTATAGTAGTGATGCAGGATGTCCGTGTACACCTTTCCTTCCATGGCCATGCGCATGGCACCCTCTTGGCAAAGACCAACGCCATGACCGAAACCGCGACCTTCCAAGTTCACGTGCTCCCCTTCGGTATGCACCGTGAAGTAGGTGGAATTCAATTTCCAGTCTTCTCGCACTTGCTTCAAGGGGATCAATGGCCACCTATTCCCCAAGTAGATATCACGGCAGCCCGGCACATAGTTCAGGTAAGCGCCGAAGTCCCCGCTTCGCACATGGAACTTCCTTACCAAGTAGCTGGTCCATTCCTTCCGGGTGAAGGTCCGCTTCCAAGTGGCATGGGGAGCCGCTCTGCAAAACTCGTCCATGGTGGAGCGTAGGTACGGTTCCTGTTTGGTCCATAGATCCTCTGCGTTGATGGTCTCTCCGCCACAATTGCTGTGGAACAGCGCATGGATCAATTTGATGTCTGGATCGACCAGCACCATACCGCGTGTTTCTTCTACGGCTTTCTTGATGCTGTCCTGTTTGCACTGTCCCCGATACACTTGGCAGTGGACGGCATCACAGAGTTCGAACCCATCGGCCACGTGCTTGCGGTGGTTGCACAAGGCGTAGGTACGGCAGCTCACGCTTTGCAACTTGTAATACTCACCGTTGTGATCCTTGCCCGCTTCGGCTTGCACCACTCCCGCAGTGTAAGCTTCCAAAGGCACTGCATTGACGAGTTGCATGGCGGTGCCCTTCACGCTGATCACCAAGGATCCGGGGTAGGTGCGCTCCGCCATCTTGCTGTCGACCACACGCAGCCGCAGTCCACTCGTTTCCATGCGCGGCACCAGTTCGATGCGTTCCTTGGCCATGAAGGTCAGACCCAATGATCGGGCACTGAGCGTTCGCCCGGAAACGTCGATCCTCAAGCCGTCGTTCACCAGGATCTCGCCTTTACGAACCCCATCCGCAAAGACGGTACAGGGGCCTTTCGCGCTCATCACCATCACCGCATGAACGGTCTTGTCGCGCAGGACCCCAATGCGGACCACACGCTCCTGGGCCACCAGTGAGCAGGCGAATAGAATGGAGCATACGAACGCGGTAAGGCGCATATCGGGGCCGAAGGTACCGGGGTGGTCTACCTGGCTTCCCCTCCGCCTTGTAGACTTATCCACACCGCATTGGCGACGCGTGCAGAAGCCCCTGGCCCTCCCAACATTTCGCGCAATTGCTCCAGATCGCTCAAGAGTTTCTTCCGATCGGGCCCTTCCGCAGCGATCCGTTCCAATTGCTTGGACAGCTTCTCTACGGTGAGTTCACTCTGGATCAATTCGGTGACCACCTCGCGATCCATGATCAGGTTGACCAAGCTGATGTACTTGATGTCCACCAAGCGTTTCGCGATCCACACGTTGAGCGCACTGCCACTGTAGCAAACCACTTCCGGCACACCGAACAGGGCGGTTTCCAAGGTGGCCGTTCCGCTGGTCACCAAAGCCGCGTGTGCATGGCGCAGAATGTCATAGGTGCGGCTATGCACCACAATGTTCGGTGCGGCTCCGATGCCTTCGCAATAGACCTCGTCCGGGACCGAAGGAGCGGCCGCTACCACGAAACGGTATTCGGGGAAACGACCCGCCACAGCGACCATCAGGGGCAACATACGTGTGATCTCCTGCCTCCTACTTCCGGGCAACAACGCCACCACTGGCCGTCCATCATCCCCCGGAAAAGGCTCCAACTCGGTTCGTCCTTCTTGCTCGATGGCATCCAACAACGGGTGACCCACGAACTCCACCTCCATGCCGTATTTCGCATACCACTCCTGCTCGAAAGGAAGGATCACATACATGCGATCCACCACGCGCTTGATGGTATGGACCCTGCCCTTCTTCCACGCCCACACTTGCGGACTGATGTAGTAGTGTACAGGGATCCCTTCGGCATGCGCCCATTCCGCGATGCGCAGGTTGAAGCCGGGATAATCGATCAGGATGATCGCATCCGGCTTGAAGGAGGCGATGTCCGCCTTGCACGCATCGATGTTCCGTAGGATCGTTCGGAGGTTCATGATCACCTCGGTGAAACCCATGAAGGCCAGATCGCGATAGTGCTTCACCACATCGGCACCGGCCGCAGCCATCCGATCCCCTCCCCATGCTCTGATCTTGAGAGGCGAGTAAGGAGTGGCGAGTGACGGATCCGCACGGCTACTTACCCGGAACAATTCCCGAACGAGATTCCCACCGTGCAGATCACCACTCGCCTCGCCCGCAATGATGTACAATCGCTTGCCGCGATCGACCGATCCGCTTTGCGTTGCGCGTGGCATCAGATCCAACCGAGCTTGGTCAGTTCATCGATCGCGATCACGGGAACGATGTAGAGTGCATAGACGAGCATGGCCAGGATCACACCACGCATGGTCTTCTGCTTGCCCATTCGATCGAAGAGGAAGAACAGGAATGCATCGGCAATGAGGCTGATGCTCACGATGCGTGTGCGGAACTCGGAGGTCCCAAGAAAGAGGTCGTTCACGAACCAAGAGATGTCATACCACGGACGGATCGCGGTGACGTAAATGCCTCCATACGCGAAGAAGCCCAAGACCGGTGCCAGCATCCCTAATACGAACCCCAAGAGCTGACTATCCGAGCGCATGGTCCCACGTGTTCAAGTGTGCGATAGCGTGATGTGCCGTCATGTCGAATTGCGTGGGGACGATGCTGACGTAGTGATGATCCACGGCCCATACATCCGTATCCTCACCTTGGTCCTCGCTCCTGAATTCGCCTCGCAACCAATAATACTCCTTGTTACCCGGATCAAGGCGCGTTTCAAATTCATCCTCCCAATTCGCCTTGGCTTGGCGGCAGACCCGCAAGCCTTTCAACGGCTCCCCGTTCGCTTTCGGTACGTTCACGTTCAAACAGGAGCCGGGTGTCAAGCCATCGTTCAACACATTCCCGACCACGGAGCGGATCACCGGTCGCACTTGGCTGAAGTCGGCTTCGATGGAATGGTCCATCAGGCTGAATCCGATGCTCGGGATGTTCTCCATGGCACCCTCGACCGCCGCGCTCATGGTGCCGCTGTACAAGACGTTGATGCTGATGTTGGCACCGTGATTGACACCGCTGACCAACAGGTCCGGCTTGTTGCCACCGAGCAGTTTGTAGATCGCCAATTTCACACAATCCACCGGCGTACCTGTACAGCTCCACGCTTCCACGCCATCCATGAGATGCACGCTCTGAAGGCGCAAGAAGCTGTGGATGGTGATCGCATGGCCCATTGCACTTTGCGGTTTGTCCGGTGCTACGACGAGCACCCGACCGAAAGGCTTCATCTCCTCCACGAGGGTACGAATGCCCGGAGCGAAGATGCCATCGTCGTTGGTGACCAGAATGAGGGGTTGTTCCTTCATGGGCCGCAAAGCTATGGCCCTGTGCGCATGTGAACAGGTGTCGATGTGGACAGGCCTTAAGGTACCTCGAAGAACCTCACTCCTACCCCGTAACACGAGATGAGGACCGACCGATCGCGGATCTCAGCGCTGTGCCATGTGCAGGCTCCACCAATTGGCCAGCGCGAAGTGCGGCCAAAGGCGCATCCCTGTAACACGACCTGCTGCTAGCTCCTTGCGGAACGGAACGGAATAGATCCTTAGCACATCATCCATCGCCAGGATCAACTCGCGTTGTTTCAACGCCTCCTTGGTATTCAGCACTTCGTGCAACGGTATGGTGAAGCCCACCTTCTGGCGATCGATGATCGACGCAGGCAACGATCCCCGTGCGAACCGCTTCAGTGCGAGCTTCTCCCCTTCCTTGCCCACCAGCAAGCCGGTCTTCAACCGCATACTACGTTCCACCAACCGGTGATCCAGGTACGGCACGCGTGCCTCTACAGAAGCCGCCATTGACATACGATCCACGCGGGCGAGCAGGTTCTCGGGCAGGCGGAACTGTAGATCGAAGGCGCTGAGGCGTTGCAGCAGATCACCGTTGCGGCACTCGGCCGCGTCCATGTGCTTGCTCACCGTGCTGTACGGATCACGAGCTTCTGCCAGATAGGCGGCATTGAACACATCGCTCTGCTCGTACTGGCAAAGCGCATCGTTGCCACCCCAGATGATGTGCTGGCCACGTGTGTAGCGCTTCATCCAGGACACCCAATCGGGCTTGCGGCCCTTGAGCACGGGTGCGCCCATGGCCAGGTATGCTTTCCAAAAGACCTTCGGCACGTGGTGCAACATGTTGTTGACCCGGTGTGCGTCATGCCAATGGCGGTAACCGACGAACAGTTCATCGGAGCCTTCGCCACTGAGGCATACGGTAACCCCCTCGGCACGCGCCTTTTCGGAAAGCAACAACAAGGGTCCGCACGCTTCGTTGGCGATGGGCTCGTCCAGGATGCGGAACACGCGCTGCTGGGCTTGCAGATACTCCTCTGGCGAAATGGTGATCGTGTGGTGGCGCGTGTTCAGGTGATCGGACACCATCCGTGCGTAGGCCAGTTCACTCGTATAACCGGGCACACTGTCATCGAAGCCGATGCTGAAGGTGTTGACGCGGCGCCCCTTGGAAGCCAAGGCCGTGACCACCGAAGAATCGAGGCCACCAGAGAGGTAGGTACCCACCTCCACATCGGCCACCATCTGCAGGGCAACAGCTTCCTCCAACAGGTCCATGCAGGAGCGCTCATCGTCCAGGTCGCGCACTGTTCCCGTGGCGATCAGCGGATGCCAGTACCGCACCGGCTCCGGACGACCATCGCCCGCGAGTTCGAAGTAGTGGCCGGCCGGCAGCTTCTGGATGCCTTCAAAAAAGGTCGCCGTGCCTTCCACTTGGAAGAAGTTGAAGTAGCCCGCCAGTTCCGCACGGTTCACACGGCGCGATGCGAACATGGCCTTGGGCTCGCTGGCGAACGTGAGCACCCCATCGGTATGGTGGTAATAGAATGGCTTGATGCCCACCCGATCGCGCGCTGCGAAAAGAGTGCCTTCCACGTTATCGATGAAAACGAACGCGAACATGCCATTGAGGCGCTCCAGACAGCCCTTGCCCCACTGGATGCAGGCGAAGAGCAGTGTTTCCGAATCCGAGTGATCCGTGCGGAAGTCATGGCCCAGACGCTCCAGCTCGGTTCGCAGTTCGTGGTGGTTGTAGATCTCGCCGTTGAAGACCATCCAATACCGTCCATCCGCCGTGGACATCGGCTGGTTGGCATTCGCCGCGAGATCGAGGATCGAGAGCCGGGCATGGGCCAGTTGCCATTGCACACGCGTTGGCGGTTGCGGTAATGTGGATGAGCGCGTCGTGACCAGTGCATCCGGCCCACGGTAAGAGAGCCGTGCGATATCGAAGGTCTCAAGCGCTGCAGCACGATCCCCACGCCAGGTGATGGAGCCCGCTATGCCACACATGTGTGAATTGATCGCCCGCTCATCACGCTTCCCGTTGGGTCTTGCCCAACATCGTCTTCATCCGTTCAGCCCCCTTGAACCCCAACAGGCGATAGGCCCAAATGTAGCCCTTCGTATTGAGGCCGCCCGGGAGTGGCTCGAAGCCCGAAGGCTGTAGATAGCGCTTCCAAAGCTCCATGGCTTGGTCCGGATCGTACGGGTACAACATGCGCAAGCCCCCGAAGAAGGCCTGGTGGATACGCTTGAGTTTGTCCGGGTGCGGAGCACGCTTCCTGAAAGCCCTCAGCATACGTACCTGAACATCGACCAGCGCACGCCAGCGGCGCGCAGCCGCACCTTGCGAGATCTGCCCGGAAGCGCGTTCACGGACCACCGTACGATCGCCAGCGAGTTTCTTGAATCGGGCCTCGGCCTCGTACAGGCGCAACATCAGATCATACTCCTGGCTGCTGGGCAGGCGTTGGTCCCATCCGTTCACCTGGATCAATTTGGCCGTGCTCCACAAGTTGGCGCACGTGTTACCAAGGTTGCCGGCCATCAGCCCCACCTCTATCTCATCGTCGGGTACCTTCACATGGCGACCTCCATCGATACCTACGAAGGTGGCACTCTCATAGAGCACATCGGCATTTTCGGCAAGGGCCAGTTGTTCCGTGATCTTGCCCGGCAGAAGCAGATCATCCGCATCGAGGAACTGTACCCACGGTGTGGTGACACGTGCCAGTGGCCGGTTGCGCGCTGCTGATGCGCCCCGAACTGGTTCGTGCTCCACCACAACACGCAGATCAGGATGCGCCGTACACCAGCGTTCGATGGCCGGCACCGTACCATCCTTGGAACCATTGTCCACGCAATACACGATCTCCACCACAGGCCCTTGTGCCAGCACCGATTCCAGACATTCGCCGATATAGGCTTCCACATCGAAACAAGGAATGATGACCGTTACCTTCTGCATCAGCTGAACCGGGGCGCAAAGCTATTGGATGCAGGTGGATGGGATGTCCCGCATCTCGCAGTCCCGCATTATTGCGGAATACTGGACTCCGTCGTGCGGGAGCCGTCGCGAGGCGTATGGCGAGTTGAAATGTTGGCGGGTTGTGGGTTGCGGTAAGTGGAGTGACCTTTGTGCGCGACCAACACGTAAGGCATAACCCGTCAACTCGTAACGCATTCCCTATGAAACAAGCCATCTTTCCCCCCAACGCTGCAAAACCGATCGCACCTTACACACCGGCGATCCTTGCCAATGACACCCTCTACTTGAGCGGACAGATCGCCCTGGACCAAAGCGGCGAACTGCAGATCAGCGATATCGATACGGAGACCCGGCAAGTGATGGAGAATCTGGGGGCCTTGCTGAAAGCAGCGAACATGGATCACTCGCACTTGGTGAAGGTGACCATCCTACTGAGTGATATGGCGCACTATGCCGCCGTGAACGAGGTGTACGGCAGCTACTTCAGTGACCTACCGCCGGCACGCGAGGCCTATGCGGTCAAAGGATTGCCACGGGGCGTGAACGTGGAGATCAGTGGAGTGGCGTGGCGGGGATGATCCGGCTTAGCGGAAACGCCAAGCCCTCTCTTTCAGCAAACTCAATGCGAAAGCACCTGCCGCCGCGCTGAACACCGAATAGTCGAATGCCCCCTTTACACCGGTGGAGAAGGTCATGGCCAAGGCGAACAGGAGCAGGAGGATGCCACTGGCCTTTGCGACCATCTCGGTACGGTAACCGATGATCAGGAGCACCGCCAACACCACTTCCGCGACAGTGGCCGCCCAACCAACTGGTCCAATGAGCGAGGCTGGTAGCCAGGGGTTGATCATGCCCGTGTAGTCCACGAAAGCGGACCAATTTCCCCACACGGAAACCGCTGCGCTCCAACAACCAAAGCGATCTGCTACTGCGGATAGGAAACCGGCCGCAAGCGCCAACCGAAGGAATGCTTCGATGATGCGTTCTGCGAACTTCATGCGGTCACTGATTCCGTATCCTGATCCATCGCCCGCTACTTGGTTTCCGGTTCGCTGAGCCATCTGAATCCATCCATCACCGCTCGATGCAGAATGTTCGCATGGTCGAATAGGGGCAGGTACCGATAACCTACACGGATGCCTTTCTCCTTGCGGACCTTTCGGGTCAAGGCCTGTGCTGGGCGCACCATGTTCTTCCCCTCTTTCCCGACCGCGATGAACACTGTCTTTGGAATGTGATCCGCATGGCCAACGAATGCCGGCTCTTGCTCCAAGAGTGAACCTCCATCCCACCATAAGCTTGGGCTTACAATGAGGTAGCGCGTGAAAAGTTCTGGCCGTTTGAACAGGACTTCCGTTGCGAACAACCCACCCAAGGACTGACCGATCAGCATGCGATCGGCGCCAATGCGGTAGTTGCCTTCTACGAATGGAATGAGCTCATCCCCCAAGAACCGCAAGAAGGCAGCGGAGCCACCGGTGGTGGGGAATTGTTCTTTGTCCTTTGCAATGGATGTAGGGAAGGTGAAGTCCCGCTTCCGGTCCACATTCGCGATCCCAACGACAATGCTCTCCGGCACCCAATTGATCCATGGATATGACGCGAATTGGACAGCCCCACTCACATGGATGAAGTCCTCTTCCGCCGAACCATCCAGTAGGAATATGACCGGATAAGCAGCGACCGTGTCCGCGCTATAACTATGCGGCAGGTATATGTTCAAGACGCGATCCTCACCGAGCACCTGTGATCGGATGGTCTCCGAAATTCCGAATTGAAAAGGCTCCGGCCCGTGCACACGCTGCGCAACGAGTGCTGTTACGCTCAGAGCACCACCCAACGCTAGGGTCAGGGCTAAAGCCTTCACGCCAAGCGCTTCAATTGGCTCCCGTAGAGCGCGGTCACTGCCACGGTCATCAGCGGACCGAAGACCCCCAAGAAAGAGGCCGGCAACACCAACAATGGGGCGAATAGACCGACCAACTGGGCACCGGCGTACAGGTAGAACCCGTTCTTCTGTCCCTTCCAAATACCCACCATTCCGATCAACCGGACCACGGTCCGAACAAGGAAGATCAGCATCAATGTAACACCACTGGAGTGCAGGATCACCGCCATTTCTTCCAACATCGCGGCTTGATCACCTTGCAGATATTGGGCGGCCGCATCATTCATCAGTTGAACGAATTCCTCCAAGGGTAGGCGCCCCACGGCCGTCATTCCGAGCATCCCCAGAAGATAGATGAGGATGAAAAGGCCGGTATTGATGAAGGTGAGAATGCCTAGGACCGAGATCAGGTCCGGTCGTTTGGTGCTACCGGAGGCATCGGGTAGATAGGTGGTTTCTGCCATGTTGGCGAAGTTAAACGCCGGAATCGAAGTGACCGCAGCACCCTTTGATCCACCGTTCCTTTCGGATGGGTAGTTTTGCGGCCCAACAAGAACCAGAATCCAACCCGATGAGCTACGATGTCATCGTTCTCGGCAGCGGCCCCGGAGGCTATGTTGCTGCCATCCGTGCCAGCCAACTCGGCCTGAAGACCGCCATAGTGGAAAAGGAGGCCCTCGGTGGCATCTGCCTCAATTGGGGTTGTATCCCTACCAAAGCGTTGCTCAAGAGCGCCCAGGTATTCGAATACATCAAACACGCGAAGGACTATGGCATCACTGTAGGTGCAAGTTCTCCGGACATGAAGGCGATCGTGCAGCGCAGCCGCGATGTGGCCAAGGGCATGAGCAACGGCGTGCAGTTCTTGATGAAGAAGAACAAGATCGATGTGATCATGGGCACCGGCATGTTGCAGCCCGGCAAGAAGATCGAGGTGACCGGTGCCGATGGAAAGAAGCAGGTCTTGGAAGGCAAGAACATCATTGTTGCCACCGGTGCTCGTAGTCGCGAACTACCGGCCTTGAAACAGGATGGCAAGAAGATCATCGGATACCGCGAAGCCATGGTGCTCGCTGACCAGCCCAAGAGCATGGTGGTGGTCGGTAGCGGTGCGATCGGCAGCGAATTTGCCTATTTCTACAACGCCATCGGCACCAAAGTGACGCTGGTGGAGTTCCTTCCGAACGTAGTACCTGTGGAGGATGAGGATGTAAGCAAGCAATTGGAGAAGAGCTTCAAGAAGCAGGGGATCGAGGTGATGGTCTCTTCCGAAGTGACCAAGGTAGATACCAGCGGTAAAGGCTGCAAAGTGACCATCAAGACCCCGAAAGGCGATCAGACGGTCGAGTGCGAGATCGTCCTGAGCGCGGTGGGTATCGCTGCGAACATCGAAGGCATCGGTCTGGAAGCCGTGGGTATCGTTACGGACAAGGGCAAGATCAAGGTGGACGGGTACTACGCCACGAACATCCCGGGCTATTTCGCCATCGGAGATGCCACTCCTGGCCAAGCCTTGGCGCATGTGGCATCCGCCGAAGGCATCATCTGCGTGGAGAAGATCGCCGGCCAGAACCCACACACACTGGACTATGGGAACATCCCTGGTTGCACGTATTGCAGCCCTGAGGTGTCCAGCGTCGGTATGACGGAGAAGCAGTGCAAGGAAAAGGGCTTGGACATCAAAGTGGGCAAGTTCCCATTCACCGCCAGTGGCAAGGCCGCCGCCGCTGGTGCCAAGGACGGTTTCGTAAAACTGATCTTCGATGCCAAGTACGGCGAGTTGCTCGGTGCGCACATGATCGGCATGAACGTGACCGAGCTGATCGCTGAATGCGTGAGCATCCGTAAGTTGGAAACCACCGGCCACGAGATCATCAAGACCGTACACCCGCACCCGACCATGAGCGAAGCCATCATGGAAGCGGCAGCGGCAGCCTACGGCGAGGTGATCCACCTGTAGGGGTCGGACTTGCACGTACTGGGCTATCGAATGATGACATCCACCTACGCTAAAGCTCCGGCGGACACGTGTGCGGCATAGCCGGTTCCTTTCAGATCGACACTTCCCGGCCTGCCACAGGAGACCGGATCAACGAAGCATTGCGTCGCATCGCCCATAGAGGGCCTGATGATGAAGGCATCTATCGGAACGGAAGTGCCATTCTGGGCCATCGGCGGCTAAGTATCCTTGACGTGACCAATGCAGGGCACCAACCCTTCACTGACGAAGGAGGTCGCTTCACGATCGTGTTCAACGGCGAGGTCTTCAACTTCCAAGCGCTTCGAGCGGATCTTGAAGCACAAGGGCACAAGTTCCATAGCCAGAGTGATACCGAAGTGGTATTGCGGCTATACACGTTGAAGGGACCTGCATTCTTGGACGATCTCAACGGTTTCTTCGCGTTGGCCATCCATGATGCCGAGAACGACACCTTGTTCTTGGCGCGTGACCGTTTCGGCGTGAAACCCCTGTTGTGGAGCGTAGTGGATGGACGATTTCTCTTCGCCAGTGAATTGAGGGCCCTTCTGGCCTTGGGGGTGGAACGCAAGCCGGACCCGCTCTCGGCCCAACAGTACTTCGCCTACCATTACATCCCAGCGCCGAACACCGTCTTCCAAGGAACCCAGAAATTACTTCCGGGGTATGCCGTAAAGGTGTCCGCGAAAGGCGCTCAGGTGGAGCGGTGGTACGATGTGGCAGAGGCCAGCAAGCGGGTCAAAAAGACCTCCGACCCCAAGAAGACCCTCTTCGACCTATTGGACGATGCTGTACGCCTGCGGTTGATCGCAGATGTGCCCGTTGGCGCTTTCCTGAGCGGTGGTGTGGATAGCAGCATCGTGAGTGCCTTGGCTGCACGGCACCACAAGCACCTGCACACCTTCAGCATCGGCTACGCAGACGACCCCTTCTTCGACGAGAGTCCGTATGCCGAGGAGGTAGCACGCCACATCCGGAGCGACCACCACACGTTCAAACTGACGCGGGAGGAACTGGCGGAGAATTACACGCGGTTGTTGGCAGCGACCGACGAGCCCTTCGCCGACAGCAGTGCCCTCCCATCCTACATGCTTTGCGAACGAACGCGCAAGCTGGTGACCGTGGCCGTAAGTGGCGATGGTGCGGATGAGGTATTCGGCGGATACACGAAGCATCAAGCCGAATTACGGTGGCGCTCGCCGGGAGCGAAAGAAAAGGCCGTGCAACTCCTTGCACCACTTTGGAAGGTACTACCGCGCTCACGCAACGGTGCCTGGCAGAACCGGTTCCGCCAACTCGACCGTTTCGCGCGACTCGCTTCCACACCGGAAGACCGACGCTTCCAGGAATTGGCCGCCTTCACCACCCACCAGGAAGCGGATGCCTTGGTGGCCGCTCCGACCGATGCACAGGCCATGGCCGCGCGCGACGCGATGTTCACCCAGGCCTTTCAACGCATGCCCGGCATGAACGGTGCTTTGCTCGCCGACGTGCTCTCCACGCTGCCGAACGATATGCTGCATAAGGTGGACCTCACCAGTATGGCCCACGCGTTAGAGGTGCGCACCCCTTTCCTTGATCTCCGTGTGGTGGAATTCGCCTTCAGCCTGCCCCCAGAGGCGAAGCTGGTCAAAGGTTCCGGCAAACACATCCTGCGGGAGACTTTTGGACACTTGCTGCCCGCTAGAGTGATGACCCGCAGTAAGAAAGGATTCGAAGTGCCCCTTCAGGACCTGCTGCGTGGACCTTTGGCCGCATTCGTGGATACCACTGTGCGTAAGGATCCAGTGGAAGCCGCTGGCCTCAACTGGTCCGCTGCACAGGCCGTTGTGAGCCAACTTCGTTCCCGAACACCCGGGACATCACAGGCAACCTTACACGCCTTGCTCGTCTACCTAACGTGGTGGAAAGCCCACGTCGCAGCGTAACGTGCGATACTGGGAACTCGGTACCTTCACCGCCCGACAATGCCCCGCATCCTTCGCATCATCAACCGATTCAACCTCGGTGGCCCGACCCACAACGCAGCTTACCTATCCAGGTATCTGCCGGGCGACTATGAGACCCTGCTTGTGGGCGGCAGTCAGGAAGCGACCGAAGAGGGCAGTCATCATATCCTAAAGGATCTAGGCATCGAACCGATCATCTTGCCTGAACTTCAGCGCGAGGTGGCACCGTGGCGCGACCGTGGAGCCTATCGGCGGATCAAAGAGTTGATCAAGGAATTCCAGCCCGATATCGTACACACCCATGCCGCGAAAGCTGGTGCGGTCGGTCGCATGGCAGCTGCCGACCTCGGTGTGAAGGCCATTGTCCACACGTTCCATGGCCATGTGTTCCATAGCTACTTCGGGCCCGTAAGGACCGCACTGTACAAGAACATCGAGCGGTTTCTCGCGAAACGATCCTCCCGGATCGTGGCGATCAGTGAGAGGCAGAAGACCGAATTGGTGGATGAGCACCGCATCACGGAATCGGAGAAGGTCTCGGTCATTCCCTTGGGCTTCGATCTGGGTCGCTTCCAGGCCGATCAACTTGCGAAGCGGGTTCTTTTCCGAAAGGTCTATGGCGTTGCCGAAGACGAGATCGCGATCGGCATCATCGGGCGGTTGGTGCCCATCAAGAATCACGACCTCTTCTTGGAAGTCATCGCCAAGGTGCGTTCCCGGACCGGCAAACGCATTCGAGCCTTCATTGTTGGTGATGGTGAGGAACGGGAACGGCTTCAACAGCGCGTGGGCGAACTGGGACTCAGCCAAGTACAAGGTCCGTACTTCAATGGGCATGGCTTCGGGCACGGGGTGAATGGAAAGGCCATGGTCGAGAGCGCACACGTGACCTTCACCTCCTGGATCAAGGAAGTGGATATCGTCAACGCCGGAGTCGATATCGTGATGCTTACCAGTTTGAACGAAGGCACCCCGGTAAGCCTGATCGAAGCCCAAGCGGCCAATCGGCCCGTGATCAGCACCCGCGTGGGTGGGATCGAGAATGTGGTGAGGCCCGATCACACCGGATTCCTCAGCGAAAGTGGGGATCTGGATGGCTTGGCGAACCACCTCTCCCGCCTAGTGGAGGATAAGGCCCTACGCCAACGTATCGGCAAGGATGGGTGGAGCCATGTGCGGGACCGGTACCATTACACCCGCTTGGTCCATGACACCGATGCGATGTACCGCTCGTTGCTGAACTGACAATGCCCCGTCCGGATCGCTACTTTTGCCCGCACATGATGCGGACCATATATCGGCATGGGGCTACTGCCCTGCTCCTCGCCCTCCTGATCTCCGGTTGTACCATCAACCGGAATATCATGTTCAAGACGCCTCGGGATTACCAGTTCTCGGTATTCACCGATTCCATCCGGGCGAATTTGAAGCTGCAGCGCAACGATGCCATCCAGTTCCGACTCTTCGCCAACGACGGCTTCAAGATGATCGATCTGGTCTCTGAAGGGGGTAGTCGCGAAGCCTCATTCATCCAACGGAACGTGTTCACCTACAACATCGACAGCGATGGTTTGGTGAAGTTGCCGCTCCTCGGTCGTGTGAACCTTGTGGGTAAAACGCTGCGCGAGTCCGAAGTCTATTTAGAGGAACTTTTCACCACGTACTACAACAGACCGTACGTGCAATTGCTTGTGTCCAACAGACGTGTGGTGGTCTTCCCAGGTGGAGGCGGAGATGCGAAGACCGTGACCTTGGATAATAACAACACCACGTTGCTGGAAGTGCTTGGTATGGCCGGTGGTCTCTCCGCACGTGCGAACGCCCACAAAGTGAAGGTATTCCGCTACGCTACATCCGGCGAACGCCTGATCTTCGAGTTCGACCTGAGCGACATCAGTGGCTTGAAGTATGCGGATATGGTGATGCAAGGGGACGACGTGGTCTATGTTCAACCGAATCCGGACATTGCGCGTGAGTTGGTCCGTGATCTGGCCCCGATCATCACGCTTCTCTCCAGCGTCCTGCTCGTGATCTCGGTTGGCCGCAACCTCCAATAGGCGTATGCTGAACGAGGATATCAATAGCAGGAATGTAAACCTGGATAGTTACAAGGAGCGTATCACGAATTTCAGCCAGGAATTCGAACTCGGGCTCTTCATCTTCATCCTCAAGCGGAGCCTGATCTGGATCGTGCTCTGTGTGCTCACTGCCATCGCTTCGGCCTTCATCTACCTGCGCTATACCGCGCCCATGTACGAAACACGGGCCCTGCTGCAGGTGCGCGAAAGCAATACGGCCAAGAAGGTATTGAGCATGAACACCTTCACGGATGAGACCAACAACTTGCAAGCCGACGTAGAACTCATGCGGTCCAAATTCTTCATGGACCGGGTCTTGGCGAAACTTCCGTTGAAGGTGAGTTACTTCAATCAGGGGCAGATCCTGACCGAAGAGTATTATCGGTTGTCCTTCTTCAAGGTTGAGGACCTACACGTGATCGATTCCACCATCGCCGATGTCCCCATCAATCTGGACATCTCCGACCGCAAGAACATGCGGATCTCGTACACCCTTGGGGCCTTGTACGATGTGCGCTTCGCACCGAATGAATTGGTCCGAACCCCGCACTTTACCTGCCACATCATCGTGGAGGATCATCCGAAGATCAAGGACCCCGAGGTGAACTTGAACCTCTTCTTCAGGATCAACTCCCATGAACACCTGTTGCAGCGCTATTCGTCCGGAGCGGTGGTCAACATGGTGGACCCCGTGGCGAAGACCGTGGAGGTCACCTTCAAGGATGAAAACCCCACCTTGGCCCGAGACCTCGTCCAGACCATGGCCGAGACTTTCATTGCTTATGATGTCGAACGGCAAGGGGAGAGTGCGGAAAGCGTGATCAACTTCATCCGCTCCCAGAAGGATACCGTGTTCCACCAGCTCCGCGAATCGGAGGTGATGTTGCAGGAATTCCGTATCGATAACCAAGTCTCGGATCTGAAGCAGATGACTCCGATCTTCTTGGAACGATCCGAGAAGTATGAGGACAAACGGATCCAGTTGACCATGGAGATCGAATTGCTCCGGGCCATGGCCGCTGCGACCGATAAGCCGATGCCCGAGATCAACTCCTACGACCTGCTTCCGATGCTCACCGGCACGGAGTACGAGGAGATCCTCTCGCGGACCATCAACACCCTGCTGGACCTTCTGCGCGACCGGGAACGGATGTACATGGAGGCCACGGACAAGAACCTCAATGTGCGTTCCTTGGAGCACCAGATAGAGGTGCAGAAGAAAGTGGCCTTGGAGAGTGTGCGGAATCTCTTGGAACGTGCGCAGAACAAACGCGATGCCGTGGATCGCATCCAAGCCGAGTTCGAGGGCCGCTACCGTGCCCTGCCCGAAAAAGAACTCGAATACGCACGCATCGAACGGGTATTCTCCATCAATGAGAAGTACTACACCCTGTTGCTGGAAAAGGACATCGAATACCGGATCAGCAAGGCCGGTTTCGTACCCGAGAACCGGATCCTGGAAAATGCCGTGGTTCCAAGCTCCCCGATCTTTCCGAACCGGAACCTCATCCTCTCCTACTATTTGTCCACCGGCCTCATCCTGAGTTTCCTGATCGTGCTGATCCGATACATCCTGCACGACAACATCACCTCGTTGCACGACATCGCCAAGCTGTCCAATGCGAGCATTTCCATTCTAGGGATGGTCCCCAAATACAAGAAGGAGATCCCCATTTCACAACTCCTGATCGACAAGAACCCGAAATCATTGATCGCGGAATCGTTCCGCACCATCCGGACCAATCTCCAGTTCGTGGACAATACCGATGGCGCGAAGACGATCGCGATCACCAGCACCATCTCAGGTGAAGGAAAGACCTTCGTGGCCATCAACCTCGCAGGTATCATTTCCTTTAGTGGGAAGCGCGTGATCATTCTGGACTTGGACATGCGTAAACCCAAGATCCATCTGGGCTTTGGCGTGGAGAACATCCGGGGCATGAGCACCTTGCTTATCGGAAAGGACCCGGTGGAGGCCTGCATCCAACACAGCTCCCTGCAAGGCTTGGACTTCATCACAGCGGGTCCCATTCCCCCGAATCCCTCGGAATTGATCATCAGCCAACGCATGAACGGGTTGATCGATGAACTCAAGCGCCAGTACGATGTGATCCTGATCGATAACCCACCGGTGGGCTTGGTGACCGACGGGATCCCGATGATCCAACGTGCGGATTACCCCATCTACATCTTCCGTTCCGATTACAGCAAGAAACAATTCGTTCAGAACGTGGACAGACTGATCAACGAGAACAACATCACGCGCCTCAGCACCATCCTCAATGGGGTGGATATCGAGCGCAACAAATACGGGTACAACTACGGCTATGGCTACGGTTATGGATATGGATATGGCCAAGGATACGGCGGTGGGTACTATGAGGAACGGTCCGCCAAACCCTCCGGCCTGCTCGGTTGGCTATTCGGTCGCGGATGATGCAGAAGGAACTCACCCCTTTGGATGGACTCATCCTGCTGCGCCCACGGATCTTCACGGATGATCGGGGACATTTCTTCGAGTCCTTCAACAGTCGAGCCTTCAAGGAGCTATCAGGGATCACTGCGGATTTCGTTCAGGACAATGAAAGCATGTCGATCAAAGACGTGCTTCGGGGATTGCATTTCCAAGAAGAACCGTTCGCCCAAGGCAAGCTGGTTCGCGTGGTCCAAGGTGCAGTGGTGGATGTCTGTGTGGACATCCGCCCATCGAGTCCCACGTACGGGCAGCATTTCAAAGTTCGTCTGGATGCCACCGAGAAGGCGATGCTCTGGATCCCCCCCGGATTCGCACATGGATTCGTCGCCTTGGAGGAAGGCTCTGCATTCGCCTACAAGTGTACCGCGTATTATCACCCTGCCGCCGAACGTACCTTGTTGTGGAACGATGCCGATCTGGGTATCGACTGGGGCATTGCAGACCCGATCATCAGCGCGAAGGACAAGGAAGGAATGGCCTTCAAGGCGTTGAGAACGCAAGCACAGCGTTGACGATGTACAGTCCCACACAGCTGTTCCTGATCTACTCCGGGCTGTTCTTCGCAGCGTTGGTTTTCAGCTTGTTGATCAACTCGGTATTCATGCGTTTCGCACGTACATTGGGCATGCGTGAAGAAGATCAGAATTTGGTGCGGTGGAGCAGTACCGCGAAGCCCTCCTTTGGTGGGATCTGCTTCTACATCCTGTTCTTGGCCTCCTTTTCCCTGTACGGGGTGATCTTCCCCGGACTAAGCGTTGATGCCTTACGCCCGGATCTCCTCGGCTTGCTTGCCGCCACCTCACTGGGGTTCCTGATGGGGTTGGCCGATGATGCCTACAACACCAACCCGGTACTGAAGTTCCTCGCCCAAGTGGCCTGTGGTGGGATACTCATCGCAAGCGGCTCTTGCATCGACCTCTTCGATTCCCAATGGGCCAACGTGGCACTCACGTTGTTCTGGGTGGTGGGGATGATGAATTCGATCAATATGTTGGACAATATGGACGGGATCACCACCTCGGTCTCCATCGCCGTGCTGATCGCAGGTCTGATGTCCATGCTCGTCATCGGTCCAGTGGATCCCGTGTACATGGTCCTTCTGGTAGGTACCATGGCGGCACTCACTGGCTTCCTGTTCTTCAACTGGAATCCCTCGCGTATGTACATGGGCGATACGGGTAGCCAATTCCTCGGAGTGTTCCTCGCCTTTGTGGGGATCCGTTTCTTTTGGAATGCACCGAGCATTGAAGGCCATTGGGAACCGATCAGGCAAGTGATCAGCGCCATCACGTTGTTCCTGCTCCCGATCGTCGATACCACGGTGGTGACGATCACGCGCATCAGGCGCGGTCGTTCACCCTTCGTCGGTGGCCGGGACCATACCACACACCACTTGAGCTATGCGGGATTCAGCGATGGACAGGTCGCCTTGGTCTTCATCGGCCTATCCCTCCTACACGTGTTCCTTACCTTCGTCATGGCCCGATACATTCCGGTGTGGCAGAACATTCACACCACGATCTTCGTTTCGTATGCGATCCTGTTGTTCCTGACCCTGTTCATCCTTACCCGAAGAACACACGCACCGAAGCCATGACTCCCTTACCGAACACCCTCCGTATCCTATTGCGCACCTCCTTGTGGGCCTTGCTCCTGCTGGGTGGTTCCATAGCCTTGCACCTGTTCACGTACTCCTCCTTCGTAGTAGACAATGACCTGGACCACCAACGCGATTTCAACGATGGGTACAAGGTCTTCTCCCTTACCCTTCCCAACGAACTATTGTTCTGTGGGAAAAAGGTACCCTTGGAACGGTTGGATGTGCGCGAGCGCTTGGATCGGGAATTGCTTGTGAACACCTACTGGCAGAGCAACACCTTGCTGGCACACAAGCGCGCCTCACGTTGGTTCCCTTTGATCGAGCGGATCTTGAAGGAAGAAGGCGTGCCCGATGACATGAAGTACATCGCCGTGATCGAAAGTGGGTTGATGAACGTGATCTCACCGGCCGGTGCCACCGGCTACTGGCAATTCATGAAGGAGACCGCCTTGGGCCATGGGCTGGAGGTGAATGCCGAAGTGGACGAGCGCTACCATGTGGAGAAAAGCACCTACGCCGCGTGCAAATACTTGAAGAATGCCTACGGGAAGTACAACGATTGGGCCTTGGCCGCTGCTTCGTACAACTTGGGCCAAGGCGGTGTGGACAAGCAACTCGGTCGCCAAAAGCGCGATAGTTATTTCGACCTGCTTTTGAACGATGAGACCGCTCGTTACGTCTATCGTATTCTCGCCATGAAAGAGATCCTGCGCGACCCGGAGCGCTATGGGTTCCACCTGCGCAAGAAGGACCTTTACGCACCCTACCGCACCCGCGTGGTGGAAGTGAATGGAGCCGTTACCGATCTGGCGGACTATGCCATTGCACAAGGAACGGACTACAAGACCTTGAAGCTATTGAACCCTTGGCTGCGCGAGAACCGCTTGACCAACCGCGAGGGCCGCACCTATGCGGTATTGCTCCCCGCTGCGGATTTCGATACCGTTGAGCCTCATTAGACCGCCCAGTGATCCTTTGTATACGGACGTGAAGAAGCAGGAGGACGAACAACCCGTATCGGTTGCAGGTGATGAGTATGTTGAGGTGCTCGGTGCGCGTGTACACAATCTGAAGAACATCGATGTGCGAATTCCACGCGATAAACTCGTGGTGATCACCGGCCTGAGCGGAAGCGGAAAGAGTTCACTTGCCTTCGATACCATCCATGCGGAAGGCCAGCGCCGGTACATCGAGACCTTCAATGCCTATGCCCGCCAATTCCTCGGCGGGATCGAACGGCCGGATGTGGACCTGATCACTGGTCTCAGTCCCGTGATCGCGATCGAACAAAAGACGATCAGCCGCAACCCGCGCAGCACGGTGGGCACCATCACAGAGATCTACGACCTGCTCCGCCTGCTCTATGCGCGCGTGGCCGACGCGTACAGCTACCTCACCGGCGAGGCCATGGTGCGGTACAACGACCGCCAGATCGTGGAACTCATCAGCGAAGCCTACGAGGGCCGGGAAGTGTTGATCCTCGCACCGATCATCCGCGGACGAAAAGGTCATTACCGGGAACTCTTCGAACAGTTCCTAAGGCAGGGTTTCCTACGCGCTCGAGTGGACGGCAAAGTGATCGACCTCACAACACGTCCGCGTTTGGACAGGTACAAGGTCCACGACATCGAGTTGGTGATCGACCGGCTGAAGGTGAAGAGCGGTGATGCGAAGCGCTTGAACGAAGCTTGCGCCATCGCCATGAAGTACGGGAAGGGCAATTTGATGGTGGTGTCCGTGAAGGACGATGAAGCGCGCTACCTAAGTCGCCACTTGATGTGCCCCACCAGCGGCATCGCATACGAAGAACCCGAACCGAACCTCTTCAGCTTCAACTCCCCGTACGGCGCCTGTCCCAAATGCAGCGGTCTAGGCCAAGTGACGGAGGTGGCCATGGACAAGATCGTGCCGGACCGGAAGAAGAGTGTGAAACGTGGTGCCCTTGTTCCACTTGGCACTTTCAAGAACTCGTGGATCTTCAAGCAGATCGAAGCGGTGTTGTCCTCCTTCGGACATGACCTCAACACACCGCTGGAAGAAATGGAGGACACCGTGCTGGTGGCCCTGCTGAATGGCTTGGACGAACCACTGAAGGTGAGCAGCAGCATTGGGCTGAGCGACCGGCAGGTGCAATTCGACGGCATCATCCCCTTCATCTTGGAACAAGCGGAAGGTGGACCGAAGTCCGCGCAGAAATGGGCCGCTGGCTTCACGCACATGGTCACCTGTCCGGAGTGCAACGGAAGCCGGTTGAAGAAGACATCCATGTACTTCCGCTTGGATGGCAAGAACATCCATGAGCTGGCCAGCATGAGCATCGCCGATCTGCATGCCTTCATGTCCGGACTGGTCGAGCGGCTCGATGAGAAGAAAGCGGTGATCGCACGGGAAGCGGTGAAAGAGATCACGGCCCGGAGCAGTTTCCTGCTGGATGTCGGTTTGGACTACCTGATGCTGGATCGCAGTGCCCGAACACTCTCCGGAGGGGAGGCGCAACGGATCCGCTTGGCCACGCAGATCGGCAGCGAACTTACCGGTGTACTGTATATCCTGGATGAACCAAGCATCGGCCTGCATCAGCGCGACGACCAACGCTTGATCGCCAGCCTGCGCAACTTGCGCGATGCGGGCAACAGCGTGATCGTGGTGGAGCACGATAAAGAAATGATGTTGAGTGCGGACCACTTGATCGACATCGGCCCTGGCGCTGGCGAACACGGTGGGCGCATCGTGGCACAAGGTGCTCCTCGGGAACTCTTACTCGGCGAAAGCACCACGGCCAAATACCTGCGAAACGAGATCCGCATCGAGGTACCGAAAGAACGCCGTGCGGGTAGCGGCGAACGGATCACCCTGCGCGGTGCATCCGGCAACAACCTGAAGAACGTGGATGTGGACCTTCCGCTCGGCAAGTTCATTTGTGTAACGGGGGTGAGCGGTAGTGGCAAGAGCACCCTGATCGGAGACACCCTCTACCCCATCCTCAGCAAGCACTTCTACCGCAGTGATGCACACCCCTTGGCCTACACCGCCATCGAAGGACTGGAACACATCGATAAGGTGATCGAAGTGGACCAAAGTCCGATCGGGCGCACCCCGCGCAGCAATCCGGCCACATACACCGGTCTGTTCGATCACGTCCGGGAACTCTATGCCGCCCTTCCCAGCGCAAAGATCCGCGGCTACAAGCCGGGGCGGTTCAGCTTCAACACGGCGGGTGGACGTTGCGATACGTGCAAGGGTGCGGGAGTTCGGTCGATCGAAATGAACTTCCTACCCGATGTGAGTGTGCCCTGTGAAACCTGCCGTGGCAAACGCTTCGACCGGGAGACGCTGGAAGTGCGCTACAAAGGCAAGAGCATTGCCGATGTCCTAGCCATGCCTGTAGAAGAGGCCATGATACACTTCTCCGAGATCCCGCAACTCGCATTGAAATTGAGGACCCTTCTCGATGTGGGGTTGGGTTACGTGAAACTGGGACAAAGCAGCACCACCCTCAGTGGAGGCGAGGCGCAACGCGTGAAACTCGCCACCGAACTGAGCAAGCGCGATACAGGCAGCACCTTCTACATCCTGGACGAACCGACCACCGGCCTACATTTCGAGGACGTGAAACAACTGATCCATGTGCTGGATCGCCTCGTGGATCATGGCAACACCGTGTTGGTCATCGAGCACAACCTCGACATCGTGAAGGTGGCGGACCATGTGATCGACATGGGACCCGAGGGCGGGGAAGGTGGTGGCGAGGTGGTTGCACGTGGCACGCCCGAAGAAGTGGTCCATATGGGCCGTGGATATACCTTTCCCTACCTGAAAGCAGAACTCAACTAGTGCGGGATCAGAACCGCGCAGACACGAACCACCATACCCTTATGGCCAAGACCCCAGCAGCCCATCACGACAGTGAACGCCGCATCAAGAAATCCTTCAAACGCAAAGGTTGGAGTGAAGTGAAAGCCAACGACAGTTGGGCCATCTTCAAGATCATGAGCGAATTCGTTGAAGGCTTTGAAGCCATGCAACGGATCCGCCCGTGCGTGAGCATCTTCGGTAGCGCCCGGACCAAACCCGATGCCCATGCATACGCGCTGGCCGAAGAGATCGCTTACCAACTCACCGGCAACGGCTACGGCGTGATCACCGGTGGTGGGCCGGGCATCATGGAGGCGGCGAACAAAGGCGCGCAACGAGGTGGTGGCACCAGTGTGGGCCTCAACATCGACCTGCCGTTCGAACAACAGCCCAACCCATACATCGACAAGGAAAAGAGCCTCGACTTCGATTATTTCTTCGTGCGCAAAGTGATGTTCATCAAATACAGCCAAGGTTTCATCGTATTGCCCGGTGGTTTCGGCACATTGGATGAACTTTTCGAAGCCCTCACCCTGATCCAGACCCAGAAGATCGGCCGCTTCCCCATCATCCTAGTGGGCAAGAAATACTGGCAAGGCCTCTACGACTGGATCAAGACCACCATGGGCGAGCAGTACAAGAATGTGAATGCCGAGGACCTGGACCTGTTCAGCATCGTGGACAAACCGGAGGATGCCGTGAAGGCCATCAACGCCTTTTACAGCAAGTACATGCTGAAACCGAACTTCTAAGCCGAAGCGGAATTTGGCATGGGGCGGGTTTGAAGGATCCCTCCACGGGCCAACAGGAAATGGGTGGTCCGTTCGACCAATGACGCTGCCAAGGGGGCCTTTCTGACGTTCCACCAGAACGAAATAGCCTTCCCGTCAACAAGTTCCTGTTGGTATCGCTAAGTTCGCAGACACATTACACCCCGCACGTCCCGATACTTTTGGACGCACCGGGGGTAACCCTAGCGAACATCAACCATGGCGCATCAATTGGTACTTCTGATCAACCTGCTCGGGCTCCTGCTCATCGATCCATTCTTCCTAGCGGATATCAGCATCACGCAGAACGTTCCCACCAACATGGTACCGGGGAGTGAGGTTCGCGTGACCGTTACGGTGAGCAAGGCCGATCTGAGCGGATTCGCCAAATTGCAATTGGACCTCCCTCCGGGACTCACCGTCACGGCCATTGAGACCAAGGGCGCTTCCTTCACCTTCGCCGACCAGAAAGCGAAGTTCATTTGGATGGCCTTGCCGAGCACTCCCAGCTTCAAGGTGAGTTATACCCTGACCTCCGATGCAACAGTAAGTGGCAACCTCGCCATCCAAGGGAGACTGTCCTACATCGAGGACAATGAGCGCAAGACCTTCGATATGCCCACGGCCACCATCGACTTCGGTGTCGGCGGAGCCGTTCAGGTTGCCGAGACCACGACCAATGAAGAGCCCGATGCGCAGGACCTCGTTTCGGCGGGAGCTGGCGCACCTCTTGGCACCTCCGTGATGGCCGTGATCGACCAAGCGGACGGGGTGGCCCCTATTCAAGGCATGGGAGGTGTTACCGGCACCCGTACCATCACACCCGTGTCAGCGAATGAAATGCTCGTGGAGGTGATCATCAAGAAAGGCGAGATCCGTGGGTTCGGCAAGTTGCAGGAGACCATTCCACAGGGGTTCAGTGCTCTTGAAAAGACCAGTACGGAAGCCATCTTCACCACGCAGGACCGGGCGGTGAAATTCGTATGGCTCAACTTGCCTGCTGCTGCGGAGGTGCGCGTGGTGTACAAGTTGCGCGCGAATGAACGTCCAGAAGGAGAATACAGCATTGATGGTGAATTCGGATACTTGCTGAACGACGAAACGCAAAAGGCGGTATTGGGCACATCGAAGTTCTTTATCGGTACTCGGGCCCTCGCAGGTATGGAAGGCGATGCCAGCAGCATGGACACCATGGCAAATGTGGATCCAGCTATGGCTCAACGAGAGAGAGAGGCCAAAGAAGCTGCTGCCAAGGAAGTTGCTCGTGAAGCCGCCGCCCGCGAAGCCGAAGCCAAGCGCTTGGCAGAGCAGCGCGCACGGGAGGAAGCGGTCGCCGCCCAACAGTCCAAGCCGGTCGTAGAGCCGAAGACCACCCCACGCATTCCAACGCCGGAGACCGGGATCGTGTACAAAGTGCAGATCACTGCAGGCCATCGGGAGGTGGGCAAGAGTTACTTCAGCATCCGCCACCGTTACACGGGAGCTTTCAGCGTGGAGCGCCACCAAGGCTGGATCAAATACGTGACCGGTCGTTTCGGTTCATACAGCGAAGCACGTGATCAACGCGTAGGCTATGTAGCTGCGGGGCACCAATTCCCTGGGCCTTTTGTAACAGCCTATAACAACGGCGATCGGATCACCGTACAAGAGGCCCTTCTCCTGAGCAACCAGAAGTGGGTGCAATGATGTGACCTTGAAACGGAACGAATGCCCAAATACCACGGTCTTAGCAACCTGTTCCGTTCCGTCCTCGGCCTTTCGCTGGCCTTCTTCTTGTCCCCTTCTCTTTCCCTTGCCCAAGCGGATAGCACAGCACTGCCGCCGGGTATCTCGGCTCCCAAGGAGGAACTCCCGATCAAATTGAAGCCCACTTTCGGGATCGGTCCGGGCATGCTCGCATTCTATGGCGATGTTGGCAACGATCACAGCGCATACAGCCCGTTGGTGACCCGTGTTGGGTACGAGTTGCGGGCCACCACCCCGATCACCCCTTGGCTCGAAGGCGGCATCTATGCCCTGCACGGCCGACTCGGCGTGAACGAACGCAGCCTTACACGCAACCTCAACTTCGAGTCGCGCATTACCACGGGGGGGGTGCAGTTCCGTTACAATTTCCTGCAACTCCTCAACCCGTCTAGGGTGGTTGAACCTTACGTGACCGTCGGATTCGAATCCGTTGAATACCTGACCAAGACCGATCTCCGCGACGCACAAGGCCGCACCTACCACTACTGGAGCGACGGCACCATTCGGGACATCGACGAGCAAGCATTGAATGCGGGCGATGCCGTGTTGATCCAGCGCGATCACACCTACGAAAGCGATGTCCGCGAATCCAACCTCGATGGATTCGGGAAGTACCTCGAGCGCACTTGGGCCGTCCCGGTGGGCATCGGTGCGCGAATGGACATCGGACACGGATTCGACTTCCGCATGGGGGCCACCATGCACTTCACCCTCACCGACCTTATGGATGGTGTCACCGAAGAAAGCGTGAACGACCGTAAGGGTACCGTCGGCAACGACCGCTTCCTCTTCACCTCCTTCTCCATCGGTTATACCATCCCGATAGAACGTGGGTCAAAGAAGACCAAAAAGACCCCACTCTCCAGTGAAGAGGTGGACGTGCTGGCGTGGATGGGTGATGAGGACTCCGATGGTGTGCAGGACATTTACGACAAGTGCCCTTATACGCCCGCAGGCGTGGCCGTTGATGCATTTGGCTGTCCGTTGGATGGTGATGCGGATGGTGTTCCGGATCATCTGGATGATGAATTGGATTCCGCACCTGGTGCCTTTGTGGATGCGCACGGCGTTACCGTGAGCGACGAAGGCTTGCTGAAAGGCTGGCTGGCCTACAAGGATTCGGGCAATGTGAATTACGTGACTTCCCGCGTGGAGTCCTTCGGCCCGATGAAGCCCAAGGTGGTGCCCGTGAAACGGGTGTACGTGGTGAAGGTGGGTTCGCAAATGGAGAAGATCAGTGAAGAGGTGATCCAGAAACTCCTGAGCCTGCCCGATATCCGAACCGTGGAAAATGGCGATACCACTTTCTTCGTGGTGGGCAGCTATGACAAGATCCCCGAAGCGCTGCGTCGGGAATTGGATCTGCGTAGTCTGGGTGTGGAAGGCGTGGTGATGGCCGAGGAGAACGGTCGTTTGATCGATGTGAGTGAGGAGACCGACCCGTTGCGCGTAGAAACTGGATCAGTGCCGAATACCCCACCACCCGTTGGCGAGATCATCATCCGTGTCCAGCTCGGCGCTTTCCGCTATCCGTTATCGCGCAACATCTTCGTGGGTATCAGCGATCTGGTCACGATCAAGGGTGATGATGGTCTCACGCGATACTACACCGGTTCCTTCACGGAGGTGAATCCTGCCGCGCAACACAAGGTGAACATGTTGCTGAGAGGCTTCAACGGTGCATTCCTAGTGGCCTTCCGCGATGGTAAGCGGATCAGCATGAAGGATGCGGGAGCCAGCCTGACCGGACCCGAAGACCTCCGCAACGTACCTAGCGGCAGCATCGATAAGAGCCTGTTGCGTTACCGTGTGCAAGTAGGCACCTTCGTGGGTAACGTACCGATCGAAACCATGGGCCGAATGATCGAAATGGGCGATATCCGTCCGATCACCAGTTCCGATGCCGTGCGCTACTTCTACGGGCAGTTCAAGGATCGCAAGTCCGCTGAGGATGCCAAGATCGCGATCCAGAAGGAAGGCTTCACCGATGCCTTCGTCGTAGGCGACATGAACGGCTACATTATCCCAGCGGAGGATGCCGATGGGTTGATGAAGCAACCATAGACCGGAAACGAAGACACGATCGATCTCGGATGCAATAGCGTCCAGATAATAGTCGTTCGGAATGCGTGGCACTACCTTGCCGCTTCATCTCCACCGTCATGCACACCCGATCCTGGCCACGCCTTGTCAGCGCTGCTACGCTTACCGTATGGCTCTTCACTGGATGCCGAGATCACGGAGTTGTTGCACCGGATGCGGCCTACACACCATACATCCCGGCCTTCACCGCAGGCCACATCAGCGCAACCTCCCCGATCCTGGTCCGCATCGCGGATGGTCAACAATGGCGCGATTCCTCCAATGCAGCGATCCAGGGCCTGTTCGACTTGAGCCCCTCGGTAAAGGGAAGCGTGACGTGGAAAGACCAGAGTACACTCGCCTTTGTGCCGAACGAACGCCTTCAGCAAGAGGAAACCTATACCGTCACCTTTCACCTTGGGGATCTGATCGTGTTGCCCACAGGTTTGGATGATTTCCGATGGCAGGTCAACACGGTCCGCCAGAGCCTCGATGTGCGCGTGAGTGACATGCAGTCCCTTTCGGCGTCCGACCTTACGTGGCAGCGGCTGATCGTCGCGGTGCATTCGGGCGATGTGATCGGAAAGGAGGTCGGCAGTTGCTTCACCGTTACACAAGGCGGACGAACGTTGGCCTTGAATTGGGTCCACGAACCGAACGGTCGTTTCCATACATTCTCCGTAGATAGTGTGCAGCGCGGCGAAACTGCCAGCACCGTAGAGATCAGCTGGAACGGAAAGCGTATAGGTGCCGCAGAGGAAGGCATGCTCCCCTTTTCCGTTCCGGCCATCGGTGATCTGGCCTTGATCTCCGCGATCACGGATTCCGAAGGGGAACAGAGCGCGACCCTGCTCTTCTCCGATCCCTTGGATGCTTCACAGAACATGGATGGTTTGGTGGGCATATCCGGATCCGACGGGATCCGCCTTTCGGTGGAGGGGAACAAGCTGATGCTTTACCCAACCGAGCGCCTCAGCGGCGATCGGCAAGCTTATGTGGCGGCCGCCATCCGCAATGTGAACCGAAGACCACTGGGCAAGGACATCACGGTGGAACTCACCTTCGAGGAACTCAAACCGGCCGTTCGGATGGTCGGGAAAGGCGTGATCCTCCCCTCTTCTGATGGTCTAGTGATGCCCTTCGAAGCCGTGAATCTCAAAGCGGTGGATGTACGCGTGGTGAAGATCTACGAAAGCAACATCACCCAATTCCTGCAACGCAATGCACTGGATGGCGCGAACGAATTGGCACGCGTTGGTCGACTCATCACACGCAAGACCATTCCGCTGAATACCGCCGATGCACCGGATCTGGGGCGCTGGAACACGTTCTACTTGGATCTCGCCGAGCACATGAAGGCCGAACAAGGCGCGATCTATCGGGTGGAACTCTCCTTCACCCGAAAGCACTCCGTTTATCCGTGTACCAATGCCGATGACGCGACGGTCGAGCTGGAACGGGAACGCACTTGGGAAGAGGAACAGGCCGCCTACGATCAGGTCCAGGACTACTGGTATTACGACGACTACTATTACGAGGACTACGACTATCGCGAACGCGAGGACCCGTGTACGCCTTCCTACTTCGCGAACAACCATTCCACGGCGCGCAACATCCTGGCCTCGGACCTGGGCTTGATCGCAAAGGGCGGCAACGATGGTTCCCTGTTGATCGCGGTGAGCGATCTACGGACCACTGCACCACTGTCTGGCGTGAAGCTGGATGTGTTGGACCTCCAGCGCAAGAGCCTCGGCCAAGCCGTTACCGATGGAGAAGGACTGGCCACCTTTCCCAACAACACCCACAAGCCCTTCCTCGTGGTGGCCAGCAAAGGCAGCCAACGCGGCTATTTGCGGTTGGATGACGGATCCTCGCTTTCCGTAAGTGAATTCGATGTGCAGGGCGCTGCGATCGATCGCGGGCTGAAGGGTCTTCTGTACGGGGAACGCGGCGTTTGGCGTCCCGGTGATTCGCTCTACCTCGCTTTCATGTTACAAGATGCACAACACAAGCTCCCGAAGGATCATCCAGTGGTACTGGAGCTTACCGATCCCCGGGGCCGGATCGACCAGAAGCATGTGCGCACCGCATCGGTGAATGGCGTGTACGCATTCCGCATGGCGACCTCCACGGATGCACCGACCGGCGTTTGGCATGCGCGGGTGGTGGTCGGTGGCACGAGCTTCCACAAGAGCCTTCGGATCGAAACCGTGAAACCGAATCGCCTCAAGATCCACATGGACCTGGGCGAACGTTTGACCGTTGCGGATAGCAAAGGCGTTACCCTCCGCTCGATCTGGCTGCACGGCTCGCCCGCTAAAGGGCTCAAGGCACGAGTCACCGTGACCATGTCTGCAGCCGCGCCGGTGTTCAAGGGTTTCAAGGAATTCACCTTCAACGATCTGCGGACCTCCGTTCCCCAAGAAGAACAAGTGGCATACGATGGTGTGTTGAACGACCAGGGCGAAACGCGTTTCGACATGGACTTGCAACCCGGACGGAACGCCCCAGCCATGGTGAATACGAACATCGTAACGCGCGTGTTCGAAGCCGGAGGTGATGCCAGCATGGATCGCACCTCGGTACCCTACTACCCGTATGTGAGCTACGCCGGGATCCGCCTCCCGGAAGCATTCAACGCATGGGGTGGTCTGGTCACGGACACCACCTACCAATTCGCGATCGCCGCAGTGGATGCCCATGGCGCACCCCTTTCCGGACATGCCCTGAAAGCGCAAGTGTACAAGTTGAAACAGAATTGGTGGTGGGATGGCGATCTGGAAGGCGATGCCAATTACATCAGTTCGCCGAGCGTTGAATTGCGGCAGGAATTCGAGCTGGTGACCGATCCCAAAGGCCGAACGACGCTCAAGTTCCGGGTGGATCGTCCGGATTGGGGGCGTTTCGCTGTGCGCGTTTCCGATCCAGCTAGCGGACATTCAAGTGCCGTTCAATTGTACTTGGATTGGCCGGGTTGGGAGGGCCGCTCACGCCGCGAGGATCCCGACCAAGCCGCCAGACTCAGCTTCAACAGCGACAAGGAGAAGTACCATGTGGGAGACAACGCTACTTTGATCATCCCCTCCAGCGGAACCGGGCGCGCGTTGGTGAGCTTGGAAACGGGAAGTCGCTGTTTGGATGCGGTCTGGGTGGAGTTGAAGACGAAGGAAACACGGTATTCCTTCCCGGTGACCGCCGACATGGCACCGAACGTGTACGCGCACGTAACCGTCGTACAGCCACACGCACGCACGCTCAACGACCTGCCCATTCGGATGTACGGTGTGATCCCCATCCTAGTGGAAGATGCTGCAACACATCTCGCGCCCGTGATCACCATGGCGAAGGAGGTGAAGACCGATGTGCCGTTCACAGTTGAAGTGAGCGAGCAGAACGGTGATCCCATGACCTATACGTTGGCCATTGTGGACGAAGGTCTGCTGGACCTTACCCGATCCAAGACACCCGATCCGTGGAACCACTTCTACGCCCGGGAAGCATTGGGTGTGCGCACCTGGGACCTCTATGATCACGTGATAGGTGCGTTCGCGAAACAGATCGCACGAGTGTTGGCCTTGGGTGGTAGCGACGATGCCGGACCCGCGGAGAATGCCAAAGCCAACCGGTTCAAGCCAGTGGTGAGGTACGTGGGGCCCTTCACCTTGCAACGGGGAAAGAAGGCCAAGCATGAATTCACCATCGCCAATTACGTCGGATCCGTACGCGTGATGGTGGTTGCTACCGATGGCGACAAAGCGTACGGCAATGCGGAGAAGGCGGTCCCGGTGAAGAAGCCATTGATGGTGCTCGCCACACTCCCCCGAGTGCTTTCACCCGGTGAGGTTGCTGATCTGCCCGTGACCGTCTTCGCCATGGATCCTAAAGTGAAGGACGTTCGCGTTCGCTTGGAACCGAATGAATTCCTGATCCCCGAAGGACCATTGGAGAAGACGATCCACTTCAGTTCCACCGGTGATCAAGTGGTCCGCTTCAAGGTTCGCGTGAAGGAAGCGATCGGTGTTGCGAAAGTGAAGGTGAGTGTTTCCGGTGCCGGAGAAAGCGCTTCCGAACGCATTGAATTGGATGTCCGTTTGCCGAATTTGCCTGCAACAGAAGTCACGGAAGTGTTACTGGAACCGGGTAAAAGTTGGAGTGCAGCACCTGTGCCTTTGGGTGTGGCAGGCACCAACAGTGCTTACTTGGAAGTGAGTACGATACCTCCTGTGGACCTCGGCCGGCGCCTACAGTATCTGGTGGATTATCCGCACGGATGTTTGGAACAGACCACGTCGAAGGTCTTCCCGCAACTCTACATCGGTAAGGTGATGGAACTGCCTGCGCGCTTCCAACAGAGCATGCGCGCCAATGTGGAAGCAGGGCTGCAAAAGATGGCGCAGTTCCAGCGAAGTGATGGATCCTTCAACTACTGGCCCGGTGGCGATCATTACGATGATTGGACATCGATCTATGCAGGGCACTTCATGGTAGAGGCCGAACGTGAAGGTCTGAAGACCGTGGGTCGCACCTTGCCGAATTGGCTCGCCTATCAGCGGAAGGCTGCGCGGGACTGGCAGGCAAGACAGCAGAATGGTTGGTCGATCGAATCCACTCAGTTCATTCAGGCCTATCGCCTCTATGTGCTCGCGTTGGCCAAACACCCCGAACTGGCGGCGATGAATCGCTTGCGCGAACAAGGATCACTCAGCACACGCTCCCGTTGGATACTCGCCGCCGCCTACGCGCAGATCGGTCAATTGGATGCTGCAAAGAGGCTCACATTGGCCAGCGAACTTTCGATCCCGGCCTATTCGGAAATGGGATATACCTACGGCAGTGCGTTGCGTGACGAAGCCATGATCGCCCTCGCCTTGATGCACATGGACGAGACCGCCAAGGCAGCGGGAATGGTGCAACGCATTTCCAAGGACCTCAGTAGTGGTGGCTGGTACAGCACCCAGAGCACGGCATTCGCGCTGCTGGCTGTTGCCCGTTTTGCGGAGAAGAGCCAGTTGGACAAGGGCCTTTCCTTCAAACTGGAACTTGAGGGCAAAGCCACCGACCGTTTCACCGAGAAAGCGATCAGCCGTGTTGAGCTCGCCACGCCGAATGGAAAGGACCACGTGAAGGTGACGAACACCGGCAAGAACCTCCTGTACGTGCGTTTGGTCCGCAACGGAACGCCATTGGCCGGTGCAGAGGATCCCACATCGAGCGGGTTGAATATGCAGGTCGAATACACGCTGATGGATGGTAAGCGTGTGGATCCCGCACGGATCGAACAAGGCACGGACTTCAAGGCCACGGTGCGCATCATGCATCCCGGGGTGGCAGCGAACTACCAGCAATTGGCGCTGACCAACGTCTTCCCTTCCGGTTGGGAGATCCGGAACAACCGCTTGGAGGGAAGTGAAGGGGCCATCGCCGCATCCAGTTACACTTACCAGGATCTGCGCGATGATCGCGTGATGACCTACTTCGACCTCTGGCGTGGAAAGTCCGTGACCTATGAAGTGATGCTCAACGCAGCCTATACCGGGCGCTACTATCTACCCGGTGCGTTCTGCGAAGCGATGTACGACCTTACGATCAATGCACGGACCATGGGTCGGTGGGTGGAAGTGGTGCCATCGGGCGAACCATCAGCGGCGCAACAGTGATCGCCGATGGGATCCGGTAGGCGCAAGGTGTTGATCGCCATCGCTGCCTTTGGTGTGCTCTTCGTTTGGGCGCGTTGGGGACCGATGGACCCCTTGTTTCAGAAACCCCGAAGCACCGTTCTGCTGGACCGGGACGGAGACTTGCTCGGTGCCACGGTGGCGTTGGATGGTCAGTGGCGCATGCCTCCGAGCGATTCGGTACCGCATCGTTTCGAAACGTGTTTGCTCGCTTTCGAGGATCGGCACTTCCGCTCCCACCCCGGCATCCACCTTCCTTCACTGATCCGTGCGGCAAAACAGAATTGGCATGCCGGTCGCATCGTCAGCGGGGGAAGTACGATCACCATGCAAGTCGCACGCATGGCCCATGGCGATCGGCCGCGAACGGTCTGGAACAAGGCGGTGGAGATCTGCGCGGCTTTGCGCTACGAGGTCCGGTTTTCGAAGGACTCCATCCTTGCGCTGTATGCTGCCAACGCGCCATTCGGCGGGAATGTGGTCGGACTTGAGGCCGCTGCTTGGCGCTGGTTCGGTCGATCACCGGACCAACTGGGTTGGGCCGAATGTGCCGCACTCGCCGTGCTCCCCAACGCACCGGCACGGATCCATCCGGCACGGCAACGCGATGCACTACGCGACAAACGTGATCGCTTGCTGGAGTACTTGCGCGATACCGGAGTACTCGATAGCATGACCTGTTCGCTGGCCCGTGCAGAACCCCTCCCGGAGCGACCGATCGACCTACCCCGATCGGCTCCGCACGCCCTAGCGACCTTGGAGTTATCCGGTCATCGTGGCCAGCGCATCACCAGTACGCTCGACCCGGATCTACAGCGCCGCGTCACCGCGATCGCCGACCGACATGGACCGATCCTTCGTGCGAACGAAGTACACAACGCGGCAGTGCTCATTCTCGATGTACCCAGCGGAAAGGTCCTCGCCTATATCGGCAACCTTCCGCAAACCTCGGCCGAACATGCTGGAGAAGTCGACATCATCCAAGCCCGACGTAGCACTGGAAGCTTGTTGAAACCCTTCCTCTATGCGGACATGCTGCAATGCGGCGAAATGATGCCCGACCAGCTTGTTGCCGATCTGCCCACGCATTACCAAGGCTTCTCACCCAAGAACTTCGACGCCCGGTTCGACGGTGCTGTACCAGCGGCAGCCGCACTCGCCCGCTCGCTCAACGTTCCAGCCGTGCGTGCATTACACCGCCATGGCATTGAACGCACCTTGCGCATGCTACGCGCCATGGGACTGGAACATGTGGACCGTACGGCCGAGAACTATGGCCTTTCGTTGATCATCGGTGGTGCGGAAAGCACACTTTGGGAACTCACCGGCGCATTCGCCTCCATGGCGCGGACGGTTCTTGTTCCATCGGAAGTAGAACCAGTCCATGCGCCGCAGCTTGTGGAAGGCGAGTACGCTTCGGCTACCTCAGCGGTTCTTTCAGCAGCATCCGCATACCATACGATCCAAGCCCTGCATGCGGTACACCGCCCAGGCTCGGAATCTGGCTGGCAGTATTTCGCGGATCCGAAATACATCGCTTGGAAGTCCGGAACCAGTTTTGGCCACCGCGATGCTTGGGCCATCGGGTTCACCGACCGGTTCGCTGTCGGAGTGTGGACGGGGAATGCAGATGGTGAAGGCCGGCCCGGACATACGGGTACGTTGGCCGCAGCGCCGATGCTCTTCGACGTGTTCGACCTGTTGCCCAATGGTCACGGGTTCGACACGCCATTCGATGGCATGGAACGCACTGCGGTCTGCCGAGCCACTGGATTCCGCGCTGGTCCGGATTGTCTCCCTGTCGATACGCTTTGGGTGATCCGCGAAAGCGAACGCACAGCACCGTGCCCCTATCATCATCGCATTTTGGTGAATGCAACGGAGGATCACCAAGTTGGTCCGGACGCGCATGGACATTGGGTGAATTGGTTCTCCCTTCCACCGGCCATGGAACACTACTACCGAAAGGTCCATCCAGAGTACCGACCACTGCCGCCTGCCCCAAGTGGTCCGCGCGAAACCCCCATGGAACTGATCTACCCAGGCCCCGATGCACGCATCCACATCCCGGTGCAACTGGATGGAACCTTTGCCCAGGTGGTACTGATGGCCGCACATCGCGATCCATCTGCTCTCTTGAACTGGGACTTGGATGGCGAATTCGTAGGACGCACACAGAGTGAACATGAACTCGTAGTGGATCTGGTCACCGGGCCGCACCGATTAACTTTGACCGATCAGCAAGGTCTTTCGTTGACCGCCACTTTCCACGTGGTCCGAAGCGACACCCAGCAGCAGAACGAATGAAGTGGCCCCTTTTCCTCCTGTTCATCTTTCCAACTTTCGCGCTATTCGCCCAACCCGATACGCTCTGGGTGCCGGATCACGGCGTGTTGAAGCCCTATGGCGTAACCTACGATCCGGTGCGGATGGATGCCCAGTACAAGCGGATCGGCCGATTCGTTCAGGATACAGGGCGTATTGCGGTGGAGATGGACTACAAGCGCGGCTTCCCATCCGGGGTGTTCCGTGCTTTCTATCCGGATGGTCGCCCGTTGATCTTCGCGGTGTACGGCTGGAAAACGCTCCACGGCGATTGGACCGAGTATGCCGAGGACGGTAGCGTATCCTTGAAAGGACAATACCGCCAAGGGCTGCGTGATGGTCCTTGGGCCTTCCGAAAGGACGAGGTCCTGGGCCACTACAAGAAGGGACAGAAACACGGCGAGTGGAAATACTACGCGAATGGCATCACTATACGTACGGAGAAGTACAAGAGGGGCAGCCTGAAGCGGAAGCGCAACTTCGACCGCAATTGACAACCTTGCACGACATTTCTATCCCTTCGGGGCAACCTGGCACGCGTTTGGCGCGTTCCAAAGCTTTACAGCCCATGCATAGCCGTTTCCTCTTTCTGCGTCACCACGCCGTGATCGCCCTGTTAGCGCTTCCATTTCTTAGCACTGCTCAGCACGACGATCCACTCACCAGCGGAAAGATCGGATCCTTGCTCTACCACATTGACCGCATGTACGTGGATGATGTGGACAAACAGAAGTTGGTGGATGCCGCCATCGTGAGCATGCTGGAAGAACTCGATCCGCATTCCATCTATATCCCGAAGGAGGACCTGGACGAAGTGAACGAACCCTTGAAAGGAAACTTCGAGGGAGTTGGCATTCAGTTCAACATCGTGCGCGATACCATCTACGTGGTGGATGCCATTGCAGGGGGCCCTTCCGAACGTATCGGCATACGTGCCGGTGATCGCGTAGTGACCATAGACCAAGAGAACGCTGCGGGTATGAACTTCAAGAACAGCGATGTGATGAAGCGGCTCCGGGGCAAAAAAGGCACGAAGGTGGATGTCACGATCCTGCGGAAAGGGACCTCCACTCCATTGGATTTCACCATCACCCGGGACAAGATCCCCATCTACAGCGTGGAAGCCAGTTATATGGCAAAACCCGGCGTGGGCTACATCAAGGTGAGTCGTTTCAGTGCCACCACCATGAAGGAGTTCCGCGAACATCTTTCCGAATTGAAAGAAACAGGTATGAAGGACCTGATCCTGGACCTGCAAGGGAATGGTGGTGGCTATCTCCGCACCGCCATCGAAATGGCCGACGAATTCCTCGGGGACCGCAAGCTGGTGGTGTACACCGAAGGACGGACCTCCCCGCGCGAAGACACGTACTCCACGAAGGAAGGTCTATTCGAGAAAGGCCGGTTGGTGGTGTTGGTGGATGAAGGCTCCGCAAGTGCCAGCGAGATCGTCAGCGGTGCGATCCAGGACTGGGACCGTGGCTTGATCATTGGCCGCCGCAGTTTCGGGAAAGGTCTGGTGCAACGACCGGTCATGCTCTCCGACGGTTCAGCTGTGCGCCTTACGGTATCGCGCTATTACACCCCATCGGGTCGGTCCATCCAAAAGTCCTATGAGAATGGTGTGGAAGCCTATCAGCGGGAAAAGATCGAGCGCCTACGCAAAGGCGAACTCACCTCTGCGGATAGCATCCATGCGGCAGACACCGTGAAATATTACACCATGAACAAGCGCGTGGTTTATGGCGGTGGCGGGATCATGCCGGATGTGTTCGTGCCGATCGATACCACGCTGAGCTCGGAGTACTTCGGTCAGTTGGTACGCAAGGGCATCCTCAACACCTTCGCTCTGGAATTCGTGGACAAGGAGCGGGCGAAGTTGCTACAGCGCTACACCGATATCGATGCCTTCATCCACGAATTCCATGTGGATGCGGTGTTGACCAAGGCATTGGAGGATGCGGCCAACAAGGAGGGTGTGGTCCCGGATCCGGAGCACATGGCCCATTCGATGGACCTGATCGAATTGCGGCTTAAAGCATTGATCGCACGCGACCTTTGGAACACATCCGCGTATTGGCAGGTGATCAATGCCAACAACCCAGTGGATCGCAGCTTCCAACGCGCCTTGGAGTCGCTATCTGATGATTCGTTCCACCGCTATGGCATGATAAAGCCCTGACGCTCTGGAAGTACCCACAAGAACGCACAGGCTGTTAACGGCCTGTTAAGCCCCAGCATGTTTGTTGGGGCTTGTCTTATTTTCGCGCCCAGAACAAACTCCATTCGACGAAAACCGTACTCCGATGAAAGACAAGATCCAGATCGCATTGCTCAGTGTCATCGCCATTGCCTTGGTGGTTCTCGCCGTAGGTCAATTCACTGGGGATAAGCAAGAGGGCAGCATCGTGGCAGCGAACTCCGTGAATTCCGTTGCGGCCAGTGTAGATCCCAACAAGCCGATCGACCCGACCTTCGACCCGCTCTCTACCGCCACCCCTCCGGTGGACAACACGCCGAAGACCACGGTGAACTTCGCCAATTACGAGCACGACTTCGGCAACATCAAGCAGGACAGCGAGAACAAGTACGTGTTCAGCTTTACGAACACAGGCACCGAGCCCTTGATCATCGAGACCGCGAATGGTTCGTGCGGATGCACCGTGCCGAACTACCCGAAAGCACCGATCGCACCAGGTGCGACCGGCGATATCGAAGTGGTTTACAAGCCAGGCAAGCAGGAGAACGCACAGACCAAGACCGTGACGGTGATCGCCAATACCGAACCCAAGGAGACCACCTTGCGGATCAAGGCGAACGTGGCGAAAGTGGGCTAAGCCAAACGAATCCATTAACGCAGAACGCCGCTCCAACGAGCGGCGTTCTGCGTTCCACAGTAGATCCTTCAGCCGACCAAGGCATCGATCGCAGCAGCCAACTTCCGATCCTTTTCGGTGATCATCCCGCCTGCATCGTGGGTACTCAACGCGATCTCCACCCGGTTGTACACGTTGGTCTATTTCGGGTGGTGATCCTGCTTTTCCGCCACCAGCGCAACGCGTACCATGAATGCAAAGGCCGCGCTGAAGTCCTTGAAGTCGAAGCTTCGGCGAAGTTCATTGTCCTGTTCGGTCCAGTGGCTCATCGGTGTATGGGTAGTTCGATCAGGTGGGGCGCGTCGGTATGCTTGACCAATTGCATTTCGGCGATGAGGTGCTTGGCACCGGCGAATTTGTCGATGATGAAGAGCACGTACCGCGCATCTACACAGATGTTGCGGCACTTCTCCGGATCGAACTGGATGTCGCTCATGGTGCTTTCCCATGTGCGATCGAAGTTCAATCCGATGAGCTCGCCACGCCCATTCAGCACAGGACTGCCGCTGTTGCCTCCTGTCGTATGCAGCGAGGAGGTGAAACAGACCGGCACCGTCCCGTTCACCGCATAGTCGCCGTAGTCCTTGGCGGCATGCAACTCCAATAAGCGCGCAGGCAAGTCGAATTCCACATCGCTTGGAATATACTTCTGAACCACCCCGTCCAACGTGCTGAAGGGTTCGTAGACCACTGCGTCTCGCGGTTCGCTGCCCTCCACTCTACCGTACGACAAGCGAAGTGTGCTGTTCGCATCGGGCCACCACGTGCGGTCCGGGTCCATATCCATCCGACCTTTCACATAAGCGCGCATGGTCGCCTCGATCCGGTCTCCCAAGCGTGCATGCTCGGGCCGAACCTGTTGCAGGAAGGAATCATAGAGACTACGGGAGGCCAAGAAGGCCGGATCCTTCTGCATCACTCTCGTGAACTTCTTGGGCGACGCGTTCAAGACGGTCTCCAATTTCTTCTGGTCAACCAACACACTACGTGCGTACAGGTCATCGACCCAGGCATTGGCGTCGCCCTTGAACTTGGTATCGATCCCTGTGAATATGGCAGGTTGTAAAGAGGCCGGAACACCAGCGCGATAGATCGGTAACAGGGCTTTGAACACCCCCTTGTCCACCTCTACATCGTAGTCCTTGAAATAGCCGATGAGCGCATCCCTCCGTGCCTTCACAACATCCTGTCGTTTGCCCTCTCGAAGCAACCGATCACCCTCCTCGATCAATTCGCGGTACCCATCCGCGAAGCGTAGGATCTCGGGTCCGTAGTACACCATTTCGACGAAAAGGTCACGTGCAGTGGCGTAGCGTACATAGCTCTTGTGGTCTCCCTCGAGCGCCGTCATATGGTCCACGAGATCCGTGCGGTTCCGTTTGTGCGCTTCATCCACGAATGCCGCCTCTTCCATTCTCTTCTTCTCCCACGTATGCAGTTCCCGCAAGCCGCGCAGTTCACCGATCCATTTCTTATATGCATTACTGATGCTCGATTGTTTGTCGGCGTATTGGATCCGTATGCGATCACTGGAACGCATGGCCGCATCGATCACCGAAAGGCTCGCTTCCCGCATCTTTATCCGCAAGGGATCGGAAACGTTCATCACGTAGTCCACCGCATAGGAACTGATGTAGCGCTGAGTGCTTCCTGGGAACCCGTATATCATCGCGAAATCGCCCTCTTGTACACCGCTCATGCTGATAGGCAGCACGTGGCGAGGTGCGAATGGCACGTTGGCATCACTGGGTTCCGCTGGCAAATTATCCGGCCCAGCATAGATCCGGAAAAGACTGAAATCCGCATTGTGTCGCGGCCACATCCAGTTGTCCGTATCACCACCGAACTTGCCGATGGAACTTGGTGGTGCACCCACCAACCGCACGTCCCGGAATGTTTCCGTGATGATCAAGAAGTATGAATTGCCATAGTTGAAAGGCCGAACGACAGCTTGGTAGTGCGTACCGACCACGGCTTCGTTGGTGATGCCCAAAGCGATCTCCGCCACGTGCAGCCGCCGTTGCGCCTCGGTGCTCACTTCGCGGTCCACGAGTCCGGCAAGGATCTGAGCGGTGACATCCTCCATACGAATGACGAAGGTGGCGGTGAGGCCCGCATTCTTCAATTCAGACTTTCCATCGGCAGCCCAGAAGCCGTTCTTCAGGTGATCGTGTTCCAAGCTGCTCTGCTCCTGGATAGCACTGAAGCCACAGTGGTGGTTGGTGAGGATGAGACCTTGCCCGCTGATCACCTCCGCCGTACAACCACTACCGAAGAGCACAATGGCATCCTTGATACTGCTGTGGTTGATGCTGTACAGGTCCTCGGCGGAGATCTGCAAGCCTGCGCTTTGCAGGTCGCTTTTGATGCTCTTGAGCAAGGTGGGTACCCACATGCCTTCGTGGGCGAATGCGCCAACACTGAACAGTGCGGCGGTAAAGGAGAAAACACGTAGTGACCGATGAATGTTGTTTGAACGCATTCCACAAAGGTCGGTTCTTCAGGCATTCAACCCTAGACGAGCATGCTCACGGGGTTTCCGCAGCTTAAGGACCCGCGAACCAATACTACGAGTAGTGAAGGTGCCTGCTAGACAAGTATCCGGAACCGTGCAGCTCTAAGCAAATCCCTGCATCGCTCGTTGGGAATGTGCATCATCTGTGATCGGGATCCGATCATTCTTTTACGAATATCAATACTGGTCCATACTTTCATCCTGCATTGCAATTGAACCCGGATGAAGTACAAGCACTTAGTGATAGGAATTCTGACATGGTGCTGCCTATACCCGATGCTTGGCCTCGGTCAGGATCTCACATTGCAAAGTGGTTGGCCAGGGGCCAACGGGCATATCCGAGCCATGGTCCTTGATCCTGCAACCGACGTGCTCTATGTTGGAGGGACCTTCACTGAAGTGGACGGCTCGCCAAGGACTAGACTGGCCGCCTTTGATGCCGTGACCGGTAACCTTCTCCCGTGGTCGCCGTCGGCAAATGACGGTGTCTTTGCCATGGCCATTCATGATGGCACGTTGTACATCGGGGGTGATTTCACTGAACTTGCTGGCGAAGTCCGAGGCCGTTTGGGTGCTTTCGACCTTGCCACTGGCGATCTGACGACCTGGGCACCCAGCGTGAACGCTACTGTATTCAGCATCCTCGCTGGCAGCATTGCCATCCACGTGGCCGGTGACCTGACCGTCGCCAATGGTGTTACCCGAAACCGCGTTGGCGCTTTCCACCCCACAACAGGAGCGCTACTTCCTTGGAACCCGAATGTGACCGGGTTCGTTCGTACACTGCTCCGTGATAACAGTTCGATCTTGATCGGAGGCACCTTCACCCTTGTGGGAGGCCAAGCCCGGACCATGCTGGCCGAGGTGGATGACGCCATTGGTACGTTGTCACCATGGGATCCTGCGCCCAACGGTACCGTGCTTTCCTTGATCATGCATGGCGGAACGGTGTATTGCGGAGGTAGCTTCACGTCCATTGGTGGCATACCACGCACCTCACTTGCAGCCATCGACCGCGCCACTGGAATACCGACTTCTTGGGCACCCTCGGTCAATGGAGCGGTGAATCAATTATGTATCTGGAACGATAACCTGATCATTGGCGGCTTCATGTCCCAAGTACAGGGTCTGGCGAACCAGCATTTGGCTTCGTATTCGATCGCTACGGGAGTGCTCAATACACCGCCGCCTGCTCCATCCTCTACGGTCTATGCTATGGTGGTTCACGGTGACGAACTATACACTGGTGGCGTTTTCACCCTGATCAACCCGAACATCCCGCGCTTACGCTTCGCGGCATGGAGCCTTTGTCAACCCACCACGTGGTATGCCGACGGGGATGGTGATGGACTTGGGGACCCTAGCGTTCAAGAGGTTGCGTGCACTGCGCCCACCGGCTTCGTGGGCAACAACGACGATTGCAACGATAGTGATCCGGAGCTCCTAGGGCCCACGCTGTGGTTCGCGGATAGTGATAACGACGGCGCCGGAGATGCGAACATGACCACATTAGCGTGCGTCGCGCCGCCCGGATATGTGCACAATAGCGATGACTGCGACGACGGCGACCCCGAACTGATCAGCCTTACGATCTGGTATTTGGATGGTGATGGCGATGGCTACGGGAACATCTTCGCCCCGACCCAACTGGCTTGCGGCGCACCCGCAGGCTATGTGGACAACCCCGATGATTGTAACGATTCGAACCCGAACATCCACACCATCCGGAATTGGTTCGCGGATACCGACGAGGACGGTTTCGGAGACCCCTTGATCCCACTTAGCGCCTGCAACCAGCCTCCTGGCTTTGTGGCCGATTCCACCGACTGTGACGACGACGACCAGCTTTGGTTCATCGGGGCAGCATGCGATGATGGCGACCCAGCTACGGAAGGCGATGTGGTCGAAGCGGATTGTGTCTGTCGGGGATCGGGGGTCCAAGTGGAGGTGCGTGTCTGGTTGGAAGGGGCGTACACCCCCGGAAGCCTGATGTCCGCTTCCCTTTTCCAGAACGGTCTGATCCCTTTGACGGAACCCTATACGGCATTGGGCTACACCCATATCGGTGGTGGCGGCGAAACCACCACAATGCAAATGCTCGACCCCTTCCCTGGCACGGATGAACACACCGCCGTGGATTGGGTAGTGCTGGAATTGAGGGATCAGAATCAACCATCATTGATCGTGGCAACCCAATCATGCATCCTTCGACGGAACGGACTGATTACCCGGACGGACGGCTTGGACCTACCAGTATTCATGGTGGCCGCTGATGTATACTTCGTTGCCGTGCGGCACAGAAACCACCTGGGGTTTCATAGTCTATTCCCTGTGAACCTCGGAGTACCGATCCCCCCAGTCGTGGATTTCGCATCCGGCCAAACCGCGACAGCCGGCACCAATGCCCTCAAGCCCATGGGGCAGCGCATGGTAATGTGGTCCGGTGATGCGCAATTCGATCGGAATCTGAAGTACACCGGATCGGCGAACGACCGAGATCTGATCCTACAACGCATCGGTGGCATAGTACCAACGAATACGGTGAGCGGATACTATCCAGAGGATCTGAATTTGGATGGTCAGGTCCGATACACCGGCACGAACAACGACCGGGATCTGATCCTACAGAACATCGGAGGAGTGGTACCTACCACCATCCGCTACGACCAACTCCCGAACTAGGAGGCGCGAATATCTCGTACGGAACCTTCAACCCCATGGCCCCGTTGAAAGGCCATGGACCCACGCACCTTGGTCATGCTTTTGGCACTGGCCGGAAGCCAGCTGCATGCGCAGGACTTTGTTCTGGACCCTTCATTCGGAACAAATGGCGTGGCCTATCAGCCTGGTCCGGAGCCATACAGCGGCGCATCTCCGCTTGTTATGGAGACCCTTCCCGATGGTGGATTCCTCAGCCTGCATAGTGCAGGTGTGGACGCTATAAAGGTCATGCGCTGCACGCCGAACGGCAAACCGGATAGCAGCTTCGCGATCAATGGGCACTTCATCCTCGCTCCGCCTTCCATCGGACTAATCCCTTCAGGTATGGTGGTGCGGCCGGATGGGAAGATCATCATTACCGCGACCGGCCTTTTTCAAGGCACGAACGATCCGAAAATCTTCATCTGTCAACTCCTGCCGAACGGAGTGCCGGATCCTTCCTTTGGAGTGGACGGCGTTCTCTACTACAATATGCCCGTGTACCAGATCCTTCGGGACGCAGTGCTTCAGACGGACGGGAAGATCTTGGTGGCCGGCGGTTCGTCCGGCTCCATGTTCGTAAGCCGTTTCCTACCCAATGGGGATCTGGACCTATCCTTCGCCACGAACGGTATCGGACTATACAACCCACCCGGCGTAACGGCTTCGGCCAAAACGATCGCCTTGGGTCCTGATGGTAGCATCTACGTTGGCGGTTTCAAATCCATTGGTGCTGATGCCTCGGCATGGGTCGTGGCAAAGGCCGCCCCGAACGGTGTCCTCGATCCGTCATTCGGCGATGGCGGTATCTTCTTCTTGGACCACGTGCCCGACCAATCCACCATGTCCAACAAACCGGAGTGCATCATGGACCTGATGGTACTGGATGACGGTTCGCTGATCGCGGGTGGCTATGTGGCACTTTCCGACACTTGGGAACGCTTGGCCATAATGAAATTGGATGCTTTCGGCCAAGCCGTGCACGAATTCGGTGATAACGGACGGATCTATGCCGGCACACTTCCAGAGGGCCGGTACTTAGGCAAAGAGTTGGTGTATGACCCTACCGGGTTATTCATCTTGGTCGGATCGATGCTTACCTTGGACAATAGGAAGGAGGTTGTGATCCTGGCCTTCGATGGGATGGGCACTGTGCTGGATCAGAATGGCAGCAACGCGCCATTTCAGTTTCAGCCTGAGGTCCAGATGCAGTTGACCACTTGCGGCACCTTCGACCTTCAAGGCCGATTGATCGTGGCCGTGAGCCATTGGAACCAACCCGAAGGCAGATCATCCTTCATCGCATTCAACTTCGATATCAATGTCGGCTCGAATGAATTCCCGGAAAACTCCATCGGCCTTTCCGCTTGGCCCAATCCCACCTCGGGTCAATTGAGTATTTCCTATGACCTGCAGGCTGCTTCCAAGGTATCCGTAGATTTATTGGATGTATCCGGACGAACGGTGGAGCGGTCACTCACGAACGCGCACAGGAGCTCAGGTGCGCAATTGGAACACCTGTCCCTCGACCCCTCCCTATCCAGTGGCACGTACCACCTCAGGGTACGGACCGGAGCTGGCTCCTGGACACGAACAGTTGTTATCGATCGGTAGTATCAGTGCCATCGGTTGGTAACTGCTCACGCGCAGGTCCCGGTTCCAGCGGCGCATCGACCACTTCCGAGAGGAACCAAGCCAAGAGCACGATCAGCAAGAGTGCCAAGAAGGCCTTGGGATCCCGGTATATCGGCAATTTGGGCCGTTGGACAGCGCGATGGTAGTTGTGCAATAGGCGCTTCGGATCCTTCAAGCGTTCGATCTCCTTCGCTGTGGGCTCCGGCCTTCCTTCCGGGGTTATGTGGTAACGTCGTTTCATGCCCGTTGTGAAAGGTAGGTGCGTAGCGTGGCAAGGACCCGATGTGTCCGCATCTTGGCCGCATCCTCAGCGATCCCTAGGACCTGGCCGATCTCTTGGAAACTAAGTCCATCCATGTACCGGAGTTCGACCAGGTGTGCCTTGGCCTCATCCAATCGACCCATCGCCTGTGCCAATCGTGCCAGCTCTTCCTCGACCGGCGGCATTCCAATTTCCTCCGTCAACCCCAAGACTTCCGCGAAGCTCATTTCCACCAAGATCTCTTTCCGTTTCCTCCAATACATGCGCACTTCGTTCAGCGCGATCCGATACAACCAAGCCCTGAACGGTAGGCCGCGATCCGTATAGCGAGGCAGCGCCAGCATGGCCTTCAGGAAAGCATCCTGTGTGATATCAGCGCTCCGCTGACGGTCCCTGATGCGTCGCTCCACGAAGCGATAGATGTCCCCGAAGTACCGCTCGTACAACGGCGTAAAACGCTGTGGATCGGCCTTGGCGGCTCGTATGGCCGCAGCCTCGCTTTCGGGATCCATTCGGTGGGTTCGGTAATGGAATGCACTCCGGTGGAAAAGGTAACACGCTATTCGGCGATGCCATGTAGGAGTTCGTCGAAACCTTAAAGCGTTTTACCCGTTCCAAGGGCTAACTCAAAATCGGCCAAGACGGTCCATACGAGATAAATGATCCTCTGGATGCCCATTGCTCATAGGCGATCCCTGCTCCTAGTCATACTCCTGACCCATCTACTGCTAGCCGGTGCCGCTAGTGCCCAGTCCTATGTCTGGCAATGGGGACACTCGCTATCCAGCAGCGATAAGGAGGAGGTGACCGGGGTCGCGATGGACAATGCCTCAGGTGCGTCATACGCTTGTGGATATACAGAAGGAAATGGTCTTATCGGCGGATCAAGCGGGACCGTTGGAGGAAACGTGGATGCCTTCGTAATGAAGTACGACCAGAACGGCGTCCGTGAATGGGCGTTTACTCCAACAAGCCTGAATGATAGCAGAGCTACAGGTATTGCCTTGGATGCCGCTGGGAATATCTATGTCTGTGGTTGGTTCAAAGGGGTTATTGACATTGCAGGTAACTCCGCGCTGGGAACAGGCTTATTGTCCAGTTCCGGCAACATAGACTGGTTCATCGCATCCTTTTCACCGAACGGAATACTGAGGTGGAAGGCCAAGCTCGGAGGATCCGGGGACGACCTTCCTGCCGGCATCGCCGTTTCAGGGGATCAGGTCTCCGTGTTCGGGACCGTCAAAGGGCGGATCACGACCTCGTTCGGATCCATTTCAAACAGTCTGCCCTCCGGCAAAGAGAACTTGGTGATCGTCAGTTATGGATTGAACGGGACCGGCCAGTGGCTGATCTCCGGAGGAAGTGGCGATGATGAGATCCCACGATCCATCGCTATGGACGCGAGCCGTGTGTTCGTGGCATTCAGGGCGAAGAACAACCCCTTCAGATGGTACGATCCAGCTGGTGCGGTCCTATCAAGTCACTCCAATTCGACGGACAAGGAAGTGCGGATTTCCGCGTTCAGCATCAGCGCTGCACACTTATGGACCACTTCCCTTTTCGAAAATGACAACGTGGACATTAGTGGGGCGGGCATGGCGGCGGGCTGCGATGCGCTCTACTATTCCAGCATCAGTCATTCTCCCTGCACATTCCCGGGAGTTGGCGTGGTCAACACCGGTACGCATGATTTCTTCTACCTCGGTCGCATCGACCCGAACACCGGTCTATTTCAATGGGTGACCACCGGCACTACGACCGGTTCCACCCATACCATAGGAGGAACAGGAATAGCGATCGGAAGAGCAGGAGCGGTGCATGTGGTCGGCAACTTCAAGGACGATGTTTCGATCGATGGAAATACGTTGTTGTCAAGTACAGGTAAGGTCCAACCGTTCGTTGCCACCTTCCGGTCCTCCGGCATCCTCGTCCGGAACGACAAACTGACCAGTTCCAAGGATGCTTGGGGGGCATGTATTGCTTCTGACGCACAAGGAAGGCTCGCCATAGGAGGGCGCTTCAACACGAATATCTCGAGCAGTACGATTCCATTGACGGGACCTTCCAATGACAACGGTTACCTTTTCAAGGGTTCCATTGCCAATTTAGGCGGTGCCGAACCCTCTGCTTGGACCCCGCCTGGGACCATGTGTTCGAATGCGGGTCCATTTTCGTTGAATTCCTTGCTCATAGCCTACGGGAGCGGACCAGCAGTATCTGTCGCTAATTCCAGCAATGTGGTCTCGCCAAATGGAGCGCTCGGTGCCGTACTTGGCAGCTACGCACAGTTCAACACCGCTGGTGGGCATATCACCGTAGACCTTGGGGTCACAGTACCCTCCGGAACGACGATCAGTGTACTCTGGCGCACATCAGGAGCATCAGCCTCTGCGAACATCCTTTCCGGAACAACCACCAGCCCGACAGCTTCTGCAGGCACGATCAGCACGGCCTCCAATTCGGCGATCTATTCGGATATCACGCTGTCCGGTCCTGCGCGATACATCAGGCTCCAACGTCCAAGTTCGGGCAGCTCGAATTTCGAAGTGGACGGTATCTACTACAGTTTCGGCAATGACCTTAGCGGCACATGGTCCGGACCAGGCGTGTCCGGATCCACCTTCAACCCTGCGGGACTGTCCGGAGCCGTTGCGTTGACCTATACCGTCGGCAGCGGATCCTGTGCATCGTCCACGACCGATTCCATCCAAGTGACCGCAGCTCCGAACGCAGGTACGAACGGAACGCTATCGACGTGCAGTGGTTCACCAGCAGCCAGCTTATTCGCACAATTGGGTGGTACTCCGCAGACCGGTGGCATCTGGTCGGGACCAAGCCCAGTAGTCGGTGGCATGTTCGATCCGAGCAACATGAGCCCCGGCAACTACATGTACACCGTTGCTCCGACAGGTATTTGTGCGGGTTCGGCCACAGCATCGGCCTCTGTGACGGTCGGTGCCACCCCGAGTGGTGGCACCTTCACTGGGAATGGGGTGGTTTGCCCTTCCCCAGCGACCGGTACGCTGACGATAACCGGATATAGCGGCACGATCGTTCGTTGGAGGGTATCAACGAACGGCGGCACGCTTTGGACCTCGATCGGCTCCACAAATTCCAGCATCACGTGGAGCAACCTCACCGGTCCAACACAGTACATGGTGGAACTAAGCCAACCCGGTTGTGGAACTGGTTTCAGTCCGGTGGCCACACTGACGCCGCAAGACATGATCGCACCATCGATCATTTGCCCGGCGGTCGCCCCGATCCAAACCGCTTACGCCACGCCCTCATGCTCCATGCAAGTTCCCGACTTCAGGACCTTGTACACTGCATCGGACAATTGCACGGCCACACCGACCATCGTCCAGGATCCGGCGGCGAACACATTCGTACCATTCGCGGAATACTTGTTGGTCCAACTGAAAGCCGTGGACGCGGCCGGAAATGGTTCCGCATCGTGCATGGCTACCATCATCGGTGTGGATACACTTCCTCCGACCTATAGCTGTCCAGGGGATGTGAATATCAATACCGATCCAGGTGCCTGCGGTGCAAGTCGCACGTTCTCGCCTATCGGATATTCGGACAACTGTTACGGGAATGGTAATTCGGAAGCGCTCTACCTCGCTCCCGGGAACGTGAGCCAGACGCCACTCTCGATATTCGACCCGACGGATTGGGTAGATATCACCGCGACCCCAACTCAGACCCTTTCATTGGGTGATCATACGGTAGCCTATGTGCACGAGAACGGCGTTGAGGACGTAGTGCTTTGTTCGCAGATCATTCGAGTGACAGATTCACAACCTCCACAGATCTCCTGTCCAGCGGGTGTTCTGGCAATCACCAACACCGGTTGTACCGCTACTGGTGTCGCCCTCGGTACGCCGGTGTCTAGTGACAACTGCGGTGTGGCTTCCGTAACGAACGATGCTCCGGCCGTCTTCCCGATCGGTGTGACCACCGTGACCTGGACCGTGACCGACAACGCTGGATCGACCGCTACCTGCACACAGACCGTCACCGTGAGCGACAACGTGCCACCTACGATCACCTGCCCGGCCGACGTTGCCGT
>Ga0209582_1000120_pt1 | contig 81090 bp, 71 predicted proteins | sample KloWWTmetKNB5Kit_FD_187176 | JGI IMG/M metagenome (GOLD analysis project Ga0209582, IMG submission 187176) | Active sludge microbial communities from Klosterneuburg, Austria, studying microevolution and ecology of nitrifiers - Klosterneuburg... | ecosystem: Engineered > WWTP > Aerobic digester >...
GTTCTTGGGTTCGGTCCAGATCCCGTTCTGTTCGTGTACTTCAAAGATGTCCAAGCCACCCATGTTGGAATGGGCCGTGCTGGAGAAGTGCAGTGCGTTCCCGTTGATCGTTGGGAAGAGTTCGTTGCCTGCGGAGTTGACCGTGCTGCCGAGGTTCTCGGGTTCGGACCATCCAGAACCGTTGTTGCGACAACGCCAGATGTCCGTGCCACCGAACCCGCCGGGGCGATCACTGGCGAAGAACAGTGTGTGGCCATCTGCGGAAAGTGCCGCATGACCCGTGGACCAAACGTCACTGTTGTATGCGAATTCGTGCAGGTCCCCCCAGTGGCCATCCTCATCCCGAATGGCGCGAAAGAGCTTCAAGTGGCTGGTGTTCCGGTCGTCCTTCACGAGTTTGTGCTTCAGGTAGTTGCTGCGCGTGAAGTACAAGGCCTTACCATCTGCGCTCAGCGTGGCCGGGCCCTCATGGTAGGCGCCGTTGACCAGGCCGAGTATCGGCTCTGCATCATTCCACATTGCGATGGATCGCTTCTCACAGTAGTAGAGGTCCAAGAAAGGACGCTCGTTCCATGGGTTGCCGTTCGCATCGCGCATGTCCTTTTCACCGGCCACGAGAATACCTTTTCCGTAGGGTGTCGCGGAGAAGGCGGTCGCGATCCCTGGAAGTGTGAGTCGGTTCACGAAGAAGCGTCCGCTATCCGCATAGAAGGTGGAGTAATCTTGGGTGGATCCGTAAAGATCCATGGCGCGCTTGTTCTCTGGTGTATCTTCCAGAACGCGAAGGAACATCTCGCCGGCGCGCTGCTGTTGCCCGGTGGCCATCAACACTTCGCCGAAGGCCATCGCTGTGTCCCCGCGAAGTGCATGTGCCGATTCCAAGGCTTCATAGTTCAGGAGAGCCTTGTCCATGATGTTGTTCCGGCGATAAGCGTCTGCCAATCGAGTACGTGCTGCACGGTCTTCTTTATGATCGAGGATACGCTCGTAGTTCCGGGCAGCCTTCGGGAATTGCAGCAATCCATACGCCTGGTCCGCGCGTTGCATGCGGATCCCAGCACAACCGGAGAGTAAGGCCAGAACAAGAGCGAATACCGGAAGAGGATAGCGCTTCATCATCAGAAATAGCGAGGGGACTTGATACGAATGGGTTCTTTTCCGAGATCCATGCCCAGCATGATCTCGTGACTACCATTGGAATAGTTCCGCAGTTTCGAGGTGGTCATATCATAGGCATAACCGATCCGGAGCATGGGGTTGATCTGGTATTCCAGCATGCCCACCAGCGCATCACCGGTGCGGTATCCAAGGCCGATCCAGACCCGCTCCCGATAGAGCAGGTTGCAGTTCACATCCGCCTCCACTGGTGCGGACGGTGTGTACTTCACCATGGTGCTTGGCTTGATGTCCATGGATCCATTCAGTGGGAACACCTTGCCTGCGTGCAGGTAGTAGTGCTGTGTGAAATAGTGATCCAGAACTCCCGCCGGGTCCAAGGAGAGTTTCCCGTCTGCGGCATAGATGGTGGGAATGGAGAGTCCGACGTAGGATGTGGCATCGTACCAATACATGCCGAAGCCGAATTTGCCCACGGGCGCGTTGGAGATGCTGTTGGCGAATACTTGGTCGTTCGCATCCCAATACGTGAGTTGGCTGAGGTCGGCCGAATACAGGGAGAGCCCTGCGCGAAGCCCAAAGGCGAGTTTGCTGCCTTCGCTCACGCGGATGTGGTATGCATAGTGACCTGCGATATCCAGGTCCCTGCTTACCCCGATGCGGTCGTGAACAATGGAAAGACCGGCACCCATCTTTCCTTTCATCAATGGTGCATCCACGGCCATCATGCTCGTCTGGGGAGCACCGTCGACACGCAACCATTGGGCCCTGTGCAACAAGCTGCTGCTCATGTACGGGTGGCTGCCTGCATACGCGGGGTTCAAGAAGAGCTGGTTGAACATGTATTGGCTCACCATCACCTCTTGCTGTGCAAGGGCACGGCCAAGCCCTGCACAAGCGAGGGCGGTCAGCACGAGTTGGCGAAAGTTCATCATTGCGTTCGATCCAAGAGGCATCAGCGACGTAGGTCTACGAACCCTTGGAGGGTGCGCGTTCCATCGTTTATACTCAGGATCACGAAGTATGTTCCATCCGGGAGCTTTTCTCCTTGGTTGTTCTCACCTTTCCACTGGTTGCTGTAGTTGGGGTGTTCGTACACCACGTTGCCCCACCGGTTCAATACGGTGAACAGGTTCTTTGCGTATCCGTCAATACCTCGAATGTCGAAGAAGTCATTCGCACCGTCTTCATTCGGACTGAAACCGGTCGGCATGACCAGGTCGTTCGCTTCGGTCAGCGTTTCCGTGAGACTATGGGTGCAACCGTTGGCATCCGTCACCTCCAAGGTGTATGGGCCTGCAGCAAGCCCCGAGATCGAAGCGGTCACTGCACCATTGGACCAGAGTAAGGAGTAAGGGAGCGTGCCGCCATCCACGATCGTGTTGATGGATCCGTCCTGGGCACCATATCCGCTCACGTTATATCCGTTCGCGAAAGTGCTCACATCAGCATCGATGGTGATCGCAGTAGGCTGCGCGATCGCATACGTGCTGGACAGCGTACATCCGTTCGCATCGTTCACGATCACTTCATAGATGCCAGCGGAAAGATTCGAGATATCCTCAGAAGTACTGCCATTGCTCCAAGCAAAGCTGTACGGTTGTGTGCCGGAGGAGAGTTGGAGATCGATCGTTCCAGTGGTTCCACCATGGCAATCCACCGGACCAAGGATGGCGGATCCGACAAGAGCAGGAGAACCATTCACCTCTCCATTGCTAGTGGCTGTGCAGCCGTTCGCATCCGTGATCGTTACTTGGTAGGATCCCGGTTCCAAACCTGCAAGGTCTTCGCTCTGGTCCCCATTGTCCCATGCATAGGCGTAGGGGGCAGTGCCTCCGGAAACGCTCAGGTCCACCGTGCCATTGGCGGCACCGCAACCAGCGTTGGAGGTCGATGTGTTCGCAGTGATGCTGGTCGGTGCAAGAATGGTCACGCATGCTTCGGAGGCGCAACCGTTCGCGTCCAACACACCGAGGCAATAGGTTCCCTCACCCAGATCTTCGATCGCGGACAAGGTGGACGTGAAGCCATTCGGTCCGCTCCATAGCAAGGTGAATGGACCTGTACCTCCCGTCACGATCGATGCGATGGAAGCATCATTCACGCCTTCGCAGGAGATCGCGGTTCCACCGGGGAAAAGGAATGCATCCAATGTCGGCAGGAGAGGATCTGGAGTGATCAGGTCCACGGTCTGTTCCACGGTGCAACCGTTCAGATCGCTGATGTTCGCGATGTAGGTGCCACCGATCAGATCCATCAGATCCTCGGTTCCTGCGGAGTATCCTTCTGGTCCGGACCATGCGACCCCATAGCCGCCGTTCCCGCCGCCAACGGTCAGGTCGATAGCACCGTCCGTAGCGCCTGCACAAGTGGTGCCGCTTCCGTTGAATACGGAGGTGATCGTGGTGGCCCAGAGTGCGGTGTCCGGTTCGGTGAGGGTTACCGAGGTGAAGAAATTGCACTGGTTCGCATCGGTCACGACGAGCTCATAGGCGTAATCACCGGCCGGAAGGTTCGTGACATCCTCGGTCACGAATTCCAAGCTATCGGGTCCGCGCCAACTGAACACGTAAGGTCCGGTCCCTCCACTGATGGTGGCATCGATCCATCCATCGGAAAAGCCGAAGCAACTCACATTGGTTCCGCTTGGGTACACGGAAAGGGTCAATTCAGCATCCACACCGTTCTGTGGTTCGGTCAGTGTGATGGTCGTATCAAGGACACAACCGTTGAGGTCGGTGATGGTGATGCCGTAATCACCCGCTATCAAACCGGTGTTCTGCAATGCGTTGGAGCTATACCCTCCCGGACCGGAAACGGAGGTCGAGTAGGTGGGAACACCTCCGGCCGGAGCGAGTTCGATCACGCCGGTACTGTCTCCTTGGCATTGGAGGTTGTACAGACCGAAGAAGGAAGTGTACGTACCACTGGAGAGAGGAGCTGGGGCATCGATGACGGTCGAGAACGAATCATCGCAACCGAGCTGGTCGGAAACGGTCACTGTGTAGCTGCCGCTGGCCAGACCTGTAGGGTCCTCATCGTTCGCGACGAAACCGTTCGGACCACTCCAAGAGTATGCGTATGGAGCACCGCCACCAGAGATGGTGACATCGATGCCACCTTCTATTGCCCCAGCGCACAAGTTGGACGTGTTGCTGAACGCGGCTTGCAACGGTGCCACGGCATCCATGGTGAAGGTGGTGTCCAACGAACAACCATTGGCATCGTGAATGGAGAGGACGTATTCGCCGGGAGTCAAAGCGGAAACATCGACCTGTTGACTACCGAAACCATCGGGTCCGGTCCAGTCGAATTCGTAGGCTGTTGCGCCACCGCTCACGGTCACTGTGACTGCTCCATCGTTTCCTGCGCAGCTTATCGGCAGACCATCGAAATCGGAGAATGCCAGGACCACGTCCAACTCACCTGGTGCGGTCAGGGTAGCCGTTGCGGATCCCGTGCAACCGTTCGCGTCATTTACCCAAAGGTCATACGTTCCTGCGGTCAAGCTGGTCAAATTCGGGTCCGTACTGGTGAATCCATCGGGTCCGCTCCATGCATATCCGTATCCCGGTGTACCGCCCGTGACCGCAGAATAGAACACACCGACCGAAACGGTAGCACAAGGAATGTTGTATCCACCGTTGTAGGTCACGGTGGAAAGCCCCACCTGCAATGGACTCGGTTCCGTGATCAGTGTGCTGCTCGTGTGGATACATCCATTCGCATCCGTCACGTGTAGGTCGTAGTTGCCAGCCAGCAATCCATCGAGGGCCGTGGCGGTCGAAACGTATCCGTCCGGACCGGTCCAGTTGACCGTGTAGGGTGCTGTTCCACCAGTGATCTCTGCCTCCAAGGCACCGTCGTCGCCGCCTGCACAGAGGATGTTGGCACCACTTGGCCCCACCTCGCTCAACACGTCAACGGTCACGCTCTCTGGTGCCAGCAAGGTGTAGGAGTCACTGAAGGTGCAGCCATTGGCATCCAATAGGGTGACATCGTAAATGCCTGCTGTGATCGCCGTGAGGTCCTCGGTGTCAGCACCGTTGCTCCAGCTGAATGCATAGGGTGAAGCTCCACCCATAACGGAAAGATCGATGCTTCCATCAAAGGCTCCGTTGCATGTGACGTTGCTGCCGTTGATATCCGACAACGTCGCGGACAGATCGATCGGCGAAGGTGCGGTCAGTGTTCGCGTTACGGATGAGGTGCAACCGTTCGCATCCGTGACCACGGCTTCGTAGACCCCTGCGGACAAGTTCGTCAAGTCCTCGGTGGTCATCGGTGCGCCCACACCATCGTTCCAAACGATGCTGTACGGAGCAGTGCCACCGGTGATCGTCAAATCGATCGCTCCATCCGATGCACCGGCGCAAGAGATATGATCGCCACTGACCGTGGAAGAGGTCGAGAGGGAAAGATCGATCGCCGTTGGTGCCGTGATCGTAGCATTGGCGCTGGACATGCAACCATTCGCATCGGTGACCTGCCCATTGTAGAGTCCGGGAAGCAGTCCGGTGATGCTTGGCAAGGTGGAGGAATAACCATCCGGTCCGCTCCAGAGCACATCGTACGGGGCCGTGCCACCGGTCGACATGATCCCGATGGTTCCGTCCGCCGCTGTGGCGCAGCTGATCGGTGATCCATTGTAGTTCGAGGTCGCGGTGGAAGAACCGAGTTCTTCGGGAGTGCTCAACATCACTTGCGTTGACAGGGCGCATCCATTTAGATCCGTTGCTGTTGCGGTGTAGTTCCCAGACACGAGTCCGACCAGATCCTCATCTGTGGAAGTGAATCCATTCGGCCCGGACCATTCCACCGTGTAGGAACCTGCACCACCCGTGATATCCAAGGCAATGCTACCATCCGATGCTCCCAGGCAACTCACACCCCATCCACCAGCGAACGAGTTTGCCGTGGCGGTGAGTTCCAAAGACCCCGGTTGTCCTACATTGAATGCTTCGGTGATCGTGCAACCGTTCGCGTCGACGGCGGTCATGGTATAGACTCCTGCACCAATACCGGAGATGTCCTCAGAAGAGCTTACGAACCCATTCGGGTCGGTCCATTGCACGGTGTAGTCCGGTGTTCCGCCCACAAGCGTGATGTCGACGGCTCCATCTTTGGAGCCTTGGCAAGCTGCTGTGGAAACCACACCAGATGCGGTCAGTTCCGTTGGTTCGGCCAGAGTGATGATCGTATCCTTGGCACAACCGAAGAAGTCGATCAGAGACAAGCTGTACGTGCTAGGCCCCAATGCGGTGATGTCCTCAAGTCCGCTGGTTTGCGCATTTCCATCCGTCCAGATGTGCGAATAGGGGCCTTGACCACCGGTGACCGTCAGGTCGATGCTTCCATCGGAAGCGCTGTTACACGATATCGAAGTGGTGACCACCTCGAATTCCAGTGCAGTAGTTGCTCCTTGTATGGTGACCGGAAAGTGTTTCGTATCCGTACAGCCGTTCGCATCCACCACCGCTACGGTGTACAGTCCAGGTGCAAGACCGGTGGCTGTGGCTCCGATGATCGCTGGATCCGTGTCCCAAGTGATCTGGTAGGATCCACTTCCTCCGGTCAATGCGATCGTTGCCTCGCCATTGTTCGCACCGAAACAAGACACGTGCAGGACTTGATCGAAGAACGCGCTGATCCCTTCAGCAGGTTGGGCGATGATGGCCGAGTTGGTAGCTGTGCAACCGCGCGCATCCGTAACGGTGAGTTCATACTCGCCTGCGGTCAGGTTAGAGGCTTGCGCCGTGGTCTGTGACGGTGCCGTGTCCCAGACGATGTCGTAGGGTGCTGTTCCACCGGAAGCAGTCGCAGTGGCATTGCCTTCTGGTGCCCCGAAGCAAAGCACGTCGGTGACGTTGGAGATGGAAACGCCGAGCGGTGCGGCGGGACCGGTCACATCGATCGCGCTATCGAAGGAGCAACCGTTGGCATCCGAGATGGTGCAGGTCCATGTGCCAACAGGCAGGCCCACGGCATTGGCCGTGTTCTGGCCTGGTGTGGTGTTCCATTGGTAGGTATACGGTGCCGTTCCACCGGCAGCCACCACCTGGGCGATACCGGTCTCGCCACCGAAGCATGCGACATCATCGACCAACGTGTTGTTCGCCGTGATCGCGGCAGGTCGTGTCAATGTGATCGATGCATTCACCACGCAATCGTTCGCATCGGTGAGTTGAGCGATGTATGTCCCGGCCACCAACGAGCCGATATTCAACGTGGTCGCTTGGAAAGCGTTCGGGCCATTCCAGACTACATCGATGGGTGCGACCCCTCCGCTCACGGCCATGGCGATACTGCCATCCGCTGCCCCGTTACAGGTCAGGTTCCAACCACCGGCCACGGTCGGCGAGGTAGGTGCGGCGAGGATCGCAGGCGGAGCGTTCAATTCGTATTCAGCGGAACTGGAGCAACCGTTGTCATCGGTCACCACATACGTGTACGTTCCCGGCTCGGCACCAGTGATGTCCATGGTGTTCGCGACAAAGGACCCAGGGCCACTCCATGCGTGTGAATACGGCAACGTTCCGCCGTTCACAGTTTGTGATACGGTACCGTCGTTCGATCCTGCACAACTCACTTCAAAGCCATTGTGATCGGAGGTCGTGCCAGTGATCGTGAACAATCCGGGCTGTCCAACATCGAAATTTCGTGTGGCCGAGCATCCTTGGGCATCGGTAACACTCAACGTGTACACGCCAGCTTGGATGTCATCGATATCAACGGTGGTCGCTGTGGATCCATCTGGGCCGGTCCACGAAATGGTGTAGGGTGAAGTTCCGCCGGATACGCTGGCATCCACAGCACCATCGGCCGCACCGCCACAGGTCGCCGCCGTAACGTTTCCGGTAAGTGCGAGTGGTGCGCTCGGTTGCGTGATGGTGACGGTCTCAGGGGTCGTGCAGCCAGTCCCATCAGAGACCATGCATATCCAAGTGCCGACACCAAGGTTCGTCGCGATCGCGCTGGTCTGCACCGGCGTGGTGTTCCACGAGAAGGTATAGGGTGCATTGCCGCCGGTGGCGGACATCGTAGCGCTTCCAGTGCTGGCGGCATGGCAGGTCACATTGGTCTGGGAGATCAAGGTGGCCTGAAGCGCTTGAGCGGGTTGCGTGATCGTCACCGCGCGGGTGATCGTGCATCCGTTGACATCCAAGATCGTGCAGGTCCATATACCGGCAGGGAGGGTGGAAGCTGTCGCTCCATTCTGCGCTGGCGAAGTGTTCCAAGTAAAGGTGTACGGTGCAGTGCCTCCGCTTGCGGAAACCGTTGCACCGCCGGTGGACGCCCCAAAGCAATTGACATTGTTCTGGGCGCTCACCGTTGCAGTGAGCGCGGCGGCCGGTTGTGTAATGGTGGCGTTGCGCGTTGTGGTGCATCCGTTGAAGTCGGTTACCGAACAGGTCCAGGTGCCAGCTACCAGACCCGTAGCTGTGGGGCCGTTCTGCACCGGGGTGGTACTCCAACTGAAGGAATAAGGCGCGGTACCTCCGTTGGCGGAGATCGTAGCGGATCCTGTGTTCGCGCCGAAACAGGTCACATGCGTCCGGGAATCGATACTGGTGGCCAACGCCGCGTTGGGTTGTGTGATGATGACGTTTTGAGCCGTGGAGCAACCAGTGACATCGGTGACCGTGCAGGTCCATGTGCCTGCGGTCAGGTTGGCCGCACTTGCAGCCGTTTGGATGGGTGCGGTATTCCAGCTATAGGAGTATGGTGCTGTTCCGCCGGAAGCAACGACCGAGGCATTCCCCGAATTCGCACCGAAGCAGTTCACATCCGTTCGGGATCCCACGCTGGTTGCAAGAGTTGCTGCTGGTTGTGCGATGGTGACGTTCCGCGTGGTCGTGCATCCATTCAGGTCCGTGACCGTACACATCCATGTGCCCGCAGCGAGACCTGTGGCGCTTGCACCGTTCTGTATCGGTGTGGTATTCCACGAATAGGTGTATGGTGCAGTACCTCCTTGAGCCGAAAGCGTGGCACTACCCGTACTCGCACCAAAGCAGGACACTTGGGTCTGGGTGATCACAGTGGTGGAAAGTGGCGCACCTGGTTGGGTGATAGTGATCGTGCGCGAGGTGGTGCAACCGTTCGCATCGGAAATGGAACAGACCCAGGTCCCCACACCGAGGTTGGTGGCGGCAGCGGTAGTCTGTACCGGCGTGGTGTTCCAACTGAAGGTGTACGGTGAAGTTCCACCGCTAACGCTGATCGTCGCGCTTCCGTTCGTCGCTCCGAAACAGGACGCATTCGTTTGGGTGCTAATGCTGGTGGAGAGCCCTGCGGTCGGTTGGGTGATCGCCACATTACGTGTTGTGGAACAACCGTTCACATCCGTAACGGAACAGATCCACGTTCCAGCGGAGAGTCCGGTGGCGGTGGCAGAGGACTGTGCCGGAGTCGTGTTCCAATTGAAGGTGTATGGCCCGGTACCTCCGGATACAGCGATGGTCGCGCTCCCCGTCGCACCACCGAAGCACAAGACATTGGTCTGCGCGTTCACGCTAGTACCGAGGGCCGCATTCGACTGGGTGATGACAACGCTCTGAACTGCAGAACAACCGCTGGCATCAACGACCGTACAGGTCCATGTGCCCGCCGGCAGATCGTTCGCGGTAGCACCTGATCGCATGGGGGCGGTATTCCAACTGAAGGTGTAGGGTCCTGTGCCACCACTTGCGGAGACGGTCGCGCTACCCGTATTCGCTGCGAAGCAGGATACGTTCGTTTGTGCGGATATGCTTGTTGTGAGCGCTGTGGACGGCTGAGTGATCGTGACATTTCGTGTGCTGGAGCATCCACGAGCATCGGTTACATTACAGGTCCATGTCCCAGCGGGTAGGGCATTCGCGGAGGCACTGCTTTGCACAGGCGTGGTATTCCAACTGAAGGCGTATGGCGCGGTGCCGCCACTTGCTGTGATCGTTGCGCTACCCGTGCTCGCACCGAAGCAGGTCACGTTGGTCTGCGCACTGAGGGTATTGGACAGCACGATGGCCGGTTGTGTGATAGGAACATTGCGCGTCGTCGAGCATCCGTTATTATCCGTTACCGTGCATGTCCACGTCCCGGCCGCGAGGCCTGTAGCTGTGGCACTATTCTGCGGTGGTGTGGTATTCCAGCTGAAGGTGTATGGCGCAGTTCCGCCCGTGGCTGCAACCGTGGCCGATCCCGTTGCACCCCCAAAGCAAGCGACCTGCGTCGAACTGCTCAGACTCGTGGATAGTGCGGACGTAGGTCCGCTGATCAAGGTGGAAGTGGTGCTGGTGCATCCATATCCGTCGGTGATCGTGGCTTGAAAGGTTCCAGCGGCAAGGCCAGTGGCCGTAGCACCGATCTGTATGGGAGTGGTGTTCCATGAATAATTGAAAGGCGGAGTACCACCCGCCACGCTCACCGTCGCTTGCCCTGTGTTCACGCCAAAGCAAGAGAGGCCGATCACACCGCCAATGGTAGGTGCGATCGCGGTCGGTTGCGTCATGGTATAGCTGGCCGAGAAGGTGCATCCGCTTGCATCCACTACGTTCACTTGGTAGGGTCCGGCGACCAGACCTGTCAAGTTCGTACTGGTGGAGGTGAACCCATTCGGTCCGGTCCAGTTCGTTGTGTAAGGACCGGTGCCTCCTGTTAGCGTGAGACCTAGGCTTCCGGTGCTACCACCGAAGCAGGCCACATTCTCCCCGAAAGGAAGGATGGATGGCGTAAGTGATCCGCCAAGCACTGCGGGTGAACCAACGTTGAAACTTTGGGTCCGCACACACCCGGTGCCATCGGAGAAGGATACGGTGTACGTGCCAGCTGGAATGTTCGTCAGGTCCTCCGTGATCGCTGTGAACCCATTGGGTCCGGTCCAATTGAAGGTGAAGGGTGCAAAGCCACCCGAGTGCGAAAGGTTGATGGCTCCGTTGGTTTGTCCAGAGCACAGCGGGCGTGTGGTCGTCGCCGTGAGGACCGGGTTGCTGACGCGCACTTGCCGCACCACGGTGCGCGAGCAGATGCCCTCGTTGATGGTCACCGTATAGTTGGTGGTGGATAAGGGCTTTGCCCAAGGACTACCACTCGTGATGGAACTGAGACCTGTTGACGGGGACCAGGTGTACGATTGACCGCCAACGATATTGAACTGCACGGAATCGCCTCGGCAGATGGTCGAGGCCAACGGGGATACCGTCGCGATGATCGTATCGTTGAGGTTGAAGATCAACGTATCGAGGTTCACCGCCGGGCATGCAGGATTGCCAAGGATGAAGTGCAAGGCCTCCATCGGTTCGGTGATCGCATCAGCGATGGGGTCCACATCCACGGAGACTGAAGTCTGTCCGGCAGGAATGATCACCGTTTTAGGAACGTTCGGGTTGATATTCCCGATGGCGGAATAGTCCGTGCCGTTGATCGCAGTCCCTTCCAGATAGTATTGTAGTGGCAAGGGTGTAGCCAGTGCGGTCTGACGCGTGAAAGTGACCCACCCGGGGTTGCATCCTTCAACCATGTGTGCCGTGCCATTCACGGTCTGGCTGGTCATTTGCACCGGGTTGCTCTGGATGCGCTCAATGAAAACGCCACTATCGAACTTGCGGTCCGAGGCATCAGCGACCACCAGTTTCAAGTGATAGGTCTGACAAGGTTGCACCATCGCTTCTGCGAATAGCCCGCGCGTCAAACCATCGTATTGGATGTTCTGGCCACCGACATTATCGAAGTAGTGCGATGAATAGGAGGCGTTGTTCACGTTGTTGATCGTGACCGGCAGGTTCGTGTTCGGGATCAAAGCGATGTTGTGGTCGTTGCCGATCCCGGGATCACCCACAACACCCGGTCCACTGATGAAGAATCCGAATACGTCGTTGTACTGTGATCCGACCCATTCGTTGTATTCCTCACTGCCAAGAACGAAGTTGAATCGAAGGCTGTCACCGCTGGGGATGATATCGAATTCAAAGAGGCAGGCATCTTTGGTGTTTCTTCCGGTCACTACATCCAATAGTGCATTCCCGTTGGTGCCTTGTTGGAACGACTTGTTCTCAACGTCATTCGGGCCAATGGTCTCGGTTATCCGTCCAGAGGTCAATAGAACGCCCTCGGAAATGCCGAGAACGGATCCGGTGTAGGCGAATTCCCCATATCCCTGTGCATGGCAGGTGATGCTCGGGTTGGAGATGCGTACCCCAGGACCCGTAATGGTCTGTGCAAGTGACTGAAGATCGGTTTGCGGAGAAACGGTCAATTGAGCGTGACCGAGAGCACCGAAGAGCAACGCCATCAATGCGATCGAAGTGCGCTTCATACCGAAAGGAGAATGCATTCTCATGAAAGCCTGGTTCATCGGTTGCGGGTTTCAGCGCAAGCAGCTTCCGCCTGAGCAAGACTGTGATCGATGATCCGTATACGGTTGCTATTGATCGCTCTGCTCGTCATCGCGTTCCGCACGCTGGTCTCCAGCTGCGAACGACTTTCATTCGTGGTGGATTCAAAGACGAGTATCCCTGCTGGGACACAAGCGAAGACCACGTGCGGTCTTCCCGGTGTGGTGCTTCGGTTCAATGCATCGCGTGTCGCACTATCCAGCCCATCCACCTGCAAGGTGACCTGTGTTGGTGCTGTTACTTGGGCCTGAGCGTGCGTTGAGGCGCACGACCAGAACAGTGCGATGAGGAGGAAACCTCTGAAGAGAATGGGAGCGTACTTCATGTCCTTTTCGTTCCAAGTAGAACCGGATGAGTGGTCCGGCATGCGTTCCAATGGATGGAAAACAGGACATGTATACCGAATTCGACGAGAAAAGTTCGCACTTCGGCGATCGAAGAACCGAGTCGGACCAATGGCCCGAGGTGGTCCTAGGACAATAAGCGTTGGGTCAACCCTTCGTGGTGCGCTGGACCAAGGTGCTGTGTAGCACGATCCCAGAGGCCACCGAAACGTTCAGCGAGCCGATCGACCCGGCCATCGGGATCCGCACCAGTTCATCAGCAATACGGATCACGGCATCGCTGATCCCTTCATCCTCCGCTCCCATCACGATCACCAAGGGACCGTCCAGTTCGGCCGCATCGAGCAAGGTGGTTCCCTTTTCGGTGCAAGCCACGATCCGTAGCCCATGGTCGCGGGCGAGCTTCAGTCCATCGGTGAGGCGGGTAACGCGGCACACGGGTTTGCGCAACAAGGCACCGGCAGAACTCTTTACCGCATCTGGACCCAATCGAGCCGTGCCCATTTTCGGGACCAACAAGGCATGTGCCCCGAAGCACTCGGCACTTCGAGCGATGGCACCCATGTTCCGAACGTCGGTGACACTGTCCAAGGCCAGGATCAGTGGAACCTCACCACGCTCATAGGCCATGGTGATCACTTCGTTCAGATCCTGCTCTTCCACTTGGCTCAGAAAGGCGATCACACCTTGATGCTCGATCTTGGTCAAGCGATCCAGTTTCTCAACGGGTACAGGTTGCCACGGGATCTCGCGGTCCATGGCCAATTGGCGGATCTCGCGGATGCCGTCTCCACCAGCTTCTCTCCGGATCAACAACTTCTCGATGTTCTTGCCCGCCTTGAGCGCCTCGATCACCGGCCAAACGCCGCAAACCATATCGTTGGATGCCATGCCGCGAAGGTCGGGGATAATAAGGTTGAAGAAGTTGAGAGTTGAAGAAGTTGGGAGTTGACCAACCCAGCGTCCAGCGCACAACCCCCAACTCTCCCAACTTCTTCAACCCCCAACTCTCCCAACCAACACCTAGTTCTGATATACCCGCCCGTTCCGCCAGCTCTCCACGTTCCGGTACCAAGCACCTTTCAGCATCGGGTCTCGCTGCAGCACCAGGTCGTTGTCGTTGAAGGCTCCGGGGCGTTTGGTGAAGGTGAAGGTCAGGCTCATGAGGTTGTTCTCTTCGCCGTAGATCCACGTTTCGTTCAGGTCGTTCTTGTAGATCGAAGTGGGTGTTCCGAAAATGATGTGGACCAGTCCGCGATCCGTGCGCCAACCCTCGGATCCTGCGGTGAAGTGTCGGTTGGCATTCTCCACGCGACCGTAATAGATCCGAATGGCTTCTCGTCCGCGTTCACGGTCTCCCGCAGCATCGATCCAGAAGCGTTCCACTGCTGAACGCACGTTGGTGGACTTGGAGATCCGCTCGTACTCCTGATTGGATGTGATGTAGCGCAGGGGCAACAACAGGTCGCTCGTAGAGGTGACCAACGGGAAGGCATCTTGCACCGAATACAGCGCGAATCCCGCATCCGTTGTCGTGTCCATGCGTAGGCGATAGATACCGGGAGTGCTGAGGTCCATCGTGAACCGGCCATCGCTTCCCACCTGAACCTGGAACGTGCTGTCCGGTGGTGCAGCAGCAGTGGACGAACCCAACGACGTAAAGACCGGTGCAGGCATCACGGTGGATCCCTTGGCATGGGTGCCGAAGAGATGCTTGCCTGCGCAGGTTTCGCAAAGCACATCCACAGAGCCGCCGTTGAAGTGTTCCGTGAACAAGGGGAGTCCGTGGGCGGTATCCACCGGCATGAAGTATTGGTTGGATCCAGCTGCATCCTTCTGCACCCGCAAGAAGACCGTGCTCTGCAGGTCCCGGTTCAGGTCGCGCGCAACCACCTTCAAGATGAAGGAGCGGTGTTCCTTCCTGCGCAGGTCCATGCTGCCGATCAGTTCCTTGTCCTCGCTGGGATCCACGCTCTCGTCGTCGATGATGGTGCTGGCACTGTCCAGGAGCGTTTTGGAGCCGAACGAATCATACGACTCATAGCTGATGCGGAGCGTGGCATGGAAAGGTCCGCCCGTCCCATCGCTCTTGTACAGCAGGTCCTTGGTGTTCAGTTTGAAGTACACCCGTGAACGTTCGGGTGTGGTGTGATGCACGCGTGCTTGAAGGACCATTTGCCCGCCGCCCTTGCCGTAGAGGTAGGAGAAATTGTCCCGCTTGGTCAACGCTGCGGAGGGTCCACATCCGTTGATCAGGGTCATCGCGACAAGTAGCGCGCCGATGGTCGTCCAGGTCCTCATCCGTTGATCGGGTCCGTTGGTACATCCAACGCGCGTTCGAGCAATTTAGGGTGCAGGCCCTTACTCGTTTTCGCGCCCAATTCCTTCAGCATTTCCACTTGGCGAACGAGGTTGCCGGGACCTTCACTCAGTTTCCCGAGGGCCTTCTCGTAACTGTCCTTGGCATCGTTCACGTGCTTACCAACGCGACCCAGATCCTCCGTGAATCCTACGAACTTCTCGTACAAGGCACCGGCCCGCTCGGCGATCGCGATGTGATTCCGTGCGATGCGTTCGTTCTTCCAGATCCCGTGTATGGTGCGCAAGGTGGCCATCAAGGTGCTGTGTGTTACCATCACCACTTGGCGGTCGTAGGCTTCTTGGAAGATCTCCGGACGTTCGCGCAAGGCCAGTAGGAACGCGGGTTCGATCGGCACGAACATCAGCACGAAGTCCACGCTTTGCACACCGTACAATTTGGTGTAGTCCTTTTCTCCGAGGCCCTTGGCATGCACACGGAGGCTGTCCACGTGCTGCTTCAACAACTTGTCCCGCTCGGCCTCGTCGGTGTTGGCGGTGAAGCGGTCGTAGTGCAGCAGCGAAACTTTCGAATCGATGATCAAGTGCTTGTCATCGGGCAGGAAGATCACCGCATCTGGACGCAATCGGGAGCCATCGGCAAGCGTAGTGCTTTCCTGCATGCTGTACTCTTGGCCTTTCACCAGGCCCGAGCCGTCCAACAACTTCTCCAGTAGCATTTCGCCCCATGCACCTTGTGCTTGCGAATCGCCTTTCAATGCTTTGGTAAGGTTGTCCGCATCCTTGCTCAAGCGTTGGTTCTGCTCCACCAACTTGGCCACCTCGCTCTTCAACAAGTGACGCTCCTTGCCTTCGGTCTCGTATGCCTTCCGCACCTGCTCTTCGAAGTCCTTCAGTTTGTCGTGCAACGGCCGCAGGATGGTGCCGAGTTTCTCGTTCTGTTGTTCGGTCAGCTCCTTACCACGTGCGGTGAGCAGTTTGGTCGCGATCACCTCGAATTCGGTGGTCATGCGGGCTTGCGCCTTTTCCAGATCGGCGTGCTGGTTGTCCAGTTTCTCCTGCAGTCCGCGGTTGCGTTCGGTCTCCGCTGCGAGTTGGGCGTTCAAGTCCATGGCTTCGCGCACGCGGTCTTGCACCAATTGCTCCTGCTCACCGATCCGGCGTTCCAGATCCGCGCGTTCCTGTGCATAGCGCTCTTGGATCAACCCGACCGCTTCCGAATCCTTGGACCGCGACCACCAAGCAAAGCCGACGGCACCCAGCAACAGGCCGAGGCAAAGACCGAGAAGGAGTGAAACAACATCCATGGATGTGCGAAGTTACTGCCGGTGTCGGCCTCAATTGTCGAGGATCACGACCAGCGTGCCCACTGGAATGCTGTCGAACAACTGGATGATATCCGAATTGAGCATCCGGACGCAGCCCATAGAGCTGGCTGTTCCGATGGTGCGCTCATTTGCCGTACCATGGATGTAGATGTACCGTTCGTGGCTGTCGAAGTTGTTGCCTTGGTTCACGCCAGGTTCCAAGCCTTCAAGCCACAGGACGCGGGAAGTGATCCAATCCTTGTCCACCCCAGCGAAGTCAGGATCGGCCATGGCACCCGCGAATTCCCTGTCCTTCAATATGCCAAAGGCAGGCACGCCAGCACCGATCTTCTCACTCACGCGGTGCAGCCCGGTCGGTGTGCGAAAGCTATCCTGATCTCCACCGAGACCAGCTTTGGCAGTGGAAATAGGATAGATACCCACAGAACGACCCCGGTTCACGTGGATGAGTTGCTGCCGCTGCACCGAAACGTAGAGCAGATCATCCGCCTGCGGCCGATCGGGATAGCGCGCATTCATGAACTCCATCAAGAGGTCAACGAGGCCTTGCTTCAGCGGGTCGCCGGACATCCCCGTGCAAAGCACCGCCACCAGAACAATTGTGCACCACCGAAGCATGGAAACGAAGGTAACGCCACCGCTGTTTTGGAAAGTGAGGTCAGTGGTCCGTCTGCAGTAGGCAGACGGCAGGGTGCCGGATCGGCGGTCGTTCGCCAACAAGCACCATTTACTTTCCCTTCACGAACCGCCCCACCGCACGCCCACTCTCCCCTTGCAAAACCACCGTGTATAGGCCATCCGCAAGTACATCCACAGGCAGTTCGTAACTCCGCAGACCTTTCGCTACGCCAGTTACGCCGAGCACCTCCCGGCCACTCGCATCGAATACGGCAACGCGTTGCACCTCCAAGTCCTTCCACACCATGCGCACGCGATCTTGCACCGGGTTGGGCAAAAGCGTGAAGGCCGCATCGCTGCTCGGTTCATCAATGCCAATGGGCTCGGGCTGGAATTTCACCACCCACACGTCGTTGCTGCCAAAGTTGTTGGTGAGGTCGCCGTCGGAGGAACTACTCGAACCCACCACCACTAAGCTGCCGTCGTGGGCAAGGCATGATCCATTGGGCGCTTCTCCGCTAGATCCACCCAATGAGCGTTCCCAGTGCAACCCCAAATCCAGATCAAGTCGGGTCACCCAATAGTCTGCACCACCTTGGGGTGAACTTACCTGCCCGTCAGAAGAATAGCTCAAGTTACTGACGTACAATCTGTCATTGCCATCAATTAGTAATGCACGAGGACCGTCACTACCAGAGCCACCAAAAGAGCCCTCGCTGATCAGCGACCCGAATTCAGAAACATGCAATATCCACGTGTCGTTGTCTCCCCACGGGTCCGTGATTTCCCCATTATTCGAATTGGTCGATACGGCCACAAAGCAATCCCCATTCGGACCCACACAAATGGCACGGGCATTGTCGCCGCCGTTCCCACCCACGCAAAGCTGCCAGATCAGGTCCAAATTCTCATCCACGGCGGCCACCCATGCTTCCGGTCCGCTGCGTGAACAATCGACATCGCCGTTCGGAGAATCGGTAGAGCCACAGATCAGGATGGTCCCATCTGGTCTTCGTGTAAAGGACCCTACGATGTCTTGTCCCAAGCCTCCGAAACAGTTCTGGTCCAAGACCTCACCGGTTGCATCAATGCGCGCCACCCACAGATCCCGATCGCCATGGAGGCCCGGGATATTGGGCGAAGCGGTCTCGCCGAATAACAGGTATTCCCCATTGTCCAACACGATCACGCTTTGCCCAATGTCCCGCAAAGTGCCGCCATAGCTGCGCTCCCATTCCAGTTCACCACGAGGGTCCAGCTTCACCACCCAGGTATCGCGCCCACCCAGATGTTGCGAAATATCACCACCGGCGGTGTCCACATATCCGATCACGATATAGCCTCCGTCGAGTGCTTGCCGGATCTCGGAGGCATATTCTATCCCGCTACTACCCAAGCAGCGTTGCCATTGTAATCCACCTATATGATCCAGCTTCAGCACCCACAGGTCGAACGAACCGTGGTTGCCGCTCACTTGCCCATCGTTGGAGAAGGTTTCGCCAAGTACGATGTAGCCAGCATCGGTGGTAGCGGAAACGCTGAAGCCACGGTCCGCAGATCTGCCTCCATAATTCTGTTGCCAGTCAATGGCGGGTTGCGCTGTAGCCACGCCCGCAACAAGCGCAAGGAGGAAACCAAGTATGAGCCGGTTGATCATCGTTCTCCAACTTTGATGAAGCGTTGGTTGGAACGACCCTTCGTGCCGATGAGGGATACGGTGTACATGCCGTCTGACCAGTCATAAATTTCCAACTCGGCGCTGCTGCTTCCCTCAAGTCCGGCCTTCGCATGTATCATTCGGCCGTGCGCATCGCACACTACGAATTGCTGCACTTCCATATCCGACCACGCAATGCGCACCCGATCATGTGCCGGGTTGGGCAGAAGCGTGAAAGCCGCCTCGTCGTTTGGTTCAGCAATGCCAACGGGCTCGGGTTGGAATTTCACCACCCACACATCGCTGCTGCCAAAATTGTTGGTCAGGTCACCGTCGTTGGAACTGCTGGAGCCTACCACAACCAAGCTGCCGTCGTGAGCAAAACAAATACCTTGGTTGTTCTCTCCCAGCGTACCCCCAAGTGAACGTTCCCAGATCAAGTTCAATGTGGTATCCAAGCGTACGACCCAAGCATCGGACATGCCATGCGGAGAGCTGATCTGACCATCAGAGGATAAGGTTATGCCGCTTAGAAGAACATGATCTTCCGAGGCGTATAGAATTGCTCGCGCGCCGTCCGTAGCAGAACCTCCGAACGATGCCTCATTGATCAACGAGCCATACTCAGAAACATGCGCTACCCAGATGTCATCGCCACCCCAAGGGCTCGACATATCCCCGCTGGTCGAATTGGTAGAAATGGCCACAAAGCAATCCCCATTCGGCCCGGCACAGATGGCGCGGGCATTGTCGCCGCCATTCCCACCCAAGCAGAGCTGCCAGATCAGGTCCAGGTTCTCATCCACGGCAGCCACCCAGGCTTCCGGACCGGGGCGCGAACAGTCCACCTCGCCATTCGAGGAACCCGTGGAGCCACAGATCAGGATGGTCCCATCTGGCCGGAGTGCGAATGACCCCCCATTTTCCTGGCTAACGCCGCCGAAACAGTTCTGATCCAGCACCTCTCCAGTTGCATCAATGCGCGCCACCCACAGGTCCCGGTCGCCATGTAAGCCCGGGATATTAGGCGATGCGGTCACGCCGAACAGGAGGTATTCACCGTTGTTCAAAACGATCACACTTAGCCCATAGTCGGTGAATGTGCCTCCGTAGCTACGTTCCCACTCCAATTCGCCGGTCGGATCGAGCTTTACAACCCATGTATCTCGAACGCCTATGAATTGCGAGACATCGCCATCGGTGCTGTCGACATACCCTATCAGGATATAGCCACCATCAAGTGTCTGCCGGATCTCTGAGGCGAACTCCAACCCGCTACCGCCAAGGCAATGTTGCCATTCCAATGCACCTTCCGCTGCAATTTTCAAGACCCACAGGTCGAATGCACCGTGGTTACCGTTCACTTGGCCATCGTTAGAGAACGACTCTCCAAGTACGATGTATCCACCATCCGTGGTGGGAGCAATACTGAAACCACGGTCCGCAGAGCTACCTCCATAGCTCTGTTGCCAGTCAATGGCGGGTTGTGCGGATACCGGTACCTCCACACAAACACAGAACACGGTTGCGCATACAACGATACCAGCCAAGGATCGAAGTGAACGGGCTAGGTGCCGAATGGTGCGCATGGTCGTCAGTATGTCAGATCGGGCGAACGTAAATGTAGGCGCGAGGGATCGGCGATGTGAGCCGTTCGCCAAGTCCGGTCGACCGGCAACTGCCCGGTTCTCCCGTTCAGAACAAACTGATGAATCCGAAATGCACTTTGCCGCCGCGCAAAAGCACCGGGTTGTCGAACTGTTGGCCCAAAGCGTAGGTGAGGCTGAACAGGCCAGCCTTGGTCTCGAAGGTGGTGCCCGCTCCGAAGCCGAGTGGACTGTCGGTCGTGAATTCATCTTGCACCGATCGTTCCCACCAGCCTTGGTCCATGAAGAGGAAGAAGTTGGAATTCTCCTCGAACAGGAACCGGTATTCGAGCGTGCCGATCACGTAGCTGGATGCTTGGATGGAGGCCTCGTCCGCGCCGCGCAAGGTCTTGAGGCCACCGATGCGGTAGAGTTCGTTCACGTAGAGGTCATCATTCACCATGGTGCCGCCTTGTGCTGAAAGCCGGATGGTGCTGCGCCGCGCCAAAGGGATGTGGGCGGTGGCCGTTCCGTTCACTTCCAACTGCACGGTGCGGATCTCCGGGGCGACCTCCAATTGACCGAATACCGCTTGACTGGTGCGTTTTCGACCGGCGGAACCTTCGAGCTGAAGCGCATGTCCGCGCCGGGGGTTGAAGCGGTAATCGAACCGTTCGCGGAACAGGCCGAGTCCGTAGCTGATCAAAGAAACATCCGCCAAGCCGGGCTGCGCGATGGTATTGGAACCGAGCCGGTCGCTGCTCTTGCTGTTCACGAAGAGGGTCACCTTGTCCCCCTGCGACATCAAATACTCCAGGCCTGCCCGGGCGGTCAATTCCAAGAAGGTGGTGTCGCGTTTGAAGAGCTTCAGCATACCGTCCACACCGAAGGGGGTATTCAAGGCGTAGGGGAGGTTGCCGTGGATCTTCAGATCCTGTGTGCCGTTCTGTAACCTGCGCCAATTGAGTTCGATGGCCTCGCCACGCTTCAAGGCATTCCGCAAGCGCAGGTCGAGGTCGCCGGTCAAATTCACCTTTCCGGTCAGGGGGTCCGGCTGGAGACCCAGTATCCCGTTGATGGAGCTGGCTTTCTTCGCATCCAAGAAAAGGAACAGCTTGCTCATCTCCGGTGTGAACTGCACGTACGGTCGTTGACGTTGGGTTACGAAGGGGAGTTCGCGGATCCGCTTCTCCACGGACTGAAGCAAGGCTTCATTGTACATATCGCCGGGCCGGATGCCGATGCTTGCGTAGAGGAAGCGGAGATTGGTCCGCGCACTTCCGCGCACCACCACACTGTCGAATTTCACGAGTCGTCCTTGCTCCATGCGCAGTACAGCACGGAGGCCATCCTGCTGCGGCACGATGCTATCCAGCCAGACTTTGGCAAAGGGGTGACCGTTGTTCTCGCTGCGCCTCAACAGGGCTTGGAACAACCTGCCAACCTGGCGCGGATCGATCGGCGCATCGGCGTACAAGCGTTCACGGAATCCGGCCTCACTTGCGATCTCCGCCGGTACACCGCGAGTGGTGAGTTGCGCCCATTTGTATGATCGACCCACCACGAAGGGGCACAGCGAAGAATCGCCACTGGTATAGCAGGTGTCGCACGTGGCTTCTAGGAACCCTTTGCCATGGAGGAAGGCGATGCGTTCACCCACTATAGCTTGTACACGTTCTGCATTGGCCGCTTGCACCGGTCGCAACCACTTCGCAGGGACCGCAGTATCGGGGTGCATCACCACCGTATGTCGTTGGGCTAGGCCGAGCAGGGGCAGGGCCAGAACGAACAACAAGACAGTTCTGATGCCGAGTGGGTTCATGGGAGGGACCAGTTGATGGGCAGGCCGCCTTGCGCGCTGAGGAGTTCGTTCGTTTTGGAGAAGTGCCCACAACCCAAGAACCCGCGATGCGCGGAAAGCGGAGATGGGTGAGGGGCCTTCAGTACGGAATGTCGCTCGGCATCGATCAGTGTGACCTTCTGGTGCGCGAACCGCCCCCAAAGCAGGAAGACCACACCGGAGCGGTGGGCTGAAATGGTACGGATCACTTCATCGGTGAAGGATTCCCATCCCTTGCCTTGGTGTGAGCCTGCGGCACTGGCACGGACCGTGAGTGTGCTGTTCAACAACAACACGCCTTGTTCTGCCCAAGGCGTGAGGTCACCATTCTTGGGTGGTGCGATGCCTAGGTCGCGTTGCACTTCCTTGAAGATGTTCTGCAAGGAGGGTGGTGGAGGGATGCCAGCGGGAACGGAAAAGGAGAGGCCATGCGCCTGACCGGGTCCGTGGTAGGGGTCCTGCCCGAGGATCACCACCCGAACGCGATCGAATGGGGTGGCGTTGAACGCCGCGAAAATGTCACGTGCTTTCGGGAACATGACCTGAGAGGCCTGTTCGTGTAGCAGAAAGGTCTTCAATTGCGCGAAGGACTCTGCTTGGAACGCTTGGGCAAGCGGCTCCAACCAGCTCGAACCAATATCGGGTCGTCGGGGTGCGTTATCAGGGTGAAGCATACGTGGTCCCGAAGATCGACGATCCTGCTGTTGAAACATTTTGAAGGCACATTCGTTTCGGGGGTTAACTTTGTGGAGCTAGGGTGCGTAGAACACCCACGAACGTGAATTAAGGATCTAACGAACGAACGATGAAAAAGGTGTTCCAAGTGATCGCAGTGGTGCTGGTGGCGAGTGCAATGCTTACCGCCTGTGGCTCGGCCCACTCCTGCCCAGCTTACGGAAAGGTGCATAAGCCAGCTTCCGAGCGGCCTGCCTGAGCGGGCTCTTTTCCAACGTCTTTTCCCAGGCCCGGACCCCAAGGTCCGGGCTTCCTTGTTTCCCAGCGGTTCGTTCAACCGTAAATGAAATGGATGTCCTGCACCAGGTCCGGATGCAGGCTTTTCGCTACTGGACAGGTCCTAGCAGCAGCTTCCAGCAGGGTTCGTTCAGCTTCACCCAGGTCGGTACCGTCCATCGTCACGTGTACTTCCACACGCTCCACTCTCCGTGGCCCAGATGCCATGTGCTTCACCACACGGGCGCGTAGGTGCTTCAGTTCCAGCCCTCTGGCATTCGCAGCGATCCCCATCAACGTGAGCATGCAATTGGCCAGTGCCGTGGCGAGAAGGTCCGTTGGTGAAAAGGCTTCACCCTTTCCTTGGTTGTCCAAAGGAGCATCAGTAAGGAACTGGTCGCCACTGCGCACGTGTGTGGCGCGGATGCGCAGTTCGCCTAGGTATTCAACCGTCGCTGTATCCATGGTGGTCCGTGCTTGAACAGATCCGGGGAAAGGTAACGTCGCACTGACGTAACACCGTTTCGGAATACGTAATGGTCCGATCTCGCCTTCGGCTCAACGGCCCAAACGTATTCTCTCACGCGCATTTGCCACTTCTAAGCCCAGCCCGGCCATGGGTCGATCAGAGCTAAGAATTGGTCTAACTTTGTGTGCCCACGCGCGGATGCGTATCCTCCTTCCACTCCTCCTATCGGTCTTAGGTGTGGCCCATGTTTCGGCCCAACAGACGATCTATGAGGAGTCCAGAGTACCCTACAAACGGGAACTGATCGGCGGAGTGCTGATCCACGGTGACGGTTGGGGACTTCAATTCTATCACGCCAAGTACAATACGGCACGCGAACGGCGACTGCTCGGTTTGGAACTGGTGGGTATGAAGCACCCGAAGGAGATCAAAAGCTTCAATCCCTATTATGAGGATTCGCGAGGCTACTTCTACGGTAAAGCGAATTCATTCATGATCCTGCGCCCGACCTATGGGCAGAAGTTGCAGATCACGGACAAGATCCGGCGTTCCGGGGTGGAGGTGAATTTCATTTGGGGAGTCGGGCCTTCGCTGGGTCTACTGAAGCCGGTGTATTTGCAGATCGGCAAGCCGGACCGGATCCCCTACGCGAACATCGTCACGGAGCGCTACGATCCGGCTGTGCATGATGTGCAGAACATTTACGGCAGAGCCACTTGGTTCAATGGTCTGGATGAGATGAAGCTCTATCCAGGCGGTTTCGGGCGGATCGCCTTCAGCTTTGAATATTCCGGGCAAGTGACCGGCTTGAAGGGGATCGAAGTGGGTGCCACGATGGATGCCTACCCGAAAGTGGTGCCGATCATGGCGGAATTGGAGGGCGTGGTGAACAAACGCTTCTTCTTCGAGTTCTACCTCGCGCTTCAATTCGGAAAGAAGTATACCTGATGAACGACACGGCAGTAGCAGAAGGACCCGAGCGGGTGAAGAAGCCGGATTGGCTCCGGGTGAAACTCCCCACGGGAGAGAGTTACCGGAAAGTGCGGGAGATCGTGAGCGAGCACAAGCTGCACACCATTTGCCAAAGCGGCAATTGCCCGAACATGGGCGAGTGCTGGGGTGCAGGTACGGCCACCTTCATGATCCTCGGAAACGTGTGTACACGGAGCTGTGGGTTCTGCTCCGTCGCTACGGGCAGGCCGGATGCAGTGGATCCTTTCGAACCGGCACGCGTGGCGCGTAGCGTGGAATTGATGGGGGTGAAGCATTGCGTCATCACCAGTGTGGATCGCGATGACCTGAAGGATGGTGGCAGTGACATTTGGGCACGTACCATTCGCGCCATCCGTCGCCGTACTCCGAGCACTACCATGGAGACCTTGATCCCCGATTTCCAAGGGAATTGGGAGAACCTAGCGGTGGTCACAGAGATGGCTCCGGATATTCTTTCGCACAACTTGGAAACGGTACGAAGGCTCACAAAGCAAGTGCGCATACAAGCCAAATACGACCGTAGTTTGGAGGTACTTATGCGCTCCAAGCGTGCTGGTCTTCGCACCAAGAGCGGCATCATGCTCGGCTTGGGAGAGCGCGATCAAGAGGTGGAGGAGAGCATGGATGACTTGCGCAGTGTGGGTGTGGACATCCTCACCCTCGGCCAATACCTACAACCCACCAAAGCGCACCTTCCGGTTGCCGAATTCATCCACCCCGACCGCTTCGCACGCTTCAAGGAAGTGGGCATGGCCAAAGGATTCCGATACGTGGAAAGCGGACCACTCGTTCGCAGTAGTTACCATGCCGAGAAGCATCTGTTCGACCTTTAATACCAGAACAATGGATCTTCAGACCAGGAAAATATCATTCGTTCAAGAGTTCCTTCGTTTGCAGAACGAAGAGCTCGTAAGTCTGTTGGAGCAGATCTTACGAAGACGAAAGGCGGAGTTGTTGGAGGGAACAATGGTTCCGATGTCAATGGAACAACTGAACGAGGAGGTCGACCGGGCATTGGAGGATTCCAAGAACGACAGAGTGATCAGTGCTGAGGATCTGAAGAACGAGATAAAGAAATGGCGTTGAACGTATTCTGGACACAATTCGCTCGCGATAAACTCCAGGACATTCATGATCATTATGCATACAAAGCAGGTCCGCGCGTTGCGAAGAAGCTGATATCCGGAATTGTTGACCGAACCATTCTGCTTTCTGATCATCCAAAGGCTGGCCCTGTTGAAAATTTGTTGAGCTCCCGGCCAGAAGCATTCAGGTCACTTCTGTTCAAGAATTACAAGCTCATTTACCGCATCAACACAGAGAAGATGAGGATAGATGTCGTCCATGTTTTCGACACACGTCAGGACCCGAAGAAGCTTAGTGAGTTCCGGTAGCCTCGTATAGGAGCGACCCATTGCAGAGCACCGATCACCATTGACCAATCGCCATTCATCACATTCCTTCATGCTTAGAATAGCCATCAACGGTTTCGGACGTATCGGACGTGTAACAGCGCGCATTCTTCAAGAGCGCACCGACATCGAACTTGTCGCCGTTAATGACCTTACGGACAACAAGACCTTGGCCCACCTTTTCAAGTACGACTCCGTTCACGGAGTGTTCCCCGGCGAAGTATCCTACGACGAGGAAAGTCTGAGCCTTGGCGGGAAAAAGGTGAAGGCCTATGCGGAGAAGGATCCGGCAGCACTGCCATGGGCGGAACTGAAGATCGATGTGGTGCTGGAATGCACGGGGCACTTCCTCACGCGTGAAAGTGCAGGGGCACACCTGAAGGCCGGTGCGAAGAAGGTGGTTTTGTCCGCACCTGCGAAGGATGCGGGTATCAAGACCGTGGTGCTTGGGGTGAACGATCACCTGCTCTCACCCGATGATCAGATCGTCAGCAACGCATCGTGTACCACCAACTGCGCCGCACCGATGATCATGGGCATCAACGAGCTCTGCGGCATCGAGGACGGATTCATCACCACCATTCACAGCTACACGGGAGACCAACGCTTGCACGATGCACCCCACCGGGATCTGCGCCGGGCGCGTGCTGCAGCCGTATCCATGATCCCTACGACAACTGGTGCAGCGAAGGCCATCACGCGGATCTTCCCCGAGCTCGATGGTCGGCTGGGTGGCGGTGGTATTCGCGTACCTGTTCCGGATGGATCGATCACGGATATCACTTGTCGCGTAAAGAACTTGAAGTCCGCAGAGGAGATAAATGCCCACTTCAAGCAAATGGCCAACGGAAAGTTGAAGGGGATCCTGCGCTACACCGAAGATCCGATCGTGAGCATCGATATCGTAGGCGATCCCAATAGCTGCATCTTCGATTCGCAACTCACCAGCGTGGTAGGTAACATGGTGAAGGTGATGGGTTGGTACGACAACGAGTACGGGTATAGCTCGCGGTTGGTGGATCTGGTTGGAAGGGTGGGGGGATAGTTGTTCCAGCCGAAATGTCGAACAACGACCAACTAAACCGCCGGTCCACCCGTTATCCGCTGATCCCCGTTCAACGCACCATCGCTCGTCCGTATCATCAGGTTCATCTGCGTGCCGTCGAAGATCGCGTATGTGAAATAGGTGATCCAATCGCCGAGGTTGATGTACCGCGCGCCGGGTGCTACTTCCAGGTCGATCGGTAAGTGCCGGTGACCGAAGAGCATGTAGTCATAGTGCTTTTTCGTTAGCTCTTCCTTGCAATACTGCACCAGCCACTCCTTGTCCTCGCCCAGCCATTTACGGTCGTTCGCGTAGCTCTTCTTGCGACTACGTCCGCTCCAGAAATCACCGAGCCACAGCCCGAAGTTGGGGTGCAAGCGAGCAAAGGCCCATTGGCATATCGGATTGCGGAAGATCTTCTTCATGAACTTGTAGCCGTGGTCGCCCGGCCCCAGTCCGTCGCCATGTCCGATCAGGAATTGTTTGCCGTCGATGGTGCGTTCGATCGGCTCGCGATGCACGATCACACCGGTTTCCTTCGGCACATAGTCGAAGATCCACATGTCGTGGTTGCCGATGAAGAGGTGGACCGGGATACCGCGATCCGTGAGTTCAGCGAGCTTGCCCAAGAACCGCACATACCCACGCGGGACCGCGTACTTGTACTCGAACCAAAAGTCGAACAGGTCGCCCATCAGGATGATCTCCGTCGCATCCTTCGCAGCTTCGTCCAAGAACGCGACGATCCGTTTTTCACGCATCAAGCTGCTTTCCGCATCGGGAACACCGAGGTGGAGATCACCGAGGAAGTAGATGCGTGTCCCTTTCATCGTCGCTGTTGTTCGGGAGAAGTCATTCTTCATTACATGCAAGCTAGCTGTCAGCAGTCAGTAGTGTCAGTTGTCAGTGAATGCACGCACAGTTTGGTCAGACGTATGGCGAGTTCATCACCGCATGGATGAGCTTTCCACTCTCTTGGACCATGCCATGAAGCTGCTCGAATTGTTCCGCATTGATCAGGCGTTTCCGCTTTCCGAAGATCAAGAGCGAACGCGTCTCGTTACAGGAACCTTTGGCGATCACGAGGTACTTCAATCGATCAGGTTTTGTCGGACGTTCGAATCCTTCGGCAATGTTGCTCGGAACTGAAACGGAAGCACGGTATACTTGATCCACGAAACAGAATCGTTTGCAATTATCCACGGCATCGGTGACCGCCACTGCCATATCCATGGACTTTTGCCAAGCAATTGAATATTCGAATCGGGTAATTGCCATCTGCGTATCGGGTTTTGGTGAGCCATGAAGATATTCAGTGGAACTCGCACGGACGGTTGAAAGAGCACGCGTTGCTGACTGCTGACCGCACTGACCGCTGACCACTTGCGCTAAGGATTGAGTTTTCGCAGTGCTCGTGTCGGGTCCAGTTTCTGCAGTGAGAAGATGAAACGTATCCGATCGGTCACGGTGCGATCGAGGAATTTCTCTTCATCGGCGATCCGCTGGCTCACGATCAATGGCACCCACAATTCAAGCACATCGCGAATGGCGATGATCCCGATACCTCCTTCGAAATAGGTCGCGGTGCTGGTGCTGCGGCCTTCTTGCGTAACCTTCGTTATCGGCACCATACCAGCGCTTGCGAAAACGGCGATCGGCAAGGGAATAGGCAGGTCGAGCTCGGCGTTGATCGACCCGATCCAGGTATCGCTACCGCCTTGCAAAAAGGGTGTCTTGAAGGCACCTTGTTGCGGGTTGTATTGTCGGGCGAAGAAGGCATCGCGGGCATTGCGTTCAAGGTAGGCGTGGTCATTGAGCAGATCTTCGGTGCCCCAGCTCAGGCCCCAAGCGGCAAGACCGTTGTACAGTCGATCGTTCCGTTTCCAGAAGAAGGAGCCTGCAAAGGCACGCAGACGGAGCTCATCGCCGTGATCATTCAATGCGAAGGCCTGTTGCAGTTCCAAAGAAGCACGGAGGAAGTCTGCATGTTGCGTTATGGTCGATGCGATCAGGGAGCGATGCAGCTTGCGTTCGTCCTCTGCGCGGTAGGTCAATTCGCTGTAGTAATTCTCAGCGCTTCCGGCATACGTGTTTCCGTCCGTGGCTTTGAAAGAACGACCGTTGTTCAAGTACACGCCCCGCACCCCGATGTTGTGTTGCCACGGCTTGGCGAGCGGGTCGCGCTTGAGATCGAAGTTGATGTAGGGCGACACCTTGTTGTACCAAGCGAGCGCATCATGATCCCGGAACTCAGAAGCCGAGCGAACACTGACACCGACGTTGATGTTCTGGAACACCCGACTGCGCATCCGGTCGAAGTGGTGTTCGATCCGCCCTGCACCACCCCAACGTTCGCTGGCAAAACCATAAAGCGGAGCCACAACCCACTCGGTACGCTGGGAGGGGAATGTGGTATTGCGTAACGCTGCTCCCAGTTGGAAACCATCATTACCGTTGAAGGCAGGCAACAGAGCATAGTAGACGGAACGACGATCGTTGCGCTCGAATCCGAACAACCATTCGAACCGTGGAGCCTTATACCGGTTGAAGAGTCCATAGCTACGCACCTCGTTGTTGCGACGGTCGATATCGAGGGTGCGGTTATTGGCATCGATGACGATGCGATCGGCGTTCGGCCATGGAAGCTTCACAGACCCTCGAGTGATATGGGCATTCTTCGAAAGTTCCAAGTGCTGATGAGAATGCCGTAGTGTCCACTTAGTTCCAGTTGACCAAATCGTTCCCAAGCTATCTGGTCCGTTCCAAGCGGAAATAGGGAATGGGAATTCGCCAGTGGCAGTGCTACGAAATGTGAGCGTGCCGCCCTTTAGGCTTGCCGCTTTCACATCCACCTTCCGTGTTGTTCCTAGAAGTCCATCGAACACCCAGCCCAGTTCCTTTGCACTCACTCTCTCGAATACAGCTCGCATATCCTCCGGCTGCGGATGCTTGAACTTCCACTCCTCGAAATACGCCTGTAAACACCGGTCCATGATCTCCTCGCCGAGGTAGGCCATCAAGTGATCCATGATCAATGCGGTCTTCATGTAGACCATTGTCCCGTAGTTCGTCTCGGTGAAAGCGCGGGAGGTGAGCGAGAGCGGCTGGTCCAGGTTTCGGCGGGCATTCAATCGATAGCCCAATTCACTTTGCAAGCGATGTGCATCCGTGGTGCGCTGCGTGAGTTTCTTCAAACCCGGTACGCCGATGTTGAAACCGCCGCTCGGAAAATGCTTGCGCATGTACAGCAGCTCCACGAAGCTGTTCATGCCTTCGTCCATCCATGCGTGATCGCGTTCGTTGCTGCCGAGGATGCCGTAGAACCAGTTGTGTCCCACCTCGTGTGCGATCACGTTGTCAAGACCCATCTTGTCGTTCATGTTCCCGATGACAGTGATCATCGGATACTCCATGCCGCCGCCCGCACTGATGGTGCCATCCACCGCTGTGCAGGCATCGTAAGGATAGTCGCCCACCCACTGGCTGTAGAACTTCACGCTTTCATTCACATAGCTCACCGCATCGCTCCATAGCTCGGCGTTCTTTGGCGTGTAGAGCGCCCAAGTGGTCACGGTCTTTCCGTCGGCGGGCAATGCCACTTCGCTCTTGCGCACGATGAAGCGCTTATCCGCGAACCAAGCGAAGTCGTGAACGCGATCCTGTGTGTAGTGCAAAACCTTGGTCTTGGCGGAGGATATTGGGAAGTCGTTGCTCTTCTCCGAAGGCGCGATATCCTCTGCCAACCGATTCATGCGTTCGCGTTCATCGACATTCTGCAAGTTGCCCGTTGCGCCCACGGTGTAGTTGTCCGGAAGCGTGATCGTCACATCGAATGTTCCGAATTCGCTGTAGAATTCACCGTTCCCGAGGTAAGGCATGGCGTGCCATCCGTTGGCATCGAACACGGCCGGCTTCGGATACCACTGCGTGATGTAATAGGCTTGTCCGGTATGGCCAAGGCGCGAGAATTTTCCGTCGGGGATCTTCACCCTGAACGGGGTCGATATGCTGGTGGTACCACCAGGGGCGAGAGGTGCTCGCAACTTGATCCACCCGATGTCGATGTGCTGGGAATGAATGCCCCAGCTCAGCGGTACGTCATCGGTCCGGAAGTCCAAACTGTCGATCCAACCGCGTTCTTGCTCGGTCGCGAAGTGCAGGTCCAAGTCGCCATTGGTCGCCAATTGATCGCTGAGAGTGGTATGCTTCTCGCGGTACGCATTGGGCCACAGGTGGATCCAGATCGTATCCAGCGCAGTGGTGCTGTTGTTCGTGTACGTGAAGGTTTCGTGCGCATGCAGGAAATGCCCCACATCATCCAGCCGAACATCGATCCGATGGTCGACCTGTTGTTGGAAGTATGCTTGTCCGAACAGGGTGTTCGCGCTGCACAAGAACGCGATCAGGGTGCCCGGTCTCATGAGCCGAACAACTCGGCCAATCGCGCATCGAGTTCTGCACCGCGCAGACCTTTGTTCAGGATCTTTCCATCGCGGTCCACCAGCACGGTATAGGGAATGCTGAGTGCGCCATATTCCTGCGCCGCTGCATTGTTCCAATACCCCAGATCGCTCACCTGTTTCCATGGAAGCCCATCGTCCTTGATGGCTTTGACCCAAGCGCCGTGGTCGCGGTCCAGGGATACACCGAGGATCTCGAATCCTTTCTTGGCATACCGAGCATACACACGTTTCACATTCGGGTTCTCGATCCGGCAAGGGCGACACCAACTGGCCCAGAAATCGATCAGCACCACCTTGCCTCGCAGGTCGCTCAATGCTAGCGTACCTCCGTCCGGGGTTTGTTGTTTGATCTCCGGAGCTTCACTTCCGATCGGGAGCAGATTGTCCAAGCGTTTCTGCTCCTCCATCTGCGCTTTCATCACGATCTCCTGCTGGTCCAGCCGATCCACCTGGTCTCGGAACATGGTGAAGAAGCCGGATCGTGGCATGGTCTTTCGCAAGCTGTCCCGCACGGCTTTGAACAGCGGAAGTTCCTTTTGCATGTTCAGCTTTCCGGCCGCAGTGAGCGCTGCTGGTGAGGTGATGTTCGCGTTCACGAATTCTTTGCATTGCTGATGGAAGGAAGCGTTGAGTGCATTGAACGAACGGATCGCCGCAGTGTCCGTCCCGCTGCTCATGGCAATGCGCAAGCGTTCGCGCTCATCGTCGTATGCCCTCACGTCCGAATAGAATGTATGCAGCGCTTCGGTATGCACCGATCCGGAAATGGTGGAGGGTGTTGCGAGTTGTCCGGACTTGGCTTCCACGGTAAGACCTTCGGCGGTATCCAGCGCGACGATCAATTGCTCGCCATCCAGGGCAATGCGGTAGAAGTCCATCGGAAGTACGGGGATCGACATTGATCCTTGCCCGCTGGCATCCAGGACCACGGAGTCCACGCGGTATGGGCGGTTGTTCTCGAAACGATCGAAGTACACGGTCTTGCCACCTGCGCCATCAATGGTCAGGTCGATCCTGCGGCCACCACCCGGGTCGGTACAGGCCAACAGGAAGCATCCAAGTGCAAAGAGCAGAGTTCGATTCATCGGATTCATGCGTTTTGGTCCAACAGGCGGCGCACTACTTCATTGGCGCGTTTCGGATCGGCTTTTCCTTTCGTTCCCTTCATCACCTCGCCCATGAAGAGTCCCAGCAGACCTTTGTTGCCGCTGCGATAGGCGACCACCTTGTCCGGGTAATTGGCCATGGCTTGCTGTACAATGGTCTCGATCAGGTTCTCGTCGGTGCTCTGCAACAAGTCGTTCTTCGCCGCCAATTCAGCTGCTGAATGGGTAGGGTCTGCCAACAACAAGGGGAACAACTTCTGACTAGCAACGGAATGGCTCACCTTGTTCGTGTCGATCAACTCGATCAAGCCCGCAAGGCGCTCGGCGGAAATGGGGAATTCCTGGATCGTGGATCCTTGTTCGTTCGTCCAAGCGCGCACATCACCCATGACCCAATTCGCTGCTGCTTTGTGGTTGCTGGTGTGTACGATCACGGCTTCGTAGTACAAAGCCGTATCGCGATCATCGGTCAATACTGCGGCATCGTAAGCGCTCAATCCGAATTCAGTGGTGTATTTCGTCCGCAACTCACGGGGCAACGGCGGCATGGACTTCCGGATGGCCTCCTTGGTCGCTTCCGTAACGGTGATCGGTTGTAGATCCGGCTCCGGGAAGTACCGGTAATCGTGCGCGAGTTCCTTGCTGCGCATTCCGATGGTGGTGCCCTTACCAGCATCGAAGGTCCGAGTCTCCATGTGGATAGTACCCCCTTTTGACAGGATCTCCGATTGCCGTTGCGCTTCGAATTCGATGGCTCGCATCACGTTCTTGAAGCTATTCATGTTCTTCACTTCGCAGCGCGTCCCGAACGCTTCGGTCCCTTTCGGGCGAAGGCTGATGTTGGCATCGCACCGCAAACTGCCCTCCTCCATATTGCCATCACAAATGTCGAGGTAGCGCACCAAACGGCGGATCTCCACCAAGTAATCGTAAGCTTCTTGACCGCTGCGCAGATCCGGTTCGCTCACGATCTCCACCAACGGAACACCGGCTCGGTTCAGGTCCACCAGTGTATTGAACGGATCCAGATCGTGGATGCTTTTGCCGGCATCCTCCTCCATGTGGATGCGCGTGATCCCGATGCGTTTCTCTTGAGGTATCGTCACTCCGGGCAAAGCCCCGGAGTCCCGTTGTGCTTCTCCGACTTCTCCATCGGTGGAAGGGATCAACACGAACCCACCGGTGCCGATCGGCGTCTTATCCTGCGTGATCTGGTAGCCCTTCGGAAGATCGGGGTAGAAGTAATTCTTCCGTGCGTAGTGCATCCACGGTGCTACGGTGCAGTTGGTGGCCAAGCCGATGCGGATGGCATGCTCGATCACCTTCTTGTTCGCCACGGGCAACGTGCCGGGGTGGCCCAAGGTCACCACGCTCACGTTCGTGTTCGGGTGATCGCCGTATGCGTTCGGATCACTGCTGTACGCCTTGCTTGCGGTGATCAACTGGGCGTGTACCTCCAAGCCAACGACCAGTTCATACTTCTCGCTCCAATGACTCATCGTGCGCTGGACTTGATCACACGTTGCGTGTATCGATCGCTGCCTTTCCCAACGGTGATCAGGTACGATCCATCGGCGAGGTCGGAAAGGTCCAACTCCATTGAATTCACAGCGGCCAGTGTGAATGATCGAACGATCGCCCCTGTTGCGTTGATCACCTCGATCGGCAAGGCCGTGTGTTCTTCCTTGAAAGTTTGCACACGGATACTTCCCGTGGTCAGGGTCGGTGCGATCCGGAATGGAGGTGGACCGGATGCAGGTTGGATTCCTGTTGGTGCATCGTACGCCAAGACCCACAGACCCGTTTGCAGATCGCTCACTAGAATGTTGCCGGATGGTAAGTAGGGGTAAACGCCCCAGGCACCTCGGAAGCCATTCGCATTCGGTGCCAAGTTGGTATCGTAATAGCCCAACAATTCGGGTAGTTCCGGGTTGCTGGCATCCCACAACCAGTAGCCATCATAGTAGTAGGCTACATGTACGCGATCGCCTGTGAAGAATGGATTGTGTGCGATGGATGTAGGGTCCACACCGGATGTCAGCGTGCTGATGATATTGAGATCCGAAGGGTCCGTGGCATCGATGAGCTTCAATGGGGAACCGTGTGTCTCGTCAGCCATGACGTAGAGCGTACCCACATCATTCATCCAGCCGCTGTGGTTGTATCCCTGGTCGGGGTAACTCGTGAGCGCACCGATGATCACCGGGTTCTCCACATCGTTGAAGTCCACCACGTGCAACGCATCCTGATCGTTCAACCACACGATGTTGTCGCGCACGAAGCAATCGTGTACATAGCCGATCGCGTTGCTCCACCACGGGAAGTACGCTTCGCAATCCATGAGCAGTTCCGGTGAAGCGGGGTCCGCGATGGAATAGATGCTGAATTGGCTGCTGCCACCACAGGTGTACATGCGGGCATTCACTGTATCGATCTCGATGTTGTGGGCTCTTGCGAGAAGTGTGTTGTCATCATACACCACGTGTACCGAATCCGGCAAGTAGCGCAGATCCATCACTTGCAACGAACTCGGACCTTCATCGCACACCACGAAAAGGTGATCGGCATACACGCGCATGTCGCGATGCACAAGCCCTGCTCCACCGAAACGACCGGGCACATGATCCACCTGCACGGTCAGCGTTGGTTCCGTGACATCGAAGAAGTGCATGCCCGTGGTACTGCCGATGATGGCGTATTCGCGACCGTTCGCGGCATAGCCCCACACCTCGTTGTACCTATTCTGCAAACCGCCGTCACCGATCGGCAACGTGGTGTCCTGCCAGTTGAACAAGTGATGCACGTTCAAACTGTCCTGTGCTACGGCGATGTCACCGACACCGATCATCACGAAAAGAAGTAGAAACCTGTTCAGCATGCGGCGATCAATTCACGCATGATCAAGGTCAACTTCGGCTCGGCCTTTTCGGCGACCTGTTGCACCATCTCATGCGTGGTCTTTTCAATGCGGCCTTCCACACCCATATCGGTGATCACGCTCATGGCAAAGCAGGGGATGCCCATTTGCCGAGCGGCGATCACTTCGGGAACAGTGCTCATGCCCACGGCATCACCGCCTATGATCCGCATGTACTTGTACTCGGCGGGTGTTTCCAAGGTGGGGCCGGTGAGTCCCACATACGTTCCGACTTGCAACTTGATCGAGTTCTTCGCTGCAATGGCCTGTGCTTTGGCGATGAAACCGTGGTCGTATGGCTCGCTCATGTCCGGAAAGCGTGGTCCGAGTTCATCGATGTTCTTGCCGATCAGCGGATTCGGAAATAGGCAGATGTGATCGTTCAGGATCATCAGATCACCGGTCTCGAATGCTGGGTTCACACCGCCGCACGCATTGCTCACGAAGAGCCGTTGGATGCCGAGGTATTTCATCACACGCACGGGAAGGACCACCTCGCCCATGGTCCACCCTTCATAGAAATGGAAGCGCCCTTGCATGGCCATCACGGGTTTACCGCCAAGCATTCCGAAAAGCAATTTGCCCGGATGCCCTTGTACGGTGCTCACCGGGAATTCCGGGATGTCGCTGTACGGGATGGCGTGCTTCACATCGATCTCCTTGCCCAAGCCGCTGAGGCCAGTGCCTAGGATGATGCCCGTTTCGGGCATGAAGCCCCCGGTGGCCTTCTTCAAATGGTCAGCGATGCGCTGGATGCGTTTCAACATGGCGATGGATCAGTTCAGCGAAACGTTCAGGTTCATTCAAGATAACGGTCCGCATGCCGATCACCGCGAGCGGAAGCCCTTCCAACGAACTTCCGGCGATGGAGGAGGAGAGCCGTGCGGCATCCTTCTCCGTGGTCACCAGCATTTTCGGACCAGCCGCGAAATTAGCGTATCGATCGGCGAGGCGCTGAAGATCGGCCCGGGTGAACGCATGATGGTCCGCAAAGGCGATGTGTTCCAGCTTTTCGGCCATGGACTTCATATGGGTCACTAAGGGTGCTGGGTCGGCGATACCCGTGAACAGCAGTACATCCGGACCACCCGTGGCACCAATATCTCCACGGGGATCCTGTAGCGTCTCTCGATCCGCTGCGGGACCATCGGGTCGACCCATGGTGAGCAGCGGCACATATTCGATCCCTGCAAAGAACAACCGCTGCCTTTCATTCAGTCCAAGTCGCCCACGCCATTCCACCTGTTCAGAAGCCGATGGAGTACGAGGGCATTTCGTAACAACAACAACTTCCGCAGCTTTCGCTCGCGACCGGAGATCTCGGAGCCGCCCAGTAGGCAGTAGCGCATCATCACAATAGGGGTGCTTCCACGTGGTCAGCAGGATGTTCAACCCGGCATCGAGCCTCCGGTGTTGAAACGCATCATCGAGGACCACGACCTTCGCATCAGGAACCTCCCGTTGGATCCGATCGATCGCCCTCACACGGTCTGCGCCTACGAATACCCGTACCAAAGGGAATTTGCGCTTGATCTGCACCGGTTCGTCACCGCTTTGCAAAGCAAGGTCTTCCACATGCACTTCATGGATGTCATTTCCTGTTCGTCCGTATCCCCTGCTCAGTGTAGCTACTGGTGAAATCTCGGCGAGGATCCGAAGAATAGCCTCCAGCATGGGTGTTTTGCCTGTGCCACCCAACGCGAGGTTGCCAATGGCGATGGTGGGTACAGAAGGTCGCGTGCGTTTCAGGAAAGCCGCGTCATACAAAGCGTGCCGCACCACCAAGGCGAAGCCATAGAGGAGCGTAAACGGCCATAGGAGGATCCTTCGGAGCAGCATCGCGTTCTTTGTGGGAACGTTCATTCAAGGCGAAAGATGCGCATCAAAGAGTTGACCGAGGCCCTCGAAGCGTGGGCACCCCGTTCCCTGCAAGAGGATTATGACAACGTCGGCCTTCAGGTCGGCGATCCGGAAACCGAGGTTACATCGGCTTTGGTTTGTTTGGATTGCACGGAAGCCGTGGTGGAAGAGGCGGCAAAGAAGGGCTGCCAACTCATCATCAGCCATCACCCGGTCATCTTTCGGGGGCTGAAGAGCTTGGTGGCGCGGGGTCAAGTAGAGCGAACGATCCTCGCGGCCATCAAGCACGGCGTGGCGTTATATGCCATCCACACGAACTTGGACAATGTGGTCGATGGGGTGAATGGCGAGATCGCATCACGACTTGGCCTGCGACCCATTCAGGTCCTAGTGCCCAAACCCGGACAACTCTATAAACTGATCGTTTTCGTTCCGGTGGACCATGCAGAAGTGGTTCGCGAGGCTGCATTTCAGGCAGGTGCTGGCCGGATCGGGAACTACGACGAATGCGGATTCACCTCGGAAGGGGAGGGCAGCTTTCGTCCCGGGAACGGCGCTTCTCCGTACTCTGGAACCAAAGGGGTCCGGGAAACAGCGGTCGAGATGAAACTCGAATTCATCGTTCATGCCTTCGCAGAACGCGCCATTCTCTCCGCGATCAAGGAGGCGCATCCGTATGAGGAGGTGGCCTTCGACCTGGTTCCCCTGCTGAACGAGCATCAAGGCGTAGGGAGCGGGCTGCTTGGTGAGTGGGATGATCCATTGGAAGAGAAGGACTTCCTTGCCAAGCTGAAAGAAGTGTTCGGACTGCATGTGGTACGGCATACCCGCTTGTTGGGCAGGCCCATCCGGAGGGTTGCACTGTGCGGTGGTTCCGGGGCATTCCTCCTAGCCAAAGCCAAGGCCGCTGACGCGGATGCGTACATCACGGGCGACGTGAAGTACCACGAATTCTTCGATGCCGAAGGGAAGCTGCTTTTGGCGGATATCGGGCACTATGGGAGCGAACAATACACCATGCACCTGATCCAGCGTCGGTTAGGGGAACTTTTCCCTACCTTTGCCGTCCGTTTGACGGAAATCGTCACGGACCCCATATACCATTTTTGACCCATGGCGAAGAGCGACGTGAAGGCTCCGGCGAAAGAGAAAGCGGCCAAGTCCGCATCGGACAATGGCAAGACGAAGGCGGCATCGAAATCCGATATCACCGTCGCTGAGAAGCTCGTGGAACTGTACCGTTTGCAGTACATCGACTCGCAGGTCGATAAGATCCGCATTCAACGAGGTGAATTGCCTTTGGAGGTGCAGGACCTGGAAGATGAAGTAGAAGGGCTGGATACCCGACTGAAGAAGCTTCAGGACGAGTTGGGCGAAATGGAGGTGCAGGTCAGTGAGAAGAACAACCTGATCAAGGATGCCAAGGCCCAGATCAAGAAGTACGAAGGCCAGCAAGCCAAAGTGCGCAACAATCGGGAATATGATTCCTTGACCAAGGAGGTGGAGTTCCAGAACTTGGAGATCCAACTCGCGGAGAAGCGCATCAAAGAGGCAAAGGCCCAGATCGAGACCAAGAAAGCGATCGTTGAGGAGAGCAAGACACGCCACGACGAACGGAAGAAGGATCTGGACGTTAAGCGCAAGGAACTTGACGCGATCGTGGCCGAAACGGAGAAGGAGGAAAAGGATCTGGCCAAGAAGAGTGATACGGCTTCCAAGCACATCGAGGCGCGTTTGTTGAGTGCCTACCACCGTATCCGGAGCAATGCGCGCAACGGCCTAGGTGTCGTTCCAGTGGAGCGCGGTTCCTGCGGTGGATGCTTCAACAGCATTCCTCCCCAGCGTCAATTGGATATCAGCAGCCACAAGAAGGTCATCGTTTGCGAACACTGCGGGCGCATCCTCGTGGATGACTATGTGGTGGAGCGCGTGACGGGCGGTAAGTGATCCCTACAGCGTGAAGTACGACGGGGCGGTCTCAGAACGAGGTCGTCCCTTCTTTTTTTCGGTCCAGGAGTTTCGTGCCGTGAAGAGCATGTTCGTACACATCTGCGGATCTCGGGTCGAAGTCGCCGAACGGAACTTGCGAAAAAAGGTAGTGATGCCTAGGGTTGAACGGCGTTTCGGACCAATGCGATCTCGCATCCTGAACAGGCTCTACGGTCGCAAACTCACCGTGACCAAGGTCCGGACCGTGGAGCGTTTCTCTTGGGTCACGTCCACCAAGGCCGGATCGTATTGGAAGTAGTTGGTGGTGCGCTGCGTGTAGTTCATCCCGAGGTCCACGCCAAGGTGCTCGTTCCGGAATCCGAGGCCGCCTGCATAGATGCGTTCTGCCGAACCGTGGCGTGGGTCATCCTTCTTATACGCATCAGGAACCATGCCCCAGCCCATGCGGAAGTACCAATTCCCGCTTCGCCACTCTGTTCCGGCCCGCACGGCATGTACCGCGCGAAAGGAGTTGTTGATCGCCAGATTCTCCGTTGCGAAATCGTAGTTGTCCACCAACTTGTTGCTTGGCCGGAACCGTGCGTTGCGGTGGTCGATGTACTCATAGTCCACGCTTACCAGACCGTGCTTTCCAGCAATGTAGGCCGCGCTGGCCACCACCTTCCATGGACTATTCAACCGGTAAGCGAAAACGTTCTCCGGCGATACCGAGGAATAGTTCGTCTGGCCATCCGTAGCAGAAGGTGTGCGGAATGTTGTTCGCATGTCCGTGGAGTACAAGTCGTTCAGTTGCGTCCACATGGGGCCATGAATGGCGAGGCCGGTACGGAATCGGTCGGTGATGCGCACAATGAAACCGGCCTTGAGGTCCAGCCCGTTCCCAGTGATCTTCAATTCCTGCCGGTAGCTCAGGTCCTTCAGGTCGGTGGAATCATCCGGCACCGCTTCCGCATGCGTTGAAACCTCGTTGTAGCGGAAACCGATGATCCCCAACGAGACCCCGAAATAGAATCGGTCCATGTAGTTGCCGCTGTAGAAGAAGGAGGTGTTGCTGGTCGCGCCGTGCGATTCGATCGTGTGCGTTTGGTCCACGAGGCCACCTATGGGCAATGCTGGCACATAGCTCCTCCCTAAACTATCCGAAGGGTCATAGGGATCGAGACCGTAGGTTTCCCAAGCCAATGCACTGGTGAATGGCAGGGAACCGTAGAGTTCATCCGGAAGCTTACCCTCCGCCTGCCAAGCGAAATCATCCAAAATGGAAGTCTGGATCCCCGAAGCCGTGGCCTGCCTACTCCAATGGTGTGTGGCTTGTCGGTCGTAGACCAGTCCGAAGGTGCTGCTGCGCCAGTCGTTATCCTTGGCGTTCGGCGAATTCAGGGCGAGGGTGAAATTTCCCAAGTAGAAACGTGCCATGCTGTTGCTGGCCGATGTGCCATAGTAATTGCTGCGCACATTGTTCACATCAAAACCAGGTGTCAGCGAGATCTCGCTGGTCCTGAATAGGCCCATACCTGCTGGGTTGATGGCGATGGAAACACCGTCTGCTCCGAGCGCACCAAAAGCATTGGCCAAGCCGATACTACGTGCGGTACCTCCCGGGCTGATGGAACTCAAACGCAGAGCATCCGTTTCATTCTGCGCAGAAACGTTCAACGCAAAAAGGCACAGTCCCAATGATCCGCATCGCACCAGAGTGCGGAGCAAGAAGCGCATCGCCCCCATCAGCGGCGACTAGGACTGGTGCGGGTTCCGCCTCCACCACCGCCACCGGTATTCGGCGAAGGACTCGTGCGTCCACCGTCGATGGTGCGCTGTGGCGCACTACGGCTAGGGCTTGGTGCCGTTCTGGTTCGCTCGTTCGGGGAGCGGTTGGGAGTGGTCCTGGTCCGGTCGGTCCCTGGGGTGATGGGTTGTGTTCGGTAGCGGTCTTGAGTCGTAGAACGCTGACCATTCACGCGGTAATTGGGCAAAGGAGCTAATCCAACCGTATTGCGGGGCGGTAACCGTTGGATGGAACCGGGTGTCCGCGCACCTTGTACGGTGCCCATACTCGGCCGGTGCCCCACGGTCGTGCCGTTCCAGGTGTCTCCTGTGACCAGCGGGGAGTAGCAGTTGTAACAATTGCCATAGGGGCTTTGGTAGCCCCCGTAACCGTAGCCCATCGAACCGTAGCCGTACGGGTTGTACATCCCGCCACAGTTCATTCCCCACGGGGAATTCCAGCCATTGTAACCGCCGTATCCATACCCATAGCTAGAGCCATACCCGTACGGGTTCATCCAAGGCGAGCCCATCCCGTAGCCCCATCCAGCATTCGAACCCCAGCCCGAATTCCCCCAGCCCATGCCCATGCCCCAACCGGCACCACTCCAGCCACTTTGCCAGCCATTCATCTGTGTTCCAAATCCGAATCGACCGTAGTTGTAGTAGTACGGGTCGTTGTAGGTCATGTCGTAATAACTCTTATCCGCGCCCAGTTGTTGGGAGGTGTTCGCGTCGTAATAATCGTCCGTGGTCGGTGCCGGATCAGCGGCGGGCGTATCGTACAGCGACACTGTGACCGGAGCCTCCGAGGGCATGTAATACACATCGTCCCGTACACTTGCCGTAGGGGCCAAAGATCCGCAAGAAGCCAACAGGCTCACTGCCGACAGAAGGAGGGGGATCTGCGCGTTTTTCATGGGTCTCCGGGTTTGCGTGATCGGGTGATGCGTGGGGCCGTGATGTACTTTAGCCGCCTCAGTATCAGAACAAAAATAATACCACAGAAGGGGGCATGGCCGACAAACTGACGAAACGGGCGGACGACTACGCCCAATGGTACAATGATCTGGTCCTGAAAGCGGACCTCGCCGAGCATAGCGATGTACGTGGGTGCATGGTGATCAAGCCGCACGGTTATGCGATCTGGGAGAAGATGCAATCCGCATTGGACGGTATGTTCAAGGCCACCGGCCACGTGAATGCATACTTCCCACTCTTCATTCCCAAAAGCTATCTCGCCAAGGAGGCCAGCCATGTGGAAGGCTTCGCGAAGGAATGTGCCGTGGTCACACACTACCGCCTAAAAAGTGATCCCGTACACGGTGTGGTCGTCGACCCGACCGCTAAATTGGAAGAAGAACTCATTATTCGCCCCACGAGCGAGACCATCATCTGGAACACCTACCGCGGTTGGGTGAAGAGCTACCGCGACTTACCGCTGTTGATCAACCAATGGGCCAATGTGGTCCGTTGGGAAATGCGAACGCGCCTTTTTCTGCGTACGGCCGAATTCCTTTGGCAGGAAGGTCACACCGCCCACGCTACGCGGGAAGAAGCGGTGGAAGAGACCGAGCGCATGTTGCAGGTCTACACCACTTTCGCTGAGGAGTATCTCGCCATTCCGGTCATCCGTGGTGTGAAAACGGCCAGCGAGCGATTCGCCGGTGCGGAGGATACCTATTGCATCGAGGCCATGATGCAGGATGGCAAGGCCCTACAAGCTGGAACAAGTCACTTCCTCGGCCAGAACTTCGCGAAGGCATTCGACGTGGTGTTCGCCAACAAGGAGAACCAACAAGAACATGTTTGGGCCACGAGTTGGGGCGTGAGCACACGCTTGGTGGGCGCGTTGATCATGACCCACAGCGATGATAACGGCTTGGTCCTGCCGCCGAAACTGGCACCCACGCAGGTGGCTGTTGTTCCCATCGCGAAGAATGCCGAGCAAATGGAAGCGGTCAAGGACTACTTCGCTCCTGCGCTGGCTGCAATGCGCGCAAAGGGCATCACGGTGAAATTCGATGACGACGACACGAAGAAACCCGGATGGAAGTTCGCCGAGTACGAATTCAAGGGCTATCCGGTCCGGATCGCCATTGGTCCACGGGACATGGAGAACGGTACGGTGGAGGTCGCACGTCGCGATACCATGGAAAAACAAGTGATGCAGGTGATCGACCTAGCGGATAAGGTGGAGCACTTGCTCGAAGCCATCCAGAGCAACCTCTTCCAAAAAGCCTTGGCACTGCGTGAAGGGTACACCCGCTCTGTGGATTCGTACGAGGAGTTCAAAGTGGCCATCGAAGAAGGGGGCTTCATACATGCCCATTGGGACGGTACGGCAGAGACCGAAGAGCGCGTGAAGAAGGAGACCAAGGCGACCATTCGTTGCATTCCGTTGGAAGGAGACATGACCTCCGGGAAATGCATGGTGACCGGAGCGCCGAGCGCACGCCGAGTCCTATTCGCACGAGCATACTGATGGAAAAGAAGGAGAGAACACCGGGCACGCGCGACCTGATCATCGGGGCGATGCGCAGTAGATCCGCCATGAAGCAGGATGTTTCCAAGGCGACGGTCGAGTTGTTCGAACTGTTGAAAGTGAGCCTCCAGGAGATCGCTGTGGACCTCGAACAGGAGGTCACCAAGCAGGATCAGCGGTTGTCCATCGCCTTTACGGACAAAGGTGCCATGGCGTGTGAATTGAAGGTGGCTGGGGATGCCCTGATCTTCCATATGCACACCAACGTGTTCCGGTTGGATCAAAGCCATAGCCTTTGGAGAACGAGCTACTTGGAGGACGATGAGGCTCGCGGTTACTTTGGGGTGATCAACGTCTACAATTTCTTGAGCGACTCATTCAAATTCAATCGGGAGCGCGATCTCGGGTATTTGGTGGCGCGTCTTTTCCTGAACAAGGATGGCCATTTCATGGTCCAGGGCAAACGGCAGCTCGGTTTCTTGTATAATGATCTGGCCGGTAATGAGATGACACCAGCGGTCTTGAAGGAGATCTTACACGCGATCATCTTGTACGTGATCAACTTCGATCTGTTGGCTCCGCCATACGACCAAGTGAATCAGGTGACGGTGAGTGAGATGAATGAATTGAATGCCAACATGCAACTCTCCACGGGCAAGCGATTGGGGTTCCGGTTCCATGCCGACGGGGAGGATCCAAGCTAGGGTTGTTGGAATTCCGTTCAACTGGTTACATTTGCGATCCCTTTGCGAAAAAGTCACAAGGGTGTTTGAGATCGTGGCCCGTTCGTCTAGGGGTTAGGACGCGTCCCTTTCACGGATGAAACAGGGGTTCGATTCCCCTACGGGCTACAACGAACCGCTGGAACACTTGAAATACCAAGGCGTTCCGGCGGTTTTCGTTTTCAGGGCATCGGTTTGGGCATCGGTTGTGCCCGTTTTTCGGAACACTCTGGAATCACCGGAACGCGGACACGATCGGTCGTGCGCTCACCAGTCATCGGATGAAGAGGCGGCCGCCGTCTTCATCGCAGCCTCGAAAGACTGCACAATACGGTCAAGCTCTTCGTCTATAATTGGGCGCGAATTGCTGCACCAACTGTACATGTTCTCTTCAGCCTTCTTCGCCTGCCTTTCAGAGGCTCCAGCCTTCGGTGTGTAGCACCTTTCTTCATCGTACAGGTTCCCCATGGTTGGAGCCGGGAAATACATTCCGGCAACGGTAGAGCCCCCAATCCCGTTATGGTGGACGGCGTAAATTCGGATACGCACCTTCCCCTTTCGCGCTGAAACTTCAATCGTATAGTTTACCCGCGAGTATTCGTTGAATTTTGACAACCCCTTCCCAACGATGGTATTTGTGGCGGCGTCATCCATTTGGATCACCTCGTTAGCATCTTTGAAAGTGTCCACGAACCACTTTCTTGCCTTGGCGCGGAGCACGTCCGCAGTGGTAACGGTGTCTATCTCCACCACCTTGGTGCGCTCATACGGTTTCTGGGCGATGGACGTAAGGGATAGCACGACGGCGAGTGTGGCGATAGGATAGCGCATGGCAGGTGCATTTGCCCGCAAAGTAGTACCGTACCCTGACCGATAACTACGGTTCGGCCTCTTCAATGGTCTTTCCATCGGCCCCGATAATCTCCCGGTGGAGGTGGATGATCGGGCCGGGCCAATTGTGGGGCACCTTCACAACTCCATCATGGGCCACCAGCGGCGGGATGAACCCGTGCCTGTTGTCGGTCTGCCCTTGGATCCGCTGCAACTTCGGTTTGAAGAACTCCGCCACCTTCAGGAACAACTCAGCGGCGCGTAGTTGGTCGGATAGGTCGGCACTATCCCACAACCGCCCCAGCAGTTCGTTGAACCGACCAGCGTTGGCCTCAGTGATCTCTTTGCCCAGCTCTTCCCACTGAACGGTGCGGGTGTTCTTCGTGCCCTTCGGGCGGCCAGAGTTGCCCGTAGCGAACTGGCCAGTGTCGGGGTCGTTTCTCATGCTCATGGCCGTGGTGAGGTGTTGCCGCGCTGCGGTGGCTGAATGAAAGGCTGTTGATCGAACAAGGGAACACTACGCACGTCCATGCGTCGAAGGCTCAACGATCGGTTGCTAAGGGCGTTCCTACACCGTTTGCCTTCCTTCCCGTAGAGGCGTTCGCTGCATACCCGTGAACGTGGATCTTGGTGGGTGATGTCCCGACCGCATACCGGGCACCTGCGAACCTCCACCTCGACAACCTCACCCCGGACATTTGCACCCCTTAACGCAAGTGGTGAGAATGTCCGGTTTCGGCCTTCGGGATGTGCCGAGGTGATGCCTTCACCCGTCGGTGTAAATGTCCGGGTGCCCGTTGTCACGATCGGCCCGCTGTTCAACTCTTCGGACTTCGATGCGATCGACCCGCGAAGGGTGGCCTTCAGGCCGTCGGGGGCGTGCTGGCAATAGATAGCCGCAAGGGTTCGCCGTTTCTCACTTCGCTGCCTTCGTTGCAGGTTGATCCAGTAGCCGGGGTCGTTGGCCCGGTTCAACAGTTCCACCTCTGCGGGTTTCAACCCGTCGGTGAGAATGTCCGGCTCCACGATCAACAGTTCATCGAACCGATCCAGCAGGTAGCCGCGCATCGCCGTCCAAACCTTCGGGTCCAACAGGTCCGCAAGGGTGCGCACACCGTAGCGTTCAAGGGTGCGCATCTTCCTTACCGCAACCTCGAACCTAAGCAGTTCCCCCGGCCGTCCGTATTGGCGTGCCTTGTCATAGATCTTGAACCGGTAGGCCGTGTGGCGAATTTCGATCCCTACGCCTTGCCGCATCGGTTCCGGGCGTTGGGTCCGATGCAACACGATGCACCGCAGCACGTCGGACGTTGGGCGCGGGGGAACGATGTTCACGCCAACCTCCACGTTTGACAACCTCAGCGCCGAAGGGTGAAGGCCCAAGGCAAGGCACACCGATGCGACCACCTCAGCGAATTGTTCCCGCGTGAAGTCCTGCCAGTTCTCACCGCCGTGGTGCTCTTTATGGAACGATCCGCGCATGGACGTGCATCGGGGTGCATCGCCTTTGAAGGTGAACGCGCCCAAACGTGCAACGAACTTTTCCCGGCCGGTGCGGTCCACCCCGTTCGTTTTCCACGTCAACAGGTGATGCCCTCGCAACCGTTGTTGCGCACGTCCGGTGATCGGTAACTTTAGGCCGTCGAACATGTGGCATCGCCCATGTGAGGCATACTGGATAGGCGGGGGGCACTTCGGTGCCCTTCGTCGTTCTCAGGTGCCCCGTGTTCTTCGACGTGTTGGGCAAAGGAGCGTGCGAACTTCAACCGCTCTTCGCGGCTGTTGATGTACCAGCCGGTGAAGTAGAACACGGTGAGGTTCGCATCGTTGTCCGTGAACCGGAAGAGCACAAGGCTGCGGGTTCCTTTGCCGTTGCGGTATTCGTATGCGTTGCCCTCATACCAGCTCGGCACCCCGAAGGGTACAAGGCCGGTGAAGAACTTCCACTTGCCGTTTTCCTCCGGGCCGTGGATCAATTCGCGGGCACCATTGGCGCGGATGCGTGGATCTTGGGTTTCCTCAACCTTCAGGCGAACCGGCAACTTACCGAAGGCGATACGCTGCGGCTCCTTCACGTACCAACCGGATGCACTGTCCAAGGTGTAGCGAACAACGCGATGTGATGGGCATACTGGATAGCTCATGCGCGTTGAGGTTTGGGTGTGCGGATACGTTGCAGGCTCCCCAGGACTTCGGATCGTTTGTACCTCACGCGGGTGCCTATGCGATAGCCTTCGACAAGTCCCCGGCGCGTGTAGTCCCGCAACGTGGGTAGGGTGATGCCCAGCAGTTGCGCGGCCTCTTCGCGGGTCAGTAGTTCCTCCGGTGGAGGTGTTGCGGCCTGCGGGCGCGTGTCCATTTCGGAACACACCGCGCGGGCGATGGCCCCCACCAAGTCGGTGAGCGGCAAGGGTGATAGAACGATCTGTTGATCCATAGCAGCGCCGTCTTTATTGGCGCTGCCAAGTGAAGGTTGAGGAAAGGCGCATGAAATACGCCCATGTCCGTATATGCCCTATTCCCCCGCCTTGTCGGGATCGTATTCCTCCCCAACGTCGGGGTTCCTTTTCAACGCGAACACTACGCGCGGCTCAGGCCGTTGTTCGTTCACACCGTCACGGCCTTTCTTCATGTAGTTCACTGCGGATCCTACTTTCAAGGCGGTTCCAGCGGAGAACTGGAATGCACCGTGAATGTTACGTGCCAGTTGATCCCGTGAGCGTTTGCCCCGGTTCTTCGGTATCTCAACCCAACCCTTGCCCACAAGTTCCTCGAACAACACGAACAATTCCGCAGGTGACCCTTTCCAAGTAAAGAGAGGCGTGGTGCTCAATGGCACCGTTCCATTTGCATGTTCCGTGTCCACCTCTTCCAACCGCGCCGCAAGGCGGCTCTTCGCGTGCTCGAACTTCGCCAGCAGGTCTTTCCCGGCGGCATCGGCCTGCATAGGTTTACGGATCAACTTGCCACGTTTGCCCACCTTGAAAGATCGTAGCGTGCTGGTGATGCGTTGCAGTTCGGCGGATGTGTTGGGGTTCTCACTGAACGCCTCAACCGCCTTTTCCACCTCAGCGGTGAACTCTTCTATCCAGTAGGTGAAGAGGTTTTCCAGTGGCACGGTGCTGCCTCTTTCGGGCGCTGCCCCGATGTAGATCGTTCCGCCCGGTGCGGTTGGTGTGGACGGATCGGGGGGCACGTCGATAACGTACCGCCGTTCCTCTTCGCTCAATTGTCGAGGTGGGGCCGTCCTTACCTCGGCATCCCACCTTGCCTTTGCGCGTAGGAAGGTGCTGCCATAGACCGCCGTTCCACCGTCGCGTAGGAACCCGTTGAGCAAGTCTTTTCGTTCGTCGTTCAGGTCACCGTTCCAGCTACGCCTTTTCTCACTGAAGAACGTCCGGGGCATCTTGCCCACTGCGGCCCTTAGCAGTTCATACAGGCACGCCTTGCCTTCGTGCTCCAGTTCGGTGAACGTGTTTTCAAGGGTGCGGCCTTCCATGATGAACGGCGGTTGTTGCGGGCGTTCGGGGCGTAATTGTTCCGTCGTTGCCGCTGCCTGCGGCTCTTTCTTTCGTGCTGCCATCATGTGAGGGGATCAAACGGCCTTCAGTACCGGGGTGGAGAACATGGGCGATGCCGCGATAATGTCCATGTGTTCATCGTTGCTCAGGCGGATGTACCGCATGAACACCTGTTCGGTCGTGTGGCCTGTTACGGCCATGATCGTACGGGCGGGCACACCTCCACGGTAGAGGTTCGAGGCGAAGGATCGGCGGGCGGTGTGCGTTGTCACCATTTGCCACTTCGCACGGGCAACCTCACGGCGAACCCCGGCCTTGGTACCGCCCACCATGATCTTCGTTTGCAGCGCGGGCACAAGGGCAGCGGCATCCTTCAGGTAGTCGTTCTGTTTTTGGTTCGATATGCCCGACGGCACCTTGCCGCCATACTTGGCCATGATCGCACGAACGAAGGGGTGTAGAGGTATGCGGACCTCCTTACCGGTTTTGGCCGTAGGAATGCGAATGCGGTCGCCTTCCACGTGCTCCGGTTGCAGGCGTGACAAGTCACCGAACCGCAGGCCGGTCCATGCGCCCACGATGAACAGGTCACGGGCACGTTCGAGGTGCGGGATCCGCTGAAGGTCCAACCGATAGAACGCGCTCAGTTCATCTTCGTTAAGGTAGATCTGTTCGCTCGGCTCTTCCCTCAGCGATAGGTTCCGGCCGAACACCTGTTCGTTCACGGGGTGGCCCGCATCCTTGGCCCGGCGTAGGAAGTGGCGTAGGGTCTTGCCATACTTCACCACGGTGTTCGCGGCGAACTTCTTTTCAGTGGTGAGGAACACGGTGAACCCTGCAACGAACTCCGCATCCACTGCGGAAAAATGCATGGGCCGAGGTTTGGCACTGGATCCACGTCGGGCAGTGTATTCCTTCAGCAGTTCCAAGGTGACGCGGAACCGGCTCAACGTGGCGAAGTGGAACGGTTTCTTTCGGTCGCTGTTGAACTGGCCTTCCTCACTTTGCAGGTAGGCCGCGATGAACCCCAGCAGGTCGGTGCTCTTCGCCTTGGTGCGACCGTTGGCCACGTCAAGGGCTGCCTTCAGTTCGCCCGGCTCAGGTTCCCGGTCGTGGTCGGTGAGGAACTTCCTGAACGTGGCCTTGGCCGTGCTCAGTAGTGCGTCAAGGCGTTCGTTGAACTCCGGGTGTTCAGGGAACGCCTTCGTTTCCTTGGCGCGTTGGTGGTTCCGTTGGTCCGGGGCATTGCACCAATATCGCGGCGCGATCGTTTCGCCCGTCGGATAGGTGAGCATGTTCCCGCCCCAGCGGATAATGAACCGCACCACGGCGGGTTCGTCGGGGCGCGTGTTCCGGTCAGTGCGGAGGTTGAATTTGTATTTGGGCATGGGCGTGCATGTGAGGTGCGTACTGGATAGCACGAAGGTACCCACCTAAAGGATCGGGCATCGGTTTGGGCATCGGTTTTTCTTTCCCTCAACCGTTACCGCCCTTCCCCGCCTTTCCTTTCATTCGCGCGTGTTCCCCTTGCCCGTAGGCTGTTCGAGGTTGTTCCCGAAAGGGTGGGGTTGTATTCCGTTAGTGCCCTACGGGCTACCACGAGCGAACCTCGGCTTTTGCCGAGGTTCGCTCATTTCCGGCCCTCCGGGGAATTCAAAGCCGCCCCGATCCTTGAAAGGGTTGGTGATCTGAACACGAGTTTGTGGCCCGCTGTGGAAGGCAGTTCATCTGATCATCGGTGCCTTTTTCATTCAATGTAACCGTGGCAAGGGTGCCCACGTATCTTTGGCCTTGGTCCTTCAGGGGTTAAGTAACGATCGCGTACGCTTGTTGTGGCCTTGAACGGTGCCGGTCGTCAAGGGTACTGCAGAAAACAAAACACGAGTGGATGGGAATTCGACAAGTAGGGATCTTAGGTGTTGGTCTGATGGTCATGCTGCTTAGCGGTTGCATCGGACGAAAGAGTATCAACTACCTCAACGACAACTCCTTGAGCAACGGGTCGAGCAAATTGTTCGAGAACAGGAAGTTCGAATACCGGGTGCAGGTGAACGACGTTCTGTCCATCCGGGTGATGGGTTTGGACGATGCGACAAGCCGGTTCTTCAACATCGAGAGCCAGTCCAATGGTTCCATGCTCACGGATGCAGCCATGTTCGTCAATGGATTCTCAGTGGACAAGAACGGGCAGGTACAACTCCCCACCGTGGGGAAGATCAAGGTCCAAGGTCTGACCGTTGGTGAAGCACAGGAATTGGTGCAGCGCAAGATCAATGAGTTCTTCACAAATGCCACGGTGATCCTGAAGATGGTGAACTGGCGTCTGAGTGTCCTAGGGCAAGTGGAACGTGCCGGAGCCTTCCAAGTGTACAACAACCAGATCACCATACTCGATGCGTTGGCCTTGGCCGGTGGCCCCGCCGAATTCGCGGATAAATCACATGTGACCTTGTTGCGGCAAAGTGAGCGTGGTGTGCAAGCACTTTACGTGGATCTCTCTGACACCAAGGTCCTCAGTTCGGAGTACTACTACTTGCTGCCCAACGATATCGTTTATGTGCCGGCACTAAAGGCTCGTCCGGCGCGCATGAACCTTGAATTGCTCGGTGTTCTGCTTAGCGCAATTACGGTGGCCATGTTGGTGATCAACAGTACCAAGTAATGAGTGCAACCTCGGATACCATCGACCTCCGGTCCGTGTTTCGGAAGATCCGGGCCAAATGGTGGCTGTTCTTGTTGACCGTTCCAATGTGCGTGGGTGCTGCGTTGTTCTACCTCAAGACCACCCCGAAGAAGTACGAAGTGCAATCGGTGCTCTTGCTTGGGGAGAAGAAGCGCAGCGGGTTTGGGGATAATTCGGAATTCATCAAGGGTACATCCTATCTCAGCAACAGTACGGAACTCGAGGACAAGATCACCGTGCTCACTTCCAACCGGATCATGACCAGCACTTTGCAACGGTTGGGCTTCGGCATCACGTACTTCGAGACCAAGTATTTCAAGACCCAAGAGCACTACACGTATCCGCCTTTCTTCATCCGGTTGGATAGCGTCGCTGTTCAAGTGATCGATCTGCCCATCCATGTTTCCGTGGATACAGCATCGCGTACCTACCGCGTGTACTCCAAAGGCAAGAATGTTCGGCTGTACAACGTGGCCACCCAAGAAGTGCTGCCGGAGTTGTTGCCGACCTACGAGTTGGACCAGACCGTCCCGATGGATTCAATGTTCATTGGCGACCACATGAGCTTTCGGATCAACTTCCCGGAGGACCGCACCTACGACCCGAAGTCGGACTACTACTTCGTGCTCAACAGTCTTCAGGATCTGGTAACGAGTTACCGCAACAGTACCGCAGCGGTGGAATTGAGCGATAAGAGCAACGTGGTCTATCTCTCACTTCAAGTGGAAGTCGTGAATAAGGGTGTGGACTTCCTGAACAAGCTGATGGAGACCTACATCGAATTCGAACTGGACAAACAACAGCGAAAGGGGGTCAACACCATTGAGTTCATCGATAAGCAGATCGGAACGGTATCCGATTCGTTGCAGAAAGTGGAGAGTTCCATGGAGAATTTCCGTGGATCCAGTGGTGGTATGATGAGTGCATCGAATAGCTCGGAAGCGCTCTTCGAAGAACGGAGTCGATTGGAAGATGAGCGGTCCATCATCCTCCGCCGCCGGAATTATTGCGCCACGGTATTGGACAAGATCCGATCCTCCTCTGATCTGCGGAACGTTCCAGCACCATCCTCTTCCGGGATCGATGATCCGGTATTGAACAACTTGGTGATCGAGATCACCAGGCTCTCAGCCGATCTGGCAGCATTGAACTTGAGCACCGGGGCACGCAGCAATCCCACGGTGATCGCCATGGAACGCAAGATCAAGAATCTGACGGCTTCACTGGCCCAAACAGCAGAAAGTTTAGTGGAGCAGGCTGAGATCAGTTTGGTCGAAGTGAATGGACGCCTGAGCCGAACGAATTACCAGTATAGCCAGCTACCGGAACAAGAGCGACAATTGGTGAATATCGAACGGAAGTTCAAGTTGAGCGATAACCTGTACAACTACCTGATGGAGAAGCGAGCGGAAGCAGGCATCGCCATCGCCAGCGACCAGATCGATAAATCCATCGTGGACCAAGCCCGCATGAAGGGGTTGAAACATGTTTCCCCCGCCAAGGCGAAGGTTCTGGGTGGTGCACTTTTCCTAGGCCTGTTGATCCCGATCGGCTTGATCCTGATCCGCGACCTGATCCGTGACCGCATCGACGATGTGGAAGAGTTGAAGCGATTGAGCAAGTTGCCCGTATTGGCCATGGTGCCGGCCAGTAAGCGCCGTCGGATCTTGCCGGATGAACCGAAATCGATCTTGGCTGAATCCTTCCGAACGGCGCGTGTGAATTTGCAGTATTTGAATGCCGATAGCGCCCGTCAGGTGATCGGATTCACATCGTCCTCGAGTGGTGAAGGCAAGACCTTCTGTGCGGTGAACTTGGCTACGGTCATGGCGCAGTCCGGAAAGCGAACCATCATCATCGATGCCGATATGCGCCGCCCGAACGTGTCCAAGATGTTGGAGATGCCCGAAGGTCCGGGCCTTAGCACCTGGCTGATCGGCGAGGCGACGATCGATGCCCTGATCCAGCCCACCGATATCCCGGATATGGACGTGATCGGTGCGGGACCCATCCCACCCAACCCGCTGGATCTGGCCGAAAGTCCACGAATGGCGCAATTGATCGAAACCCTGCGTGGCCGCTACGATCAGATCATCATAGATGCTTCGCCATTGGGCTTGGTAAGCGAGTACGTACTCCTGATGCGGTCCGTGGACATCACCCTGTATGTGGTGCGTGAAGGCAAGACCGAGCGGAGCGCTTTGCACATGATCAATGACATGGTGGCGGAGAAGAAGATGCGCAACGTGGACCTGCTCCTCAATGATGTGAAGAGCAGGAACGGCGATGGTTACAGCTACTATACGAAGTAGTAGCAGGGGCGCATGTTTCGTTCCGAAGGGTTTCAGAAATACTTCAAGAATTTCTCTTGGCTTTTCGTCGAGCGGATCCTGCGTTTAGCGTTGATCCTTGGTACGACCATCGTTGTGAGTCGGTATTTGGGTGCCGAGCGCTTGGGCCAGCTGAACTATGCCATGGCCATCGTGAGTATCGGAGCCGTCTTCGTTGCCATGGGAACCAATGAGGTGATCTCGAGGGACCTCGTACGTCATCCCGAACGACGGAATGAATTGCTCGGCACTGGGTTCGCGATGAACGTTACCGGTGCAGTTGTACTCAATATCGTGGTATTGAGCTACGGCTTGCTGAAGGGGCTGGACACCCTGATGCTACTCCTACTCATGATCACCGCCGCAGGCGAGTTGTTCAGGTGGGGCACGTTGATCGAGTTGTTCTTCATCTCCCAAGTAAAGGGTCGGATATCGGCGAAGGTCGGTGTCGCAGCGACGTTGGTGAGTTCCGGCTTCAAGTTGTTATTGGTGTACCAGCACGCACCCATCCTCTGGTTCGCTGGCGCGTATGTTTTCGATTGTCTCATTTCGACCGTGCTTTTCACGATCGCATATCGGCTCAACAAGCACCATCTACGCAAGTGGCGTCCGAGCTTGCGCATGTTCAAGTACCTCTTGGTCCAATCGTGGCCCATGTTGGTATACGCATTCGCGTTGCAAGCCCAGTTGAAGATCGACCAGGTGATGATCTTCGATCTCCTACGAAGCAGCTTAGGGGAGAAAGCGGCAAATGCCGAGGTCGGTCAGTATTCGGTCGCGGTGAAGATGATCGAAGCCATCGCCTTTCTTCCCGTCATCATCCAGCTCTCATTGGGTCCGGCCATAGCACGAGCACGGGTGCAGGACATCGACCTCTACCGGCAGCGCATCACCAACCAGTACCGGCTCATGTTCCTGCTGTATCTGGTGACTTCGCTGCCGCTTTACTTTATCGCGGAACCGCTCGTGGTGTGGTTGTACGGCCCGGAATTTCGGATGGCGGGGCATCTTCTGGCCCTCTTTGCGGTTCGGTTGGTGTTCTCCTACATGGGGGTCGCCAAGGGTAGCTTCATCGTCAACGAAGGACTATTCCGGTTCTCGCTGGTCGCTGCGGTGGTGGGTGCATCGGTGAACATCGGACTGAATTGGTTCCTCATTCCGACCATGGGTTCCAACGGTGCTATTTGGGCCACCTTGGTATCGTTCTTTGTGAGTGTCTATCTAATGGACCTGACCACCGCACGTACGCGTGTGAACTTCAAGATGTTGACAGAGGGTATTTTCACTTTCTGGAAGATCAGGACCGTGAGGTGAAATTTGAAGCTGGGCGGCCCATTACGCATTTTTGCTGATGATCTCGAACGAAGCATTGAACACACCGGTCCTGATCAACGCCTTCAGCCGTTACGATACCACCTTGAAGGTCTTCGAGGCTGTGCGGTCGGCGAAGCCGACCAAGTTGTATTTCGCTTGTGATGGACCTCGGACCGAAAAGGAACGTCTTCAAACCGATCGCGTTCGCGGTCTGGTGGAATTGGTGGATTGGCCGTGTGACGTGCATCGGTTGTTCCATCCGAAGAACATGGGCCTTAAGAAGGCAATGGTCGCCAACTTGGATTGGTTCTTCGAGCATGAACCAGAAGGTATCGTACTGGAAGATGACACTGCGCCCGTGCCAAGCTTCTTCCCGTTCTGCCAAGCGTTGTTGAAGCATTACAGGGAGAATGAGCGCATATGGTGGATCTTGGGATCCAACTTGATGGCAGACCCGAATCCGAAACCGGAGGCATCGTACTACTTCTCGGAACACGGGTATGGCGCACCGTGGGGGTGGGCTGGTTGGCGCCGGTCTTGGGTCCTGTACGATGTGGCCATGAAGGCGTGGCCATCCGTTCGGAATACGCCGACCTGGAATGAATTCTTCTTGAGCCGAGCCGAACGATCCGAAGCGGATTTCATCTTCGAAGCCACCTGGGATGGCCGAATACCGACGACCTGGGCTTTTCAGAACGACTTCGCCCGGATCCTGAACAAGGGCCTCACTGTTATTCCCGAATACAACCTCGTTCGCAACATCGGCTTCAGTGATGCCGGCACCAACACCCTACAAGCCACTGACCGTCGCGATGTGGACAACGCCTATGATCGTCCATTCGAACTGGTGCATCCAGATGAGGTCGTCGTTGACGCTTCCCGCGACCTGAGTTACTTCAACAAATTCGTGCGCCCGAACTTCTTTAGGCGCTTCCGGACGGCGGTGAAGTCGTTGATCCCCACTCGGGTGGATGCGGCGATCACACCATACGTGTCCAAGATCCTGCGGCGGATCGGTTCGTAAGCCACTCGTTCAGGGGTCGAACGCATGGCGGAAGAACGCATCTTTGCCAAGTACTCAAGCTTCGCAAAACGGTGGAGATCTCCAAACGGAAGTTGATCAACTTCCTCTTCGTACTGTCCTTCCCATTCTATGGGATCGGCATGTACATGGGGTACAAAACGAGCATCTCACAGGGAAGTGTGATTGCTGTCATTCCATTCCTTGGGATCATCTTCCTCCATGTCTATGACCTGATCCGGGGAAGGAAGGTGCGGGTCATGGTCGGTCGGCTGTATTGGATAGCACTGTTGTTCCTGCTTTCGCTCGTGGCTGCGATGTGGAAGGCCTTGAGCGAACACTTTCCGGGAGCAAGTGTTGCGAACACGGTCGCCTATTCCATCCTCTTCTTGGCTCCGTTCCATGGTTCCATCATTGTACACATCCGGAATCGCGATGCGGAAGATTTCGATTTCGCCAAGTTGGTGTTGAAAGGGATGGCCACTTTGATCCTGCTCAATGTGCTGGGTGTTGCGGCGGGCATTAGCAACGTGTTGCACAATATCGAGGGGCGGATCAACCTGCCATTCATGCTGGGGATCTATTCATCGGCCCACCTGTTGGCCATGACGAATTTGATCCTCATGTTCTACATGAAGGACTTCGCGAAGAAGCCCAGAAGCCCAGGGCCTTCATGGTGCTGTTCGCGTTCTATATGTTGAATATGGCACTCATGCTCAGCGTGAACAGTCGCCTGTCCTTCATGACTTTCCTGATCCTATCGGGATTGTTCTTCTTCCGAATGATCGGCAGGGCGCGGATCGCTTTCCCACTCTCGCTATTCACTATGCCGCTGCTGACCAATTTCGCCCTGCTTGTGTATTGGGTCCTGACCTTGCCATTCATGGTGGCCATCGTATCTCGTGTGAACAAAGCGGACGTCACCACCTTCAACAATCGTACGACTGTCTGGGACGTGGGTTGGAACTGGTTGGAGCATGACCGGAGCGACATCCTGTTTGGCAAGGGGTACCAAGGTCAGATCTACTTGAAGGGTTGGGACCACATCGCGGAAGTCTTCAATGTGCGCTATTCCTACCTGGTACACACCCACAGTACCTTCATGCAAACACTCGTCACGCAAGGCATTGTAGGCTATGGCCTGTTCCTGTTCGTGATGTGGCACCTCTTCAAGTTCTACCGCGATCGGTTCATGAAAGGCACCCAGGAGGCACCGTTGTTCGCAGCGATCATCTACATGCTCTTCATCCTACAGATCGATATCATCTGCTACGGGAATGATTTTGGCAACGGCTTCATCTTCTGTCTGATGGCGATGGTGGTGATGGATCCGAAGTACATCACGCGACCTACCCGTTCGTTCAACGGAGACGTGATGGATGTGCCGGAACTTACTGCACCACGATCCGATGATGCTGCACCTGACCAGCCTGCCGAAGCAGAATGAGATAGTGCCCGCTGCGTAATTCCTCCGTGAGCGGGACCTGCGACTCACCGGTGCGCATCCAACCCTGTTGGATCATTCTTCCGCTGGCATCCAGAACCTCCATCGAGGCATCCGTGCGTACGGCTTCCCCAAGGAATAGAGCAGTGCCGGGTTGTGCCGGGTTAGGGTAGATCACGGAGATTGGAGCGCTAGGCAGATCCTCCACTTCAGTCGTCAGGCCGCACAGACTTTCTTCGTCCAAGGCAAGTACCGTCGATCCGAAAGCTGGTAGGGTGATCGAACCCGAATGCAGTGTGCCGGACACATCTCGCCAGCAGCCTGTCAACGGCACTTCCACAGCTGCTCCCGTCGGGTTCGTGTGCAGCACATGGCGGGTCTGGGGATCTATCGTCTGCACATTCACTTTATACAATTCCACATTGTCGATCCAGTAGGTGCTTTCCGAGAAGTGGTTCGCAAGGATGAACAGCGCAGGCTCCGAGAGGTTGCTTTGGAATACGATCGTCATGTCCCGTCGTTGGGTATCGAACGGAATGGTTCGGCTGTGGATGGAATACGGTGTTCCTGCTTGGGATCCCGCTTTGACATCCGCGCGGACCGTACCATGGGCATTGCTCTGGATACTGAACTTCAACTCGTACCAGGATCCGTTCACCACGTCCATCGTATTGGTGGTGCGCAGGTAGAATTCGGGTGATCCGCTGTTCGCACCGTACACCACCTTCAGGGCACCGTTGTCCAACACATTGGTCTGGTGGCTGATCTGGCCTTCGGTCGGCCAACCGGACCAGCCACTCGTGTTGTAATCGAATGTGCCATTGGGTGCCATGTTCGCAGATGTGCGTTGGGTCACTTCCTTGCTGTTCTGGCGGAATGGGCTGCGCGTACTGCCGCTCTCCTCGTTGCGTTCCGCACTCCATCGTTCCAGCGTGAAGAATTTCACATAACTGGCCTGTGAGTTGATGATGCGGATACTGAGTTCATTGTAGGGGTTGAATAGGCGGTTGTTCGTGAAGGTTCCGAAGTCCACCAAGCTGGTGCCGTGGGTATGGTATTGCTGCATGCACCGTTGGCTTTCCGTAGTGCAGTACAGCGTATTGCCGGTGTACGCATCGTTGAAGTTCGCCATGAAATAGGGCGGTGTCGCACCGGGACCGTTCACATTGGATTGATCGGTGATGCTCAATTGGATGTCGTTGCCATACAGGACGTTGTCGCGCACTTCGATCCCGTTGGAGACCATGGTGTGGTCCACATGGATGCCCGCACTGCTACAGTTCGAGACGGTATTGCGGCGAACCATGATGTTCTGGATCACCGAATTCCCGAAATAGATGCCGTGCCCCAACGGTGTATTGATGGCAAAGTCGGAAGCAACACTCTCCATGTTACCCCCAACGTTGGAAATGATGTTGTCCTGAATGGTCGCGCCGGTAGCACTGTCCCAATAAATGCCGCCACCGTCGTTCACGGTCAACAGCACATCGCTAATGATGTTCTTTTCCACCAACGGACTTCCACCTAGGAAGAGACCACTGTTGCCGGTGCGCGAGATCCGGTTGCCACGCACAACGTTGGATGCACCCGAAACATGCAGGCCGTAATAGCCCCAGAAGCTTTCGCCAAGCCCGGGAATGAGCGCGATGTCCTCGATCACGTTGTTGGCCACCGTGCTGTAGTCATCACTGATGGTCATGCTGGTCGCATAAGTATGGCGCAACGTGTTGCCCGTGTAGGTGCCATGGCTGCCATAACTCCGAATGCCGTAATAGGTCCACTCGAAGGTGCAGCCGGTCACGGTCATGTTCGAGCCACTGTTGAAGTAGATGCCGGCGTGTTGTTGGTCGCGAAAGGCCAGATCTTGAATAGTGATATACTGCTTCTGCCAAGCCGTGTTCACACCGTATTCATGCACCGAGGCCCGAACGGACAGGGTGTTGGGGTCGGCATTGTTCGGTGCCCAGAGGTAGAGCACCCCGGCCGCTGCATCGTAGTACCACTCACCCGGACTGTCCAACTCGCTCAACTTGTTGCATAGGAAGAAGCCCCATTGGTGGTTGCCGGGGTTGTAGTGCAGTGCAGGGAATGTGAGGGTGCTGTTCGCGAAAGTGGTCACCTCGGCATTCTCGTAGCACCAATTGGTGTTACGGATCACTAGGCGGGCTCCGTTCCAGTGGCCGTTGGCTTGCGAAAGTGAGGCACAGTTCACTTGGGTGGTGGAAGCGGTGTTCACACGCAACCAGCCCGTATTCGGATACCGTGCCAAGGTCATGAGCGCACCATCCACACGCACGTATTTCACCCCTTGGGTAACGTTGGCACGCCAGATCTGCCCTTGGTGTTGGGTCCAACCGGTAACGGTGGAGGCTCCAGAGATCTCTGGTAGAGGGCCGGAACCGTATGCACCTAGGACGATGGGTTGGGAGGAGCTGCCCGAAGTGTTCAAGGTCAATTGGCCGGGATACGAACCGCCGCGTTGGAACAAGACCTCATCGCCAGGCTGGAGTGAATTGGCTGCTTGTTGAAGGCGGGCGATGCTGCGCCAAGGCGTGGACGGGCTAGTGCCATTGTTGCTATCGCTACCTTCTGGAGCGATGTAATACGTGGTCGCCTGTACGCCACCTCCAAAGAGTGCGCAGAAGGCCAATGGTTGGAGGAAACGTAGGTGCATCCGGAGGTGTTCTGGGTTCCTTCAACCCGCTTCCGGAGCATGGAGTTCCAAGATCTCGACGAATGAAGAGTGAGGTACGATGAAGCACTGGAACACTAGCGTCAAGGGTTGCACGACCACCTGTTGAAAGCGGGGCAAGGGCCGAGTGATGGAGCGGTGAAGTGGCCGGTACTTTTGGCCGGTGCGTTCATCCTCCGGTCCTTACCGTGTACTCGTTGTGGGGCAAACCCCACCGCCTCACCACGGCCAAGCCATCATGATAGCCCGCTTGCTGGAGTTGCGCTCGGATCAAGTCCGTTTGTTCCATGTCCGGCTCGCCTTTTCGGAGGATATCGAACAGGTCGGGAAGTTCTCCATCGGCAAAGTATGGACCTTGTTCACCACGATCATTCGGATCTGGTGGGCACGGATCCGACACCGGACCAGCGTTTTGTACTACCCGCCCAGTGGGCCGAACAAAGTGCCGGTCCTGCGGGATATCATCCTACTGAATGCCACGCGATGGCTCTTCCCGAAGACCGTGTTCCACTTCCATGCGGGCGGTGTCTCGGCATTCGGAGGGCAATTGCCTTCCTGGCTCCATGGACCGTTCCGTTGGGCCTACGGAAAACCGGATCTTGCGATACGCACCGCACCGCAGAACCCGGATGATGGGGCCGAATTCGGCGCTCAGTGGAACGTGGTGGTGCCCAATGGCATCGAGGATATGCGGGGCACGGTGAATGAACGAACGGCCGCGCCCGGTGAACTACTCACCATCCTCTTCACCGGAGTATTGGTGCAGGGGAAGGGTGTTTCCGATGTACTCGAAGCGTTTCGCCTAGCTCGGTCGGAAGGGGTGCAAGCCCGGCTACAGTTGATGGGAAAGTGGCACGACGACGCATATCGGAAGGAATGCGAAAGCTTCGTCGCCCAGCATGGCTTAGTGGATGAGGTCGAATTCTTGGGAGTGCTCAGCGGGAATGAAAAGTTCGAACGATTCGCGACTTGTGACATCTTCTGTTTCCCATCCTACTATGCGGCAGAGACCTTCGGTCTAGTGCTCTTGGAGGCCATGCAATTCGCAAAACCGGTGATCAGCACCCAATGGCGTGGCATCCCTTCGGTGGTGGCCGATGGAGTAAGCGGATTCCTTGTGCCTGTACAACGGCCTGCGGAAGTGGCGAAGCACATCGTGGATCTGGCTCTTGACCCCGCGTTGCGGGAACGCATGGGCCGGGAGGGCCGTCGCATCTTTGAGCAGAAATTCACGTTGAAGGCATTCCGATCCGCCATGGAACGTGAATTCATTCGACTGTTCGAACATGACTGACCGTTTCATCCGACGCATAAGCGGACGGACCATGTTGCGCCTGCACCGTGGCTGAGTATGAACCGATGCGCGACGAGATCTCCTTGCTCCCGAAGCTTCCAGTTCTGACCACCCGAATAACCGTCGGGACCTTCGCAGAGCACGTTGAAGTGATCATGGCCCATGGAAAGGCTAGGGATTCCGCCTATGTATGCTGCGTAAATGCGCACATGACCGTGGAAGCACGGGATCCTGCATTCGCCAAGGTGGTGGACGAGGCGGATCTTGCCACGGCAGATGGCATGCCCGTACTGCGTGCCATGCAGCTCTTCCACCGGGTGGCACAAGAGCGCGTGGCGGGCAACGACCTGCTACCGGCCATCTTTGCACAAGCGGCCGAAGAAGGAGTGTCGATCTACCTCTACGGCTCGTCCGTGGAGGTTCAGGAACGCATTGCGGCTAGAGCCGCCAAGGAGTTGCCAGAGCTGCGGATCGCGGGAACGTGGTCTCCACCCTTCGTCCCCTTGGAGCAGATGGACTTTTCTCGTGATGCTGAACGCATCAACACCTCCGGTGCCGGGATCGTGATGGTGGCACTTGGCTGCCCCAAGCAAGAAAAGTGGATGGCGGCCATGAAAGGAAGGGTGAATGGGGTGATGCTCGGTGTCGGGGGGGCATTTCTCCTTTATGCGGGCATCGACCAACGTGCGCCGAAGTGGATGCGTGACCTATCCTTGGAGTGGGTGTATCGGCTCTGGCTAGAACCAAGACGATTGTGGCGGCGATATGCGGTGACCAATAGCTTATTCATCGTCCTATTCTTCAAAGCGTGGATCCGTAGGATGTTCAAAAGAAATACAGGTCGTGGACTCGTTGGATAGGACATTGGATCAAGGGCAAGCAAAGAGTTACTGTCGACGAACTATTTGATTGTATCGACGAACTTGACTTTTGCTCGACGAACGACTTACATTTGGTCCTCGACGATAAACACACCTCTGGTACACGATCGCATGGAGAAGACACTAGACCCGAATGAGCGTTTGATCGTACCCGGTGCCGAACTGAGCGCCGAACTCTCTACCTTGCTGCGCTCTGGACGAACTTCGCTTCAACACGTGCAAACCGGGATCACCAAAGTCTTGACCTTCGAACCGTTGACCACGGTGAAGGACCTCATCATCGTAGGGGAGGGTCCAGCAGCGGAAGAGATCTTCCAGTACTGCGAGGACCAGACCGTGCGAGGGTATCGCTTCTGCGGCATCTTCAACGATGAGCCAATAGAAGGCTTGCTTGGCAAGCAGCGTTTTGGCGATGTGGAAGCGGCCAAGGCATTCGCCATTCAGAATCGGATCGACATCCTGTACTGTGCGCTACCCGGTACGCGGAGGGCGGAGATCACGGACCTGATGGAGTTCTGTGAGCGCAATACCATTCGGTTCCGCGTCATTCCAAGTGCAGAGAGCTTCATTCCGGTCGTCAAAACCTCCGACCTCGAGTTCCATGGTGCTGTCCCGGTCAGCAAGATCCGGAAAGAGCCATTGGACAGTGCCTTCGCACGCGGTGTAAAGCGGGCCTTCGATATCGCGTTTTCCTTGGGTGTCATCCTGTTCATCTTCACCTGGTTGTTTCCCATCCTCGCCATGCTGGTGAAACTGAGTGGCAGGGGGCCTGTGTTCTTCAAGCAGATCCGCTTGGGCAAGGACAATGAGGAATTCGTGTGCTGGAAGTTCCGGAGCATGCGCATGAACGTGGAAGCGGACTCCAAGCAGGCCACCAAGAACGATCCCCGGGTCACGGCCGTGGGGCGTTTCCTGCGCAAGAGCAACTTGGACGAAATGCCGCAGTTCATCAATGTCCTGTTCGGGCACATGAGCATCGTAGGTCCACGTCCGCACCCCTTGCGCCTCAATGACCAGTACCGCGACATCATCGACAAGTACATGGTAAGGCACTTCGTTCGTCCGGGCATCACAGGTTGGGCACAGGTGAGCGGGTTCCGGGGCGAGACCCGCACCCCGGAGTTGATGGAACGCCGCGTGGAACTGGATGTGTGGTACTTGGAGAACTGGTCGTTCTGGTTGGATCTGCGTATCGTGGTGAAGACCGTGACGAACATGTTGAGCAAGGACGCGAACGCTTACTAGTCCATCCGCTCCACTGCTCCGGTGTTCGGCGCTGCCCCCTTTTCTTATTCACGAGGCAGGGTTGAAGGAATAACCTGCTATATTTGCGCTCCCTTTCCGAAAAGGTATCCCACAATGGCCAATCACAAGTCATCCCTGAAGCGCATTCGCCAGACCGAGACGCGCAACGAACGCAACCGTTACCAGAGCAAGACCGCACGGAATGCTGTGCGCAAGCTGCGTACCGTGGCCGACAAGACGGAAGCCGAGAAGTTGCTCCCGGAGGTCACCTCGATGCTGGATAAATTGGCCAAGAAGAACTTGATCCACAAGAACAAGGCGGCCAACTTGAAATCTTCGGTGAAGCGCCACGTGAACACGCTGAAATAAGCGCTGATCGAAGTCTATCTTGGCAGGTCCTCCGAAATGGGGACCTGTCCTTTTTTCAGCCCATGGGTAACGATACCAGATCCAAACTAAGTATACCGGAGTGGTCCAAGGAGGACCGACCCCGTGAGCGGATGCTAGCGCGGGGGGCCAAGGGCATGAGTGATGTGGAACTGGTCGCGATCCTCATTCGCAGCGGCACCCCGAAGGAAAGCGCCTTGGATCTGGCCCGGGTCATTCTGCACAAGGCCGGCAACGACTTGCACAAATTGGCTGCTATGGGACATGCGGAACTCATGCGAATAAATGGTGTGGGTGAAGCCAAGGCCATGAGCATCATCGCCGCGCTGGAACTTGGCCAACGGCGGCGGGACCAGACCTTGGCGGATAGACCACTCATCACTGGAAGTCGAGCCGCCTTCGAATTGCTGCATCCGGTGGTGGCCGATCTGCCGCACGAGGAGTTTTGGTTGCTTCTCTTGGATCGCGGCAATCGGCTCCTGGAACGCTGCCGAGTGAGCCAAGGCGGCATGCACGGAACGGTTGCAGACCCGAAGCTCATATTCCGAGAAGCTCTGGACCGTCGGGCCAGTTCGGTGATCCTGTGCCACAACCATCCAAGCGGACAATTGAGGCCCAGTGCGGAGGATATCACCCTTACCCGGAAGTTGGTAGAAGGCGGTCGGCTTTTGGATATCGTGGTCCAGGACCATCTGATCGTGACAGCCACGGACTACTACAGCTTCGCCGATAACGGACAGTTGAATTGAAGATGGCCACACCCCTTCGCCTCCTCACCGTGATCGGTGCCCGGCCCCAGGTCATCAAAGCGGCAGCGCTTAGCCGAGCCATCCGCGAGCAGTTCGATGGCCGGATCAAGGAGACCATTCTGCACACTGGCCAGCACTATGATGCCAACATGAGTGGTGTCTTCTTTGGCGAACTCGGCATACCGGAACCGGAGGTACAGTTGGGTGTTGGAAGCGGAACGCAAGGTGCGACCACCGCACGCATGGTGGAAGGCATCGAAGCGGTGCTTCTGCGCAAAGCCCATGATGTTTTGGTGATCTATGGGGACACGAACAGTACACTGGCTGGAGCATTGGCCGCCGCGAAACTGCATGTCCCCATCGCACACATCGAAGCCGGTCTACGTTCCTTCAACAAGGCCATGCCGGAGGAAGTCAACCGGATAGTGGCGGATCATTGCAGTACATGGCTCTTTTGCCCCACCACGACGGCCGTGATTAACTTGGACCGCGAAGGCTTCTCGCTGAACACGGATCATCCGGCCACGATGGACAAGCCACATGTGGTGAATAGTGGCGATGTGATGCTGGACAATGCCTTGCACTTCAGCGGCATCAAGAAGAACAGTTCGATCTTGGACGGGATCGGGCCGACCGGAACGGAGTTCATGCTCGTCACCGTCCATCGGCAGAACAATACGGATGATGTACAACGTTTGAATGCCATCTTCGGTGCGTTGATGGAACTTAGGCAGCGTACCAAGATGCCGGTGTTACTACCGGTCCATCCGCGTACACAACAGCGCATGAATGACCTCTTGGATCCATCCTTGGCCCGGGCCGTAGAGCAGGATCAGGGCTTGCGCCTCATACCACCCGTCGGATACTTGGATATGTTGGAGCTAGAGCGGAATGCACGCGTGGTGATCACGGACAGCGGAGGGGTACAGAAGGAAGCCTCGTTCTTCGCGAAACCGTGTGTGATCCTGCGTTCTGAGACCGAATGGGTCGAACTCGTCGAACAAGGGCACGGTGAATTGGTGGATGCGGATCCGGAGCGGCTCTTTGGTGCTGTGGATCGTGCGCTCGCTGCAAAGGCCTGTTCCACGCCCAAGGTGTTCGGTGATGGCAACGCTGCACTTCACATCTGCGAACACTTGATCCGCACCCGGTGATCCGCTCAGCACTCGATTACGCACGTTACTTCGCCGTGGGATCATGCGATCCAGGCACCCGTGCGTTGTTGCATGCACACCGAGCACCGATACGATATCCGTTGGAACTGGATCCGAATGCCGCCTTGCGCGATGCGATCGGATACTTGATGCGGGCGCAAGAGGTCGGTGGCACGGGTGGCTTGGGCAGCTATCACCTCATCAAGGGTTGGAGTGCGCCCTACCCGGAAACGACGGGATACACCATTCCTACACTGATCGCGGCCAGTATCCATCTGAACATAGCGGCACCTCTCGAATGCGCCGAACGTGCAGCGGATTGGCTGCTTTCGATCCAGCGAGAAGATGGTGGATGGCAAGGCGGTCGGGTGGGAGAGGATCGGCCCAGCATCGTGTTCAATACGGCGCAGGTCATACGTGGTATGTTGGCCATGCATGACGTGGGCGGAAACCAACGATACCTTGATGCAGCGGCACGGGCCGGTGACTGGATCATGGGCGTTCAGGAACCGGACGGTGCCTGGCGGACGCACAATTTCTTAGGTGTTGCGCGGGTGTACGACAGCTACGTGAGCGCACCCTTGTTGCAGCTGTTCCAACGTACAGGTCGCGCAGCTTTTCGGAACGCAGCGACGAAGAACTTGGGTTGGGTGCTCTCCCGGCAGCTCGGCAACGGTTGGTTCCAAGACGCGGACAATACCATTCAGCACAACCAACGTCCGATCACTCACACCATCGCGTACACCATCGACGGTCTCGTGGAATGTCATCAGCGCACGGGCGATCCCGGGCTACTGCACGCAGCGGAGTTGCCGGCAAGGGCATTGGCCGAACGTTTCCTTCGGAATGGTAGTCTGAATGGCCGATATGATGCGGACTGGACCGGCAGCGAGGCCGCGATCACGACCGGATGTGCGCAGCTCGGGACCGTGTGGTTCCGTATGCATGCGATCACCAATGATCCGCTATTCGAACAAGTTGGTCAACGAATGGTACAATGGCTTGCCGAGGTGCAAAGGCGATCATCGGTGGGTCCACCCGCTATGCATGGCGCGGTCACAGGCTCCTATCCGCTCTGGGGTAGGTATGAGAAATTCGCTTGTCCCAATTGGGCGCAGAAGTACATGGTGGATGCCTTTCTTTGCGCGGAAGGCGTATTGCCTCGATACTGAGCCATGCACACCTACGATCCGATCGATCGCTTCGTCGCAGCTGCGGTCGCATGGCCTGATCGTCGGGCACTCGAGGTCGGCAGTGAGAAGCTCACGTATACCGAATTGGATCGACGTTCCGACCACCTTGCTGCCCAATTGGTTGAGCAGGGGTTGAGCGGTCGACGCGTCGCATTCAGTGCGCGCCGGGATTCATCTTGGGCCTACACCGTATTCCTTGGCTTGTTCAAGGCGGGTTGCACTGCCGTCCCTTTGTTGCCAGAGGGACCATTGAAAAGATGGCGGTCCATGCTGGAGGGTGCAGAAGTGGATTCGATCCTAGCACATCCTTCGCCCGATGCGTTGGAGGTTGAATTGCAACAGGCGGGTCGCGAATTCAACTGGATCCGAATGTCGGCTACGAAAGACACACGGCCTTTTCAACGCAAGCCCATCGCGCCGGATGCGGAAGCTTACGTGATGTTCACTTCCGGCAGCACGGGTGGGCCGAAGGGCGTGGCGGTGTCACGCGGGAACATGTCGGCCTACCTCGCGAATTTCCTGCCCCTGCTGGATCTGGGACCCACCGATCGGTGCTCTCAGCACTTCGCCTTGGCCTTCGACTTGAGCATGCACGATCTCTTCGTGACGTGGTCGGTTGGCGCGTGTCTATGCGTGAATGGTGATCTCGGGGGTCTTCGGGCCGCATCCTGGGCGCGTCGGGAAGAGGTCACCACCTGGTTCGCGGCACCCTCTCAGGTCGCTGTCATGCGGCGATCGCGCACATTGGCACAAGGCTCATTGCCCTTACTGCGGCTGGTGCTTTTCTGTGGGGAGGCCTTGCCTTGGGAATTGGTGGAGGCGATGCATACGGCTGCTCCGAAGGCGCGGATCCTGAATCTGTACGGACCCACGGAGGCTACCATCGCGGTAACGGCCTACGATGCAAGCCTGCCAACGGGTCGAAGCGGTGTTGTGCCAATTGGCAAGCCCATGGGTGAGAATACGGTGCATATCCTGCCATTCGACGGCCTGCCCGATGGCGAAGGCGAGCTACTGCTCGGTGGCCCACAGGTCACGGGAGGATACATCAATTCCAAAGAAACCACGCAGAAAGCATTCGTTCAATTGGAGGAGCCCAAAGGTACCTGGTACCGTACCGGCGATCATGTGCGTTTGGATGATCAAGGGGAGATCCAGTTCATCGGTCGTATCGATCATCAGGTAAAGGTGCTGGGGTACCGTGTAGAGCCTGGCGAGGTGGACGAGGCATTGATGACTCAGCTTAGAGGTGGCAATGCGGTCACCGTAGCCGTCACCTTGAACGGTGTGGTGCGGTTGGTCTCCTACATCGATGTGGAGGCGGATACCACCGCTTTGCACGAGCATTTGCGTCGTTCTCTTCCGCCGGCATGGATGCCTGAACGCATCGAGCAGATGGCCGAGTTGCCGCGTACAGCGAATGGGAAGTGGGATCGAACAGCATTGATGAAAATGGCACGGAATGAAACCGCTTGAACTAAAGGCGAGGATCGTCCATCTCCTCACGGATCGACTTGCTCGAATGGGCATGTCCGAAAGTGACCTTTCCGACGATATGGACCTTGTGCGAAGTGGCTTGCTGGATTCGCTCGCCTTCATCGACCTGATCACCGCTTTGGAAAAGGAGGCAGGGAAGGAGTTGGATCTAGATGCGGCTTTGGACCGTCCGGATGCCACCACGATCGGCGGACTTAAGACCTTGTTCCAGTGAGTCAGGAAGAGCATATCGAATTGCACATCGTGCGCGGCATGGATGATCCATATCGGACAGCTGTGGAATTGTTGGTGGAACAGATGTATGAAGAAGAGGCTGCCATGGGCTCCTTGGCCCGTCTTGTACCAGAAGGTGGTACCATGTGGGTGCGGAGCGTTGTTTCTGTTCCAGATGCCCTCGGTCGATTGGTCGTTTGTGTTCTGGACGGTGTGGTGGTCGGTTTCGCGCGTGGCACCACCGGACTGCTTCCTGCGCATGAAGGAGGGGATCTGCTCGGGACCATCACCCACGTCTTCGTACCGGTGGTGCATCGGCGAAAAGGCATCGCAAAGGCCCTGGTGAATGAGTTGGGAAAATGGTTCCATGCTCGCCGTGTCCTACGCACGGAGTTGCGTGTGGTGGCAGGCAATACGGGCGGTAAGGACTTTTGGAAGGCCATGGGCTTCGTGGTGATGCTCCATACCTTGTACAGGACCGATCCATGAACTTCGACGAATGGCCCGCACGAATTGGCATCCGACCCGGAGCGACGGTCATGCTGATGGCCGACGTGAAACGCATGGCGTGGCGTTGCGCACGTGAAGGCCAGCGATTCGACCCCATGGACCTCCTCGATGCTTTCTTGAAGGCGGTCGGCCCTTCCGGCACACTGCTCGTTCCCACGTTCACTTTTCATTTGGAGAACGGCGATGCCTTCGACATGCGGACCACCGGAACCATCAGCGGAACCGTCGGGAATGCGGCATTGGTGCATCCATCCTTCCAACGCACGCCGCATCCACTGCACTCCTTCGCGGTAGTAGGTAAGGATGCGGAGCGGCTGGTGCATTCTTCAGAACGTGACAGCTTTGGCCCGGAGTCACCGTTCGCTTATCTGTATTCGCAAAAAGGTGTCTTGGTGAATTTGGATCTTTCCGTGAATCATGGGATCACCTTCGCGCACTACGTGGAACAACAGTTGGCCGTGCCATACCGAAAGTTGAAATGGTTCCGTTTCAGCTACACGGATCGCAATGGGTCCACGCGTAACGAGCGATATGCACTCCACACGAAGAAGCCGGGACACCACATGAACTTCTCCCCGTTGGACCGAGAATTCGAACAGGCCGGTGTGCTTCTCCGGGGCGTAGTGGAGGGATCGGATTGGATCCGCATCGATCTGCACGGTGCGTATCCAGTGATCGCGGCCAATCTGAAGAAAGGTGGCCCGGACTGCGTTCATCGGTTCCGGTGGTCGTGGTGGTTGCGCGATCATGTGAAGTCGGTGGTCCACGCGATCACGGGACGTACGAACAAGCCATTGAACGATGTTGTTGGTCAAGCTGGATGAGCCTTCGGCGCGCGGGCGCTACATCATCCAGCACATGCTGGAGGGTATCGGTGGGATACCGGTCCGGTTCGCGGAGGGGGAGGAGTTCCGCAGTTCGAATGGGCCTAAGTTGGTCTACGGTGCCTTGCCGGAGGCTGGAGCGTACCACATTCCCGCGTCCGAAGGATGGGCGCATACGCCGCTTCGAGCGCCGATCATCGATCTACAGAATGGTCGACCGAACATGTTCCCTTCCGATCACGGGGCGGACCCGTTCGCCGTGGCGTTCTACGTTTTGAGCCTCGCTGACGAGATGCAGTGTGCTGATCGCGATGCGCACGGTCGAGTGCCGGCGAACTCCCTCTACGTGGTGCGCAACGGGCTTTCGGATCGACCGTATGTGGATGAGTGGGCGTTGCGGATGGCACAAGAACTCGAAGCGCAATGGCCCGGCCTCATCGAAGTACGTCGACAGTACACGCACACTGTCACCGTGGATATGGACAACATCCTGCGCTATGCTGGCCGACCGTTCGTGCGCGCTCTTGGCGCCAGTGCGAAGGATCTTCTCCGAGGTGCATTCGGAGAAGTCGCGGAACGATGGTCCGTGCGATCCGGTGCGCGTTTGGATCCGTACCTCGCTGTTCGCAACGTACTGCGGGAACAGCGCCAAGCCGTGGATCGTATGGTCGTCTTCTTCCTGGTCCATGGCGGGGAGAAGTACGATCATGCGGCTTCACTGGACCATCCGGATGCGATCGCGACCATCCAAGGGGCCACATTGTTCGCCGAGGTGGGTATACATCCATCCTATCGATCGAGCGATGAGGCCGGACTCCTTCGCCAAGAAACCGAACGGCTCCGGTCCGTGGTGGGCAGTGTGGCGTTGTCGCGGCAACATTTCTTGCGCTGGCGTTTACCCGACACCATGCACCAGGCCATGGAGAATGGTATCGCAGAAGAACACAGTCTAGGGTTCAGCGATCGCCTCGGGTTTCGAGCTTCGACCTGTACGCCGTTCCGTTGGTTCGATGTGGAACGCGACCAAGCGACGGGACCACTCCTGGTGCCATTTGCTGCCATGGATAGCGCCTTGATCGATCATGAGCGATGCATGCCAAGGGACGTGGTGGAACGCATGAGCGCGATGGGTGAACTGGTGCGCCAAGTGAACGGGAATTTCGTCAGTGTGTGGCATGATCGATCCTTGAGTGGGCACCGGGAGTTCGCCTCCTGGCCTGCCGTCTTCAAAGAGGTGGTCCAACGTGTACGATCATGATCCGACACCTCCGGCACGACGAGATCGATAAAGCACGTTGGGATGCCCTGCTCATGCAATGCCCGGATCGCTCCTGGTACATGCAGAGTTGGGTATTGGACCTCTGTTGTCCTGCGTGGGAGGCGTTGGTGGATGAGGGGGAAGTGGCCATGATGCCCTTGTTGTGGCGGCGGAAGTACGGCTTCGATTATCTCTATCAACCGTATGCGATCCAGCAGCAGGGCGTATATGCACGAGCGCATACCACAGCCTTGGATCAGGCCTTCCTTCGGGCGGTACCGGACCGATTCAAATACTGGGACATTTACGTGAATGCGCAGATGACCGTCGTTCCGGGTGGGATCGCTCAGGTGAGTGAAAGCAGCAACCACATGTTGGGTCCGGTAATGGATCCGCAGGGCATTCGGTCCACTTATTCTCAAGGCCATCGGCGTAACCTGCGCAAGTGTGGCGAACGCCCCCCGGAGATCACGAACACGGTGGATGTTTCTGAGTTCGTGTACTTATTCACATGGACCACGGCCAAGCGATTCGGCGGTATCCCGCACGGTGGTTTGGCTTTGCTGCAGGCGATGATCGAGCACGCACTACAGCGCGGGCAATGTGTGTTGTATGGAATTCGATCAGATGAAGAACTCATCTCGGCCATCTGTTGCATGGAATGGGAAGGGCGTTCCATCCTCTTGAAGTCCGCGAATAGTGAGGCTGGGACGGCACAACAAGCCATGTTCCACTTGGTGGATGCCTGGATCCATGCGAATGCGGACAAGCCTATGATCCTGGACTTCGCAGGTTCCAACACACCCTCCGTTGCGCGATTCAATGAGGGCTTCGGTGCGCAAGCAACGGTATATTTACGGCTGGTGCGGAACCAACTTCCGCCTTTGATCCGTTGGTTCAAGCGATGATACCATGGTGATGGAATTGGTCAAACAGAAAAGCGTGGCGAGTCACTTCATCGCGGAGTTGCGTGATGTGGACATCCAGAAGGACCCCATGCGCTTCCGGCGTAATCTGGAGCGGATCGGTGAAGTGATCGCGCTGGAGTTGAGTCGCACACTGGAATACCAGGCCATCGAAGTGACCACGCCATTGGGTGTTGCACAATGTGATCGCATACTGGAGCAGCCGGTCCTCGCGACGATCCTGCGCGCAGGACTGCCACTGCATCAAGGCATGCTGAACTATTTCGATCGCGCCGATAGTGCCTTCGTCAGTGCGTACCGAAAGCATCGCAAAGGCGAGGATTCCTTCGAGATCGAAGTGGAGTACCTCTCCAGCCCTTCGCTGGAAGATCGCGTGGTGGTGCTGTGCGACCCCATGTTAGCGACCGGTCGGAGCATGGTGATGGTGTACAAAGCATTGCTCCGACTGGGTAAGCCGAAGGCCATCCACGTGGCCGCGGCCATTGCAAGCGCAGAGGGGTTGGCGTACACCAAGCTGCACCTGCCCGCAGGTACGCGCTTTTGGATCGGTGCGGTGGATGATGAAATGACCGCGCAGGCCTATATCGTCCCTGGGTTAGGTGATGCGGGCGATCTGGCCTACGGGGCCAAAATGTGATCATGCAGAACATCTTGGCCATTCTTACGGTCATCGTCACCGCGATGGTGAAATTCCTGTTCACTGGTCTGGTTAGCTACGGCCTAGGCTTCACCTTCATGGAGACCTTCATATACATGGCCATTGGCAGTAGCCTGGGTATGGCCATCTTCTACCTGGCCGGTCGCAGGGTCTTGGAATGGTTCAGACAGCGATTCATACGCCGATCATTGGAGCGCAAGGCCAAGGGTCTGCCACCGAAACGCGTCTTTACCCGAACGAATCGGATGATCGTGAAGTTGAAGGGCAGCTATGGGTTGTTCGGGCTTGCCGTTCTTGCTCCGCCCACGTTATCCGTACCGATCACGGCCGTGGTCGCAGCGAAATATTTTCGACATGATCGGCGCACCTTGCCCACCTTGCTGATCTCGGTCATCATTTGGTCGGTGGTTTTGAGTGCAGCATGGGGGGGCATCCGGTGAAACGATACAAGCATCTATTCTTCGACTTGGACCACACGTTGTGGGACTTCGAAACGAACTCGCGCGACACCTTGCGGGACTTGTTCGTGGATGAGCGATTATCCGAGCGAGGTGTTCCGGATGCCGAGGCGTTCATCGAAGTCTATGAGGAGATCAACGCGGCATTGTGGCAGCGATACGAGCGAGGACGGTTGCACAAGGATGTATTGCGCGTGCTGCGTTTCCGCAATGCCCTGCTCCAGTTCGGCGTAAAGGATAACGAACTGGTGGACCGATTGGGCAGGGACTATTTGGACAATTGTCCGATGCGACCCGCACTTCTACCTGGCGCGAAGGACCTGCTGAACGATCTGGACGGGATCTATCGGATGCACATCATCACCAACGGCTTCCATGAGGTGCAACACGTGAAACTCGCGAGCAGCGCTATCACCAAGCACTTCGAACTGGTGCTCACCAGCGAGATGGCCGGAGCGCGAAAGCCGGATCCGCGGATCTTCGAGTCCGCCTTGAAGAGAACGAAAGCAACGGCCAAAGAGTCGTTGATGATCGGTGATAGCGTCCTCGCCGATATGGAGGGTGCGCGACGAGCGGGCTGGGACCATGCGCACTTCGCACCACGCGGTGATCACGATCCACAAGCCACCTACGGCTTACAACGCTTGAGTGATCTCCGAGCGATCCTACTTTGAAGGGACGCTGTCCGGGTAGAACACGTACTCCATCAACTGCCGGGTGCCAGTGATATGGCTGTGGCGGACGAAGCGGACCATGGAGCTGCTCACCACGGCGCCCCGGTATTCGATCTCCCCTTTCTCGGGTCGGGTGATGAAGACCATACTGTCGCCGGCTACCTGCACGGGTACGTTGTACAGGCCCATGGTGGGGTTCCCTTGGGTTTCCCGGATGAGATACTTGGGTAGGTCCTTCTCCACATCAGAGGTGCCGTTCACGCTGACTACACGGCCTTCGGGGAAGAACCGGATGAGGTACAAGAGATCGCCGATCTGATTGCGGTAGTAGCCATTGAAACGAAGCGGCAGTCCTTCGAACGGTCCGACCGTGGTTTCCGGGGAGGGCGTCTGCACGGCGGTCGTCGGTTCGTGCAGGAAACGATCAGTTATCAGGGCGATGGATAGCAGGGCGATCACCGCTACTAAGATGTACTTGAGCGTATTGTTCATGAGCGATCCTTGAAACGGGCAATTACGGTACTAGCGCCGGTCACGGTTTGCCCGAGATCCACTTCGATCCGAGCATCCAATGGAAGCAGAAGGTCCACTCGTGAACCGAATTTGATGAAGCCGAACTCATTTCCCTGCACGGCAGTTCTGCCAACGTCGGTAAAGGTGCAGATCCGTCGTGCCAGTGCACCTGCGATCTGCCGGAAGAGCACTTCGCCGTGTACCGGATGGTTTGCCACTACGGTGCTGCGTTCATTCTCCGTACTGCTCTTCGGGTGCCAAGCCACCAGGTACTTGCCCGGATGGTATTTGTAGTAGCTCGTGGTGCCGCTGATGGGGTAGTAGTTGATGTGGACGTTCAGCGGGCTCATGAAGATTGAAACCTGTCGACGTTTGTCCTTGAAATACTCCGGCTCGTGTACCTCTTCGATCACCACCACCTTGCCATCGCATGGAGCAATGATCCCGTTCGGGTCATTGGGTTGAGACCTTTTCGGAACTCGAAAGAACCAAATGACGATCAGCAGTACCGTGACCAACGCGGATCCAAGTAGCACACCCAACACATTCGGAAGCACGGGCCAGCGGAGCAGAGTGAAGATACCGAAAGCGACCAACGCGGTGATCAACAATATCGTAGGTGTTCCTTCGCGGTGTAATCGCATCGTGGTGGTCAGGGGCCAAATATAGCCGCGCTGTCCGGGATCAACGGATCAGGTACAGGTAGAGCATAACGCTCGGAACGGCGAGGAAGAATCCATCGAAGCGATCGAGTATACCGCCGTGACCGGGCATCACCGTGCCGGAATCCTTCACCCTGCGGGCCCGTTTGAAGGCTGATTCCAACAGGTCGCCCAAGGTGGCGGTGATGGAGACGATGGCTGCCAAAACGATCCATTCGGTTCTGGAAAGCATCGGCTGTTGGCCTGCAATGAACCAGCCTACTCCTATGGTCAGCACCACTCCTCCGATCAGACCTTCCACGGTCTTCTTCGGCGAGACGGCTGGCAGGAGCTTCGTGCGCCCGATGGTACGACCCACCAGATACGCACCCGTGTCGTTGGTCCACAACAGCACCATGAAAGCAGCGAATACCCACCTGCCGAAACCGAAGAAGGCAGGCAGTAGCCCAAAAGGGATGGCCACCAGTAGCAACAGGGTGAGCACCCCACCAAAAGAATGAGCAGGAGCTTCATCGCCTTTCAATAGCAGCCACGTGATCGAGGCCAACACCAGGATCATGCCTATGCCGAAGGAGTGAACCATGTGCCAGCCGGGTAAGAGGATCCCCGCAGCCAGCGCGGAATGCATGATGGCGCCCATGACCATGCTCCAACCCAAGGGTGGTCCTTCCCTCTCCCAATAGAGGAGGTGCATTTCGCGCATGCCGAGCACGCAGACCGGGAGGAAGAGCAGGGCGGTGGTGACAGGGCCTACTGCGGCCGCGCCCAAGGTGAGGGCCACGTACACAGCCCCGGTCAATGCACGGGTACCCAACTCTTTCATGGGTCCATGTCGAATTCGGTCCGCAACAAATGGAGGGCACGGATCACGTCATCCCGTTCCACGCTCACCTCGATGTCTCCCATCATGGGGTATACCATGGACCGTTGGTCGATCACCATAGCCGGGATACCATCGGCTTCGAGTCGGCCTCGTACCAGTTCGGCTTCATGGCGGTCTCGGGCGTGTAGGATCACGGTCCAGTTCGCCATGGGCGATGCGGGTCAGGTGGTCGTTTGGTCCTCTGCCGGGAGTTCCGTCGGGTCCGGTTCGGTCGACTTCTTCTCGTGTCCATTGCCCGAGGTCGGCTCCGGGTCGCGTTGGAAGGGTCGGTCTCCGAAGATCTTCTCCAGATCCTCTTTGAAGATCACTTCCTTGTCCAGTAACTGTGTGGCCAGAGCGGTCAGCTTGTCCTTGTTCTCGGTGAGGATGCGCTTCGCTCGGGCGTACTGCCCTTCCACGAGTTTGCTCAGCTCCTCATCGATGGTCTGTGCCTGCTTTTCACTGTACGGCTTACCGAAAGTGTATTCCTGCTGTCCGCTGCTATCGTAGTAACTGATGTTGCCGATACGTTCGTTGAGGCCGTACATGGTGATCATGGCGAACGCTTGCTTGGTCACCTTCTCCAGATCGCTCAATGCGCCGGTACTCACCTTTCCGTAGATCACATCTTCCGCTGCACGACCGCCCAAAGCGGCGCACATCTCGTCCAACATCTGCTCCGTAGTCGTCAGTTGGCGCTCTTCGGGCAGGTACCAAGCGGCACCCAGGGAACGACCGCGCGGCACGATGGTGACCTTCACCAAGGGGCTGGCATGTTCCACCAACCAACTGATCGTGGCATGACCCGCTTCGTGGTAGGCAATGGCCTTCTTCTCTTCCACGGTGATGATCTTGTTCTTCTTCTCCAGACCGCCCACCACGCGATCCACCGCATCCAGGAAGTCTTGCTTGTCCACGGAATGCTTCTTCTTGCGCGCAGCGATCAATGCGGCTTCGTTGCAGATATTGGCCAGGTCCGCACCGCTGAATCCCGGGGTCTGCTTCGCGAGGAACGAAACATCCACGTTGATGTCCAATTTCAGTGGTTTCAAGTGCACCTGCAGGATCTCTTCCCGTTCGTTCAGGTCGGGCATGTCCACGAAGATCTGCCGGTCGAAACGACCCGCACGCATCAACGCCCGATCCAACACATCCGCACGGTTGGTGGCTCCGATCAGGATCACACCGCTGTTGGTGCCGAAGCCGTCCATCTCGGTAAGCAACTGGTTCAGGGTGTTCTCCCGTTCGTCGTTCGCGCCCATGCTTACGCTACGACCACGCGCACGCCCGACCGCATCGATCTCGTCGATGAAGATGATGGCAGGTGCCTTTTCCTTCGCTTGTTTGAAAAGATCGCGAACTCGACTGGCACCGACACCCACGAACATCTCCACGAAATCCGAACCGCTCAAGCTGAAGAACGGCACATTCGCTTCGCCTGCAATGGCCTTGGCGAGCAATGTCTTTCCAGTTCCGGGAGGACCCACGAGCAAAGCACCTTTCGGGATCTTCGCGCCGAGGTCGGTGTATTTCTTCGGGGTCTTCAGGAAGTCCACGATCTCCTGAAGTTCCTCCTTGGCTTCCGCCAGTCCTGCCACATCGTCGAAGGTCACGTTGGTGGTCTTGCTACCTTCGAATACCTGCGCACGGCTCTTGCCGATATTGAAGATCTGTCCGCCCGGACCGCCGCCACCGCCCAATCGACGCATCACGAACATCCAGATGGCGATCATGGCACCGAAGAAGAGGATCCAATACAGGATGTCCCAGCCTCGCGTGTCCTGCGTTTCGTATTCGTACGGGATGCCATACTTCTTGGCATCGGTCACGATCTCGTTCTTCTGCACATCGGCCGTGCCTTGGTTGAAGGCGTAGTGCGGCCCTACGATGTTGTCTCCGGAAATGGGCGAGCCTTTGATCTTGCTTCTGTGCGGCTCCTTGCCCAAGCGGTCCTTTTTGATGAAAACCTTCACCACCTGATCGTTCACGATCACGATGTGGTCCACATCCCCTTTGGAGGCCATCTCTTGGTACTCCATCGGGTTGATCTTGACCATCGACCCGGTGTTCTGGAACAGGTTGATGGAAAGGATCGCCAGGATGATGATCCCGTAGATCCAATAAAAGTTGAAGGAGCGCTTAGGCTTCTCCTTCTCCGGTTGCTCGTTGCGTTTGTCCTTGTTCTCCACGTTCGTTCGATCTACCGTTCAAGCCACATTCTCATACCTCCTGCTGGCTGCATCTCCCCACAGGTCTTCCAATGCGTAATACCCACGCTTGTCCTTGTGGAAGATATGCACCACCACATCAACGAAATCCAGCAACACCCATTCGGAATTGCTCAGGCCCTCTGTATGCCAAGGCTTTTCACCTGCTTTCTCCAAGGCGAAACGCTCCACCGATCGCAGGATCGCGTCCACCTGTGTGCCCGAATCGCCATGGCAAATGATGAAATGATCGCTTACCGTATTGGGCACTTCTCGCAGGTCCAAATGAACGATGTCCTTCCCCTTCACCTCTTGGATCCCTTCCACTACGGCCTCCACAAGAAGGGTCGAGGCCCCTGAAGCATTCTTCATCCGATTATCTTGGTCCGTTCAAAGGTACGAAGTTACCTCCTGTGCGATCGGGGGTTGAAAGCGTTGGGCCATGGCCATTGGAGATCCGATCATTGCATTCGATTCGTTGGAAAGCACCAACAAAACGGCTGCCGAACTGCTTGGGCTGTCGAAGGTGCAGCATGGGGCTGTCATAATGGCCCGTGAACAGACATCGGGTCGTGGTCAGCGTGGAAGATCGTGGACATCGGTGGCCGGTGATGATCTGATGATCAGCATTGTGCTGAGACCGGATCGCCTTCGCGCTGACGTGCAATTCGAGTTGAGCAAGATCGCTGCCCTCGCCGTATCCGAGGTGGTCGGAGCCTTGGTGGGGGGGGCGGTGCGCATCAAATGGCCGAACGACATCTTGGTCGGTCGCAACAAGATCTGTGGGATCCTGATCAAGAATGAGCTGATCGGCGAATTGGTGATGACGAGCATTCTAGGCATCGGCATCAACGTGAACAGCACGGAATATCCCGAAGATCTGGTGGCCACCAGCCTCCGGAACGAGACCGGTCGCACGATGGATCTCCAGATCGTATTGGCCGATCTGTGCCGATCCCTTGATAACTGGTACAGCCGTTGGGAAGGTGGAGGAGATTTGAGCATGGCCTTTGCCGAACGTCTTTGGATGCGCGGACGGTGGGCCCAATTCCTCTTGGACGACCACCCGACCTTGGCGCGGCCTGTGGATGTGGACCGGCATGGGCGCTTGATCATTGAACAGGAAGGGGGCGAGGTAGCGGCCTATGGCCTTGATCGTCTGCGGTTTGCGCCAAGATGAGGGAAGTTGATCAAGCATTTGGACGAACGCAGAAAAGCGCTACATTTGCCGCCCCGCTTGTCAGTTTAGAGCGGGTCCAGCAAGACCCTCGGCCATGAAACGCACGTACCAGCCCAGCAAGCGCAAGCGCACCAACAAACACGGTTTCCGCAAGCGGATGAGTTCAGTGGCCGGTCGAGCCATCTTGGCTCGCCGACGCGCCGCCGGACGTCAAAAATTGACCACCAGCGACGAGGCATCGCACAAATAGGACTTTCAAAGTGAACTCAGAAGAGGGCTGTCCATCGGGCGGCCTTTTTTCGTTGTCGAGCAGCGGTGTGCGAATGTCGGCCCCTTCGGTCAGGCCGTTGGAAGTGGTGCCATATCGAGGTGTGCAATGATCGCGCTGCCCAGCTCCGGTGTCAACAGAATGTGTCCGGCAGGCAATTCCTCTTGGGTGATGCGATCCGGAGCGAATTTCCGCAGGTTGTGTCCGGTGGTGGGCGGGATCACGCGGTCGTGCGTACCGAAGAACAAATGGATCGGGATCCGGAATTCCTCGGCCTTGGCGGCTACAACAGCGAGGTTCGGTTCGATCAGGCGGTAGCTCAGCCACACATCACGCACCAGGATCCGTTTGCGTTTGCTATCGGTCTGGCCCTTCAAGAACCGGTATCGTCGGTCATTCATCAGGCGGAGTTTCCGCAGTCCGTCGATCAGCCCGTGGATGAGGATCGGCTTCTCCACGAATCGCCGGTACAAGGCCCGACCGAACGTGGAGGTCGCCAAGATCCGATACCAAGGGCGTGTGACCAATCCATCCGGTGCTACCAATAGAACCCGATCGATCCGTTGCGGCATACACTCCACCAAACTCAGTGCAATGCGCCCTCCCAAACTATATCCCAGAAGGATGATCCGGTCTTTCTGTATCAAATCCGCGAATGCTGTGAAGAAATGCGCCAATTCGTGTGGAGTGAAGGGCACATCCGCGCGATCCGGGTAGGAAGGGCTTTGTCCGTGGAAGTGGAGGTCGAAGGCATACAGCGTACACGCCTCACCCAAAGCGCTGGTCAACACGGCGAAGTCCTCTCCGGTGCGGCCGAATCCGTGGAAGGCGAGCACGGCAATGGGGCCGTGGCCGTACGTACGGTAGGCGAGGGTGACCCCGTGGGTGAAGTAGTGGTTCAAAATGCCGCGAGCGGGAGTAAGGAACCGCAAAGGCGCGAAGGCGCAAAGATGTATAAGACGAAGGCTCAATGATATTCCTGAGCGACTTTCCAGTTCATTACAGTTCTCCACGATCCGCCCACCTTATCCACGATCCCCCCCGCCCTCATGCCGTGGCAGGTACTTTCGCGACCCGGATAACACCGGACATGCCCAAGGACAAAAGCATCAAGTCGGTCCTCCTCATCGGGAGTGGACCCATCATCATCGGCCAGGCCTGCGAGCCTGCCTGCCGGCAGGCAGGTTCGATCACTCCGGCTCTTCCGCCATTATTTATTTCTTACGATGCCGAAGGACAATAGCATCAAGTCCGTTCTCCTTATCGGCAGTGGGCCGATCGTAATAGGACAAGCCTGCGAATTCGATTATTCCGGCTCCCA
>Ga0209582_1000129_pt1 | contig 77769 bp, 61 predicted proteins | sample KloWWTmetKNB5Kit_FD_187176 | JGI IMG/M metagenome (GOLD analysis project Ga0209582, IMG submission 187176) | Active sludge microbial communities from Klosterneuburg, Austria, studying microevolution and ecology of nitrifiers - Klosterneuburg... | ecosystem: Engineered > WWTP > Aerobic digester >...
ACTTCAACCTCCGTATCCCGGAACGCGCCGGGGACCAAAGTGAACGGCGTACCGTTCATGCTCTTCACCCACTTGAACGTCGCGGGCAGGTGGTCATAGAACGCTTTGTGCAGCTCCTTCAAGAATACCGTGCTGGCCGGGTTGGCAGGCGAATGGCCCGCCTCCCAACGGGTGTAAAGCTCACGATGCACGGCGATGTGCGCCACAGCCTCCTGCTGCCGATCGCGCTTCTCCTTGTCTTTGGAAAAATCACTGTGCAATGCCTTCTCGATGTCAAGCGGGTGCGTATCATGCCCTTCGATCAGGTTGCTGTAGTAGCTGTTCATGGGGCGCACCAACTCGACCACGGCGGAGCGGGTCACGGGGTGCATGGCCGCGGAGAGCTTCGCAGATGCGCGCACCAGCTCCGTGGCCAGGTGTTCCAACTCCCCGCTGGGGTCGCTTGGGAACAGGGGCTCCATGGCAATGGGGTCACGGTATTGCGCAAGTGGGCTGGCCATGTGGCAAATATAGGCTCTTGCTCCGTATACTCCCAAGGTGGTTCCCAAGGTTATGGGGTGGTGAAAGGTTTTTATATTAAACTGATAAACAGAGTATTAAATGTTAAATACCGGTGCTTGACATCAACATTAGGAGTTCGTACTTCCCAAGGTCGTTCCCGAGCCCTGTCCCCTGTCCCGTCATCCCGGAACGCGGGCAGTGCAGCTATGGCCGCCACCACCCGCATCATCGCCGTGGACATGCCGAACACGCAGTACGCCAATGCACAACCGTGGTATGACTACCGCACCAGCGTGGATCCGATCGAGGCCGTTACCGGGCTGGATCTGTTGGATGCGTTGCCCACGGACCTACAGGAGCAGCTGGAGGCCGGGGTGGATGCGGGGGAGGTGCATTGAGGGGGAGAGACCGCTTACCGCCGGAGGCGGATGAAGTGCTGGCACTCGGGAATAACCAGAGCGCCGGGATGGGGCTATAAATTGAAGTAGTCAGAGGAGTTCGATCACCTTGCCATCAGGCTTTACCCAGTAATGACGAATACCCATTCTGGCTAATTGAGGAACGATATCGCCAACAGCTGCCCTTACCTGCGGATCGTCGGGTTGCGCTATCGCCACAATGGCACCCTTCTCCATTTCCTTCAACTCCATGGCCTTGACCAGTGCCATTCCGAAATGCACCTTGATCTGAACGGCATCGAAGAAGTCCTTCTTCCTGTCCGCCTTGTTCCCACGGGCGCCCTTGGCTTCGATAACAATGCGCTCGTCACCCCGCAAGACTTCGAGATCGACCCCGTGTAGATGACCCAGTGTCTTGGTCACTTCCGTGAAATGCTGCTTCTTGAACCATGTGGCGAGTAGCTCGACCACTTGGTCTTCACTCAACTTTTCGTTCCCTGCACGGTGCTGTAGCATGCTAAGCCGGTTCCAGATCTTTCACGTTCAACTCCTCCTTCACCTTCTCCCAATCCCCCAAATAAGCCCGCATCAAGCTCTTCCAAAGCTTTCCATGGTTGGGCACTCGTAAATGGAGCAGCTCATGCACGATCACGTAGTCCTGGAACTTAGCGTCCTTGTTGAGCAGTTCCGTGCTGAAGTTCACATGGCCCTTGGTGCTGCAGCTGGCCCACTTGCGGCGCATGGGGCGCACGCCGAGCCATGCAACCTCAACTTCCATCTTCTTGGCCCATGAGCGGACACGCTGCTTGAAGGCTTCTTTCTTGTCCATCCTCAGAGCTTGTTGGCCTTATCCAACAACACAAACAACTCATCCACGATCCGCGCTACTTGATCGAGGTCGTCCACTTGGCTGAAGATGGCGAAGGTGACCTTGCCGCGTAGCTCGCGCAATTCCTTCTCGCTGCTCTTCCAGTGCGGGAAGGCGACGAAGGCCTTCTTGATCTTGCGGCTCACGTTTTCCGCCTCGGGGACGTTGGCGTTGAGCAAGGTGCTGTACACGAAGTAGGTGAGGCCATCGAAGCCTTTCTCGGCCTGGTCCTTCTTGCGTTGCTCGTTCTGCTCCACTTCCTTCAACAGGTCGGCGAGGGCTTCGGAGGTGGCGGTCTGGCGGCTCTCGAAGCTTTCCTGCACCGCCTTGGCGCGTTCGGCCATAGCGATCAGGTAGGGGTCGTCGCTGTGCTCTTCGGCGTGCTTCTCGATGCTGCGGATCAGGTTGATCACCTTGGTGCCGTCGCCTGCGTGCTTCTGCTTGATCAGCTCGATGGTGCGCTCGTTGATGGCCACGAACTCCAGCGGGGCGTTCACCTCGTAGGTGCCGATATGGTCCTGAACCAGGGCGTTGGTCTTGCGCTGGAACTCGCGGTCCACCTCCACGCGCTTGGTGTAGGCCTTGCGCACCACGGCGTAGATGGCGCTCAGGGTGCTGTAGTCAGCGATGTACGGCCGCAGGAAGGCATCCGGACTGATGATCTCGTAGAGCATCTCCACCTCCTTGTATTCCTTGAAGAACTCCTTGCGCCGCTCCGGGTCGCGGAAGTGCTCGATCAGGTGGTCGATGTCGGTGTCCTTGAAGTTATCCTTGATCAGTTGCAGGTAGCCGGGCACCCTCGTTTCCATCTTCGTCTTGAAGAGCACCTTCAGCAACTGCAGGTCCTTCACGATGGCGTTGATCTCGTCGCTGTCGAAGGCCAGCGCCTTTTCCAGTTTGTCGAAGATGCCCACGAAGTCCATCACGAAGCCGTGGGGCTTCACCATGCCGGCCGCTTCGTTCTCGTACGGACGGTTCACCCGCGCGATGGCCTGCAGCAGCGTGTGGTCTCGCATGGGCTTGTCCAGGTACATGGCGTAGAGCACGGGCGCGTCGAAACCGGTGAGCAGCTTTTCGGTGACGAACAGGATCTTGGGCTGTTGGTCCAACTTGGTAAAAGCCTTGCGGACCTGCCGCTCCTTCTTCTCGTCCATGTGGAACTCCTTCAGCAGGGCGCTGTCGTTGTTGCTGCCGGTGTACACCACGGCGCTGTACTCCGGGGGCAGGAATTCGTCCAGCGCGTGCTTGTAGTGCGCGCAAGCCTCGCGGTCCACGCCCACCAGGAAGGCTTTGTAGCCGAGAGGCTCCACGTTGTCCTTATAGTGTTGGGCGACCACCTTCGCCACTTCGCGGATGCGCTTCTTGCCCTTCAGGAAATTCTTCAGGTTCACGGCGCGGTCCAGCACCTTGTTCAGGTGCTCGATGTCCGCCAGCCCCTCGGCATCGGCAAGGTTCAGGAATTCCTTGTCCAGCGTTTCGTGCGGCACCAGCAGTTCGTTGGGCGCGATGTTGTAGTACAGCGGCAAGGTGGTGCCATCGGCGATGCTGTCCGCAATGCTGTACTTGTGCAGGTAGCCCTTGTCGTCGGTGCCGCCGAAGGTCTTGAAGGTGCCGCGCCCGTATGCCGTCTTGTCGATGGGCGTGCCGGTGAAGCCGATGTAGCTGGCGTTGGGCAGCCCGGCCATCAGGAAGTTGCCCAGGTCGCCGCCGGTGGTGCGGTGCGCTTCGTCGATCAGCACGTACGCGCCGGTGCGCTCGTACGGCTTAATTTGGCACACGAGCATTTGCACGCTATCATGATGTTTCAATGGGATCACCAAGCCAAGATAGAGTTCAGGGTAAGCCGACTATTGGAAAGCACGGCGCTACAGAACATAAGGGGCATCGCGCTAGAGTGCGAGAGCGTTTCACCAAGGCCGGCTTGAGCGCATTGCACGACTATGAGCAAGTCGAGCTGTTATTGACCCTAGCCATACCAAGAAAGGATGTGAAGCCTTTGGCAAAGGCCTTGATCACGCGTTATGGAGATCTACGGACGATCCTCGATGCCCCATTGCAGGAACTGAGTGAGGTGCCAGATATCGGCAATGTGGCACCTGTTGCGATAAAGGTGGTACGCGAAATCGCTGCCATGTATCTACAGCAGGCAGCTGGACATAACAAGGCACCATATGAGCCTCTCGAATTGGAGAAAGCACTGCAGGTCCGGCTCGGATCATTGAGAGAGGAAGTCTTCGAGATCGTCTGCATGGACAAAGGACACAGAATATTGCCGAACGGTATCGTTCGTATTGAGGATGGAACGATTGATCGAGCGAACGTCTATCCACGGAGTGTTGTGAAGGCCGCATTGAAGATGGAAGCGGCGTGTATCGTACTTGTTCACAACCACCCCAGCGGTTCAGTTGAGCCTTCAGTGTACGACAAGGCATTGACAAAGGCTGTGCTCCTCGCTGCAGAGGCTGTGGACATCAAAGTGCTGGACCACCTGATCGTATCGTCGTCGGCCGCGTTCAGTTTCAAGCGCGAAGGTTTGCTGTCATGATCGCGCCAAGCATTGAAAGGAATTTCCCGGGACTGAATGATGCTCAGCGCAGCATTATAGGGCATCTTGATGGACCACTGCTTGTAATTGCTGGGCCTGGGTCAGGGAAGACCTTCAGCATGGTGCTTCGGGCACTGAACCTGCTGCTACTGGGAAAGGCCCAGCCCAAGGAACTTGTGCTTTGTACGTTCACGGAAAAGGCGGCCTTTGAGATGCGCGACCGTATGATGGAGTACGCTCGCAAGGTTGAGTACAAGGCCGACCTATCTGAACTGAGGATCTCCACGATACATGGGTTATGTAATCAAATCCTTACCGCCAACAGGCACCGAACCCACCTTGGGAACAGCTATGACACGTTGGATGAGCTGACACAACTTCTCTTCATTTTCGAACACTTCAAGGAGATCATTGGCGAGGAGGTCAACGGCAAGTACGTTGGGCGGTGGAGTACCAAGTGGACAGCCATCGAGGGCATAAGGGGCTACTTCGATAAGATCACCGAAGAGCTGATTGGCTCCGAACAATTGGTATCCTCGACAGACACGTTCCTGCAACAGCTTGGGGCGGCCTATCAAGCGTACGAAGCTGCTTTGAACGCGAGCAACCGGATCGACTTCGCCCACCTGCAAAGCTTGGTACATGGTCTCTTGTCAGATCCTGATAATGGGCTGGCGATGACACGAGAGTTCCGGTACGTGATGGTGGACGAATACCAAGACACGAACTACGTGCAGGAACAGATCCTTCTCCTATTGACCCGTGAAGGACATAACCTGTGCGTCGTAGGTGACGAGGATCAGAGCCTTTATCGCTTCCGTGGGGCAACGGTGCGGAACATTCTAGAATTCAAGGACCACTTTCCGGGATGTCGGACCGTGCTGTTGAACACCAACTATCGCTCACACAAGAGTATCGTACAGCGCTATGACCGGTGGATGACCTCTGCTGATTGGACGGGGAAGGGCGGAACATCCTATCGCTATCCAAAGACTATTGTTGCCGACCCAGAGACGGAGTATCCGGAGTACCCTGCTGTGCTCAGTATTTGGGGCCAGAGTGAACAGGATGAAGCCGAGCGATTCGCGGATATGGTGGAGTTCCTTAAGCGCAATGCGGTTATCGGGGATTACTCCCAGGTGGCTTTGCTTCTGCATAGTGTGAGGGATGATCACAGTGGCAGGTATCTCAGGGCGTTGGAAAAGAAAGGCATCCCTTGGTTCTGTCCACGGGCCCGCACCTATTTCGACAATCCTGAGGTGAAATATGTGATGGCTTGCTACGCACTCATCTTCGGATGGCATGGTGAGGGTCGCGGAGAAGTAACCGGGGCGCTAGCCGGCTTGGCCAGTTATGTGGATCAAGCGATGATTGATCTGGCGACATCCCATGGACACGTCAGTTCATTGACCGCGGCCCTGCAGGGGTGGGTGTCCGATATGGCCAACCTTCGTGAAGGTGATAGCCTTGATCTACGGCCCGCTGATCTGTTGTACCATCTCTTCGCACACGAACCTTTCCGGACTGCATTGGGGAATGAGAACTCGGCCCGTAACCTGGCTATGTTCTCTCAGCTGCTCAATGTGTTCCAGAGCTACTACCACTACTCAGTGGTGACCTTCAAGAACCGGGAGTTCCTGCGGTACCATCTCTTCGGCAGCTTCTTGCGCCTGTTACATGATGGTGGCATCAACGAATATGAGGACCCGGATCAGCCATTCCCGATCGGGCATGTGCAGGTCATGACCATACACCAATCCAAGGGGCTGGAGTTCCCCGTGGTGGTGGTGGGTAGTTTGAACAAGCAGCTATCCAGTGCGAAGAAGATCGATACGGACCTTGGGGCTTATTATGCGCGTGTGGCTTTCGAGCCTATGAAGCGTATCACGGATTTCGATCGGATGCGATTGCACTATGTGGCATTCTCCCGGCCCCAGAAGGTATTGGTGCTCACGAGCCCCGAAGCACCCAAAGACCATTTCGCTCCTATCTGGCAAGGGCTGCCTCAATGGCCACATGTGCAACAAGAACTGCTGGCTGCCCAACGCTTCAATCCGAAGCCCCGTGTGCCGGTCAAGCGAACCTACAGCTTCACAGGCGACCTGCGGATCTACGAGACCTGTCCACGGCAATACCAGTTCTTTCGTGAGTATGACTTCACCCCTTCCCGGTCGGCAGTGATCTTCTTCGGCCTCTTGGTACACCAGACTATTGAGGAGATCCATCGTATTGCCTTGGATGGCGAACAGCACAGACTGACCAAGGAGTTGGTCGATGAACTGTTCGAAAGGACCTATGGATTTCTGTGTCTTAGCGACGTGAAGCCGATCGTTGGTGAGGCCAAGGAATCAGCGCGTCGACAGGTACACAACTACTTCCGTGAGAATCGGAGTGAACTATCCCGTGTCATCCAGACAGAGGTGGATGTGTCCCTGGAGAAAGACGGCTACATTCTTGCCGGCAAGGTGGACCTATTGCTGGGTAGTGATGGTCGTCTGGAACTTCTGGATTTCAAAACATCGCCGAGGCCGGTTGATAGCCCCGAACTCATTAATGCGTACGAGCGGCAGCTATGCACTTATGCGCACATCCTTGAACAGCGGCATGGGAAGCACGTGGACCGGCTGCTCTTGTACTGGACCGCAGAGACAACACGTGCGAAGGCATTGATGGAACTACCTTACGACCCCACGAAAGTTGTTGAGGCCGGTCGTTACTTCGACGAAGTAGTCTCGCGCATACAAGCAGAAGAGTTCGCTGTGAAGAAAGTGCCGGAAGCGGGCATCTGCAAAGAGTGCGACTTGAAACACCTTTGCAGGGCTGAAGGAATCATTGACCCAATCAAACGAAGAGCATAGGCATGGCCAAGATCGAGATCACCAAGACCGAGCTGGTATGGCCCGGGAAGTACAATGAGGACGGCACACTAAAGGAGGTGCCGCGTGTTACTCTTCCTTTTCAGGTGATCGAGTCCGTGAACGAAAGCAGGGCTACACGTGAAACGCAAAAGGCGGCTAGTCTCGGCTTGTTCAAGACTTACGACGGAAAAGAAGGAGATACTCATGTTGAGGGCTGGAAGAACAAACTGATATGGGGGGATAACCTTCTTGTCATGTCATCTTTGCTAGGTAAATTCTCCGGCAAAGTTGATTTGATTTACATCGACCCACCATTTGCTACTGGAGCAGATTTCAGTGTTACCACGGAGATTGGAGATGAGGATGAGAAGGTGACGAAAGAACCATCCTCAATTGAGGAAAAGGCATACCGCGATACATGGGCGGCAGGTACTGCATCATTCCTTGATATGCTCGCGGCTCGACTGACCCTGGCTCGCGAGCTGTTGAGCCCGGTGGGTAGCATTTACATTCACATGGATCCGACCATCGGGCACGCCACGAAGTTGGTCGCGGATGAAATCTTTGGTGCCGCTTCCTTTCAGCGCGAAATAGTGTGGCGCATCGGATGGCTATCGGGATATAAGACCAAGGCGCAAAATTGGATTCGGAATCATGATGTTATATACTACTACGTAAAGGATCCAAAATCCTTCACATTCAACAAGGCGTACGTTCCATACCCCGATGGCTATGTTCGCCGCGATGGTGCCGAACCAACTGGAAAGGGTACACCAATCGAGGATGTGTGGAATGCCAATGAGAGTGAATTTGCACTCAAGGGCGGGGAGTCTCTTGATTCAATCCAGATCAAGAGTTTCTCAAACGAGAAGACGGGCTATCCAACCCAGAAGAATGAGAGTTTGCTCCGCCGAATTATAGAAGCCTCCTCGAAACCGAATGACCTCGTACTTGACTTCTTCTGTGGGTCAGGGACAACATTGGCGGTTGCAGAGAAACTCGGTCGCCGATGGATAGGTTGCGACCTTGGCCGATTTGCAGTACACACAACAAGAAAGCGTTTGCTGGAGATCAATGAATGTAAGGGATTTGAGGTGTTGAACTTGGGGCGATATGAGAGACAGTATTGGCAGGGGGTGACCTTTAGTGACCATAAGAAAAAGCAGCCCCAAGAGCAAGCGCTATATGAGTATCTAGCATTTGTGCTCAAGCTCTATGGAGCTCAACCGGTCGCGGGAATGGTGCACTTGCACGGCAAGAAGGGCAAAGCCATGTTGCACATTGGAGCAGTGGATGCCCCGGTCACCATTACCGAAATCGATGCAGCAGTGGAAGAGTGTGCTAAGGCCAAACAAAGCGAACTGCATGTGCTGGGCTGGGAATGGGAGATGGGGTTGTATGATCTTGTGGTGGATGCTGCTAAGAAGCGGAATGTGAAGTTGTTGCTGCTTCAGATACCACGGGAGGTAATGGAACAGCAGGCAGCTGCGAAAGGGGATGTTCGCTTCTTCGAGCTGGCCTACTTGGAGATGGATGCCAAGGCAGTTAAGCCCCGTGAGTATCGCATCGATCTGAAGAAGTTCGTCATACCCAACACCGAGCTGATCCCAGAGGAGGTCCGGGCGAAAGTGACCAAATGGTCGGACTACATCGACTATTGGGCTGTGGACTGGGACTTCCAGAACGACACCTTCATGCAAGGTTGGGTGGCCTACCGTACCAAGCAGCAACGCAAGTTGCCTTTGTCCTCTGATTCCCATGTGTACGCGAAGCCGGGCAAGTACCAGGTCTTGGTCAAGGTGATCGACATCTTCGGGAACGACACAACCCAGGCCGTCGAGATCAACGTGAAGTGACCATGCCGAACTCAGTAATTTCCTATGACAGGGAGCTCCCCGAGATCGAAGGCCGGGTGCCATGGCTTCCGCCTAGTGCTCATTTGGTCAAAGCCAGCGGTGCTGCTGGTGGTTGGGAGGTAAAGGATGGCAGGCGGCCCAGCCGCCTACTCTTGGTACCCAAGCTTCGGCCAGCAGTCGATAAATGGCGTGCGGCGGGCTATCCTGGTGCCTCTGAAGTCACCCTGCGCCTGTTCCAGTACTGGTTCGAGGAGGAGCATGTATTGCCTGGTTTCCCGGTGCCGTTCCGCTATTACTACGGACAGCGTGAGGCTATCGAAACAATGGTCTGGTTGGTGGAGATCGCTGGCATTACGGACACACAGGAGTTGATCAAGACCTTCGCCACAGATTTCCCCAAGGACTTGTTAACGGACGGCATCCGCTTCCAGACCACGATGGATGGCAAGCGACAAGTGCTGAGGTACGTGCCGGAAGCAGACAAGGACGGGGTGCAAGAACTTCCGCCGAAAGACCTTCGTCGTTATGCATTCAAGATGGCCACCGGCTCTGGCAAGACCTGGGTTATGGCCATGGCCATGGTGTGGTCCTATTTCCACAAGCGCATGGTGGCTGGCTCCAAGATGTCCACGAACTTTTTGGTAGTCGCACCGAACGTGATCGTCTTTCAACGGTTGGAGAAAGACCTCAGCGGCTCTGCTGTGTTCCATCAGTTACCGTTGATACCGCCCGAGTGGAAGGGCCAGTTCGCCCTGAAGGTGATTTTGCGTGGTGAGGCCACAGAACCGGACGGTTCCGGGAATGTGTTCCTTACCAACATCCACCAATTGTATGAATCACGGGATCAGGAGTGGACTCCGCAAAACGCGATAGAGGCGCTTCTTGGCAAGAAGCCTGTGAAGGACCTCTCTTCCGCACAACGGTCTATGCTGGAGCGTGTCAAATCGTTGAAGGACGTGATGGTCCTGAACGACGAGGCACATCATGTGCATGATGAGGAACTGGCCTGGTCCAAATCCCTCCTGGCCATCCATAACAAGTTACCCAACGGTATTGCGGCTTGGTTGGACTTTTCAGCCACCCCCAAGGATGCCGATGGTATGTACTTTCCTTGGACGATCTGTGATTATCCGCTAGCCCAAGCCGTCGAGGACCGGATCGTGAAAGCCCCATTGATCGTTACCAAGGAAGAGGACAAGAAGCAGCCACATGACCCCGACGGCATTACCAAGGACAACGTCGTTGAGAAATACTCCTATTGGATCCACGCGGCCGTTCAACGCTGGAAAGAACACTCTGCTGTCTACCGCAAGCTTGGCACGAAGGCAGTCCTCTTCATTATGGCGGAGAAGAGCGTGTATGCTGATGCCATAGGTGAGTACCTATGGAAAACAAAGGAATTCGGCCTTAAGGAATCAGAGGTGTTGGTGATCCACACAGACAGCAGTGGTGAGGTGACCAAGGGCGATCTGGATGATGCGCGTGCGGCCGCACGGGACATAGACAAGAGCGACAACCCTTACAAAGTGATCGTGAGTGTGATGATGCTTCGGGAAGGATGGGATGTGAGGAACGTATCTGTGGTGCTAGGGCTTCGTCCCTTTTCGGCCAAAGCGGAGATCCTCCCTGAACAAGTCATTGGCCGTGGGCTGCGCCTTATGCAGGGTATTGGTCCGGACCGCACCCAGACCTTGGAAGTACTGGGTACTCGCAATCTGTTGAATGTTCTGCGTGATCAACTGGAAGCAGAGGGTGTTAGCACGGGCAACACAAAAAAGGACCCACCACGACCAATAATCATAGAGCCTGTGCTGGAGCAGCTCAGGTACGATGTCGGTATTCCGATCACCAAGCCACGCTTGGTGCACAATATCCGCAAGCTGGAAGGGTTGCGGGTAGCAGACTTGGAACCCGTCTTTGAGCAAGATGACCTTGAGGACGTCTATCGCACGAAGCTCAAGTTAGAGTTTGCTACCACAGAGACACCCGTGGGTGAGAAAGAAGTGCACCCTGACGGGTTGCCTCCATTTCATGAGTTAATAGGGTCCATCACAAACAAGGTGATCGGTCGGGCGCGGCTCCCGAACAAGTTCGCTGAACTCTATCCGGTTGTCTCGGCTTACATCGCAGACCGCTGCTTCGGTACCAGCCTGGATGTGTCCGACAAGGAAGACGAGACGGAGAAGGAACAGGCAGATTCTTTCCGGGTCCGCTCGCATCTGGCGCGACCAGAGATCCAAGAAGCCATTGCTAAATATCTCTCCCGCAAGATCGGTGAGTTGACCATTGAGATCAAAGCGATCGAGTTTGAACGTTCGGACTACAAACTGTCCGATACGAAGCCATTTTCTTGGCGGCGTGACCTACCCCCACTTACCGCTAAGCGCACCATCTTCAACTACGTTGCAACCTACAACGGGTTCGAACGTCGCTTCGCCCAGTTCCTCGACCAGGCGAAAGATGTAGAACGCTTCGCCGCACTGGGAACAACGGAACAAGGTGACTCAGGTTCGCAGTTCCGTGTAGATTACCTCAAGGCCTCGGGTGCGATTGGCTTTTACCATCCGGATTGGGTCGTTGTCCAAAAGACTAAGGAGGGTCTAGTCCATTGGATCATCGAAACGAAAGGCCGCGTATGGGAAGGCACGCTCGCCAAGGATGAGGCCATGGGTCGTTGGTGCGAGCAGATCGCGGCGACCACAGGTGAGAAGTGGCGATATAAGCGCATTGACCAGCAGGTCTTCGATAAGGGGAAGCATAGTGCGCTAGCTGAGTTGGTGTAACACCCTTCCACTGGGAAACGATTCTAGAGATCTGCGCAAAATCTTGTGGTAGAAACCAGATCCCGCATTTCGCGTGAGGGATTGTACCGGAAAGCCCGGAGGCCGGTAATCCGGCCGAGGACTTGGAGGGGAAAGCCCGACGGCGCTGCATTTGAGCGCCGGCACGCCCCAACAACAACCGCACTGGCCTTGCCGGGGAAACCCGCGCCGGTGGGGAAGCGGTCCAGTTCGTCGTTGGCATAGTCCGCCTCGGTGAACCAGTCCTGGTTCCACATGGGGTTGGCCACCACGCGGTCGAAGACCTTCAGCCGCCCACGCTCGCGGAACTTGGGGTTCTTGAAGGTGTCGCCGATCTCGATCTGGCCCTGCATGTCATGGATGATCATGTTCATGTTGGCCATGGCCCAGGTCTCGGCCACGTATTCCTGCCCGAAGAGTTTTAGGGGGGCGTATTGGAGGGCGGAGCTCCCGCTCCGCCCAGCACTCACGGGCGGACCGGGAGGTCCGCCTTCCTTCATGCGTTGTTCCAGCGCGGTTTGGCACTTCACCAGCAGGCCGCCGCTGCCGCAGCAGGGGTCGTAGATCTCCATGCCGGGCTCGCACTCCAGCACGCGGGCCATGATCTCGCCCACCTCGCCGGGGGTGTAGAACTCGCCCGCGCTCTGCCCGCCGCCCTCGGCGAATTTGCGGATGAGGTACTCGTAGCTCTTGCCGATGATGTCGGCCTCCACATCCTTCAGCCCAAGGCGCTTGGTGCTTACGGCCTCGATGAGGTTGCTGAGGCGGTCGTCCGACAGATCGCGCTGGCCGTGCGTGGTGGCGTTGAAGTCCACACGGTCGATGATGCCTTGCAGCAGCGGATTGGCCTTGGCGATGCCGCGCAGGTGGGTGGTGAGTTCCTCGCCGATCTTGTCGCTGAGGGTGCGGATCACGGACCACACGGCATCGGTGGGCTCCTTGGGTTCCAGCGGCAGGTAGAAGCGCACGAGCTTCTTATCGGCCTTCACCAGCCGGAACGCTTTTTCGCGCGAGCCTACCTCGCCCGCGATGCGGTCCAGTTCGTCATCGAACACATCGCATAAGCGCTTGGTGAAGATGAGGGGGAGGATGTAGTCCTTGTACTTGGGCGCATCCTTGGCACCGCGTATGGAGCAGGCGGCATCCCAGATCCAGGTTTCGAGGGATTTGTCCTTTTCAGGCTTGGCGGCTTTGGCTTTTCGGCCTTTGGCTTTTGGCTCAGGGTTTTCTTCGGCTTCTTGGCCGTTCAGCTCAGAGGCTTGGGCTTTTGGCGGTCGGCCGCGTCCGCGTTTCGGCATTAAAGGCTCTTCGGCTTTTTGGCCCATCGGCTTATTGGCATCGGGCAGCTTGATGCTGCCTCCGCGACCGGGTCCTTGCACTATCAGGCCTTCGGCGAGCATTTTGGCTTTTAGGCTGTCGTAGTCGCCTTCGCTTAGGCCGAGCACTTCGCGAGCTTTGGTGTTGCCGAGGCTTTTGTTCGCCAGCATCTTTAACAAGATGTCGGCGAGGGTGGGTTTGTCTTGGGGCATCGCGGCTCAAAGTACTGGAATTAGTTGTCGGTTGTCAGCCTGAAGCCGATGAAAAGCCGCCTGAGAGATAGAGGGCGCGATTGCTGCCACTGTCCAATACGAGATCGCTTCGCAGCATCGCGAAGACGAAAATCCCGCGCGTCATCGCGAGGCCCGCATTTGGGGCCGAAGCGATCTCAGGCCATGGAGCACGGAACTCTCTAAGCGCTCCAACAGTCGATCGTTCTGCGGAACCATGAGATCGTAGTTCTGAGGGCGATTACACTGACGCCTCTCTGGTACAAGATCGCTTCGCAGAGCCTCGCGATGACGGATAAACAAGCCTTAATGCGCCTGAGACCAGAATTCGCCCAAGCCGAAATGCGCTTAAAAGCCTAAAAGCCTATGGCCTAAAAGCCAAGAGCCCACCAAACACCCCACCTATCCCTACACCGCAAGCTCCTTCCGCATTCCCCGCACCATCTCCGCCAGGTCCTCCTTCCGTTCCGCCCCGGTCTCGCGGTCGTGGTCCTCGAACTGGAAGCCGATGCGGTCGAGCAGGTTGTCGTCCAGTAGGGTCATGGCCATGTGGAACACTTCATCGTTCTCAACGGCGATGTGGTCCAGCAGGGCCTCGCTGTACTGGGCCAGCCCGTCGCGCACCTGGGGTAGTCGCCCCGCTTCCAGATCCTTTGAAATGGCGTCGAGCATCTCACGGAAATCGGCGTGGTTCTCCAGCATCTCCTTCAGCACGCCGTCGCCGAGCATCTCGTTGCTCTCCAGCATCAGGGGGAAGAGGACTTCCTCCTCCTTGTGGTGGTGGTATCCGTCCGCGTAGGTCCTGAAGAAGTCCATCAGGTGCTGCACGGTGCTTGCGTAACGGGCATCGTCCTTGCCGATGAGGGCTGCGGCTTCCTTGGCCACTTCGGTGGCTTCGACGATCATCTCGTGCTCGTCATATAGGGATCGGATGGTGTTGTGCATGGTCGGTTATGTTTTGAATGCGTTCAATTCTTGTCCAGTTCCTCGAAGCTGCGTTCCAGGAAGACGGTGATCATTTCTTTGCGGTAAAGGCGTGGATAGGGATCGTTGTCGATGATGCGGGCCTTCTTCACGGCCTTGGTGATGAGCGCGGCTTGGTCGTCGCTGCGTTGCCCATCGACGATGATGGGCTTGGGGTCCACGGCGCCGAGCACGATCCGCACTTTCCCGGCAGCATCCATGGCCAGTGCGGTGGTGAGGGAGGAGAAGTCCACGGCCTCGCGCGGACGAAGCTTGCGGAAGGCGACGCGGAAGCCGCGGCCGAGCGGTAGCAGGATGGCTTGGATCAATGCGGTGGGCGGCAGGTTGCGCGGGTCCACGCCGTCGCCGGTGTAGATGCTTTCCAGCGGGATGATCTGCGTCCCTTCGGCGGTGACCACTTCCAGTTGGGCTTCCATGGCGATCAGCACGGGTGCGGTGTCGCTGGCGAGCTTGGAGAAGCAGGCCTTGCGTCCGCCCGTGGCGATGCAGACGTCGCCGTCGCACTTCAGGCAATTGCCCACGGCATCGCGCCACCATTCGCTCTGGTTGTAGAAGGAGCAGCGGTTCTCACAGAGCAGGTTGCCGCCCAAGGTGGCGCTGCGGCGGATGATCGGTGATGCCACGGCATGCGCGGCCTCGATCAGGGAGGGGAAGCTTTCGCGGATCACCGCATGCTCCTCCAATGCGGAGAGGCGCACCATGGGGCCGATGCGCAGATGGTCGCCTTTCGTTGTCACTTCCTTCAGCGCGGCGATGCCCGTGAGGTCGACGAGGCAGGTGGTGCCGTCGGTGCCTTGGAAGGAATTCACCAGGACGTCGGTGCCGCCGGCAAGGAAGCGGAAGTCGTCCGCGTGTTCACAAGCCATGGCCACGGCTTCCGCTGCGGTCCGTGGTTTCAGGAAGATGCGCTCTGCGGTGATCATGGTTGCTCGGATAAGGGTGCCAGTGCTATCGCGGATGATGCGCCCAAAGGGCGCATCATCCGTGTCTGTGACGAACCACGGATGGACACGGATGAACACGGATACTGAACGTACCGGCCTCGCCAGTTGGTCCATGGCCGCTGTCCATGGTCCAGGCCATCCGTGTGGATCCGTGTGTATCCGTGGTTCATTCTATTTGCGCAGCATGACGTCAGGTGCGGCCTCTTGTTCCTTTTTCTTCTCCTTCATCAGCTGCAGCACATGTTCGGGGCGGATGGGCAGTTGCGTGATCCGCACGCCCACCGCGTCATAGATGGCGTTGGCGATGGCGGGGATCACGGGATGCAGGGCGCCCTCGCCGCATTCCTTCGCGCCGAACGGGCCTTCCGGATCGTTCGTCTCGATGATGGCGGTGTGCAAATTCGGCGTGTCCAGCGAGGTGGGCATCTTGTAATCGAGGAAGTTGTTGTTGATCAACAAGCCTTCGTGGTAGCGCATCTCCTCGCTCATGGCCTGGCCGATGCCCATGTGCCAGGAGCCTTCGAGCTGGCCTTCCACAGCGAGCGGGTTCAGGGCCTTGCCGCAGTCGTGCGCGCCCCATACGTCGAGGATCTTCACGCGGCCCGTGCGCGGATCGACGGTCACTTCCGCAGCGCAGGCACCGAAGGAATAGGACGGGCTGAGGCCCGCACCGGCGCCTTTGAAATCGCCGCCGAGCTTCGGGCTGATGTACTTGCCGCTGTAGTTCACCGCGCCCCTTCCGGCGGTGATCAGGTCCACTGCTTCGATCCATGAAAGATCCACCGTGCGGTCGTTGCTGCGGATGCGTGCGTGCTCGAAATTCAGTTCCTCCGCTGCGATGCCATGGCGGCGCGACACCGCTTCCGCGATCGCGTTACGCAACTGCTCCGCCGCGTCCTTGGCGGCATTCCCGGCCATGAAGGTCACCCGGCTGGAATAGCTGCCGAGGTCCACGGGCGTGAGGAGCGTGTCGGCGCCGAGGACGAAGAGGTGCTCCATGTCGAGGCCGAGCACTTCGCCCACCACGATCGCGAGCATCGTATCGCTGCCCTGTCCGATGTCGTTGGCACCCGAGGTGATCAGTACGCGGCCATCGAAATCCAGCTTGAGGTGAACGGTGCTTTGCGGCAGCTCGTTGCGGATGATAGGCAGCGCGCTTCCGCTGATGAAGAAGCTACAGCCCACGCCCAGCCCATGTCCGTACGGCAGTTTCCCGTGGCGTTCGCTCCATCCCGACCGCTGCGCCACGCTCTGGATCGATTCGCGGCTGCCGTTGGAAGTGATGCGGTATTCGCCGACGGTGAGGGTGTGCGGTTCCAAGAAATTCTTCATGCGCATCTCCACCGGGTCCATGCCGATGCGGTGCGCGATGTCGTCGATCAGCGATTCCACGGCGAAGCGCGAATTCACCGCGCCGTGGCCGCGCATGGCGCCGCACTGCGGTTTGTTGGTATACACGCGGTGGGTGGTGAAGCCGAAGTTGTCGAGCTTGTACGGAGCTTGCAGCAGCACCCCGTTGTAGTAGCTGGTCACCACGCCGAAACTGCCATACGCACCGCCATCGATGGTGATGTTGGCATCGAGCGCTTTCAATACCCCATCGTTGTTCGCACCTAACTGGATGGTCATCCGTGATGGATGCCGCCCGTGGTTGGTGAGGAAGACCTCCTCGCGGCTCAGGCGCACGCGGACGGGACGCCCTGTGCGCCGTGCGATGTGCGAGATGATGATCTCATGCGGGAAGGGATCGCTCTTGCCGCCGAAGCCACCGCCCACTTGCGGCTTGATCACGCGCACCCGGTGCAGCGGCACTTCCAGGACTTTCGCCAAGGCGCGGTGCAGATAGTGCGTGACCTGCGTCGCGGTGGTGATCGTCAATCCATTCTCGTCCCAGAACGCGTTGGCCGCATGCGGCTCGGTGAAGCCGTGGTTCACGCCTTCCATGGTGAAGGTCATCGCGCTCACCACCTCGGCGTCCTTCAATCCTTGGGCTTGGTCGCCGAAGCGGAGCTCGGCCTTCTTATGCACGTTGTTGCCATGGCGCGTGTACGCGTGGATCTTCTCCTCCGTCCCAACATCCGCTAGGCTGTCGTCCATGGTGAGGAAGGCCTTGATGGGCTTGTATGACACCTTGATCAGGGCGCAAGCCGCCGTGGCGATGGCCTCCGTGTCCGCCGCGACAGCCGCGACGATCTCGCCGATGTAGCGGGTCTTCCCCAGCGCCATGGCGGTCTCATCCTGCGAGATCGGCAGCACGCCGAACGGGATGGGCAGCTCGGTGCCTGTGGCGACGTAATGCACGCCCGGCAGGCGCATCGCCTCGGCGGTGTCGATGCCGAGGATGTGCGCGTGGGGATGCGGGCTGCGGAGGAACTTCACGTGCAGGGCGTACTTCGGGGAAAGGTCATCGGCGTAATCGGCGATGCCCTGTGCCTTGCGAGCCGCCTCGATGTAAGGGCGGCCCGTGCCCACCATGCCCACGGGTGCCGGTGCGGGCGGAACGGCCTGTCCCTGCTGCTCCTTGGCGTATTCGGCCACGGCCTCGATGATCTTCTTGTAGCCGGTGCAGCGGCAGACGTTCCCGGAGAGCGCCTCCTTGATGCTCTCCACGTCGGTGTCCGGCTTGCGGCCCACATGGTCCAGCGCGGTGAGCACCATGCCGGGCGTGCAGAAGCCGCATTGGACGGCGCCCTTCTCCACGAATTTCTGTTGCAGGCGGTGCAGTTGGCCATTGGTGGAAAGGCCCTCCACGGTGGTGATGGCGGCCCCCTCGAAGCGCATGGCGGGCGTGATGCAGCTGAGCACCGGTTCGCCGTCCACCAGCACGGTGCAGGCGCCGCAGCTGCCCTGCGAGCAGCCGATCTTGGTCCCCGTGAGCCCGACCTTCGTGCGGATCACTTCCGAAAGCATGTCATGCGGTCCCACCAGCACGTAGTGTTCCCTGCCATTGATAGTGAACCGGGCCTGTTCCATGGGATCAGCGGATAGTGGTGGGCTTGGGTGAGCGGAGGGTCGTCATCGTGGCGTGTTCGTTCGTGGTCAGATACCGGCGCCGATGCTTTTGCCGCCGTCGACATAGAGGGTCTGCCCGGTGATGAAGCGGGCCTTGTCGGAAAGCAGGAAGGCGACGGTGTGTGCCACGTCCACGGGCTGCCCCATGGTGCGCGTGGGCTGCGCTGCGATCAGGCGTTGGAGCACTTCGGGTTCGAGGCTTTGGGTGAGCGGCGTATCGATCAGGCCCGGTGCCACGGCGTTCACGCGCACGTTGGAGGGGCCCAGCTCCAGCGCGAGCACGCGGGTGAGCGCCACCACGCCGGCCTTGGATGCGGCGTAGTTGCTCTGTCCGGGATTGCCTAACCAGGCGCGGGAGGAGATGTTCACGATGGCCCCGGACTTCTGGTGGCGCATGCGGATGGCGGCCTCGCGGCACATCAGCCAGGTGCCCTGCAGGTTCACGTCCAGCACCGCTTGGAAATCCTCCAGCGTCATTTTCCAGATCGGCCGGTCGCGGATGATCCCCGCGTTGTTCACCACCGCATCCACCTTTCCGCGAAGGCGCATCACCTGCTCGAACAGGTCGCGTACGGCCTCCTCCTGCCGGATGTCCACGGCGATGTAGGTGACCTCTTCCTTTTCGAATCCGCTCGTCAGCTCATGGCCTGCGGCGTGGTCGATGTCCACGGCGACCACGTGGTAGCCTTCCGCCACGAGCTGCTCGGTGATGGCGCGGCCGATGCCCTTGGCGGCGCCGGTGACGATGGCGGTGGGTCCGTTGCTCATGATGCAGTGATCTGGTTTTTCACGCGGATCAATTCCGCGAGGATGCTCACGGCGATCTCCTCGGGCCCTTCCGCGCCGATGTCGATGCCCATGGGCATGTCCACCCGCGCCAGCTCTTCCACCGTGGCGATGCCGCCCTCCTGGAACATCTTTCGCGTCATTTCCACCTTGCGCTGACTGCCGATCATGCCCAAGTAGGCGAAGGGCTTCTTCAGGCAGAAGGCGAGGATGTCGCGGTCCATCGGATGGCTGTAGGTCATGATGGCGATGTAGCTGCGTTCATCGAAGGGAAGGCTGGGCAGCACTTGGTCGTGCGCGACCGGCAGCTGGTTGATCGGGGTATCGGCGAGGTCCTTGAACTGGTCCTTGCGCTCGTCCACCACGAAGACCTCGAAGCCCGTGCGATGGGCGAGCTTGGCCAAGGCCGTTCCCGTATGGCCCGCGCCGAATATGTAAAGCTTGTTCTTCTTCATCACCGGCTCGATGTAGATGTCCACGCTGCCCCCGCAGCACATGCCGTGGTGCTGCACCAGGTCGTGGCGGCGCAGCGCGGGTTGCCCGTTGCGGATCACCTCCAAGGCCTGCTGGATCACCGAGCGTTCCAGCTCCCCGCCGCCGATGGTGCCGTGGATGTTCCCGGAGGCCAGCACCAGCATCTTGGCACCCACTCGCCGGGGCGTGGATCCCCGGGTGGAGACGATGATGCACAGGGCCGCGGGCTCCTTCCCGTCCCGCACCTGGATCGTTCGCTCGTACAGGTCCATCAGTAGGCATGATCAGGGCCGGTCATGTAGTGCCGGGAGTGCTCCTCCGGCGTATTGATGTTGGCGAGCACGCGGGGATCGGCGGTGGGTACGCGATGCCGTGCGGACCCGGAGAAGAGCAGGTTGAGCGGCGTGTCCGTGCCTTCGTCGGCCTGAACGAGTTCGATGAGCGGACGACCGATGAGCACCGGATGGCCGCCTTGGCCTTGGTGCTCCGGTGTGATGTACGGTGCTTCTTCGCGTGCGGCGTAGAGTGCGCCGATCAGCTCCGGGTCCACGAACGGGTTGTCGATGTTCTGGACGAAGCAATAGCGGGCGGGGGGAAGCGCTGCCAACCCCAAGCGCAGGGAATGGGCACGCCCGAGATCGGGGTCTGGGTTGCGTACGATACGCACGCCGGGGATACCTTCATACAGTTCCGTGGGGATCGTCGGTGCCACCACCAGCGCCAAGGTGCGGATCCCGGAGGCCATGTATGAATCAATGATGTGGGACATATAAGTGCCAACACCCGGGAAGGGCAGCAGCGCCTTGTGCGCGCCCATCCGCCCGGAGCGCCCGGCGGACAGCACCACGCAGCCCGCATCGTGCTTGGGCGGCTGCTTCATGGCCTGTGATGTCTGCAGGATCATGGCACTTGCTCGGTATGGCGGGGTTCTTTTTGGGAAAGCGTTCCTGCCGGATGTGCATGTTGCCGGTCCGGCCGTGCAAGTTCTGACAGGATCGGCAATGTCGGAGCAGGTGTTGAAAAATAATATGATATAAATCATATTGTTGGTTGAGAGTTGATCTACCTTGAGCCCGCAATGACCGTCCTTCGACGGGACGCCAACACCACTGCGAATGGCCGAACAATTGACGAAACCCGCGCGCCTTGGAGCGATCCTGGCGGAATGCGAAGAGGTCGCCTTCGATCTGGAATTCAAACGTGCTAAGCAGTGGCGGGAAGCGGCGCCGGACCGCCTGCTCGTCGGCTACCTGCCGATCTACATCCCGCGTGAGGTGCTGCACGCGGCCAACGCGCTGCCGGTGGGCATCATGGGCGCGGGCGACCGCAAGCAGATCATCAAGGGCGATGCCTACTACCAATCCTACATCTGCCACCTGCCGCGCGGGGTCATCGAGATGGCGCTGGACAGCAACCTCGTGGGCTTCGACGGTTTCCTCTTCCCCGCGATCTGCGATTGCGTCCGCAACCTCTCCGGCATGTTCAAGCTGGCGAAGAAGGGGAAGTTCACCCGCTACTTCGACTATCCGCAGAACTTCACCGAGCACATCGGCGGCACCTTCTTCCGCGAGCTGATCCAGACGGTCCAACAGGACATGTTCAAGCTGAACGGGGTGGAGATCACGCCCGAGCGGCTCAACCATGCGATCGGGCTGTACAACCATAACCGGCGGATGATCGAGAAGATCTACGACATCCGCCAGAAATACCCGTGGCGCCTTTCCGCCGTCGATACCTATTACATCCTGCGCGCCGGGCTGGCGATGCCGGTGGAGGACCACAACGTCATCCTCGAAGAGGTGCTTCAACTGATCAAGCAGGACCACGGCGAGCCGATGGACAACATCCGCGTGGTGATCACCGGTTCCTTCTGCGAGCAACCGCCCATCGGCATGCTGAAGTCCATCGAGATGGCCGGCTGCTACATCGTGGACGACGACCTGATGCTCGGCTCGCGCTGGACGCAGGGCGACGTGGACGAGAACACGGCGGACCCCTTGGGCGCCATCGTCACTGCCTTCCTCACGAAGAGCCCGGCCTCTTCCGCCGTGTACGACGTGGGCAACCCCAAGGGCGCGCGCTTGGTGAAGCTGGTGCGCCAACGCGAGGCCGACGGCGTGATCTTCTGCGCGGCCAGCTTCTGCGACCCCGCCCTGCTGGACCGCCCCGAGCTGCAAAAGGCCTGCGACGCGGAAGGCGTGGCCCACATCAACTTCCAGTTCCACGAGAACACCGGCCAGTTCAAGGTGATCAAGGAACAGGCCGGCACGTTCTCCGATTCCATCAAGCTCTGGGTCTGACCCACCAACGCACAAGCACAATCCCATAACACCAGCACCCCATGGCACAGGCGATCGAAGCTATCAAGGAAAAGAGCATGCTCATCCAGAAGGAGATGCTCGCCGAGCTCTTCACGGAGCTGAGCACCGCCAAGGAAAAAGGCCGCAAGGTGGTCTACACCTTCGTGCCGGGGAACCTCACGGAACTGATCCTGGCCATGGACATGCTCCCGGTATACCCGGAGATCAACGCCCTGCAGTCCGGCATGCGGAAGAAGTCCGCCGGCTACATCAAGGACGCGGAGAAGGCGGGTTTCAGCGAGGACGTCTGCACCTACGTGAAGTGCGACATCGGCATGATGCTCAACGGGAACATCGGGCCCACCGGCGAAAAGCTGCCGGAGCCCGACCTGCTGCTGCTGAGCTACACCGGCTGCTTCACCTTCATGAAGTGGTTCGAGAACCTCGAGCGCCTCTACCCCGGCGTGGAGATCGCCATGCTGCACACGCCCTACCAGGAGGACGGGCGCATCACCGACGACCAAGTGGCCTACATGGTGAAGCAGCTGGAGGAGGAGGTGATCCCCAAGATGGAGAAGGTCGCCGGCAAGAAGCTGGACCGTGCGCGCCTTTCGAAGATGCTGGAGGATTCCTCCAAGGCGGAGGACCTGTGGGTGAAGGTGCTCGAGTCGGCCAAGAACGTGCCCTCGCCGATCGACTCCTACTTCGCCGGTGTCTACTACATGGGCCCGTTGTTCACCGCTTTCCGCGGCAGCGAGCGCGCCTTGGAATACTATCAGGAACTGCACGACGAGATCATGGCCCGCAAGGAACAAGGTCTGTTCCCCATCACGCCGGAAGGGGAAATGAAGGAGGAGCGCTTCCGCTTGGTGGTGGAAGGGCCGCCGAACTGGACCAACTTCCGGGAGTTCTGGAAGATCTTCTACGACATGGGCGCGGTGATCGTGGCCTCCACCTACACGAAGGTCGGCGGCGTGTATGATCAGGGTTTCCGCCACGATCCGAAGAACCCCATCGAGAGCCTCGGCCGCTACTGCATGGGCTGCTACACCAACCTGAGCCTGCCCCAGCGCGTGGACCTGCTGGAGAAATACATCAAGGAATACAAGGCGGACGGCTTCCTGATCAACTCCATCAAGAGCTGCAACTCGTTCTCCGCGGGCCAGCTGCTGATGATGCGCGAGATCGAGAAGCGCTGCAGCATCCCGGTGGGCTTCATCGAGAGCGACCTGGTGGACCCGCGCTACTTCAGCTACGCCAACATCAAGAACCGTTTGGAGTCCTACTTCCAGATGCTGGCCCAGCGCAAGACCATCCTGGCCCAGGAAGCCACCACTGAACAAGCCTGAAATCCACGAGCAACAATAGATCACCGGCCATGAGCAAGTACTATCTCGGCGTCGACCTCGGGTCCACCACCTCCAAAGCGATCATCATCAACGACAAGGATGAGATCATCGGAAGGGGCATCACCAACACCCGCGCGAACTATTCGGTGGCGGCGGACATCGCACGCGACGAGGCGGTCTACGACGCCCGCTTCTCCGTGCTGAAGAAGAACCTCGAGGCCGAGCTCACCGCAAAGCCCGCCTACCGCAAGTACATCAACGACCTGGAGAACGTGTTCCGCTACGAACAGTTCAAGGTGCGCCTGGACAAATTGGGCGATGAACTGGTGAAGACCTGCAGCGAGTATTTCACGGAGGAAGAGACACAGCAGGAGTTCCTGAGCCACCTGCGCTCCATCCGCCGGGCCTTCAAGCCGAAGATCAAGCACGACTACCTGTACAACGACCTGGGCTCGAAGAACCAGTTCTTCCGTGACATCGTCTCGGAGAAGTACAACGAACAGGTGAACCAGCTTGCCCCCGATCTCTTCGAGCCGCTGATGACCCTTTGGGACAAGAGCATCACCCCGGCGGAGAACGAGGTGGTGAAGTTCGACTTCAAGACCCTGGTACACGAGGCCATGGAGCTGCTGAAGGAGAAGTACGCCAGCCTGCCGGACGAGCCGCAAGGGACGCCCATCGCGGACGGCCCCGCTTTCGATCAAGAGATGTACGTGCTGAAAGGACAGTTCGGTGCCGTGGCCGATTCCCTGCGCGACCGCATCGATGAAGTGGCCGGCCTGGAGTTCCACATCGCCAACATGACCGGCACCGGTTACGGCCGCGCGCTGCTGCCCTTCCCGGAGGACTGTATCCGCTCGGAGATCCTCTGCCATGCCTTCGGCGCGCATGCCGTGTTCCCGGACACGCGCACCGTGCTGGACATCGGCGGACAGGACACCAAGGCCATCCAGGTGGACCAGTACGGGCTGGTGACCAGCTTCCAGATGAACGACCGCTGCGCCGCGGGCTGCGGGCGCTACTTGGGGTACATCGCCGATGAAATGAGCATCTCGCTGAACGAGCTGGGGCCGCTGGCCCTGAAGGCCGAGAAGGAGGTGACCATCTGCAGCACCTGCACGGTGTTCGCGGGGGCCGAACTGCGCGAGCTGACCAACCTCGGCGAGAAACGCGAGGACATCCTCGGCGGCCTGCACAAGGCGATCATCATGCGCGCCATGTCCCTGATCGCCCGCTCAGGCGGCGTGTTCAACGAGTTCACCTTCACCGGCGGCGTCGCCCGCAACCAGGCCGTGATCAAGTACCTCGGCCAGCTGGTGCGCGAGAACTACGGCGAGGGGATCAAGATCAACATCCACACGGATTCCATCTTCATGGGCGCGCTCGGCGGCGCCATGTTCGCCCGGCGCAACGTGAAGGCGGAACTGCCCGGCCAAAAGAAGACGAGCGCGAAAGTCGCGTAACACAAGATGAGCGAGAAGAAGGTATTGGTCCTGGGTGCCGGCCTGATCGGAAAGGCGATCGCCATCGATCTGTGCCGCAGGCATGCCGTCACCAGCGCCGACCGAAGCCCTGAAGCGCTCGAGGAACTCACACGTCAGCATCCCATCACCGCGCTCGTTCTGGACATCACCGACCACCGCGCTTTGGCCGAGGCGGTGTTGCCCTTCGACCTGGTGATCGGCGCGGTGCCAGGGGCCTTGGGCTTCGCAACGTTGCGCACGGTGATCGAAGCCGGGCGCGACGTGGTGGACATTTCGTTCTTCCCGGAGGACGCGCTGGCATTGGACGCACTGGCCCGTGAGAAGAACGTCACCGCCGTGGTGGACTGCGGCGTGGCGCCCGGTCTGTGCAACATCATCGCCGGTCATCATCACCGGAAGAGCCCGCTCACTCATTACGAATGCTTAGTGGGCGGACTTCCGCGCAAACCCGAATGGCCCTTCGGCTACAAGGCCGTCTTCTCCCCTGCTGATGTCATTGAGGAGTACACCCGTTCGGTACACATGCGGGAGGACGGACAGAACGTGGTGCGTGAAGCATTGAGCGGGATCGAAGCGATCGACATGGAAGGCGTGGGCCGCTTGGAAGCCTTCAACACCGATGGCCTCCGCACCCTGCTCACCAGCATGCCCAAGGTGCCGAACATGGTGGAGCGCACGCTGCGCTATCCGGGGCATGCGGAACTGATGAAGGTGTACCGCGCCACCGGCCTCTTCTCCGCGGAACCAATTGACGTGGACGGGAAGAACGTATCTCCCTTGAAACTCACAAGCGCCCTGCTCTTCCCTCGGTGGAAGATGAAGCCGCAGGACGAGGACCTCACCGTGATGCGCGTGACGCTGAAGAACAGGAAGGGGACCATTACCTACGACCTGCTCGATCATTTCGACCGCGAAAGCGGAACCAGCTCGATGGCGCGCTGCACGGGATACTCCTGCACGGCGGTCGCTGAACTGGTGCTGCAAGGCACGTTCACGCAAAAGGGGATCAGCCCGCCGGAGGTAGTCGGTGCGGAGGACGCTTGTTTCGATGGCGTGATGGACTACCTGAAGGAGCGCAAAGTGAATTGCACGGAACGGAAAATGGAACTTCAACTGCGAACAGCATAGAACGGAACAATGGAGCACAGCACATACACCATGGGGATCGACGTGGGCAGCAACTTCATCAAGTTGGTGCTCATGGGCTACGACGGGGAACCCGAGATAATGGACAAGCGCACCGAGAAGATCCGCAAACGTGACCCGTCGGCGCTGGGGGATGAAATGGTGCAGTCGATGCTGGATCGCAACAAACTCAAGTACGAGGACATCGCCTACTTGGCCAGCACGGGCGAAGGGGACATGGTGAAGCGCAAGCGCGGCCACTTCTACGGCATGACCACCCATGCGCGCGGCGGTAACTTCTTCTTCCCGGAGGCCCGCACCGTAGTGGACCTCGGCGCGCTCTATGTCCGCGCAGTGCGGATCACCACCGAGGCCCGCGTGGAGGACTACAAGATGACCGGGCAATGCGCATCGGGATCCGGTCAGTTCCTGGAGAACATCTCGCGCTACTTGGGCCTGAGCATCGAGGAAGTGGGCGACGTCTCCTTGACGAGCACCCAGCCCGAGGTCAGTTCCGGCATCTGCGCGGTGCTGGCCGAGACGGACGTGATCAACATGGTGTCACGCGGCATCTCCACGCCGGACATCATCAAGGGCATCCACATCAGCATCGCCTCGCGCATCATCAAGCTGATGAGCTCCTTGAAAGCCGTTTCGCCCATCGTGCTCACCGGCGGCATGGCGCTCAACAAAGGCATGATCCAGGCCATCAACGAGGCCTTGGCCGAAAGCAGCAAGGGCTTCGAGGTGCGCACCCATCCCGACGCGATCTATGCCGGGGCCATCGGTGCCTGCCTTTGGGGCGGGTACCGCGACGCCAAGCTCCGCGAAAAGGAGGCCCAACGCGCGATGCAGGCCGGATGATACGGAACTGTATGGTCGGGCGATGACCCTTCCACCCAAGGCACACCGCAGAAGCACAAGTGATGTAACCAAACCGATAAACGATGCAACTCAGCGGACCCGAACTACCCCCCGGTGCATTGATCCCCAACGTGGCCACGTTGCTGGAGATGAACGCGCATCTTTTTGGTGATCGGCAGGTGTACTGTGAAAAGCGCGACGGCGTGTATGAAGGCATCACGTGGAAAGCGCTTTTCGCCGACGTACGCTCGATCGCTCACAACCTGCGCACGCGTTACGGGTTCAAGCCGGGGGAGAAGCTGGTGATCTTCTCGCCGAACCGTTCCGAGATGCTGCGGCTCCAACTGGCCGTGATGGCCTCGGGCGGTATCGCCGTGCCCATTTTCGCCTTCTTCCACCAAGAGACCGCGGAGCTGCTGATCCAGCATAGTGATGCCCGCTTCCTCGCCGTGGCCGGCGAACTGCAACTGGAGCGGCTTGATCCGGAACTGCCCTTGGAGCATGTGTTCTGTTTCGATCGCGTCAAGCACCCGGAGCGGAAGAACCTGGTCGCATTCAGCGAACTGCTGGCGCCTCCGGCCAATGGCGCCGACGTGCTCGAACCCAACGCCGACCCGGACGCACTGTGCCTGAACATGTACACCTCGGGCACGATGGGCACACCGAAGTGCGTGCAGCTGAGCCATCGCAACATCCTTTCCCAACAGGCGGCCTTGGGGATGCTCTGGGACCTCGGCCCGGGCGACCGCTTCCTCAGCTACCTGCCGTGGCACCACAGCTTCGGCGGCATCTTCGAGCTCTTCACGGCGTTGCGCTCCGGCGCCACCCTCTACTTGGAATCCAGCTACGGCAAGGACGCGAAGGAGATCATGGAGAACTGGAAGTTGGTCAGGCCCACGGTCTTCTTCAGCGTACCCAAAGTGTACCAGAGCCTGGTGGAACTCACGCGGCAGGACCCGGAGGTCGATCGCATCTTCTTCCACGCCGGGCTGAAATTCATCTTCACGGCGGCGGCGGCGCTTCCGCAAAAGCTCTCCGAGGAATTCGAGCGACGCGGCGTCCCGGTGGTGGAGGGCTGGGGCCTTACGGAGACCTCGCCCTGCTGCACGTTGACGGATCCGGTGCGGAAGCGCACCACCGGCGTGGTGGGCAACCCGATCCCCGGCGTCACCATCCGCTTTGCCGAGGACGGCGAGGTGCTGGTGAAAGGCCCCAACGTGATGTGCGGATACTACAAGAACGACGAGGCCAACGCCGGGCTTTTCACCGACGACGGCTTCTTCCACACGGGCGACATCGGCGAGGCCACGCCGGACGGACTGAAGCTGATCACGCGCAAGGACCGCATCTTCAAACTCAGCAACGGCGAGAAGGTCATCCCCTCCGACCTTGAGAAGCTGATCGAGTTCAAGTGCCATTACATCTCTTTCGCCATGGTGGTGGGCAGCGGGCAGGAATATCCCATCGCGCTGCTTTTCCCGAACAAGAAGCAACTGGACCATCCCGATTACTCGGTCAGTCCGATGGAAGGCTGCTTCTGCCCGCGCAGCTTGGACGAATTGAGCAACTGCCTGCGAGGTTGCCTGCACGACGCCAACTGCGGCATCGGCCAGAAGTTCGCCAAGATCAAAGCCGCCATGATCATCGACGATGAACTGTCCCTGGCCAACAACACCCTTACGCCGAGCATGAAGGTGGCGCCGCGCAAAGTAGTGGAGGCCTACCGCGCACACTTGGAAAACCTCTACGGCGCCGACAATCCGCTGGACGAGGAGGTCTTCATCATCAAGCTCGACGAGATCAACACCGTGGGAAGAAAGATCGCGTGACATGCGTACGATAGAGTCCACCAACGAATTGAAGCGCCTGATGGGCGCGTACTTCCAGGGCATCAAGAAGCCGGTGGCCTGGTGTACCAGCGTGGGCCCCGCGGAATTGCTCCGGTCCTTCGGCTTCGAGGTGTATTTTCCGGAGAACCACGGCGCCCTGCTCGGCGCCACGCGGACGGCGGGCGACTACATCCCCGCTGCCGTGAAGGAGGGATACGCCGGCGACATCTGTTCCTACCTCACCAGTGATATCGGTGCGCACCTCAGCGGCGAAACGCCCTTGAAGAAGCATTACGGATTGAAGGAGGTGCCGCGCCCCGACCTGATCGTGTACAACACCAACCAGTGTCGCGAAGTGCAGGACTGGTTCGGCTTCTTCGCCAAGGAATACGACGTGCCCGTCTTCGGCATCACCCCGCCGCGACACGTGGACGAGGTGACATCGGCCCATGTGGCGGACGTCGTCTCGCAGTTCAAGGACATGTTGCCGCTGTGCGAGAAGATCAGTGGCAACCGCTTCGACATCGACCGCTTCCGCGAGACGCTCCGGCTCAGCCGGGAGGCCACGGACCTGTGGAAGGAAGCACTGGCCACCGCGGTGAACAGCCCGGCACCGATGCTCTTCTTCGATGCCACTATACACATGGGCCCGATCGTGGTGCTGCGCGGCACGCAGGAGGCGAAGGACTACTACGCGCTGCTGCTGAAGGAGCTGCAGGGCATGGTGGCCAAGGGCGAGGGCGCCATCCCCCGCGAGGCCTGCCGCATCTATTGGGACGGCATGCCGATCTGGGGCAAGCTCCGTTCGCTCAGCGACCTCTTCGCCAAGAACCAGGCGGCGGTGGTGGCCTCCACCTATTGCAACAGCTGGGTGTTCGACGCCTTCGATGAGCGTGATCCATTCACCTCCAGCGCGCTGGCCTACACGGAGATCTTCATCAACCGCAGCGAGAAGGCGAAGACCGCCATCCTCGGCCGCATGGTGAAGGACTTCGGGATCCACGGCGTGATCTTCCACGACGCCAAGACCTGCCACAACAACTCCAACGCGCGCTTCGGCATGCCGCAACGCCTGAAGAAAGAGGCCGGCGTGGAGACGCTGGTGCTGGAAGGCGACCTCTGCGACCTGCGGTTCTACAGCGAAGGCCAAAGCCACACCAAGATCGAGGCCTTCATCGAACAACTCACTTGATCACCATGGAAGAGCACAACGGGACCTTGCGGGTGGGCGTGATCGGCATGGGGCCGGTGGGGCAGATACTGGCCGTCCACCTGAAGGAGGCCGGCTGCCACGTCACCGTCTGCGACCGCAACAAGGAGCGCGTGGAACTGATCCGGAAGGAGGGCCTTCACCTGGAGGGGAAGATGGCCAAGCAGGTGATGCCGGACGAGGCTTTCGATACGGTGACCGAGCTCGCTTTGCAGCGGCCGGACGTCATCATCCTCGCCATCAAGGTCTACCACACCCGCGCGGTGATCGATGAGCTGATCGCGGCGGGAGGGGACAAGCCGCACATCATCTGCGCGCAGAACGGCATCGATGTGGAGGAGCCCGTTATCGACGAGTTCGGCGAGCAGCACACCTTCCGCATGGTGCTCAACTTCGCCGGCAACCTGGCGCGGCCCAACGCGGTCAACGTCACCTTCTTCAACGCGCCGAACTTCATCGCTTCCGTGGATGATTCCCAGGAAGCCTTCGCGCAGCGCTTCGCCGCAACGCTCACCAGCGTCCATCTGGACACCGTGGTCGTCGACTCGTTCTCCCTCGTGGACAAGGTGTGGGAGAAGACGATCCTGAATTCCTCGCTCAGCGCGCTCTGCGGCATTTCGCGCCTCACCATCCGCGAGGCCATGGAGCAGCCGGGCATGGCGGAGATCATCGAGCAGGTGATCACGGAGAGCGTGCAAGTGGCCAAGGCGGAGGACATCCGCTTCGGCGACAACTTCGTCAAGCTGTGCATGCGCTACCTGCGGAAGGCCGGCAACCACTTCCCCTCGTTGGCGGTGGACATGATGAAGAACAACCAGACCGAGATCGACCACTTCAACGGGCAGTTCGTGAAGTACGGCCGCAAGCATTACGTGCGTACGCCGCTCAACCTGCTCTTCACCAACATGGTGCAGTCGCACACGAAGAAGGGGGGCGCTCTGGATGCGCCGGAACCCTTGACCCTCGCGGGCATGTTCGCCATAGAAGGCACCGGCGCGATCAAGGAGACCAATGCCGGCGCGCATTACGTGGGGGTCGACATCGGTTCCTACTACACCAAGATCAGCGTGATCGATGAGGCCGGTGAAGTGGTGTACCGCGAACTGCTGCGCACGCTGAACCGCGACAAGAACGCCGTGCAGAACACGCTCAAGGACATCGAGAGCCGCTATACCGTGGAAGGGATCTGCGCATCGGGCTACGGCCGCGAGCATTTCCCGAACGCCCAGAGCACGAAGACCGAGGTGAGCTGCGCGGCGTTCGCGATCGACTCCCTGTACCCGGGACGCAAGAACATCGTGGACATCGGCGCGGAGGACATCAAGCTGATCCGCGCGGGCGACGGCGGCAAGGTGGAGGACTTCTACATGAACAACAAATGCGCGGCGGGCACCGGCGCGTTCATCACCGAAGTGGCGGAACGCGCCGAGATCGACCTGCGGCAGATGAGCGAACTGGCCGGCCGGTCCGAGGCGATGAAGGAGCTCAATAGCTTCTGCACCGTCTTCGCGAAGACCGAGATCATGGGCTGGATCTTCGCGGAGATGCCCGTGGAGGACATCGCCAAGGGCATTTACCTCAGCGTGGCCAACCGCATCTACAAGATCCGTATGGAGCCTGACCTCCCGATCTATTTGGTCGGCGGCGTCATCGCCTATCACCCGTATTTCAAGACCATCCTCTCCGAACGCTTCGGGCAGGAGGTGGTGATCCCGGACCATCCGCAGTTCATCGTCTCGCTCGGCGCCGCCCTTTACGCGCGCAAGCATGCACAACTGCAGGTCGCCGATAACAACGAGCAGAAGGAAAGGGCATGAAGGCCATACACGATAAAAAGAAGGGCTTCGGCATCCAGTACGACGGGATGTTCCTGGTCCAAGGGGCGCGCACGGCATTCGGCAAACTGGGCGGCACGCTCGCCCGGATATCCCCGACGGACCTGGCCATTTTCGCCAGCCGCGCAGCCATGGAAAAGTCGGGCATCCGTCCGGACGAGGTGGATCAGGTGATCATGGCGAACATCGGACAGAGTTCGTACGATGCCTACTTCCTGCCGCGCCACATCGGGCTGTACGCCGGCGTTTCCCAAGGGGTGCCCGCCGTGATGGTGCAGCGGATCTGCGGCTCGGGCTTCGAGACGATCACTGCCGCCGCGGACCAGATCACCTTGGGCAAGGCCGGCGTGGTGCTGTGCGGCGGCACGGAGAACATGTCCCTCGCGCCCACGGTGTCTTATGGCAACCGCATGGGCTATCCCTTGGGCCGCGTGGAATTCAAGGACGTGCTCTGGGAGGCGCTCAACGACAGCGCCGCCGTGCCCATGGGCAACACCGCCGAGAATGTGGCACGACTGCACAGCATCACACGTGCGGAAGCGGACCTCTTCGGAAAGCTCAGCGTGGACCGCGCCGTGGCCGCCACCGAACGCGGCTGGTTCAAGGAGGAAGTGGTACCGATCGATGCGAGGGTATTTGAGGCCGAGGGCCTGCTGCCGCGCAAGGTCGGCCTGCCCCGAGGCGTGAAGGGATTTGTCACCGATGAGCACATCCGGCCGACCAGCTTGGAGGACATGGCCAAGCTGCAACCCACGTTCGACAAGGACGGCGTACAGACAGCGGCCAACTCGAGCGGCATCGTCGACGGTGCTGCTGCCGCCGTGGTGGCGGGCGCGGACCATGTGCAAGCGCGCAAACTGCAACCGCTCGCCCGCATCGTGGCATCTACCACCAGCGGTGTCGATCCGCGGACGATGGGCCTCGGCCCTGTGCCCGCCATCCGATTGCTTTTGGAACTCACCGGCCTGAAGCTCGCAGACATCGGCCTGTTCGAGATCAACGAAGCCTTCGCTGCGCAGTTCATCGGTTGCGAGCGCGAACTGGGACTTGACCGTTCGATCTGCAACGTCAACGGTGGTGCCATCGCATTGGGCCATCCACTGGCCGCCACCGGCCTGCGCTTGTCGCTGACCCTTGCCCGCGAGATGAAGGCGCGCAAGGTGCGCTACGGCATCGCTTCCGCATGCATCGGTGGTGGGCAGGGCAACGCCATCCTTTTCGAGAACACGGAGCACTGATCACATGGCAACAATGGAACAATGGCAGATGACCGCGCTGAAGGCGGACTTCGCGCGAGTGGAAAGTGAACTGCCGGCGATCACTGCCGATGAGGCGCTGGTGAAAGTGGCTGGCTGCGGCGTGTGCCACACGGACCTCGGCTTCTGGAACGATGGAGTCCGCACGAAAAAGGAACTGCCATTGACGCTCGGCCACGAGATCAGCGGCACGGTGCTGGAAGGACCCGCTCACCTCAAAGGCCGCCACGTGATCGTGCCCGCCGTGCTGCCCTGTGGCGAGTGCGATCTGTGCCGCAAGGGCCGCAGCAACATGTGCCAGAAGCAATTGATGCCCGGCAACGACCTGCACGGCGGCTTCGCATCGCACGTCGTTGTGCCGCACCGCTACCTCTGCGTGCTGCCGGAAGATCTGCTGCAACGGTACCCGTTGGAAACGCTCGCCGTGATCGCCGATGCGATCTCCACGCCCTACCAAGTGGTGCGGAAGAGCGAACTCGAAGCGGGCGACCTCGCCATCGTGATCGGCGTGGGCGGCGTGGGCGTGTACGGCGCCTTGATCGCGGGTATTATGGGCGCGAAGGTGCTTGCGCTGGACATCGACGACGGCAAGCTGGAGCGGGCGAAGGCGCACGGTGTGCATGCCACCCTCAACACCAAAGGGATGAGCGGCAAGGACATCAAGGCGCGCGTCCGTGAACTGGCGGTGGAATTAGGCGCACCGGAACTGGGCTGGAAGATCTTCGAGTACTCCGGCACCACCGCAGGGCAGGAGTTGGCCTTCAGCCTGATCACCTACACGTCCACACTTAGCGTGGTGGGCTTCACGATGGACAAGCTCGAAGTGCGCCTGAGCAACCTCATGGCCTTCGATGCCAAACTGATCGGCACCTGGGGCTGCAAGCCGGAGCTCTATCCCGAAGTGGTGGACCTGATCGCCAGCGGCAAGCTCGACATCCACGACTTCGTGGAGGCCGTCCCCCTGTCGCGGATCAACGAGGTCTTCCGCAACTCGCTCGCCCACAAATACACGAAGCGCATCGTTCTCGTGCCCGATCACAGCAATTGAAACCGGATCCCTCCGCATACCATGGAAGCACTGCACAGCCACAACATCGTTGAACACACGTTCACCGAGATCATCTTCGAGAAACGTCCTTGCTTGGACCGCGATGGCAGCCCCGTGAAGGGCTTGTTCAACGCGTGGATCATGCTGAACAATCCGAAGCAGTACAACTCGTACACCACCGCAGCGGTGAAGGAGGTGATCCTCGCCTTCCGCACCGCGTCCAACGACCGCAGCGTGGTGGCCGTGGTGTTCACCGCCGTGGGGGACAAAGCCTTCTGCACCGGTGGCAACACCAAGGAATACGCGGAATACTACGCGGGCAATCCGCAGGAGTATTCGCAGTACATGCGCCTGTTCAACGACATGGTGTCGGCGATCCTGATGTGCGAGAAACCTGTGGTGTGCCGCGTGAACGGCATGCGCATCGGCGGCGGGCAGGAGATCGGCATGGCCTGCGATTTCAGCGTCTCCAGCGACTTGGCGCGTTTCGGGCAAGCGGGTCCCAAGCACGGCAGCGCGCCTATCGGTGGTGCCACGGACTTCCTGCCGTTGTTCACCGGGATCGAACGGGCGATGGTATCGCTCACCCTCTGCGAACCGTGGACCGCGCACCAGGCCTATTGGAACGGCGTGATCTGCGAGATCGCACCGGCCTTGAAGGTGGACGGCAAGTTCATCGCGAACCCCTTGGTGCGCCTGGACCGCGTGACGGACGACCATGGCCGCATCGTCTTCGGCACGATGAAGAGCGGCGATGAATTGGCGAAGGCCAAGGAGATCATGGCCAAGGGCGAAGTGGACCTTTCGATGCTGGACGCGGCGGTGAACGCGCTCATCGCCAAGCTGCTGCACACCTTCCCCAACTGCATGAACAAGACCATCAGCGAGGTGCGCAAAGTGAAGCTGGACCGTTGGGATCGCAACAAGGAGAGCAGCCGCGAATGGCTTGCGTTGAACATGATGACCGAGGCCCGCTCCGGCTTCCGCGCCTTCAACGACGGGCCCAAGGAGAACCGCGAAGTCGATTTCATCAAGCTGCGCCGCATGCTCGCAGAAGGGCATCCGTGGAACGACGAATTGGATCAGGCGATCTCGCCCCAGTACCAAGCGGCGAAGCAATGATCACAACGAACTAAGAATGCAACAGCACGAGCGATGACACCGACGATGGCGACGCAACAATTGGAGAAGACACGACTGATGATGGAACACGGCGGCGCAGTAGCGCGGATCGTGCTCGACGACGGAAAGGGGAACGTGCTCGACCATGTGATGATGGAGAGCTTGCAGCAGATCCTGGACGGACTGAAAGACAAACCGGATGTCAAGCTCATCACTTTCGAGGGCAGCGGCAAGCACTTCTCCTTCGGGGCCAGTGTGGAAGAGCACCAGAAGGACATGGCGCCCACCATGCTGCGTTCGTTCCACGCGCTGTTCTTCACCATTCGCGACTTGTCCATACCGACCCTCGCACGAATCAGCGGCCAATGCTTGGGCGGCGGCATGGAGCTGGCCATCATGTGCGACTTCCTTTTCGCGGATCAAAGCGCGCGGCTCGGGCAACCGGAGATCGTGCTTGGCGTGTTCCCACCTCCGGCATCGGTGATCCTGCCGGAGAAGATCGGCCTCTCGCGCGCCACTGACCTCTTGCTCACCGGGCGCACCATCGACGCGCAGGAGGCGCATGCGATCGGCTTGGTGAACGCTGTCGTTGCGGACCGTGCAGCGCTCGAAGCGCACGTGGAAGCCTTCATCGTTGCGCAGATCCTGCCCAAGAGCGCGTCCTCCCTGCGCTTCGGGGTGAAGGCCGCCCGTGTGAAATTCAACCATGTGCTCGGCAATTTCCTGCCCACGCTGGAACAACTCTACGTGAACCAACTGATGAACACCGCCGACGCCAACGAGGGCATCACCGCCTTCATCGAAAAGCGTGCGGCGAAGTGGACCAACCGCTGAATCAAGACCAGCTATGAGAACGATCAAGACCGTCGGCGTGGTCGGTGCAGGCACAATGGGTGCGGCCATCGCCCAGAAATTCGCGCAGGAAGGCTTCACCGTCCTGCTGGCCGACCGCGACCAAGCTTCCGTGGAGAAAGGCCTGGGGCACATCCGCACGATGCTGGCCCAAGGCGTGGAGCGCAAGGTGTTCAGCGAAGCGCTCATGAACGGGGCCTTGGCGCGCATCACCGGCACCGCCGACCTGCAGGATATGAAAGGCTGCGACCTCGTGGTGGAAGCCATCTTCGAGGACCGTGATGCGAAAGCACAATTGTTCCGCACGCTGGACGGCATTGTTCCGCCGACCACCATCCTGGCCACCAACACCTCTTCGTTCTCGATCACCGAACTGGCCACGTTCGCGTCGCATCCCGAGCGCTTCATCGGCCTGCACTACTTCTACCATGCGGCGAAGAACCGTTTGGTGGAGATCATCCCCGGAGCGCACACATCGCCCGAGGTGTTCGATGCGGTGCGTGCCTTCTGCGACCGCTCGGGCAAGGACGCCATCACCTGCAAGGATGCTAACGGCTTCGTGGTGAACCGCTACTTCGTCCCCTGGCTCAACGAGGCATCGCGCCTGCTGGAGGAAGGCGTGGCCGACATCCCCACCATCGATGCCGTGTGCATGCGCACCTTCGGGATCGGCATGGGGCCGTTCGCGCTGATGAACGCCACCGGTGTTCCCATTTCTTATCACGCCCAACGCACGTTGGAAGTCTTCGGCCCCCTGTACGCCGTGAGCAATAGCCTGAAGCATCAGGCCGAGGCCAAGCAGCCTTGGACGCTGGAAGGGGAGGCCGATGCGGACGAGGCGAAGGCCCGCCTGATCTCGGAACGCATGCTGGGCACCGTGTTCCTTGTCTGTTCCCAACTGCTCGATGAGCAGGTCTGCGGCGCGGTGGAGATCAACCGCGGTGCGCGGATCGGTCTACGCTGGCGCAAGGGCCCGATCGATCTGATGGAGCGCTACGGCGAGGCAGAAGTGCGGAGGCTCTTGTCCGCCATGGCTGCGCGACACGGCACTCCCGTTCCCAAGTCCATCGGCCCTGCGCATTGGAGCATGGAGTTCGTGAAGTTGCGGAAGAAGAAGAAGAACATCGCGGTGATCGAACTGGACCGCCCGGAGGACAGCAATGCGCTGAACGAACTCGTGGTGCGCCAGTTGGACGCGAAGTTCAAGGCCGCGGATGAAGACCCTTCGATCGATACGATCTTCCTCATCGGTTCCGGCAAGGCCTTCATGGCCGGTGCCGACATCAAGTTCTTCGTCGATCACATGAAGAAGGGCGATCTGGAAGGGATCGATCGCTTCACACAGTACGGCCAGGAAGTGTTCGCACGGATCGACTCCTCGGCGAAGAAGGTCGTGGCCGTCCTCAATGGCCTCACCTTGGGCGGCGGTTTGGAACTCGCCCTGTGCGCCGACCTGATCCTCGCGTTGCCCGGTGCAAAGCTCGCGTTCCCGGAAACGGGGATCGGTATCTACCCCGGCTTGGGCGGCACCCAGCGCAGCGTGGCGCGGGTAGGGAAGGGCATGGCCAAATACCTCATTCACACCGGCCGCATGCTGGATGCCGCGCAGGCGGAAGAGATCGGCTTGGTGGACCAAGTGATCGACCGCGATCTTATGGCGGATCTGTTGGACGGCCGTGAAGCCCTGCCGCATCGCTGTGACCCTGAGTTGACGACCAAGTGGAGGTCGCTCGAGGACCTCTTCGGCAACCACGGGGTCGATGAACTGCTGGCCAAGGACCACGAGCCGAACGGCCTCGATCTCGAAGAGATCGCCCGCATCAAGAAGATCCTGTCCAGCAAGGCGCCCATCGCACTGCGCCTCGCCGACCGTTTGATCGACGAGGCCAAGGGACCGAGCTCCGAGCTCGCGCACCTACAGACCGTGTTCTCCTCGAAGGATGCCATGCTGGGCCTTACGTCGACCGGGAAGAAGGTGGTGTACACCGGGGTGTAGGGTCGCACACAATACTCTGGCGCGGGAGTTAGGCGAGCGGAGGCAAGTGCGCGGCGGGCCGTCCTCCCGTGCCCTTCAAAGATCGCTGATAGTCCGGCAATCTTATCTTGCAGGATGAGCCGCAAATACAAGTTCCATGACCCGGCCGGGGTATACTTCATCTCCTTCGCGACAGTGGGTTGGATCAATGTCCTCACCCGATCTGACTACAAGGACATCATCGTGGAAAGCCTTCGGCATTGCCAGAATGGAAAGGGACTGCTGCTCTATGAATGGGTGATCATGACCAACCACGTCCATCTGCTGGCAGCTGCCCGGGAGGATTATTCCATGTCCGACATCATGCGCGACCTGAAGAAGTTCACCAGCGGGAAGATCCATACGGCGATCAAGGAACATCCGGGTGATAGAGGCCGGGACCCGAAATCCACAGAACGCATCCTTCCAGCTCTGGCAGCAGAACAACCAGCCGATGCAGGTGACCAAGCTTGCTGAGATCGGCCGTGTGATGGACTACATAGGGATGAATCCGGTGACGGAAGGGACCGTCGATCGACCGGAGAGTTACTGTTATTCATCGGCCTATGAACCCGCGATGTTGAGGTTGGACCATGCGTAGTGTGTGGATAGTGGAGACGAAGTCTCCCGAACCACCATAGCCGTATTCGTTCTATGGTACGAGACACCATGCCTGCGGCAGGCAAGCCCGCTATCTGGAACGCAGACCACCGGAGGCGGAAGTCTCGCGCCAGAACGAGGCCGATCTTTCCGGTCTGGCCAATGACCGGATCGGATATAAAACAGGTGTGCCATGTGCATTTGGTGGATGCGGACATGATGGCCGCGACGGGCCTTCGCCTTGATATTGAAAAAAAATAGGATGATGGATCCAATGCCACAGCCTACTTTCGGCAAGATCTTCCCATTGACCGTGATCGACCTTGACCTTTGAAAACATGAACATCCTGCATTCCCGTTCCGTCTTGTTGCTGATGTCGGCATTCTTGCTGACGGGCATCCGAGCCCAAAGTTTCAACCCTGGCAACGCACAAGAATGTGGTTTCGAGGCCGCGCACCAGCGCATGATGGGCACGGACCCGCACTATGCCGAGCGCACCCAGGTCTTTGACGGGCTGATGCGGACCGGGATCGCAGTGGAACGCGACGGCAACCCCTTCGTGGTACCGGTGGTGGTACATATCATGGAAGCGGGCAACGCGCTCACGCAGATCACCGATAAGGAGGTGCGCGAGGCCATCATGATCCTGAACCAACGCTTCCGTAAGGTGCCGGGCACGATCGGCGATGGCAGCGGGGAGGACCTCGGCGTGGAATTCGCCTTGGCGGCGCGCGACCCGCAGGGCAATTGCACCAGCGGCATCACCCGTACCGACCTGAGCGGCTTTCCGGACTATGCGAACTACGGTATGCTTTCGGACGGTGCCTTGGGGATGACTGAGATGGACGTGAAGGACCAGGACCGTTGGGACCCCTTCAACTACTACAACATCTGGGTGGTGAACGAGATCGATAACAACGACGGCGGTTCGGGCACGCAGGGCTTCGCCTATTTTGCTTCGGCACACGGCCAGGATTACGACGGCATGGTGATCCTGTGCAACAGCTTGAAGGACCCTACGCGCACCACGCTGACCCACGAGCTGGGCCATGCATTGAACCTCTACCACACCTTCGAGGGCGATGCCAACGGTACGACCTGCCCCCCCAATACCAACTGCGCAACACAGGGGGATCAGGTGTGCGATACCCCGCCGCACATCCGTAGTCCGAGCACCTGCCCCTCCGGCGGCACCAATGCCTGCGACGGCGGTTCCTCCAACACGCTGTATGTCTTCAACTACATGGATTACTCCAACTGCCGCGATGGCTTCACCTCAGGGCAAGCCGTGCGCACAGGCCCGGCACTTACCACACAGCGTGCTTCATTGCTCGCCGTGAACGGCAACCTCTCGTTGGTGCCCCCGACCGGCTCGGCACCGCTGATGGACCTGTTGGCCACCAGCACCATGGTGTGCGGCACGGGTCAGGATGTCACCTTCTTCGATCATAGCTCATGCATCCCGAACACGTACTTGGAGGACACGCCCATGCCGGGCATCAGTTTCGCATGGACGGTGACCAACGGCGTGGTGACATACAACTCCGCCATGCACAATCCCACCTTCACCCTGGCCCAAACGGGTGTGTACAATGCCACGCTCGCCATCACCACCGCGAACGGGACCTTCACCCGCACCGAGCAGGGCATCGTGGTGGTGACGGCCTCGCCGGTGGCGGCCTGTGCCCCCACGACCAATAATGCGGCCAACTACGGCCAGACCGTGAGCAAGGTGGTGTTCAATACCATCAACGCCACCAGCAGCACGATCACCAATGTCGCGTACACGGACCTGTCGTGCGGCCACAATACCTCGGTGGCCGTGGGCGGCACTTACCCGCTGTCCATCACGATCAACGCGGGCGGTAGCGCGGCGGAATCGCTCAACGCGTACATCGATTACAACAACAACGGCGTGTTCGAGGACCCCAGTGAGCTCGTGGCCACCGGTTCGCAACCGGCGAACGGGTCGAGCGTCGTCGCTGCCAACGTCACCATTCCCGGCGGCGCGGTGACGAACACCCTGTTGCGGATGCGCGTGTTCGGCGAAGCCGGCACCTTGAGCGCGAACGAGCGGAACTGCGTCTCGGCCCTGTTCATCGGTGATGTGGAGGACTATGGTGTCTACGTCAGCAACAGCATCGCATCGGTCTCCATCGCTGCGGCGCCGGGCAGCACGATCACTTACGGCACGCCCGTCACCTTCACCCCGACGCCCGTGAACGGCGGCGGCGCACCCACTTATGCCTGGTTCCGGAACGGGGAGCCGGTCGCTACCGCAGCCACCTACCAAAGCAGCGACCTGCTGCCCGGCGAGGCCGTGCATTGTGAAATGACCTCGGACCTCGCGGGCGTGATCGCATCACCGGCGTTGTCCAACACCATCACCATGGTGGTGACCGGTCCGCCGCTTTCGGACTTCGGTGCATCGACCGTCGCCACGTGCGAGGGGACCGGTATCACCTTCACCGACAAGTCACTGCTTTCGCCCACCTCGTGGAACTGGAGCTTTCCCGGTGGGACCCCTTCCACTTCGACGGATCAGGATCCGGTGGTGAGCTACGCCGCACCCGGCACCTACTCCGTCACGCTGACCGCATCGAACGGCGAAGGCACGGGCTCCACGGCCACCTACACGGACCTCATCACCATCTATGCACCACCGCCCACGGCGTGCGCGGTCACGCGATCCAATTCGCCCACGTCCGGCATCGGTATCACGAACGTGACGCTCAACACCATCAACCACAGCACGCCATACAATGATGCCGTGATGAACGACTTCACCTGCACCGCGTGGACCACCCTGCAACCTTCCACGAACTATCCGATCGCGGTGACCGTGGGCAGTTCCAACAACCAATGGGTGCGTGTGTACATCGACTACGACAACAACGGCACCTTCAGTGCCGGTGAACAGGTGTTCGCGCCCGCCACCGGTACGGGCGTACGCAGCGGAAACTTCACCACGCCGGCCTCGCCGACCACGGGTGCCCTGCTGCGCATGCGGGTGATCACCGACTTCGTGAACACCACCGCCGGTGCCTGCACCAGTCCGGTGCAATATGGCCAGGTGGAGGAATATGCCGTCGTATTTGTTCCACCAGCCGCCGTGCAGGTGGCCGCGCGTGGGTTCCTGGACGGGCCGTACAATGCCACCACCGGTGTGATGAATGACGCCCTCCGCGGCTTGGGCGCATTCCCGCTGGCCGAGCCTTATACGGCGCTTGGTTATGCGCACACCGGAGGGGGTGGGGGAGAGACCATCCTGCCCGCCGTACTGGCCGTCTCGGGGAACAACGCGATCGTGGATTGGGTGGTGCTGGAACTGCGGGACGCCAACACAAACTCCACCGTGCTCGCCAGCCGCAGTGCGCTGTTACAGCGCGATGGCGACGTGGTGGACGTCGATGGCACCTCGGCGGTGAGCTTCGGCCTGCCACCGGCCAACTACTTCATGGCGCTGTTGCATCGGAACCACCTTGGCGTCATGACGGCGAGCAGTGTGGCCTTGGGCGCTGCACCCTTATCCGTGGACTTCACGAGCAATGCGACCACCACCTACGGTACCGATGCGCGCAGGAGCGTGACCGGGGCTTTCCCTGCGGAATTGCTCTGGTCCGGTGATGTGAACTTCGACCATTCGTTGAAATATGTGGGTACCGGTAACGACCGTGACCTCATCCTGTCCTCCATCGGTTCATCCATACCCACCAACACCATTACCGGCTACCACATGGAGGACGTGAACATGGACGGTGTGGTGAAGTACGTTGGCAGCGCTAACGATCGCGACCCCATCCTGTTCGCCATCGGAGGAACCGTCCCAACGGATACGAGGCCGGAGCAGCTGCCGTGAGGTCGTCAATGTCCGTTCGGGTGCTTAGCGCGATTACTCTCCGCAGCCATGCTAAGGGTTCCGATGTAGCGTGGTAGAGTCCGTAGGTACCGGCACATCGTCCATATAGCGTATGTGTGAGGTCAACTTGCCCTGTGCGTCCCACTGGGTGTAATCGCCGTTGAGCCGGTCGTTCACGTACATGCCTTCGGTGAGCATGGTGCCATCGTTTCCCCAAGTGGTCCAGATGCCTTGGCGTTTGCCCTTGTCGAACTGGCCTTCCATGCGTCGCTTGCCGTTCTCGTAGTACCAGGTCCATCGGCCGTTGTTGAGGTCGTTCACCACATTGCCGCTGTACCTGATCTGCCCGTTCTCGTAGCGCGTGGGGTCCTTGTCGCGGGCGGTGAAGTGGAAGGCCGCCCACAGCACGATGATGATCCCGGTGATGAACTTGTGGTTACTGTTGTAATTGAACATCGCCTGTTTGGGATACCGGTATTAAAGGATAGTGGCGTGGCAGGCCGGGGCTGCTGGCCGTTGTTGTTGACCATGTCCACCGAGGGGACGTGGTCCCGTGTACCGGTGCGGTTGGTTGAACATGTCCATGACGCCGATAATTCGCGAAAAGTAATACGGACGGGCTGCTTGCACAGCGGGCGGGGCACTGTGCGTACACGCTGCATGGCTATAAGTCGGCCGGGAGCATTACAGCTTCCAGGAAGGCTTTATGCGCAGCCTCGATGGACCGGAACGCGGCGATGAGCCGGAGGCATTGATCGGTCAGCTTCGTGCCCCCGCCGTCCGGGCCACCGCTGGTGCGGACCACAAGGGGGGCCACGGCCATTGCGTTCATCGCGTCCACCAACCGCCATGCCTTCTTGTAGGACATGCCCATGTGCTTTGCAGCTTGACTGATCGAGCCGGTGGAGGCGATCTCTTCCAGCAGCGCCACCCGGCCGCGGCCAAGGAAAGCGTGGCCATCACAGATTACCCAAATGCTGCCCATCACGGCAAAGGGGGAAGGGGAGGTGGGGAGGGATGTGGAGCGGGGGGGCGTCATAGTCGTAAGGGGATAACGGGCGCAATCTATGCTTCGGAGGCGGATGCGCTCACTGAGCTTGGTCATGTGATACCGCCCTGGTGCGGCACGTGTACATGAGCTGAAAGTCGCGTGGGTCAAAGGATGTAAGCATCGCTGCACGTTCGCCCCAAAGGTGTGCGGAGGGGCTTCAAATGCATCGGAGCGCCATCGGGTCCGTCCGCACCCTTGGCGGTTGTCCGATGCAAAAGTGACATGGGTCATATTCTGTTCCGTGCCGTGCGTGAACATTGGCCCAGCGGAATTGAACCTGCTTCACGCTTACGATCACCAACGATCACCACCGATGCGACAACCGATCAAGCTTCTTCCGATCCTGTTCTTCCCCCTGTTATTGGTCCATCAACCGGCCTCGGCCCAGGATGGGGAAAAGATCTTCAAACAGAATTGCGGCGCGTGCCACATGATCGGCCGCCGCTTGGTGGGGCCTGATCTTACAGGGATCACGGACAAGCGGTCCAAGGAATGGGTCCACTCCTTCGTCAAGTCCTCGCAGACGATGGTCAAATCCGGCGATCCGGACGCAGTGGCCATTTTCAAGGAATACAATGAGATCATGATGCCGGACCAGCCCCTCAGTGCCGGGGATGTGGATCAGGTGCTTGATTACATCAACAGCTTCGGTGCAAAGGGGGCCACGGCCTCCTTGGATACGGCCGCGGCAACGCCCATCATTGCGTTCACGGACGCGGACCGCGAAACGGGCCAGGCCCTGTTCACGGGCCGCTCCCGCTTTACGAACAAGGGTGCCGCGTGCATCTCCTGCCACAACGTGACCAACGACCAGGTGATGATGGGAGGGAGCTTCGCGAAGGACCTCACCGGCGTTTACGGGCGTATGGGCCAAGCGGGCGTCGCGGGTATCCTGGGGGCGCCGCCTTTCCCGGCGATGGCCACCGCCTATGCCAACACGCCGCTCACCGAGCAGGAGGTCCATTCGCTAACGGCCTTCCTCGAGCATGCCAACGCGGTGAGCGCCGATCAGGCGGTACGGTCACACTACAGACCCTTCGTGATCTATGGGGGCGGCGGATTGATCGCGCTGCTGGCCTTCATCGGCTTTCACTGGCGCGGACGGATCAAGAGGACTGTGAAGGAGGACATCTACGATCGGCAACTGCGATCCAACTGAAGAAAAACGGAACACCATGAGCTGGATAGAAGACATCATTTCGCCCAAGTCCCGACAGTGGGAGGAGTTCTACCGCAACCGCTGGCAGTATGACAAGGTGGTGCGCAGCACCCACGGCGTGAACTGCACCGGTGGTTGTTCTTGGAACATCCATGTGAAGGACGGCATCGTGGTATGGGAGATGCAGGCCCTGGACTACCCGTTGCTCGAGGAGGGGCTTCCGCCCTACGAGCCGCGCGGCTGCCAACGGGGCATCTCCTATTCGTGGTACCTCTACAGCCCGATCCGCGTAAAGTACCCGCTGATGCGCGGTGCCTTGATGGACCTCTTCCGCAAGGAGAAGGCACTGACCGGGAACGACCCGGTGCAGGCTTGGGCCAACATCCAGAACGACCCGGAGAAACGCACGCGTTATCAACGTGCCCGTGGTAAAGGCGGCTTCCGCAGGGCGCATTGGGACGAGGTGCTCGAGCTGATCGCCGCTGCCAACATCCACACCGTACAGAAATACGGACCGGACCGGATCATCGGCTTCTCGCCCATCCCGGCCATGTCCATGATGAGCTACGCTTCCGGCGCACGGTACCTGCAGCTCATGGGCGGTGTGAACCTCAGCTTCTACGATTGGTACTGTGACCTGCCCTGTGCATTCCCCGAAGTGTGGGGCGAACAGACCGATGTCTGTGAAAGCGCCGATTGGTTCAACTCCAAGTTCTGCGTGAGCATGGGCGCCAACCTCGGCATGACCCGCACGCCCGACATCCACTTCTTCTCCGAAGCCCGGCACAACGGCACGAAGACCGTGGTGATGTCGCCGGACTTCAGCATGGTGGCCAAGCACGCCGACCAGTGGATCCCCTGCCACGCCGGCAGCGATGGCGCGTTCTGGATGGCCGTTACCCACGTGATCCTCAAAGAATGGCACTCGGACAAGCGGACACCCTACTTCCATGAGTATGTGAAGCGCTACACGGACTGCCCCTTCCTGGTGGAACTCGAACCCAACGGGGAGCACTTCAAGCCCATGAAAATGGTGCGTGCCAACCGCCTGGATAAGTTCAAGGACATCAGCAATGGTGACTGGAAATTCCTGTGCCTGGATTCCAAGACCGGCCAGCCCGTGACCCCTAAGGGCACCATGGGCTACCGTTGGGACAAGGAGCCGGGCAACTGGAACCTGAAGTACGAGAACGGTCCGGACAACGCGGTATATGATCCCGAACTGACCTTCCTGGAAAATTGCGAGGAAGTGCTCCAAGTGGAGTTCGTGGAATACGGGTTGAAGAAGAAGGTCCTCCGCGGCATCCCGGTAAAATACCTCACCGGTGTGGACGGCCGGCGCATCCCGGTCGCCACGATCTATGACCTCACGATGGGCCAATACGGCGTGGGCCGTGGTCTTTCCGGCGAATACCCGAAGGATTACGACGACAAGGAGCAGGCCTACACACCGGCATGGCAGGAGATCTTCACCGGCATCGGCAAGAAGACGGTGATCAAGTTCGCCCGCGAATGGGCCTCCACCGCCGAGGCCACCGAGGGCAAGTGCATGGTGATCGTGGGCGCTGCCATCAACCACTGGTTCCATGGCAACCTGATGTACCGCGCGTCCATCATGGCGCAGATGCTCACCGGGTGCAACGGCAAGAACGGTGGTGGCATGAACCACTATGTGGGCCAGGAGAAGCTCGCACCGGTCGATTCGTGGGGCACCATCATGGCGGCCAAGGACTGGGTCGGTGCCAACCGGCTCCAGCAAGGGCCCATCTGGCACTACATCAATTCCAGCCAATGGCGCTATGACGGCTGCCAGGCCGATTACAACAGCATCCCCGATGATGCCAACCCGCTGGCGAAGATGCACTCGGCGGACTGGATCGTGAAGTCCGTGCGTAACGGATGGATGCCCTTCTACCCGCAATACAACAAGAGCAACTTGGAGATCGCCAAGGAGGCCAAGGCCGCCGGAGCGAACACGGACAAGGAGATCGCGGACCATGTGGTGTCCCGCCTGAAGTCCGGCGATCTGCTCCATTCGGTGGCCGATCCGGACGATCCGGTGAACTTCCCCCGCAACTGGTTCATCTGGCGCGGAAATGCCCTGATGTCAAGCGCCAAGGGCCATGAGTACATGCTGAACCATTACCTCGGCACGCACCACAACGACATCGCCGATGAGGTGGCCGGGACCATGGTCAAGGACATTGTGTATCGCGACAAGTCACCCTCGGGCAAGATGGACCTGGTGGTGGACATCAACTTCCGGATGGACACCTCCGCGCTCTATTCGGACATCGTGCTGTCCACCGCCTCCTGGTATGAGAAGGCGGACATCAACAGCACGGACATGCACTCCTTCATCCATCCGCTTTCCGAGGCTGTGCCGCCGGTGTGGGAGGCCAAGACCGACTGGCAGATCTTCCAGATCATCGCGCAGAAGGTCAGTGAATTGGCCAAGCATCACCTGCCCACGCCTGTGACGGACATCGTGAACGTGCCGCTGCAACACGACAGCGCCGACGAGATCACGCAGACCAGCATTCAGGACTGGAGCAAGGGCGAATGCGAGCCCATCCCCGGCAAGACGATGCACAAGATCGTTACCGTGGAGCGCGACTATACCAAGATCTACGAAAAGTACATCTCGCTCGGTGGGAACATGAACACCAAGACCCTGGGCGCCCACGGCAACTCGTACATGGCCGACGACGTGTATGCGGAAATGATCGAGGATAAGCGGCACGTGCAGCGGATCGATGGCAAAGACCTGCCATCGCTGAGGGAGGATGTGGAGGCCGTGAACGCCGTGTTGAAGCTCTCCACGCTCACCAACGGGATGCTGAACGACCGTGCGTACAAGAACATGGAGGTGAAGGCCGGCATGGTGCTGGCCGACCTCGGCGAGGGCAGCAAGGACGTGCGGATCGATTACAAGGACCTGCAGGCCCAGCCCCGGCGCTACAACACCTCGCCGCTGTGGTCCGGCCTCATGAACGATGGCCGTGCCTATGCCGCGTACACCTACAACGTGGACCGCCTGATGCCTTGGCGCACGATGACCGGGCGGCAGCACACCTACCTCGACCATGATGGCTACATCATGTTCGGCGAGCACTTCACCACCTACAAGCCCTCGCCCACACCACAGGTCTATGGCGACCTGCGCAAGACGGTGAACGACGGCAAGGCCAGGATGCTCAACTGCCTCACCCCGCACGGCAAGTGGCACATCCACTCCACCTACGGTGATACGTTGCGGATGCTCACCCTCTCCCGCGGCATGGAACCGTGCTGGATCAATGAAAAGGATGCGGAGGAATTAGGTATCAAGGACAACGACTGGGTAGAGGTGTACAATGACCACGGGGTCTACTGCACGAGGTCCTGCGTCAGCTCGCGGATCCCGCGCGGGGTATGCATCGTGTACCACTCACCGGAGCGCACCTATTCCGTGCCCAAATCGCAAGTGCGCGGTGGGCGTAGGGCAGGTGGGCACAACAGTTTCACACGCGTACACCTGAAGCCCAACCTGCTGATGGGGGGCTACGGCCAGTTCTCCTACCACTTCAACTATTGGGGACCGGTGGGTGCAAACCGCGACACCCACGTGCTGGTGCGCAAAATGGACAAGGTCGAATTCTGAACCACGATAAAGCCAAGACCATGAACGTCAGATCACAGATCACAATGGTGTTCCACCTCGATAAGTGTATCGGGTGCCACACCTGTTCGATCGCCTGCAAGAACATCTGGACCGATCGCCGGGGTGCGGAATACATGTGGTGGAACAACGTGGAGACCAAGCCCGGTACCGGTTACCCCACCAAATGGGAGGACCAGGACGTCTACAAAGGCGGCTGGGTGAAGGACGGCAACTCCGTATCCCTGCGCGGGGCGGGCAAGTGGAAGGGGTTGAAGAACATCTTCCACAACCCGAACATGCCCGTGCTGGAGGACTACTACGAACCTTGGACCTACAAGTACTCCGACCTGTTCACCGCACCGGAGGGGGATGACCAGCCCACGGCGCGCCCCGTGTCCTTGGTGACCGGCGAGCATATCGACGTGAAGGCCGGGCCAAACTGGGACGATGACCTTGGCGGCTCGCAGGACTACGCCCGCAAGGATGTCAACTTCAAGGAGCTCTCACCGGTGGAGCAGGAGAGCCTGTTCCAATTGGAGCGGATGATGATGTTCTACCTGCCGCGTATCTGCAACCATTGCCTCAACCCGGCCTGCGTGGGTTCCTGCCCGTCAGGTGCCCTGTACAAGCGTGGTGAGGACGGCATCGTGCTGCTCAACCAGGAGCGTTGCCGGGCATGGCGCATGTGCGTCACCGCATGCCCGTACAAGAAGAGCTACTACAACTGGAACACCGGCAAATCCGAGAAGTGCATCCTGTGCTACCCGCGCCTTGAGTCGGGCCAGGCGCCTGCCTGCATGCACTCCTGCGTGGGCCGCATCCGCTACCTCGGCGTGATGCTTTACGATGCCGACATGATCGAGGCCGTGGCCTCCTGCCCGGAGAACGAGCTGGTGGACCGCCAGATGGCCATCTATCTGGACCCGAACGACCCGCAGGTGATCGCCGCCGCCAAGGCCAATGGTATCGCCGACTCCACGATCCGCGCGGCACAGCAATCACCGGTGTACAAGTTCGTGAAGGAATGGGGCATTGCCCTGCCCTTGCACCCGGAGTACCGCACGTTGCCGAACCTCTTCTACGTGCCGCCGATGCTGCCGGCCATGGCGAGCGTGGACAGCGATGGCGTGTATGATTCCACCACCAAGTCCCTGTGGGGCGGAGTGGAAACCTCCCGCCTGCCCATGAAGTACCTCGCCAGCCTCTTCACCGCCGGTGATGAGGAGAAGGTGCGGAACGTCCTGCGCAAATTGCTCGCGGTGAAGATCCACCGCCGTGATGCCACCGTGGGCGACCTGACCAAGGAGGAAGTGGAGGAAGCACTACAGATCGGCAGCACCAACCCCGGTGAAGCGGACGCTATTTTCCGGCTGACCTCTTTGGCCACCTTCAACGAGCGTTTCGTGATCCCGCCCGCACACCGCGAGGAGAGCATCGAGATGATCGAAGCGACCGCCGACGTGAAAGGCGAGACCGGGTTCGGATTCAAAATGAAGCCCGCCCGCGGCCTGTGATCATGCAAGCCGAACGCTATGCCCTGATGGCCGGATTGTTCCGGTATCCCAGCCCCGAATTGCCCGGGGCCGTGCAGGCATGCCGTGCCATGTTGATGGCCACCTATCCCGAGGCCGTGCCCGATCTGGAACGCTTCGCGACCTGGGTGGAGAATACCGCGATGTACGACCAGGAGGAGATCTATACCCGGACCTTCCACGTGCAAGCCATCTGCTACCCCGATCTCGGTTATGTGATCTTCGGGGAGGACTACAAGCGCGGTGAGTTCCTCGTGAACATGAAGCGCGAGCAGGCGGAAGCACAGAACGACTGCGGAGGTGAGTTGCCGGACAACCTGGTCAACGTCCTGACCTTGTTGCCGTTGATGAAGGACCATGCCATTCGCGATGAATTGTGCGTGCGCATCGTCATGCCCGCACTTCGCCTCATGCTCAAGGAGTTCGAGACGGCGCGCATGGCGCTACGGGAGAAGATGCTCATGCGCAAGCACAACGCCATCGTGCTCCAAGGGTGCGAGGACGGGAACGTGTACGGCAACGCGCTGAACGCATTGCTCACCCTCCTGCAAAGTGAACATATCGAGATCGAGAACCACGTGGACGAACTCCCGGCCTCACAAGCATTCATTCACGGTGCCGCCACCTGCGGTACCTGCAGTACCCCACATCCTAAGACCTTAAAAACGACCTGACCATGGTGATGCTTACCACAATACTCGGCGATTGGGCCCTCCCTTTGTTGCTCGTGCTCGGGGCGGCGGTACTGTATTTGGCGATCGGCGCATACCTCAAGGCCAAGCGGACGATCCAGGAACAAGGCATCGCACCAAGGACCCATAGGCCCAACTATGTCATGGTGTTCTTGGCCATGCTCGGTGTGGCGGTCCTGGTGTCCTGGGGGCTGAAGCTCGGCTGGGACGCGGGCGGGGCGGTCATCAACATGATGACGCTCGTGGCCTTCCCGTACATCGCGTTGGCCATATTCCTGATCGGCTCGGTCTACCGTTACATCAACCGGGGCTTTCAGGTCTCCTCGCTCTCCTCGGAATTCCTGGAGCGCAAGAAGCTCTTTTGGGGAAGCCAGCCATTTCACTGGGGCCTGATGTGGCTCTTCTTCGGCCACCTGATCGCCTTTCTCTTCCCGGCAAGTGTCCTTGCATGGAACGGTGAGCCTGTGCGGTTGTTGATCTTGGAGATGAGCGCCTTCGTTTTCGGACTTGCCACCTTGATGGGATTGGTGCTCTTGATCCGTCGCCGCCTCGGGAGCCGCAAGGTGATGATGGTGACCAACCGCATGGACATGCTGGTGTATGTGGTCCTGCTCGTCCAGATCCTGAGCGGATTGATAGTCGCCGTGGCCAACAACTGGGGAACCTCTTGGTTCGCTTCGTCGATCACGCCCTACCTGCGCAGCGTCTTCGCCTTCAACCCTGATGTGGCGGCGGTGAGTGCCCTGCCATGGACGGTGAAGATGCACATTTTCTCGGCCTTCTTCATCGTGGCCATCATCCCCTTCACCCGCTTCATGCACTTCCTGGTGGCACCGGTGGATTACATCTGGCGCGGTTACCAAGTGGTGATCTGGAACTGGAGCCGGAAGGCGATCCGTTCCTCCACGAATTACTTCCCGGGCAAGAAGGGGATGAACCACTGAGCGCACCCTCCGCAGGTCAGGCCCCAAGTGTCCGACCCTGCGGAGCCATAAGGTCTATGCCATATGGAGCATGGCCTGCCGGGCGTTGACCGGTTCGTCGATCAGGACGATCGCATTGCCTTTTCCAGCTCCCGCTTCTTCAGCACACGGATCTCCTTTCCCACGAGTTCGATAATGCCTTGCTGTTGGAATTCGGCCAAGGTCCTGATCACCGATTCGTAGGTGGTGCCGGCCATGCTGGCGATGTCCTTTCGGGAAAGGGTGAATGCGAATTTGCGCTTGTCCGTTTCATCGAAGCCGAAGGTGTCCCGGTTCCGCAGGAGCGTTTTGGCCACGCGCTGGGGCACGTCCAATTCCATCTGGTCGCGCATGTCCTGGTCCAGCTTGCGCATTTCTTCGGTGAAGTAGAGGAGGAAGTGGTAGCAGAACAGGTTGTTCGCCCGGAGCGTGCTAAGGAAGAGGGGCATGGGTATGGAGTTCACCCGGGTCTCGCTCAAGGCTGTGACAGCTGCGGTGTAAATGGGCTTGTCGCCGATGGCCCGATGGCCCAGCACTTCGCCGTCGCCCGCCACGCGGATGATGCGTTCGGACCCCTCGGCCTGGCGCACGACCACCTTCACCCGGCCTTTGTAGATCATGAACATGTGCGTGGCCACTTGCCCATCGCTGAAGATATGCTCGCCCTTGCGGAATGTGAGCACGGTGTTGCCCTCCCGCAGCAGTTCCCGCCATTCGGGGCTACAGTGTTCGGCGATCAATTTGTCAAGGCGAACGGGTTGTGCAGGTGTCTTTCCCATGGCCGCCAAGTTAGCGGTCAGTGCGTTCAGAAGGGGCTGGCCAATGCCGTGTCGGTCAGGAAGGTCTGGTCGGTGAAGGTGTGCAGGAAGGCCACCAGGTCGGCTTTCTGCTGCGGGGAAAGGTTCAGCCCCGTCTCCTTGCCGGGCTTGGTCATGATCGGGTCAAGGCTGGCCGAAGGCCTCACGCCGGAGTTGTAGTGCTCCACCACTTCCTCCAGTGTGGCGAACCGGCCGTCGTGCATGTAGGGCCCGGTCTGTGCGATGTTCCGCAGGGAAGGGGACTTGAAGGCCCCCATGTCCGTGGAGTTGCCCGTTATCATGTAGCGGCCCTGGTCATTGCCCGTGAAGACCGAGTCCAGCCCGATGTTGTGGAAGGCATTGTCCGTGAGGAGCGGGAATCCGTGGCAGTGGAAGCAATCGCCTGTCTCAGTGAGGTAGACCATCATCCCGTTCATCTCCGAGGGCGTGAGCCCGATCTCGTACCGGAGATACTGGTCCAGCCGGCTGTTGGAGGAGATCATGCTGCGGAACCATTGTGCCAATGCTTTGCTCACCGCATCCTGCGTGATCGTGGAGCTGCCTAATGCCGATTGGAACAACTGCGGATAATCGGGGTCATTCTGCAGGACGCTCACGTCCACTTCAAAGAACTCCTCCACCTCGAAGCGCATGATGTCCTCCAGCGTGCCCTGCACGTTGCCCTTCCACAAAAAATTAGTGCTCCAGCCTAAGTTGACATGGGGCAGCACGTTGAGAAAACCGGGGGGGACGGTGGGCACACTGAAGCCCAGCTCCTGGGAATGGCAGCTACTGCACGAACGGCCTGCCCTGGGGCCGTTCGTGGAGAGGAGGGGGTCGTAGTAGAGCCTGCGCCCCAGTTGGATGCCTTCCTGCGTGGTGGGGTTGTTGGCCGGTACGGTCATCTGCGGGAAGTATCCCGGCCCTGCGAGGTCCACGGGTGTTCCGGATGGGCCGGAAGTGGCCGCTGTTGGTTCAACCGAGTCCCGTTTGCAGGAGGAGGCCAGAAGCACCGGGATGAGGAGGAGGCCCGCAAGAAGGGATTTGTTCATGGCTGATAGGCGATGGTGAAGGCGTTCGCGCAATTCTCCTGCAGCTGGCCCATCAGGTCCATGTTGCCCATGGAATAGTTGCCCGTAGCGAGGTCATACGTGTTCGGCGTGCGGAATACTTCGTTGAGGTTAAAGGTGAGCTGCAGTTTTCCGCCGCTGCCGGTGATGGTAAAGCCTTGTTGCAGCTCGGCGTGGGGCAGGAAGGCGTTCTTACCGATGTGCATGGCATAGCCCGGTGTTGTTCCGTCGGAAACGAAGCGACCCTCGAACTTGATAAAGTGGTAACCGCCGCCCATCGGTTCCGGCCAGGCCATATTGATGTTCTCGATGGTGTTGGGCAAGGCGCCCGTAATGTTCAGCGCCGGGGGCAGGCCCAGCAACATGGTTGCCCCGCTGTACGTGCCGGCGCGCAAGCTGCTGAGGTCGAAGTCCGTCACCCCGGCGGCGTTCACGTACCACGGGCCGTGCAGGGTATCATTCGCGGTACTGCCCGTGCCCATCAGCACCAGCTCGCTCAGGTAGTATTCCACCTTTGTGACACTGTAAAGCGCACCCGCCTCATTCGTATAGAGCAAGGTGTCGTAGGTCAACGGCAGGCCGTCCACCACATGGCTTACGCTCAGAACAGCCGGGTCGGCAGGAACGGCGGCGGGCGGGTACGTCGTCTCTTTTTTGCAACCACTAACGAGCATGGATAGCAGGAAGGAGGGGAGCAGGAGATGTCGGAGCATGATGGTTAAAAGTTGTTCGTTCCACAAAGAACGGGATCGGTCGATCATTTATGGTGATATGTATCACATAGGATGAATGTGGATCAGGCATGGGGTGATCTAAAAAGTCAATGAATACGGGGGAAGGAAGGTGTGGCATCGTCGATATCCACGATCAAGTTGAAAAATAATATGACATAGGTCATACAAATGCCTGTTGATCTCCCTACCTTGCCCTCACAAACGCCCCACACGATGCGACACCTTTACCTTCTGCTCCTTCTGCTGTTGATGGTCCGGACCGGTACGGCCACGGCCCAATGCACCACCAACAATGCCACCTCCTGCGCCTGCCCTGACGGGAGCCAGGATTGCGACCTGCTTCCGGACGTGACGATCTCGTGGTATGCCCTGTTGAACTACTTGAGCGGGCCCAACGAGGAGGCTGGCCGGATCTATGTGACCGGCTCCACACCGAACATCGGCATGGGGCCCTTGGAGGTGCGCGGCGTGGACCTCGACGGCTATCGGCGTTTTACCTGCGGTACGGACACCTTCACGGTGTACGACCCGAACGCGCAGCAGCAGTTCGCCTGCCCGAACGGCGGCACGGCCAAGCAGCTCACCACCCAGCGCATCTTCCACAAGAACGGACCGACCATGACCTCCCGGGAGCGCGTGATGCCGCAAGGCATGACCTATCACCCCACTCACGGGCATACGCACTACGACCAATGGGGCATCTACAGCCTGCGGATACCGGAGGCAGGGGTGACGGACCCGCGGGAATGGCCGATCCTGGGGCAGGGCTACAAGCTCGGCTTTTGCTTGATGGACTACAATAGCTGTGGCAGCTCATCGGTAACGAACCATTGCAAGGATGACAACACCGTGTACAACGCGGGGAACAGCTTGACGACATCGGATTTCCCGAATTACGGGCTCGGCGGGCCTTACGGCTGCAGCATGGTCCGCCAAGGGATCTCCTCGGGCTATACCGATATCTACAGCGAGTACCTCGATGGCATGTGGATCAACATTCCCGCCAACACCTGCAACGGCGATTACTGGATCGTCTATGAGGTGGACCCGCTCAATGTGGTGGAGGAGGCCAATGAGGAGAACAATTTCACCGCCGTGCCCATTACGCTGACCCAGCAGTCCTCTTCCGCCCCGCCCATGGCCGCCATCCATTGCGATGAGCAGGCTTATGTATGCCCTGGCGGTCAAGTGAAACTGCAAGCCAATGCAGGCGTCTCCTACCAGTGGTCCAACGGTGCTACGACCAATTCCATCATGGCAGACCCCGGTACGTACTCTGTAGTGGTGACCACGTATTGCGGTACGGCCACCTCCGCGCCGTTCACCGTTACGGAACTCCCCCAACCCGGGCCGCCCGTGGTTGAGGATGCCTTGGTCTGTGAAGGCGGGATCGCCGTGCTCACCACCACCGCTTCAGATCCGGTATGGGCCGATGCCCAAGGAAATACACTGGGGACCGGATCCAGCTATGAAACACCTCCGTTGTACGCCTCCACCACCTATCAGGTGACCAGCACGAATACGCTGGCCGGTGCCCTGTTGCACGGTGGGAAGCTCGATAACAGCGGGGGAGGCAACTACCATGCGGGAGGGATAGCCCTGAAATTCGATGCGCAGAAGTCCTTCCGGCTGAAGTCCGTGCGGCTCTTCGCGGGCAGTGCGGGCATGCGCACCATCGAAGTGGTGGACGTGGTCGGCGTGGTGCGCCATACACGTTCTGCCTTCGTTCCCGCCGGCGAATCGCGCATGGACCTGGACTTTGATATCCTTCCAGGAACGGACTACACGCTCACTGTTGCCGGCCAAGTGGACCTCTGGCGCAGCACCAGCACCGTTTCCTATCCTTACACCATCGGCGATGTGGCCACCCTTACCACGTCGAGCGTGGGCTCGTCCTACTATCCCTATTTCTTCGATTGGGAAGTGGAAGTGGGCGGTGGGCAATGTGCCAGTGCGCCCACCATGGTACAGGTGGAGGTGGAGATCTGCACGGGGGTGAATGAGCCGCTGTCGCTGCGCGGCTTCGAAGTATATCCGAACCCGAGCAACGGCTTCTCCGAGATCTCTCTGCACTTGCTGGCACCGGCCGAGGTGCTGTTGGACCTCACCGATGCGCTGGGCCGGAACGTCCGTACCGAGCGCTTCCACGCAGTAAGTGGCCAAGTGCTGCGACCGCTCGACACGAGCGTGTTGCCCAAGGGCATCTATCTGCTTTCCCTGCGGATCGAGGGGCGCCTCTTCCAGCGCAGGCTGGTGGTCCAATAGCAACGGGATGATGGGCCATGGCGACTAAGCGGACCCGCTCGTTCGGCAAGTGGCGCACGGCCACCCTCGTGGGCGTACATCTGCTTTTCATCGCCCATTTCATCCACTGGAAGCTGCGCGGGCGCACCTTGGCGCCGCTGGAGTTCAACGAGGTGCTGTACACGATCCATCAAGGCATCGTAACGGCGGGCTTCATCTTCATGGCGCTGGTGATGGTGGCCACCTTGTTCTTCGGCCGCTTCTTCTGCTCGTGGGGATGCCACATCCTGGCTTTGCAGGATGCATGCGGCTGGATGATGGACAAGCTGCGCATCCCGCGGACCTCGATCCGTTCGCGCACCTTGGTCTGGATCCCTTTCGTGGTGATGGGCTACCTTTTCATCTGGCCGCAGATATTGGCCTTGTTCCACGGGCTGGACCCCGCATCGCTCCATGTGGTAGAGGCCAGTGCAGCAGGTGGCTGGTCCTCATTCAGCACGGACAACCTCTGGCGTAACCTCCCGCCACCGGGCATCGCTGTGCTCACTTTCTTCATCTGCGGTTTCCTCATCGTTTACCTGCTGGGCAGCCGCGGCTTTTGCTTTCAGGCTTGCCCGTACGGTGCGCTCTTCAGCATCGCCGACCAGTTCGCCCCGGGGCGTATCGCTCTGAACGTCGCCAAGGATTGCACCTCATGTGGCTTGTGTACCAAGGCCTGCACCTCGGACATCCTCGTGCACAAGGAGCTGGCCCAGCACGGCATGGTGACGAATCCGCGCTGCATGAAGGACCTTGACTGCATCGCGGCCTGCCCCGAGGATGCCATCACCTACGGGTTCCGGAAGCCGCCCCTGTTCCGCAAGGGCCACCCCTTGGGCACCTATGCAGGCCGGTACAGTTTCTCCTTGGGAGAGGATATCCTGCTGGCGGTGGTCTTTCTGATCGCGATGTTCATTTTCCGGGGGCTGTACGATGCCGTCGCCTTCCTGATGGCCGTGGGCCTGTCGGTGTGTACCGCTTATCTCGTTCTGATGGGTTTCCGCCTGTGGAAACGGAAGACCATGAAGGTCCGTGGACTGGTGCTGCGGAGCGATGGCCGGTTGCACTCGGCCGGTGTCGCTTACGGTGTGGTCGTTCTGGCCTTGGTGGCGTTCACCGTACACAGTGGTTTCGTGCAGTTCCTCACCTGGCAAGGAAAGTCCGCGTTCAAGGAATTGGCCGGTGCGCCTGCCGGAAAGATCGACCGCACCGAGCTCGACGAAGCCATCTCCCATTACGAAAAGGCATTGTATTACGGTCTGGTCGCACCCATTGACCGGCGCAAGGAACTGGCGAACCTCTATCTGCTTGCCGGCCAGGCGCCCAAAGCCATCACCCTGCTTGAAGGCATCGTGGAACAGGACCCCGAACATGTGGAGGCGCGTTACCGGTTGGGCGAGCTGGCCATGGCGGCAGGGGACCGGAAGCGGGCGCTGGAACATTGGAGCAAGACCCTTGAGCTGGGGAAGCCCCGGCCGCATGGCAGGGACGAGGAACTGCTGGGGAACGCCGCGCTCCAAGTGGGGATCGATCTGGCTGGTGCCGGTAAGATGGACGAAGCACGTGCGATGTTCCAACGGTCGCTCCAAGGAATGCCGGGGGACCCGCGCCCGCAGTTGGCCTTGTCCGCGCTGGAAAGTGCCGCAGGACATGACGATGCCGCCATCGATCTGCTGGAACAGGCCTTGCGCAACGGTGCGGAAGAGGCACTGGTGCGGAATAATCTGGGCGCGCTCCATCTTCGGCAGGGGCACTGGCAGGAAGCACTTTTCCAATATGATCGCCTTGTGCAATTGCGCCCCGGGGACAGCAATGCGCAGTACACCCTCGGCGTGGTCCAGGCCCGGACCGGCGACACCAGCGGCGCGCGTTCTACCTTGCAGCACGCTCTTGCGCTCGATCCCGGGAATGCACGTGCCCGGACGGCCTTGTCCGTGCTTGATCACCAAGGGGGTGGTGCCGGGAACGCGCTTAACGAACAGTGAACCATGGCACACCGATCGATCCCCTTCATCCTCCTTTTTTTCATGCTGATCACAGCCTTCCGACTTTCCCAAGGCACGGGCGACCCATGGAAGGCCCCGGCGGAAGCTGACGCCTTGGTGGACCCCTTGGCCAAAGATGCCAAGGCTGTCACAAAGGGAGCACGGGTTTTCACCTCGCTCTGCTGGACTTGCCACGGTATGCAGGGCAAAGGCGATGGGCCGAACGCGGCCGTGCTCACGGTCCACCCGGCCGATCTGGGTTCACCGGGGATCCAGGCCCAATCCAACGGCGCTTTGTACTGGAAGCTCACCCACGGGCGCGGGGAGATGGCCTCCTACGAACAGGTGCTTTCGCGCGAGCAGCGCTGGGCCGTGGTGCATTACCTGCGTACCTTGAAACACGGTCCGGATGAAAAGTAGTCCACTGTTCGTCCATTTATTTTTCGGGGCACTCCTGTGTGCGGTCCCGGCCGGGGTGCATGCCCAAGAGGCCGGTAAGCCCGAGCTGGTAACGAACACCTTCTCGTGGTCGCAGGTGATCAATGCGCAGTCCATCGAGGTGGTGCCTAGGAAGCGTTCCTTCGGCTTCATGATCCAGCACCGCTTCGGTGCCTTTGGCATGGATGATCAATCCTATAAGCAGTTCTTCGGCTTGGACCTGCCCGCCAATATCCGCTTTGGCTTCCAGTATGCGGTGAGCGACCGGATCCACTTGGAGGCCGGCCGTTCCAAGAACGGCAAACTGGTGGACCTGGCGGTGAAGGCCCGGATCCTGCGGCAGACCGTGGACAATACCATGCCCATCTCGGTCACCGGCTTCTTCGATGCGGCGGTGATGACCGATGCGTTCCCCGCCGTGGCGGATAACTACTACTTCGCCGATCTGACCACACCGTTCGTTTACGAGTTCAAGCACCGTATGTCGTACAATACGCAGGTGATCGTGGGCCGTCGCTTCAACGAGGTGTTCTCCCTGCAGGCCGCGGGCGCCTTCGAATACCGGAATCTGACACCTGCCGGTGGGGAGAATCTCACCGTGGCCGTCCCGGTCAGCGGGCGGGTCAAGGTCTCCACCAAGGGGGCCATCCTCTTTGAGTATGCCCCGGTAGTGCAGGGGCGGCAACCCGGTGACCATCTTGACCCGGTGGCCATCGCCTACGAGCTGGCCACCTTGGGCCACGTGTTCCAGATCATCATCGCATCGAGCGGGGAGATCATGGAGCAGCGCTTGTACACTGCGCCACAGGTGCGCTACGATGAAGGCAACATGCTGCTCGGCTTCAACATCTCGCGCACGCTATTCGTCAAACCCAAGAGTCCACGTCCATGAGCACCTGTCGGGTTGTATGGCCCATCGCGGCATCCATACTGTTGCTAATGGCGGGATGCGCCAAGGATGAAGGTCCGGTGGTGCTTCCCCGAACGGTCGTGCCGGGGACGGTGGACACCGCCTACTTCAGTACCGAGGTGGTTCCCATCTTCACTCAGCACTGTTGGAATTGCCATCCGACCAATGGCGGACTGGATCTTGGTGCTGCGGCGGCGTATACCGATCTGGTGAACGTGGTCTCCATGGGCTATGCGCCGGATGTGCGTATCGTGCCCGGCGATCCGGATGCATCGGTGCTGTGGCACAAGATCACGGGATCTACGAGCTATGGCCTCACCATGCCACCGAACGGCGCCACGCTGAACGCGGCAGATCTTCAGACCATCCGCGACTGGATCGAGCAGGGGGCCTTGAACAATTGATCGGCCTTATTCCCGCACCACACGGACTCGTGCCGATGATCCGGGCCCATCCAGCACGATGGTGTACAGCCCCGCCGGGAATGATCCCATGGCGATGCTGCCCTCTGTATTTCCGCTTCCCGGAACACGCTGCAGGACACGCCCCGTGAGATCCATGATGGTAGTGGACCGCACGGCGAACGGTGCCTCATAGGTTACGGAGGAGGATGTGGGGTTCGGGAATACGCGCACGTGTGCCGAAGCCGTTGCCTCTGTGATCCCCATGTTCGGGTCCGTCACGATGAACTGCAGCATCATCATGTTGTCCTCGTGCATCAGGTTGTGGCAGTGGTACATGTAGGGGTAGCCATTGCTCAGGTGCTCGAAGCGCATGATCGTGCGCACCGTTTCGAACCTGTCCACCAGTACCACGTCCTTCGCTCCGGCCTCTTCGGGTGCCACTGCAACACCATTCCGGTCCAGCACGAAAAACGAGACGCCGTGGACGTGCATGGGATGTGCCATGTTGGAGTTGTTCACGTAGGTCCAGATCTCCGTGGCGTCCAGTTGCACCGTGTCGTTCACCACGTTGATGTTGAAGACCTGGCCGTTGATCAGGAACATGCCCATGCCCACCATGCCGTTGCCGGTGATCGTTTTCACGCGGGTGCGCACGGCTTGTGCCTCGGGTATAGGCGTTGCACTGCCCAGCACGGCGGGGATGCTCGTGACCGGGTTTGTGGTGGGCGCCTGCACGCGGATGCGAAGCAAGGGGAAGTCGATGCCGTTAAGCGCACTGGTTTCCCAGAGGATATTGGCGCTGCCGGGCACGGTGACGGGAAGCTCGCTGCCGAAGCTCATCAGCAACAGGCTGTCACCTTCCATACCGGTAAGGTCCAGCAGCACTTCGGCGCGTTCGCCGTTGCTGAGGTCCAGACGTTGCAGCGTTACCGGTGCGTTCAGCAGTCCGCCGTCGCCGGCGATCATAGTGAAGGTGCTGCTGTCCTGCAGCCCGACACGATAAACGCGTGAGTTGGATCCGTTCAACAGCCGCAGCCGCACCACTTGTGCGGGCAGGTCGAGGTAGGGGTGCGGCGTTCCGTTCACCAGCACTGAATCACCGTAAGGTCCAACGACGAATTCGCCGCTGGCCAAGAAACGACGGTCCTGCAACACCACGGGAATGTCGTCCACGCCATAGGTGCGGGGCAGGTCCAGCGCGGATTCCTCATCGTCCTGCACGATGATCAAACCGGCGATCCCGCGCGTGGCCTGCGTTCCGGTGAGCATGTGCGGGTGCGGATGGTACCAGTACGTTCCCGCCGGGTTTACCACGTCGTACTTCACGTCCCAGTCCATGCCGGGGTCGATGGTGCGTTGCGGACCGCCGTCCATGTCGCCGCTCACGTGCATGCCGTGCCAGTGCATGGTGGTGACCTGCGTGAGCCCGTTGTGGACGCGCAGCCTTGCCGTATCCCCTCGATGGAAGATCAATGTAGGGCCGAGATAGTCGCCGTTCACGCCCAGTGTGGTGGTATTCACGCCGGGATAGAACTGGTGCGTGTGCTGGCCCACGTTCAGGTGGAAGGTGTCCTCGTCCAGCGCTGGCGGAATGGCCAACGGTTGCTGGGCGAAAGCGCCGGAAACAGACAGGATGGCAAAGGATGTGAGGAGGCGTATCTGCATGTGCAAGGTATCTTGGATAGTGGTGCAACCTACTCCGGTGCGGTGGAGCATGCGGTGACTTTGCTCACCTTCCGGGCGGCATGGTGTCGGGGCTTTTCACATGAGGTGGAATGTCCGGCTGTGTTGAGGAAGGCAGGGGGTACCTCTTGGGTTGTTCCTGCTGTTGGATGATCATGACCCGGGTCAGGTTCTAGGGGCATAATGCGTCTACTTTTGGAAGAAACCAACTCCAACCCGATGATCAAGCGCATTCTTTTCATCGCACTCGGCATATTCGTATTGGCGCAATTCGCCCAACCCGACCGTAGCGTTCCCGTGGTCGACCCGGCCCTTGACATGTTGACGATGACCGGAGCACCAGCGGACATCCAGCAAATGGTGGTCGGTGCCTGTTATGATTGCCACAGTTACCAGGTACAATATCCGGTCTGGGCATACATCACACCGGTGAATTTCTGGGTACAGAGCCATATCAATGAAGGGCGCGAAGAGGTGAACTACTCCCGCTGGGATCAGTTCGCAGGCACCAAGGACGCAGCGAAGAGCGGTAAAACCGTCGCCAAGGGTGAGATGCCACCACCCAACTACGCGGGCATGCACGGCCATGCACAGTTGACCGCTGCTCAGAAGGAACAACTCATTGCATGGTTCAATGCCAATATCGGTGGCAAGGGCAATAAGGGCAGTGACTCAGAGGGCGAGGAAGATGAGGAGCACGAGAAGGACTGATCATCGTTGCTGCCTGCCCCGATGTCCAGCGGCAATGGCACCACCGTGCAGCGTTCGGTGACATTGCTCACCATCCGGGCGGCATATAGTGGGGACCTTTGTACAAGGCCGACCGGCTGTTCCGCGCGGCGAAATTCAACGAAAATGACACACGACGTGGATGCGGTATGGATGGGAAAGATGCAGTTCAATGCACTGGTGGGCGGCCACACGGTGATCATGGACGGTCCCGAGCGCGCAGGCGGGGAGGACCAGGGGCCGATCCCGAAGCCCTTCATGCTCACCGCGCTTGCAGGTTGCACCGGCATGGACGTGGTGTCTCTGTTGCGCAAGGCCGACAAGCCATTGGACCGATTCGAGGTCCGCGTTTCAGGGGAGATCACCAAATCACACCCCATCCAGTATTCCAGCGTCCACGTGATCTATGAAATGCACGGTGAAGCGGCACATGAGGAAGAAGCCCTGCGCATGGTGGACCGCTCCCAGAACGAGCTGTGCGGGGTGAGCGCCATGATCAAGAGGGCCTTGCCCGTCACATGGGAGGTGACCTACAATGGGGTCGAGCGCTTCAACAACAAGGAGGCCGTGGCAACCGAAGCCTAGTTGTTGAACGTCTACAGCGATATCGAGAAATGGACCCTGGTCCGTGACGCGAATGGAAGGAAAAGAATGAAAAGGCAGAACGGCTCTTCCCGCGGATCCCTGATCACCGCTGGGGTGATGGGTCTTTTCGGGCTCATCACCTTGGCGGCCAGTAGCTCGTTGTTGTTCAACCTTGGGGGAGCGCAGGAGGCCGCAGGTCATACCGTTCCGGTGGTGCTGTGGATGAACTTCTTCGTAGCCTTCCTCTACCTGATCGCGGCATACGGATTGATCTCCCGCAAGGGATGGACGCCGGCCGTACTTGCCATCGCCGTGGTGCTGATGCTGGTCGCCGCGATCGGCTTTTACTTCCATGTAAGTGGTGGCGGCGCGTATGAGCAACGCACGATCGGCGCGCTGTCATTCCGCATCTTTGTCACCGTGCTGCTCTATGCGGCCGCACGGTACTACATCCGACGTTCAAATCCAAGCAACTGATCAATACAACTCTTGAGCCCATGAAGACCACACCGATCATCCCCTTCTTCCTCGCAGCCCTGCTGGCCACGGCCTGCGGCAGTTCCGACGCGGCCCACGAGGGTCATGACCACGATACCACCGCGGTGGAAAGCCCGGAGCATGATGACCACGCCGGCGACGAGGGCAACGCGGTGCAATTGGACAACGGCAAGACCTGGGAAGCCAACATCGAGACCACCGACGGGGTGAATGCCATGTTGGATCTGGTAGAGGCCTATGACCCGGCCAGCGGCAAGGGTGCCATGTTGAAGGAGGAGCTGGAGGCGGAGTTCAAGGAGATCTTCGCCAAATGCACCATGACCGGCGAGTCGCACGAGCAACTGCACAACTACCTCATCCCGATCCACAAGACGCTGGACAAGCTCAGCCCGGAGCCCACGGCCGCAGAGCTTTCGCAACTGGGTGACTACTTGAAGACCTATGGGAACTACTTCCATTGAGGAGTAGCGCGACCCCACCGGGGAATTGATCTCCGGTACACAAAGACCCCGCCCGATGCGACCGCGTCAGGCGGGGTTTTCTGCGTATGCCCGTCATATAGCTCATGGTCCATGCGGATACAGGGGTATGTGACAACTATCACGGACCACGTTAGTTAGTGAACACTAACTTCGCCAACGAACCAAAAAGAGAACAGCACCATGCACGGCAAGAACAACATCGCGATCGGCTTCCTCATCATGGGCGGCTTCATGCTCTATGGTTTCCTATTGATCTACCTGCGCGACTTCGCGCCGGACAAACAAGCGTGGGTGGACACCTATTCCACGGGCAAGCACTTTGAATCGCGCTTGGCGCACGTGCATGGCAACCTCTTCGCCGTGCTGAACGTGATCATCGGCTATCTGCTTCTGCACTTCCACGGAAAATTGAACAATTCCAAAGCGATCTCCTGGTTGGCCATGGCCGGTCTGCTAATGCCCATCGGCATACTGGCCGAGGTCTATTTAGGCGTACCGCCGGCACTTGTTCTGGTCGGGGCCATCGCCATGACCTCTTCCGTGATCTGGCTTGGCATCTCGTTCTACACCATGAAGCTCACAGCGAAGGAAGCGGCGTAAAAAGGCCGGCCCACCATGGAAAAGAGAAGCTATCCCGCCATCTACCGGATCGTCCACTGGGCCATCGCGGTTTCATTCATGCTGTTGCTGATCACGATCTTCCTGCGGTTGACATGGATGAACAAGTACAACGTGGCGGCCATCATCCAGGACCAGCTGGCCGTTACGGGGCAACAGCTCTCCCAAGACCAGGCCATCGCCATGGCCAAGAAGATCAGGCAGCCGATGTGGGACTGGCACATCTACACGGGCTATGCGCTCACGGGCTTGTTCGCGCTCCGCTTCATGCTTCCCGCCTTCGGGCGAATGAAGTTCCAGAACCCGCTGGGCAAAGGCTTGTCCACAACGGCGAAGTTCAGGAAGTGGACCTACCTCATTTTCTACGCCTTTGTGGTCGTCTCATTGGTCACCGGGCTGCTGATCGTCTGGGGGCCGAAGGGATGGAAGGAGCCGCTGGAGCAGGTGCATGTGCTGAGCATCTACTACCTACTGGGGTTCATCGTGGTCCATTTGGCAGGTGTGCTGAAGGCTGAGTTCACGGACCGGAAGGGGATCATTTCAAGCATTGTAAGTGGCCCTGATGATGCCGGACGATAAAGAAACGATCATGGACCAGGAAGGGACAAGTGCCCTGTTATCCGGTACCGTTCCTGTGCAGGAGGGATCCCTGTTGAAGGCTTCCGTCCAACCCATGGATGCGCACAATACAAGCGAACAGCGGAAGCCGACACCGGAGGAAGTGATACCCGGGTCGATACGCTTCAGAGCGGAGTACAAGCGCAAGTTCAGTTTCTTGGAGATGTACCGCTCTTTCGTATGCGTGCCAAGCGCGATCATGTGCATGGTCGGGAACAACAAGAGCAAGTTGGTGGACCCCGATCTCGTGCGGCGGATACAATTGGCCGTGACCGAGGTGAACGGTTGTGCAGCGTGTTCCTATGAGCATGCCAAGAGGGCCCTGCGCCAAGGGATGAGCGGTGCGGAGATCAGCAGCTTCCTAAGCGGAGCGGATGGCTTCATCAAGCCCGAGGAAGCAAAGGCCATCGTGTTCGCCCAGCATTTTGCGGACTCACGGGGCTTTCCGAAGGAGTACGCCTATGAAGCGATCGTGAGGGAATACGGGGAAAAGAAAGCGCGCATCATGCTCGCTGCGGCCCAAGTGATGATCGCCGGGAACATGTACGGCATACCCTACAGTGCCTTCCAGTCCCGGCTCAAGGGAAAGCCCTTCAAGGACAGTTCCCTGTTCTTTGAGCTGGGGATGTTGATAGGCGGTGTGCTTTGCCTGCCGGTCGCGATCCTTCATGCGGTCCTACGGGGCTCGTTCGACTTGGAGAACGAACGGCTGGACAGGTCCACTACCGATCAACGGACAACGGGAAACATTGAACAATGAGAACGGACATCACCCCTAGGCAATTGGAGATCATCGCCGCAGCCGGCCAGTTGATCAGTGAGGACGGCTATGCCAAGCTCACCACCAAGCGCCTGGCAGAGCGCATGCACTTCAGCGAAGCCGCACTTTATCGGCACTTCGCCAGCAAAGAGGACATCCTGGTGAAGATGCTGGAACTGCTCACCGCATCGGTGCAGGAACGCATGGAGGCGGTGACCGCACAGGAGGAAAAGCCGGACATGCGTTTGCGCGCCATGTTCGACAGCCACTTCACCTACTTCAAGGCGCACCCGGAATACCTGATGGCCATTTTCGCCACCAACTTCATGGAGCCATCACCGGTGATCGATACCGCGATCAAGAACTTGATGGAGGTGATGCGACATCATCTGCGAGCGGTCGTAAGCGCTGGCCAGAAAGCGGGCACCTTCACCCGGGTGATCCCCACCGACATGCTGGTGCAGATCGTGATGGGCACCTTCCGGCTGCACATGTTGCAATGGCGCATGACGGGCAAAAACACCGATGTGAAAAAGGTCGGCAACAAGTTGATCAACACCGTACTCACCTTAATAGCTGCAAGATGAAGAATACACGAAATACAAATCGGGTACGGTGGGCATTGATCGCGGTGCTGCTGCTATTCGGCGGTGTCACCTTGTTCCTGAGCACCTCGGTCCTGTTCGATCTCTTCGGCATGCGGGAGAAGGAGGGCAACTATGTGCAGATCGTGGTGCTGGCGAATTTCTTCGCGTCGGTCCTCTACATCGCTGCGGCGATCGGCCTTCTCGCGCACCGGCTCTGGGCGCGCTATCCCCTGTGGATGGCCAGCGTGGTCCTGATCACGGCATCCATGGCCTTTGCCTGGCATGTGTACCAAGGCGGCATCCACGAATCACATACCATCAGCGCATTGGTCTTCCGCACAGTGCTCACGCTCGCTTTCTACGCAACGGCTGTCTGGGTCGGCCGTGCGCAACAGCAACAGCATCACACGACCACTGGACGATCATGAACCACAAACTCACGATCATCACCGCAGCACTTGCGCTCCTGCGTTGGCCGCTCGTGGCCGCGTTGTTGTTCAGCCTTGCTCCGGTGCATGCGCAAGTGATGTCCCTGGAGCAATGCATCGACTCTACACTGGCGAACGAACGGCGCATCAAAATGGCCGATACCGATGAGCGCATCGCCGACGAACGGCTCCGCGAAGCACGCGGCGGGATGATCCCGAAGTTGCGTGCCGGGGCGGATTACAAGTACTACGTCGACCTGCCGTACCAACTGATGCCATCATCAACCTTCGGCGGGCCGGCGGATACGTACCGCGCCATCCAGTTCGGCACCCCGCAGAACGTGACCGCCAACCTCTCCTTACAGGTGCCCCTCTACGACCCTACGGCCATCGGCGCCATCCGGGTGAACAAGGAGGCTGCGGCCATGGCGGGCATTCAAAGTGAACGGACGCGTGAGGACGTGGTGCTGGAAGTGAGCGCGGTATACTACAACGCCCAGATCATCCAGAGCCGCTTGGCACTCGTGGACAGCAACATTGTGAACGCCGAGGAACTGGTGCGTTCGCTAAGCCTTCTGCACGAGCAGGCCTTGGCGCGCGGCACCGACGTGGACCGCATGAAGCTACAGCGCGATCAACTGAAAACACAGCGCGAGCAAGTGCGGTCGCAGCGCGAACAAGTGCTCGATGTCCTTCGGATCTTCATGGGTATGCCTACGGATGCTCCCGTAGCCGTTGCCCCCGTGGAGCCGGTCACGGTAGAACCCGTGGCCGGATCGGGCACCACAACGGCGATGCGCCTTGCAGACCAAGCCTTGCACCTGCGTTCCGCGAAGCTGAGCCTGATGAAGCAGGCGCGCTATCCGAGCCTGAGCGGACAAGGCTTCTATGGCACCACGGGCTTCGGGCCCGTCGGCGCGGACGATCAGTTCGACTTCTATCCCATGAGCTTCCTCGGGCTTCAATTGCAGGTGCCGCTTTTCCAAGGCACCATCGTGCAGCACCGCATCAAGGCGGAACGCTTCGAGCTGGAGAAGGCCGAAGAACAACGCGCTGCATTGAAGGACCGCGAAGGCATGGAACGGCGCGCGGCGGAACGGCAGTTCACCGTGGCACAAGGGACGGTGGCGAATGCCGTGGCACAGCTCGAACTCGCGGGCCGCATCCGGAGCAACACCGTCGCGCTGCATCAGCAGGGCTTGGCCGCTGTCTCCGATCTGGTGATGGTACACCAAGCCCACCGCGAAGCGCAACAGAACTACCTCGATGCTTTGGTGGACCTACGGAAAGCACAACTCGAACTGGAACGCCTCAACGGCGGTCTCTTGAAATGATCAGACCATGAAACGCAACATCATCTGGATCGTCCTCATCGTTCTTCTCGCCTTGACCATCTGGAAACTCGCCAGCAACAAGAGCATTCAGGAGGAGCGCGTCTACCGGCACGACCGCAACGCGGCGGTGAATGTCACGGTTGACACCGTGCGGCAACAGGCCTTCACCGAGGGCGTGCGCTACACCGGCACCATCAGCTCTTTGTTGGAAGGCAAGGTGATGGCGGAGGTCCCCGGCCGCGTGGTGGCCGTGGCGGTCGCGGAAGGGCAATGGGTGGAGAAAGGCCAGGTGATGGTGAAGCTGGACGGCGACCTGCTGCGCTTGCAGATGCAGGCTGCCGAAGTGCAGGTGGAAGGCTTGGAGAAAGATCAGCAGCGCTACAGCATCCTCACTGGCGCGGATGCCGTGCAGGGCGTGCAGTTGGAGAAAACCGAACTCGCTTTGCGCGGTGCGCGGATCCAGCTCAGCACGCTGAAGGAACAAGTGCAACGCACCACCATCACCGCGCCGTTCAGCGGCTTCGTCACGCAGCTCGGCGTGGAAGTGGGCACGGTGCTGAACCCCTCGATGCCGGTGGCGATGCTCACCAATGACCGCGCCTTGGAACTGGTGGTTTCAGTGCCCGGCCCGGAGCTTACCGCATTCCGCAAGGGACAGACGGTAATGGTGCTGCCGGAAAGCGGCGAGGCGCAAGTGCCCGGCACGGTGGAAAGCGTGGGCAGCCGTGGTGACATGGCGCACAACTTCCCGGTACGGATCACCCTGAAAGCCGATGCGGACCATGGCGTGAAACCCGGCATGGCCGCCACCGTGCGCTCCATACCCACGGATGCGAAAGCGTGGCCGACCATCCCGTCCACGGCCATCATCGGCTCTTCGCTGGATCCCGAAGTGTACGTGGTGGAGAACGGCATCGCCAAGCGCAAGCGCGTTGTAACGGCCGGTCGCGACGAAGGCCTGGTGGCCGTCTCCCAAGGCCTCGCTCCTGGTGAGACCGTTGTCACCAGCGGATTCATCAGCCTCGCCGACGGAGCACCCGTGAAATTCCGCTGATCAAAACGAACAAACGGAAACAAACCCGGCACCATGAGCATCACCGAACTCGCCATCAAGCGCCCCTCGCTGATCATCGTCATCTTCGGTGTATTGCTGCTCGGCGGCGTGGTGGCTTTCAAAGGTTTAGGCGTGGAGCTGATGCCGGACTTCAATCAGCCGGTGATCACCGTGCGCACCATGTACCCCGGCGCCGCGCCGGAAGAAGTGGCCAACACGGTGACACGTCCGGTGGAAGATGCGCTGAGCTCGTTGGAACACGTGGACTTCATCTCCAGCCGCTCGCTGGCGAACGCGTCCATCATCATCGTCAACTTCAAGTACGGCGCGAACCTCGATCTGGCGATGCAGGACGCACAGCGCCAGATCGACAACATCCGCAAGGACCTACCGGACGGCATGCAACCACCGGTGATGACCAAGGTGTCGCCCAACGACCTGCCGATCATGAGCGTCACCGCGTTGAGCAATTTGCCCGCGCCGCAGTTCTACCAGATGATGCACGACGAGCTGCTGCCGCGCTTCCAACAGCTGAAAGGTGTAGCGGAGATCACGCTGCTGGGCGGTGAACAGCGCGAGGTGCAGGTGCAGGTGGACCAGGCCAAATTGATGCATTACCGCTTGCCGCTGCCCCGCGTTACCGAGGCGATCCTGCGCGCCGGAAAGGAGGTGCCTGCGGGCAACGTGCGCACGGAACGCGACAAGATCACCGTGAAACTCGCCGGCAAGATCCACACCGTGCAGGAACTGGAGAACGTGGTGGTGGCCATGCCCGCGCCGGGCACCGTGGTGCGCGTGAAGGACGTCGCGACCGTGGTGGACGGCATCGCCGACATCAGCTCGGTGAACCGCTACAACGGCGAAGAAGGTATCGGCCTGCTGGTGAAGAAACAAGGGGATGCGAATGCCGTGGAAGTGAGCAGCGCCCTGCGGGAAGAATTCATCCGGATCGAACAGGAGCAGAAGGCCTCGGGCATGCGTTTCGTCCTCGCCGATGACAGCAGCGACATCACCATCGAAGCGGTGAACGGCGTGCTTTTCGACCTCGGACTGGCCGTGCTGCTGGTCTCCTTCATCATGCTGATCTTCCTGCACAGCCTGCGGAATTCGCTCATCGTGCTGGTGGCCATCCCGGCCTCGCTCGTAAGCGCATTCCTCGCCATGGGCCTCTTCGGCTACACGCTGAACCTGATGACCCTGCTCGCCATGTCGCTCATCATCGGCATCCTCGTGGACGACTCGATCGTGATCCTGGAAAACATCCAACGCTATTTGGACAAAGGCCACGACAAGGTCACCGCTGCGATCGAGGGCCGCGCGGAGATCGGCTTCAGCGCGCTCTCCATCACCTTGGTGGACGTGGTGGTCTTCCTGCCGATCATCTTCGTGCAGGTCTTCGTGGCCGACCTGCTGAAACAGTTCAGCGTGGTGGTGGTGGTGAGCACACTGATGAGCCTTTTCGTGAGCTTCACCCTTACGCCATGGCTCGCATCGCGCATGGGCAAGAAGAGCGAGCTGAAGCCGACCAACCTCTACGGACGCATGCTGATCCGTTTCGAGCGCGGCGTGGAAGATCTGAGCGATTGGTACGAGGGCGCGTTGCGCTGGGTGCTGCGCCACAAGCTCGTTTTCATGGGCATCATCCTCGCGCTGTTCGCGGCCACCGGCATCATGATGACGCAAGGTATCATGGGCAAGGAACTCATCGCCACCGGTGATCAGGGCAAGTTCATGCTCGCCTTGGAATTCGATAAGAGCACCGCGTTGAAAGAAAACAACCTGCGTGCCTTGGCGGTGGAGAATTACTTGTTGTCGGAACCCGTGGTAAGCTCCGTGTTCAGCAACGTCGGCGGGCCCAGCACCGGCATCGGAAGTATGGGTGTTGGCGCGGAGAACAAGACCGAGCTCACCGTGTCGCTGCTGCCGAAGGATGAGCGCGGCGGCATCCGCACCGATGCCTTTATGCAGGACGTGCGCCAAGCGCTGCAGGACAGTTTCCCGGGGATCGACTTCACCATGTCCGCCATCGGATTGATCCCGCGCACCGCACCGGTGGAGATCACCCTCAGCGGCGCGGACCAAGACCTGCTGATGCGCACCGCGAACGCCATGAAGGATACGCTGATCGGCATCCCCGGAGCGAACAACGTGCGCATGAGCATCGAAGCGGGAAGCCCCGAACTACAAGTGGAACTGGACCGCGACCGCATGGCCAACCTCGGGCTGGACGTGGCCGTGGTGGGCGCCACGCTGCGCAATGCACTGGCCGGGAACGATGACGCCAAGCTCTTCGAAAAAGGCACCGAGTACCCCATACGCATCCGGCTGGACGACCTCGACCGGCGCCATGAACAGGACGTGGACAAGATCCGCTTCATCCGGCCCGACGGCTCATCCGTTAGGCTGGACCAATTCGCCTCGGTGGTGCGCCAAGAACCGCACGCCATGGTGGAACGCATGGACCGCCAGAACGCGGTGACGATCACCGCCGACGCGCTGGGCCGGGGCAGTGGCACCGTGGCCGACGAAATGGTGGCCTACGTGAAAGAGCATCCCCTTCCGGCGGGCATCCACATGGCCTGGGGCAGCGACATCAAGCGGCAGAACGACAGCTTCGGCGCGCTGGGCGGGGCTTTGCTCATCTCCTTCATCCTCGTCTACCTCATCATGGTCGCGCTCTACGACAGCTTCCTCTACCCCTTCGTGGTGCTCTTCAGCATCCCGGTGGCCATCATCGGCGCCTTCCTCGCGCTCAACCTCTCCATGTCCACGCTCAGCTTGTTCACCCTCTTGGGCATGATCATGCTACTGGGCCTGGTCTCGAAGAACGCCATCCTCATCGTGGACCGCGCCAGCCAATTGAAGGCGCAGGGAAAGCACTTCAGCGAGGCCGTAGTAGAGGCAGGGCGCACACGCCTACGGCCCATCATGATGACCACCTTCGCCATGGTCTTCGGCATGTTGCCCATAGCCCTCGCGACCGGCACCGCCAGCGAATGGAAGAACGGCTTAGGCTGGGCACTGATCGGCGGCCTCACCAGTTCCATGATCCTCACCGTGTTTCTCGTGCCGGTGGTGTACTACGCCGTGGATGCGGTGAAGGAGCGGTGGACCAAAAGAACCGCGAAGTGATATGAGCGCGTTGATCAATAGCTCGCTGGCCTTGCTGTTCTTGTTCAGTGCATTCGTGACCCCGAATGACGCATCCTATTCCTTGACCGTAGAGGTGAAAGGGCTGCGCAATTCAACCGGAGAAGTCCAGTTCGCGTTGTACAACAAGGACGGGACGATACCGGATGAACACTTCGAGAAGTACTACAAACTGTTGAAGGCAGAGATCATCGATGGAGCTTCTACGGTCCTGTTTGAGAACATCCCTCAGGGCACCTACGCCGTGAACATCCTACACGATGAGAACAAGAACGGTGAGATCGACAAAGGCTTCATTCTCCCCAAAGAAGGCATAGGTTTTTCGAACATCGCATCGATCGGACTTCGGAACAAGCCGAGTTTCTCGAAAGCCAGCTTTGACCTGAAAAGCGATCGGACGATCGAAGTGAAGGTAATCTATATGTAGGGGGTTGCTCTGAAAGTCCCGACGCAGGTCCGATATGTATCGGACCTCGAGGCGATGCCCCTGCGGGGATTTGAAGATTTTTATACCTTCGTTAAGCTAACCCAGAGCTTCATTCTATCAGGCAGCAGGGATAGATTTTGATACATGAAATCGGTGATTGTTTTCGTGTCAATAAAATGAATATTTGACTTGGGTAAGCCTCGGTAATTTCCCTTTGTCGTAAATAGATAAATTTCGGATTCTATTCCACTATAGTCATCTGAGGATAGGTCAACATATCCATTTTTAACCTGCACGACCGCCTTTCTTCCGGTTTCCCTGTGCTTTAGTTCGTACTCATACGTCATCGTATCACTTTTGCATGAGCTGGGAATTACCATGTATCCCTTTTCTACTTGCAGATAGAGGGCTATCGCATCCTCGCAATCAGAAGAAGAGAGTAGAGAATAAATGTCCTTTCCAGTTAGAGATTCTATGTCATAAAATGTGGTTCCGATTTTCTTGTTATAAAGAATTTTCGAAAACAGTAGAACGGTTTCATCATTGACTGCTTGTACAGTCCTGGCAGGAATGAAGCTATTTACAAGCTTGCCAGGAGCTGATTCAATAGTGCCAATTTTCTGCCAATCGCATTTCCGAACATTTACAATGTCAGCTTGTGCGAAATCTGGAGTCGTTTCGTAGTGCCAATCGCTTTCTATACGACCAACGTAATAGATCCCTTGCCAATCTCTTGTCCAAATTAAGTCGTCCGTCTTAATACGGTTATAGATTGCATTTAGAGCCGGCCACCAGCTTTTATCCCCATTATTGTAATAGATTTCAATTGCCTTCCTCTCATAGTCTTCCCATAGCACTGGTTCGCTCTGCCAATCAATTTGCCACCCAACGCCTACAATCCCCTTATCAAGGCATAACCGTCTCGGGTCAATTCCAGCCGCAGCACTAGGCTTAAGATTTATCCTCCAAACGTTCATGAGAATGGATCGTCGAATTCATTTTGTGCGAATGATAATGTGCCGCGTTGAATGATTCAAAGCACTTCAGGAGGGATATGCCACTGATATGTGAATAGGTCTACTTCGGCCGGGGTTGGGTGTGCTAACTCGGCATGCTTCAAATATAGTGCAGCTCCGTACCGCTGCGAACGATGTGCATAACGCTGCCCAAGAGCAAGGGCTTCTTTCCGGTTGTTCCAGCTCTGGCATAGCCTGTTGCATCTTGGGCAAAGGCTATCCGCCATATATCCGCCACATATCCGCCATTCGGCAGTATGTAGCGTGAGCCCTTCTTATCGCCTTCCCGTTGAACCGCACCCGTGGATGCCAGTCCATCGAGGTCCCTCAAGACAGTTCGGTTCCTTGTTCGGTCCTGCCGTGCTTGATGGCTGCAACGCTGCCAAGATCAAGCCTTCTACCAGGTTGTACTGGTGCGCTCTCGCCTTCTCTGCTAGTGCAAACCTGTCCTGTTGGTTGCTGGAGATTTACCCGCCACTTGCGTGCCATTTATGCGCCATTTATGCGCCATTTATACGCCATTCAAGAGGACGTAACGCGCGCCTTTCAAGTCGCCCATCCGCTCCACTTCACCGGCGGTGACCAGCCCGTCAAGATCTCGTAAAGCTGTCCGCCTCGACACATCGAACAGCGCTCTGTATTCTTCATTGGTTAAAGACCGATGTTCCTTCAGGTGCTTCAACGCCTTCTGCTGCCGTGCGTTCATGACGCGATAGGCTACATGTTCGGCTACTTGTATGCTCGTAATGCGCGTGATCGTCAACAGGAAGCCGCCGTCCAGTTCGGCCATAGCCGGGTCGGGGAGTTCGGCAGCTGTGCAGCTGTCTATGATCTTGATGGTACCACGGCCCCATGCATCGATGTATCCGCCTTTGAAAGCCACATCGGCAAGAATGGGGTTCCGAGGCCTTGAAGCATGCGAGCGTTTCAGCGCGGCCAAGGTCAAACCCTTGGGCAGGAAGCCTTCGTTCCAGATGCTCATCTTCTGGTCGTAGACGCGGATCTGAACGGGGGCGCCCATGTAGTTCCTGTGAATGAGCGCGTTCAACAGCATCTCGCGAATGGCCGCGGTCGGGTATTGGCCTTTCTCGATGCGGTGCATACCCTCGAAGTCGATCGCCTTGACAAGGAACTTCCGGTTCAGCTGTTCCTGCACGGCTTGGACGAGCGTGATCAAGTTGCCTTCTTCCACTTCTTGGAATTTCAGGTCCGCGTCATCCTTCCCGAAGCGGCCCACCTTGACGAAGGTGTTGGGATAGAATTTGCCCGGGTCCTTGCCAAAAAGGATGATGGCCGCCCGCTTCAGCTTCCCATCTACGGTGAGCCTGAGTTTCTCCAGGAGTTCGGGCAGCGCAAGATCGAGGTCTTCCGGAAGTCGCCCAGCGTTCTTGGCGGCTTGCAGATAGATCGCGATGCTCTTCGGGTCGATGTCGTCAAAAGAGGCCCTTGGTTCCACCACATCATCCCACGTGCGCCCACTGCGTTCGAGGAGGAATTCGTTCAAGGACGTGCCTGTCAACTCTTGTTTGGTGCTGCCGCTGCGGTAGTAGTAGCGGCCACGCAAAGAGATGGGAACGGAGTAGGGAGGCACCACGATCTCGATGAAGCTTTTGCCATGCTCATGGTGCATGTTCACTGCGGTCGTGATGCCCATGAGGTTGCGGACCTTGTTCGGGATGGCATCCATCAGGTCCTCGCAATTCTCCACGTGAACGGCCTTGCCTTTGTCGTCCTTGCCGATGAAGATGCTCCCGCCTTGGGCATTCGCAAAACCGCATACCCATTTTATACCATCTCGCAATACAAATACACCCGATCTACTTGCTCTTTTTCACCGATGCTTCTCCAAAACAGTGGTCCCATAGCTATGGCTATGCAACCACTATTTTGTATCGCCTCGATAAAAAATAGCTACGCATCTTCGGGTGCATTTGTATCACGAAATGGTATTAGCTAATCATCATGCCAGCTCTGCTTGAATTCTATGTTCTGATGTTCGGGCATACCAATACCGGCTATCTAAAAGGGCCTTCAAGTTTAACGTTTCCTCGCCGCCTGCGGCAGTTGTAAAGTAATCCTTTACAACTCGATATGCGAGTAACACCTTGTCAACCAATATGCTTCCGATGAATTGGAAAATGTTCTGATCCGAGGTGTCAAAAAGTTCCGCGAGCTGGTTCTGATTCATCCAGACCATGCTGTCGCACGAATAAGCCTTCAACGTAGCAACTGGACATATCCGGTATACCGCTTCGAGCTGGTCCGGTCCAAAAGGGCGTAGTAGTAAACCCCTTCAGGTACATCGTTGCCATTCTGTTGATGTTTCCCGCGCCAGATGTCCGAAGCATTTCCGCTTTGGAAGATGTCCTGGCCCCAACGGTCCTTGATGGTCAATGTGAATGCAGCGGGTAGGGAGCGGATCACAAAGCCATCGTTGACCCGGTCATTGTTCGGGCTGAAGACGTTCGGGATGATGGGAGGGCAATCCGGGGCAATGGTCATTACTTGGGTCGAGGTGTGCTGGCCGGAAGGAGAGGTTACGGTGAGTTGGACAGCATAGGACCCTTTCTCCGTCCAGCATACTTCCGGAGGCGTGCTACCTACGTGGCTGTCCGGAATGCCATTCTCGAATTGCCACACCCACTCCGTAGGGCCATGCCGCGAGCTGTCGAGAAAGGTATAGCAGGAGCTAAGGCAGTCATTGTCCGGCATGGGCACCACATGGAAGATCGATGAAGGTGGAATGTTGGCACATGCGGTAAATGGCACGATCTCCGGTGCATCGATCGCGACCACATCGATCGGCGTTACTGTTACTGCAAGTGGTTGGCTGCTGTCACTGACCAAGGACTCCGTGAAGGTCTGGTCCACGACGGATAAATTGTGGTCGTAGGTAAAGCAACCGGCATCGCCGTTCGGCAAGGTGCGCAGGAGGTAGGTGTCCCTGAGCTTTCCGGTCACATGCATATCACCGACCATGATCAGGCCGCCGTTCGAGGCAGCGACAATATCCAGCACGTAGTTCGTGAATCGGGGTTCATAGGCGTAGGTCTTGTTCCAATTGATGGTGAGGTCCGAAAGGTTCAGGGACACCACGGCCGGGCTGCGTGCATCACTGGACCCGTGGTCATAGCTTATGGCCAACGCGCCATCATTGATGACCGTTGCACATCGTGCTTTTTCTGCGCCATTGCCGCTATCGAAATGCCGGGTGGCAAGGACCTCGCCGTTCAGGTCCGTTTTGATCAGAAAAATGTCCCATTCACGTTGGATATCGTAGTTGCGTCCGATCAAGTACAAGGAGCCTTGGGCATCCATTAGGAACGAAGCCAATTCATCATCGTAGGTCGTGTTGAAATGCTTGGTCCAGAGCGGTTCCGCAGCCGCGTTGAGGCGCATCAGGAAGACGTCCGTAAAGCTGGGCTCCAACTTGCCTGAGCCAGCAAGGAAGAGGTCTCCATTCTTTGCTATCAGCTTGATGGTGGACAGTTGGTAGTTGTCCGTGTTGATCTGTTTGGACCAAACAACGTTGCCGCTCATATCGATCTTCAAGCAAGCGATCTCTGCATACCCCGATGAACTTGGATAGGTAGTGCCAGCGAACAGATACCCATCGTCGACGGCTACCACATCGGTGGTACGTAGCCCATTTCCCGCTTCCAGATACTTGCTCCAAAGCACATTCCCGGTAGGGTCGGTCTGGCTTATCCAAGTGTGCGAGTTTGTGATCCCGACCAATAGGTATCCATCGCCGTTAGGCATAACATGCTCCAGAAAACTGGTGCTGCTCAGCGCGGAGAACTTCTTACACGAAATGA
>Ga0209582_1000131_pt1 | contig 77089 bp, 73 predicted proteins | sample KloWWTmetKNB5Kit_FD_187176 | JGI IMG/M metagenome (GOLD analysis project Ga0209582, IMG submission 187176) | Active sludge microbial communities from Klosterneuburg, Austria, studying microevolution and ecology of nitrifiers - Klosterneuburg... | ecosystem: Engineered > WWTP > Aerobic digester >...
CATCGCGCAGGTCCGCGCTCAGGTTCTGCCGCATTTCCTTGAGCAGGACCAGTTCCTTGTTGCGCGTTCGCGATTCAGCGCTGGCGTTGTTGATGTTCAACGCGATGAGTATCCCGATCACCACCAGTACGATCTCGCCAACGGCATAGAGCAAGTACTTCGAAAAGCGGTTCTCGTTCAGCATACGTTGGCGGAACTGGCGGAAGAATTTGATCATGGGCGGTGCATTTCAAGTTCGCCGTCGATCATGGCAATGAGCCGATCACACATTTCCGCGATCTCCTTCAGTTGTGCGTTCATGGTGGAGAATTCGACCAGGACCATGAGAAAGCCGTTCTTCACCCGCACATCTGCGAAGTAGGGATCGAAGTCCTTTTGCTGCAGCACGACATCCTTGCCCATGTGTACGTCCAATGACGGCCCCAGGTCCATGAGCTCGTAAACCGGTTTGTAAATGATCTCTTCGGAGTCGAAGCGGAAATGGTCCTCTTCGGCCTTTGCTTGCTTGTACAGGGATTCGAGCACCAAGAGCGAAGTCTTGATGCTGTCATTGCTTAGCTGGGCCAAGCTCCCGGAGTTCAGGAGTTCTTCCACCGTGTAGTTGATCGGGTAATACCGCTTCCAATCGAAGATGGCGATCATATCGGTGTTGAGCGTTTTCCAGTCGGTCACGGTGCCCGCATCGATCTGTGCAATGACCCGTTGCGCCGCTCCGATGCAGTTGGTCCGGAGCGTGAGGAAGTCGTTCACCTTGTCCTTGTTCGCGAGCAGATCGCTCTTGATGTTGCGCAGGTAATTGAGTTCCGTGGAACGGGCTTTCCTAAGGTCCTTGTCCGTGTTGAGTTGCAGCGCGATCAGGATCCCAACAACCACCAGCACGATCTCGCCGGTGGCGTAGACGAGGTAGTGGGTGAACCGGTTCTGCGTGAGCAAACGTCGGCGGATGGAGTTGAAGATCCGGGCCATTCAATGGTGTTCTGTTGCAATGATCCATACAAAAGAGCGGGAAGCTACAGTGCCTCCCGCTCTTCTCACTTCACACAGGGAGAGTCCTATTTCTCCAACGCTTTCTTCGCTGCAGGCGCAGGTGGTGGCGCAATACCCAACTGATGGAATACGGATAACCTGTCGAAGTACGTGTACGACTTGGTGATCTTGCCATCCTGTACGCGGGCATCATAGAAGAAAGGTACTTGGTATGGCTTGTCGGTGGCCTTGTCCGTGGCGGAGTAGGTACCCCAGTAGTGTACCCAATCGCCAGCATATTCGTTACCGTCAGCGACACGAACGCACTCAGCAAAGACCCTTTCGATCCGCTGATCGGAGCGGGTCGAGTCGTTCCTCAACCAATCTGCGATCACGCCTTCCACATCGGAGGAGTCAGCTGGGGTGAAGGTATTGTTCGCGTAGAAGTTCGGTGCTGCAGCTGCTCGTATCGCGTCAGCATCCGCCTTTGTAAGCGCGGTCAAATAGCCTTCCACAACTGCAATGTTCGCATCGGCTTCTGGTGGGATGGAAGAAAGCGAATGAACGAAATGTTCTTCCACGGGTGGGCACGGCGCTGGAGGTGTGGTGCAGGCCGCAAAAAGGAGGGACGTTAGCACGACGGAAGGGGCAATGTGTTGAATGTTCATGGTCATTTGGTTTTGGTGATCGGCACAGGTTCAAAGGTGATGGATAGCATGGGCGTAACACCTCGTAGATCTACTAGTTCTTCGGCTGAAGGCATTGAGCCGGAGCGATATCAATGCCCGCTCCCCATGGCTGCTTACTTCGGTCGGTCTCCGGATCGAACCGAAGCCGATCACAGGTGTACGGCACAGTATTGAACCGGATACCCATGATACGATCGATCCCATTGTTGATCATCATCCTACTCGGCTGTACTCATGATGGGGCATCGCAGTCCGACGCTGGCGCATGGCCCATCTGCTCATCGGTTCCGCAGGAGTTTGTCGCTGAGGTGCAACGAACACTCACGGACAGCACGGATCTCTTTCGAGGGGCCTATCCTCCGGCCACTCCGCTCACATGCGAACTGTTGTCCATGTTGCAGGAGGAGTTGAAGAATGACAGCTCCCGGTATTGCTTCGATCGGCTGTCACGTCGATATTGGGGCGAGGATCCGCATGCGCGCCTCACCCACACCTACATTGCCCGGCACCTGAATTTCGCGCTGGCCATGGCTGCCACGGCGCATTGGAACGAGGACCATCGTATCCTGGGATCGATCGAGTTGATGGACTATCGTCGCATGCGCCCCATGGTCTGTGGGACGAAGGAGGGATACGCGCGGCTGGAGCAACAGGATCGCGCTGCGGTGCGCTACCTCATCAGCGTGTTGGAGACCACACCGATCTTCATCATCGGTAGCGAGAACGCCACGATCCACGACACCTATATCCGTACCGTGATGCGGACGCTGGACACCTTCACCGGCCAGCAGCATGATGTAACGGGAGATCAGCGGTTGCGCGTGGATATGTCAGAAGATCGCTTGCGGAAGGCCATCGCGGAATGGCGTAGTTGGTTGACACCTTGATATCCGGCCATCATTGCAACGATGAGATCCCTGATACTTATTCTGGTCTTGGTCCCCCTATTTGCCTTGGGCGACAACGATTACCACTTTGCACAAGCGATCAAGAAGGGCAATGTGCGTCGGATCGATCGACACATGAAGCGTTTCATCCATCGCGAAGGCAAGGAGGTCCGGGCTTCCAGTTACCTGCATGCATTGGGCGGTGCCGAAGATCGGATCGGCGGGTTGTACGCTTCGCTCCGCACACAGATCGGCGTAATTAAATTGGATTGGGACCGCTGTGTGGCGAAACCTGCGATCTGGCCCGGTACATGGACCTTGGGCGTTGTGTACCGCACGCGCGATGGGCTTTCGGATCAGGTCCTCGAACGCTGCTACACGATCCAAGGCGGACGCCCCGGAAGGATCAACCTGTTCGGTTGGCGACCTCGGATCCGCAAGGTGCGCAACGACCTACGCGTGATCAACGTGCGATCGTGCCCGGGGTATGTGGAAGAACAGGAGCGGATCTGTACGGAACGCTCTTGATCAGGGGCGAAGTGATCACGTGTCAATTCTGAGAAGTGTCTTTCAGGAAATACCGGTGTATGGATTTCTTCGTGTCGGTCGGCATGAGCTTGCTCCCGGCATAGCATAGCTACTCCTCCATGTGGACGAGACGGATGTAGATGCCAACGGAGATGTTATGGTGTTGGGTATCGCAAGTGACCCGTTCCACTATGGCGGTCAGGTCGTTGGGACGCTGGGTCTACACCTGTTCGATGAAGGTGGGGGCGAGACCACCAGCGCGACCTACTCCGGACGTGGCGCGGGCTTGGGCATCGAGGAATAGGACGGTTCGTTCTTCGTGGATCAGAACGGATCGCGTACGACGTGTGCTGTTTTCGACACTATCGGTCGTCTACTTGTGCAAGGTGTGTTGAAACCCGATGTAGATCGGATCGCAATGCCACAGGAGGCTGGGATCTATTTGATCCGCACGGGCGAAGGGCATTCCTTCCGTTTCCAAGCTTTCTGATCGTTGCCTTGTTGAAAGCAGATGGCATCGAACGGATCCAGGGTGAGTTCCTTCTTGCCGGGTGGGTAGCGCCTCAAACTTGCTCCAAGGTCTCCAGCAAATACCCCCAGAACTTCTGCACAGAGCTGATCTGCACCTTTTCGTCCGGTGAGTGTGGACCTCTGATCGTGGGGCCAAAGGAGATCATCTCCATATCCGGATAGTTGGTGCCGAGGATGCCGCATTCCAGTCCGGCGTGGCAGGCCAGCACATGCGGTTCGCTGTTGAATCGCTTGCGGTAGATGTCCGCCATCAGCTTCACGATCTTGGCATCGGGGCGCGGGACCCAGCCGGGGTATGCACCATCGAACTTCACCTTCGCATCGATCAACTCAAAGACCGCCTTGATGCTGTTGGCCTCATCCATCTTCTCCGTGTCTACCGAGCCGCGGGTGAGGCACATCACCGTGTAGCTGCCATCCTTCAGTTCGATGCGAGCCACATTGTTGGAGGTCTGCACCAGGCCCTCCACATCGGGGCTCATGCGGTAGATGCCGCCCGGACAGGCTTGCACGGCGCGCAGGAAACGGCCCTGATCGGCGGTGGCCATCAACTTGCCGCTCAGGTCGGCCGCAGTCATGGCGATCTCTAGTTCAGGATCGGTAGTAGCGTGTTCGGCGATCAGCGTATCGCGGAGCTTCTTGAACGACTTCGTCAAGGCATCCACTTGGTCCGCTGGTACACCGATGCTGGCGACGCTCTCGCGGGGGATCGCGTTACGCAGGCTGCCGCCCTCGATCGCTGACACGCGGATACCATGACCTTCATTTTCGAGCAGGATACGGTTCATCAGCTTGTTCGCATTGCCGCGCCCGATGTGGATCTCCGTGCCGGAATGACCGCCCGTTAAGCCTTTAACCGATAGTTGATAGCCCTTGATCCCTTGCGGCGCGGCCTCGCTGGCGTAGTGGCCTGTTGCCGTCACGTCCACACCTCCGGCACAACCGATCGTCAATTCATTGTCCTCCTCGGTATCCAGATTCAGCAGGATGCTCGCGTCCAGTAGGCCACCTTTCAGTTCGAACGCACCGGTCATCCCGGTCTCTTCATCAATGGTGAAAAGCGCTTCCAGCGGTGGGTGCGGAATGTCCGTGGAAGCAAGCAGCGTCATGATCGTGGCTACACCGATCCCATTGTCGGCGCCAAGTGTCGTGCCCTCGGCCTTCACCCAATCGCCATCGATCTTCATGCGAATGCCATCCGTATCGAAGTTGAAGATGGTGTCGTTGTTCTTCTGGTGTACCATGTCCAAATGGCTCTGCAACGCGATCGTCGTCGCCTGCTCCTTGCCCTTGGTACCGGGTTTCTTGATGATCACATTACCGGCGTGATCGACTTGCGTGGGAAGGCCGAGATCCTCACCGAATTTCTTGATGAATGCGATCACACGTTCCTCCTTCTTACTCGGCCGCGGCACGGCGTTGAGGTCGGCGAAATGGTTCCAGAGTGCGGCGGGTTCGAGTGCGCGGATGGCTTCGTTCATGATGAATGGTATCGAAAGCGCGAAGGTAGGGTCCACTGGAAGCACGGGAAAACCGCGTTCGTCTGTGCCCATTAGCACCAGCCACGGGGAACACGTTACTTCGTGGAATGAGCGAGAGCAACACCCCATGGTCCACGCGTATTCCGCTGCTGCTTTTGATCGGCTTTGCAGCAAGTGTGGCGAGCGCCCAGCTCTTGCCGGCCTACACCCTCTTCAACTCAACGGGCAAGAAGGTCTCGTACAAGCACTTGCTACGCACCGTGACCGATGCCGACGTAGTGCTCTTCGGCGAACAGCACAACAACCCGATCGCGCATTGGCTACAACTGGTGGTGGCACGTGATCTCGCTGCCCGTGGCCCACTGGTCATGGGGGCGGAAATGATCGAGGCAGATGATCAGGCGACACTGGATCTGTACCTGCGCGGAGAGATCGACCAGGCCGCTTTCGATACGCTAGCGCGTCTTTGGAAGAATCACGCCACGGACTATGCTGCGTTGGTGGACTTGGCCAAAGAGAAGGGCTTGCCGTTCATCGCCACCAATGTGCCGCGACGCTCTGCCCGTGCGGTGAGCAGGGGAGGCTTTGAAGCGTTGGATACCCTACCCCAAGTGGAGCGTGCGTGGATGGCACCCTTGCCGATCCCCTTCGATCCGTCCTTGCCCGGTTATGTGAAAATGTTGGTCATGTTGGGCGACCATGGCACTCCCGATGTGGTGAAGGCCCAAGCCCTGAAGGATGCGACCATGGCTTGGTTCATTGCCCAACACGCCAAGCCGGGTACGCGCTTCCTGCATTTCAACGGATCCTACCATTCGGACTTCCATGAGGGCATCGTTTGGTACTTGAAGCAGACACATCCAGAACTGAAGGTGGTCACGATCGCCACAGTGGTACCAGAGCGATTGGACCGACTCGATGCCGAGTACCGTGGCCAAGCGGACATCATTCTTTGTGTGGATGCCGATATGCCGGGTTCGTATTGACCAAGTGGAAGGGGCGGTGGGAGAGTGTGAGCATACAAGTGAGAGCCGTGCCATCGGCAACTCCGGCATCCGGGATGCTCGTACGCGGACACACGCCCATCTTCAAACAATGCCCGGGTTACCATGATCGAGGTATACCGAACTTCGGCTCGAACTCTCACTTTTGCCGGTCTGGAATGAAGGGGACCACCATACGTTTGGATGAATTGCCCAAGGAAGCCTGGGCCAATGTGGTGGAGATCACCGTTCCCACCAACAGCGTGGATCGCGAACTGGTGTTGCGCTTGGTGGAACTGGGTTTCGTGCCATCAGAGCGGGTGCGCATAGTGGCCACCGGCGGGGTCGGCAAGGAACCCTTGGCGGTGCGTTTGGGTGGCACCACCTTCGCGCTGCGTTGTCACGAAGCATCATTCATATTGGTGGATCCGGAGTAGCGATGGAAGCAGCTACCCTTGCGCCACCGGCACACATCGCCTTGCTCGGCAATCCGAACTGCGGCAAGACAGCGCTCTTCAACCTACTTACCGGTAGCCGTCAGAAGGTGGCCAACTACTCGGGCGTAACGGTGGAGCGCAAGGAGGGAACCCTGTTCACCAACTCCGGGCGCAGCGTGAAGGTGCTTGATCTGCCCGGTGCATACAGCCTCAACGCGATCTCCAATGATGAGGCCATGACGCGCGATGTGGTCACCGGTCACAGCCGCGAAGCCTTGCCCGACCTACTCGTCTGCGTGACCGATGCCTCCAACTTGCGATTGCATTTGCGCATGGTCTTGGAAATGCGGCGGCTCGGCATGCCCATGGTGGTGGTGCTGAACAAAATGGACCGGGCGGAGAAACTCGGGATCAAGATCGATGTGGAGGCACTGGAGCAGGAATTGGCATTGCCTGTATTGCGCACGGTGAGCATCCATGCCCGTGGTGCCGATGAGCTGCGTGCGTTCTTGGACCGTGCCGTGGAACCCCGTGTTCATGTGCCGTGGCGGCCGTCTGGGCTGGAACAGGTGCTCACCACGCAGAAGGATGTGCAACGCATCTACCAACGCACGGTCACCGAACCGGTCGTGGACCGCGATCCCAGCGATCGGATCGACCGGATCATGATGCACCCCTTCTGGGGTTTGCTGGTGTTGGCGTTGGTGCTCTTCGTCACCTTCGTTGCCGTGTTCTCGTTGGGCGGCTGGCTCACTGGTTTCATCGAGGATGGCATGGCCGCGCTGGGTGGGCTTTTGCAAGCGCACATGGCCGATGGTCCGTTGCGTGGCCTGTTGGTTGAAGGCGTGATCGGTGGGGTGGGGAGTGTGTTCGTTTTCCTGCCGCAGATCCTCATCCTTTTCCTGTTCATCCTGGCGTTGGAAGCATCGGGTTACCTGCCGCGGGCGGCCTTCCTGCTGGACCGCCCCATGAGCAAGGCGGGGCTATCCGGGCGATCCTTCATACCGTTGCTCTCCAGCTTCGCCTGTGCCATACCGGGCATCATGGCCACGCGCACCATCGGTAGCTGGCGCGATCGGCTCACCACCATCCTCATAGCACCGCTCATGGCCTGCTCCGCACGGATCCCCGTGTACACCTTGTTGATCGCAGCGCTCTTCCCGTACGATCCGATCTCGGCCGCGTTGGTGATGGTGGGCCTGTACGTGCTGGGTATCGTGGCCGCCATGACCGTGGCTTGGGTGATAAAGCGCACGGATCGCGACCACGCGCATGCACCCTTGCTCATGGAACTGCCGCCCTACCAGTGGCCGGACATGCGCAGCTTGGTCATTGGCTTGTGGGAACGTGCCATGATCTTCTTGAAGCGTGTGGGAACGGTGATCATGGCACTCACGGTGATCATGTGGGCCTTGAATGCAACGCCTTCGCCGCGCACCCTGGCCGATGGCACTCCAGTGGACCGCAGTCTATCCGAGGAATTGGGACACGCACTGCAGCACGTGTTCGCACCCATCGGGTTCAATGCAGAGATCTCCGTTGCACTGGTTCCCGGCATGGCCGCGCGCGAGGTGGTGGTAAGCGCCTTGGGCATGGTGTACGCCATGGATGGAAGTGAAGGCGACATGGAAGCGCGCTTGCAGCAACGGATCGCTGCGGATTGGTCGCTCGGCACCAAGCTCTCCTTGTTGATCTGGTTGGTCTTTGCACCGCAATGCCTCAGCACCTTCGTGGTGGTGAAACAGGAGACCAACTCGTGGAAGTACATGTGGATCATGGGCGGATACCTCTTTGGCCTGGCGTACCTTGCAAGCCTCATCACCTACCAGCTCACCAACGTGCTCGTGGGCCTCTGATGCAGATCATCCTCACATCCATCATCGTATTGACCGCTGCGGCTTATTTACTGCGGATGTGGTTGCCTGTGCTCAGCGGGAAGAGGAACCTGCAGCTTTCAGGTGATGCGGGTTCCCATCGTACGGCTTGTGCAGCGTGCAATGCGTGCGGGGGCTGTGGGTAGGTGGATCTGCGGGTGCTTAACGTTCAGCTTTTCGCAAGCAGCACCTCGCGCAGCACCACTGCTTGGTTGTGCGTTTCGTCCTTGGCACCATACAAAAGGCGTACGCGCTGCTTTCGGGCTAGGCTGCGGATCCGATCCAGCTCGTCGGTGCGATCCTTCAGCTCTTTGACATAGCGCTTTTTGAACTCGGTGAACTTCGGTGGTTCGTGCCCGAACCACTTCCGCAATTCGGTGGACGGACCGATGTCCTTGGCCCATTCATCCAAATGCGCAGTGATCTTGGGAACGCCACGTGGCCACACACGGTCCACCAGCAAACGGTAGCCATCGTTCAAGGGCTACGGTGGGTCGGCTTCACCGGATCGAAGATGAAGGCGGTGCTGGGAAGACCCACTCCACAAGATCTCCGTTCGTTCTTATAAATTGCACAAGCAATACCATGACCATGAAGAAAACTGGACCGGTGATCTTGATCACCTGCTTGATCGGCAACACGAGTGCACAGACTTGGGACCTGATGGAAACACCGGCTGCTGCACGGCATTACACCTACTACATGGAAGTGGATGCTTCGGAAAGCCGCTTCGTCCTCTTTGCACGTAATTCCAGCGTGGACTCCGTGTACACCTCGAACGGTGAAGGGAATTGGGCGGGCGTGCAGCACGGCGATTTCCCCAAGGCCTTCTATGCCGATGATGGCAGCTTGTTCCTTTTGAAAGATCTCAACCCTTCGTCCTCTGTGCTGCAGCCACAGGTCTTCCGTAGTACGGACAATGGCGTAACGCTGTCGGAGATCACCGGCGTAGCGGGCAGGTGCTTTTACAAGGACGCACAAGGGAACATCTTCCTGTCCACACCCACGGGATTCAAGTATTCAACGAACTCCGGCGTGTCCTTTACGGATGTTGCAACTCCCTTTGCTGTGACCGGTGCTGCACTGGATGGGAATGGCGACCTCTATTATGGTTCTGATTCCTTGAAGCTGTTCCATTCTGTGAACGGAGGTAGTACATGGTCTGATATATCCAAGAACCTCAGTGCGTACGCACGTGTTTCGGAATTGCAAGTGGTGAATGGCACCTATTTCTTCAATGACGAGGATGGTAGCCACCGTTACGGCGCACCCGCAGACCCGATCTGGTCATTCATCCAACCAGGCACGCTCACCTCTTGGGTCGGCGACTTGCGCTTCCATGATGATGCCCTGTTCATTCGCAGTCCATATGGATTGTATTCGCGAACCACGTGGGCACCTTCAGGCTGGCCGTTGATCCTGGAGGGGATCTTCTCCAGCAATTCGTTCGGTTCTTTCCTAGGCAATTACAGCCTCTCCAATGATCACGTATTCGCGAAAGTGGATTCGGGTTTCGTTACCACATCCATCGCGGCGCTTGTTTCCACAGCGGAGATCGATGCTGCACCCTTGGTCAAGGTATTTCCGAACCCTGCCACCGATGTCCTGTTCGTATCCGGGTTCAAGGATCTTGGAATGGTCGCGCTGGAGTTGCATGACCCGGCCGGGTGTTTGGTCCGTAGGGTGCGGGGCAAGGCTTCAGTAGATGTGCGCGACCTTCCAGCTGGCGCGTATGTTCTCACCATGACCGAAGGCGGTCGGAGGCATGCGGCCACTTTCATGAAGGAATGATCGACGATCCGTCCGGCCGACCATGAATGCTGGAATGATCCCGTTGCCAAGGGTGGTCCATGCTACCGGGTCCACTGCTTCTCATTGAACAGGGAAGGCCATGCTCCGATGTGCCGCATTGAACGATCTCGATGTCAGCGCTCATTCAATTGCTCACCAGCATCATTGATGATGTCCTTGTCATCGGCGAAGAGCTTCGCGATCCAGTCCGGCGGTTGTTTCACGTCTTCCTTTCCACCGACCTCTCGAATGATATCCGCCATAAGGTGCGGCACGTCCAGCTTCCAGATCAAGGCGCGTGTGATCCCGATGGCCATCACCTGGCCGTTCTGCCTGAAGTAGTGTGCGTGGTACACCCATTTCTCATCCCAACCCATCGTCTCCAGGGAGAGCACGAAGCGTGTCCAGCGCTTCAGTGGTTTGCGGTAGATCAGCTTCTGCGAACCTAAGGTGGGTGCAAGGCCGCGTTTGACGATCGGATCGTAGAGCGGGGAGCGTGCCAGTAGTTCCCAACGGATGAAGTCCATGTACACCGGATACTTCGAGGCCGTCATCACGCGCAGGCCATCGCAGTCCATCAGCCGCACGCGGAAGGTCCGTTCCAGGCTCTGGTCGAAGGCCAAGGCCGGTCGGAACCGACGCATGACCAGGATCTTCAGAACGGTGTACCAGTAATGGAGCATGGGAGCCTCAGCAACGACCAAGAGCCGGTCGGATCAGCGTTGGCGAACAAGATAACAGTGTGGTTGGGGAAGAGCCGGAAATGTTTGAAGTGCACATGTTGGGCAACAGCCCTGAATAGTTCGGATCGTCGTCTGCAATCATTCGTGGGTATGCCCGGATCCCAATGCGCACACAATTCCACTACGCGCCATTCCCAGGGTCCAGCGCCGCCAACGGATCATACATATACTCCGCCACAGCCTGCTCCAGATCCGCAGGCCGTTCAACCCGTGCCAAACCAGACCTAAAGGCCTCTTCGGCCACAGCAACAGCAACGGCTTTCGAGAGCTTGCGGATCTCCGTTAGCCGTGGGTACAACGAGCCACGCGTGATGTCCTTTTCCTGAACGCATTGCGACAGTGTGCGCGTGGCGATGAGGAACATGGCATCGGTGATGATGCGCGTGTTGGCGATGATGGCACCCAGGCCGATGCCCGGAAAGATGTAGGCGTTGTTGCCTTGTCCCGGCCGGAATTCGGTGCCTTTGTACGTGACCTTGTCGAAGGGGCTGCCGCTGGTGAAGACCGCGCGGCCATCGCTCCAGATGTAGGCTTCTTCGGCGGTGCATTCGGCCCGGGAAGTGGGGTTGCTGAGCGCGAAGATCACCGGACGTTCGTTCATGGCGCTCATCTTTTCTATGACCGCTTTGTTGAAGGTGCCCGGCGATCCGGTGGCGCCGATCAGCACGTTGGGCTGGATGGCATCCAGCGCTTCCATGAAGAGCATGGGGGCATGCTTGTGCGCATAACGCAGGTTGTACGCCTTCAAGCGGTCGCGGCCCTCCACGATCAAGCCTTTGCTGTCCACGAACCAGAGGCGGCGGTAGGCTTCTTCCTCGCTCAAACCCGCTTCTTGCAATGCGGAGACCATGAGATCGGCGATGCCCGTCGCGGCGGATCCGGCACCGAGGAACATGATACGCAGGTCCTTGAATTCCATGCCGGTGATACGCGTGGAGGCATACACGCCAGCCAACGCGACCGCGGCTGTGCCTTGGATGTCGTCGTTGAAACAAAGCACTTTGTCGCGATACCGATCCAGAATGGTGTATGCGTTCGGTGTTAAGAAATCCTCGAATTGGATCAGCGCTTTGGGGAACTTCTGCTGCACGGCCTGCACGAATTCATCTACGAGTTCCATGTACGGTTCGCCTTCAAGCCGTGGTTTTGGATAGCCCAAGTACAGCACATCATCCCGCAGCTCTTGGTTGTTGGTGCCCACATCCAACATCACAGGTAAGCATTGATGCGGTCGGATGCCCGCCGAAGCCGTGTACAGCGCCAGCTTACCGATGGGTATGCCCATGCCGTTCGCGCCCAGATCGCCCAAGCCCAAGATGCGCTGCCCATCAGTGACCACGATAACGCGGACGTCCTGCTCCGGCCAATTGCCAAGGATCTTCGCGATGCGGCCCTTGTCCTCCGGGGTGATGTAGAAGCCTTTTGTCTGCCGGAAGATGTGCGAGAATTCGCGGCATGCCTGCCCCACGGTGGGGGTGTAGATCAGTGGCATGATCTCTTCAATGTGTTCCACAACGACCGCATAGAACAACCGCTCGTTCCGGTCCTGCATGGAATTCAGAAGGATGTACCGTTCGATGTCGTTCTCCTTGCGTCGCAGGATCTCCATGACGCGGTCCACCTGGTGTTGTTGCGTAGCTACCAAGTGCGGCAACAGACCTTGCAGCCCCAATGCTTCGCGTTCCTCATGGGTGAATTCCACGGAACGGTTGAGTGTCTTGTCCCGCAGGACTTCGATGCCTTTCTTCATGACGGACCGGAATGGTGGAAAGGTAGTTGCTGAACGATGGGAGGGAATGGTGGCGAAGTGTGTGCGACGCTGGAGGTCGGAACGATCACACGTATTCCCACGGCCCGTCCTCGGCGTTCGTTCTGTTCGGGGTGGAATGTTGAGGGTCTTCCCACCTGTCTGAGGCTTGTCATTTCCTTTTCCCGATCGCCCGGCGAACTTTGTTGAAAGCGTTCACTATGGAAGTCTGGCTCAAGAGAACGGTCGTTTTCGCCATCGGCGTTGCGGTGTTCTGGATCGTGCTCACCATCTGGGTGGAGCGCACGGCGCAGGCATCGATGCGATCCATCGGAGATGCGCCGTCCGGCCCAAGGGCGCTCATCGTGTACGATCCCGACCCGATCTACGATCTGGATGCGCAAGTGTGCCGCGCCTTTGCCGAAGGGCTGGCGGAGCGCGGTTTCCAGAGCACCGTGGCCACTGTGGCCGCAGCGACCGATGGGTCCTTCGACCTCCACGTGTTCTGTGCGAACACGTATAACTGGCGGCCGGATCGTGCGGTAACGGGCTTCATCGAAGAACTGGACCTGGTGGGCAAGCCGGTGGTGGCGATCACGCTGGGGGCTGGATCCACCGAAGTTTCACAGCGCTTGCTGGAGGAGATCATCAAAGGCAAGCATGCGGAACTGCTCGGCTCGCGTTCCTTCTGGATCATGCGCCCGAACGATGAGGCCCGCACGGAGGAAAGCAACATTGCAGTCGCGGTGAGCATGGCCCGGGAGTGGGGCCGAAGTCTTGGAGAAGCGATCGCGCAAGAACGCGTACCGGAGCCATGACCGCTGCTGCAAAGCTCACCGCTATCAAGCTGGTCCACACCGCCGTGTGGATCTTCTTCAACGTGGTGATCGGCTACTTGGCCTATGCGGTCCTTGTTGATCGCATCGACCAATGGGCGTGGATCGCATTGGCGTTGATCGGTCTGGAATGCCTGGTGTTGCTTCTGTTCAAGATGGCCTGCCCGCTCACGGTGGTGGCGCGGCGGTATTCCGATTCGCAGCGTCCCAACTTCGATATCTACTTGCCTGAATGGCTGGCGCGATACAACAAGCTGATCTACGGCCTGATCCTATTGGGGATCCTAGTGGGGCTGGTTTGGAGGGTGTGGTTCTGATCGTGCACTGCGTCTCGCGAACAGCACGATCATCCTTCGATCACGCCACGGATCTCGTTTGGATCCTCGATAGGCTCTCTCGCAGAGGACCCTGCCGGGTCGCTCCGGACCGCAGGATCCCTTCGTGCCTCAGGAGACCCGGCGGCGGCATGTTCCTTCAACTCCGCATTCATCGCGCGATCAATGGAACGTCGGAGTGCAACAAGGTGCCGACAACGATGTGCGCGTACGGCGCTTCGGGCAGCAGCTCGATGGTGAAACTGCCACGCACCCGTTGGTCGTTCTCGTAGGTCTGGAAAACAACCACCTGCTCGGCCAGCTTCTGGATCAGGCCGGGTTCTGTCCATCCTAGGCCACCGTACTGCCCCAACTTGATCGTGTCTCCCATAAAGGCCCATTCCGGCAGCATCTCCTGCTCTCCGTAGTTCCAGAAGTCGGGTACCGTATCGCCTGGCACGAAGGTATTCAGCACATACGGCCACATGTCCTGGTCCAACTGGTGCAGCAAGTAGGTGCCGGAAAGTGTGGATACCGTTCGGGTAAAGAAGAGCGTGTCTCCGGATCTCCAGTTCACGGCTTTCTCAGAAGTTCCGCTGAGCAGGAGGTCCGGTACACTGTCCATGTTCAGATCCACCGTATCCCTCGGCGTACCATCCACAAAGGGGATGAACAAGGACGGATCTCCCGGCTGACCGCGACCTACCGCAACGGTGAGGGTTCCGATCAACAGCGCAAGTTTCCTCATGGGCAACCAAGTGGGCTTCTCATCGGTGCGCTGGTCATGATGCAATAGGGCGAGTGGTGTAACGCGCTCGTCAAGTACCCGTACACCCGCGAAGCGCCGTGGTTCGATCGGCCTTGCGGCACCGTGGACCCCGAAGTCGCTACATACGGTCTGTGCACCTCGAAGTTCGTGCGCTCATGGGAGGGTGCCTTACACCAAACAACCGCTCCACTTCATCACGAGCAGGGTACACACGGTCAGCCCCATGCCCACGATCACCGCTTCTTGCATATGCCCGATCCGCAGCCCCAGTAGCTTCCACATCTTCTCTTCGTTGTTGCGCTTGTAGTAGCGTATCGAAATGAATGCGGTGAGCGCCGTGAAGAAGGTCAAGAGCGCTATCGTTAGGATCCAGGTATTGCTCATGCTCGTTCGTTTGCTTGGTTCGTGTGCAAGGTGGAGGAGTGATGGTGCTAAGAGCCGTTGCAGGCATTCGAATATAACCCGATCTGCGCGGAGCCTGTGGCTCCGCGCAACAACGTAATGGCCGGTGGCCTTAGGCAACCATGTTCCAACCCTTCTGAGCGTAGCCATTTGCTACGCTCAGAAGGGGGAGCGGTTCACCAGAAGCGCATCGGGCGTCTGCCGCCGACCTGCTTCGATCGTATCTTGGTCATAGCTATTGTTCGAGCCTATCAGAACAGTTCGTCGCATCAGCCGATCCTTCACCCTATTCGCCACGCAATGGACCTCGCTTCCTTGTCCCCTCGACTGCCCGCGTACGCTGCCATGGTGCAGCTGCCATGGTTCATCTTTCTATCGGTAGCACGTGTGCGCTTTGGTGGCACCAGCGCACTACCGCTGGTGAAACTGATCGACCTGTTGGTCCCCTTGCCTTCCTTGTTCGGCCTGCTGGCCGCCATTGTGCTGCTCTGGCATTTGGGCGGTCAGGGTGGTATTTGGTTGTGGAGCGGTGCCCTGACCTGTGCAGGCCTCTGTGCTGTGTTCGCATGGGTGCTGCTGGATTGAGCTGGGCGAACCGCGGAACAGGATCAAAGCGGCCAACCACCGCCTGCGCAATGAACATGGACCAATGTACGTGACGGACGAACTACAGAAGGAGCTGGCTCGGTTCCCTGAGGCCTTGCGCGCCTTGGTCGATGCGGAGTTGGTGGCAGGCAACACGGTGCTCGAACATGGGCATGGCCATCCTGCTGCACCTGCTGGCGCCTACATCAAACTGGCGAACAAGGTGCGAACGCGTCCGCGCGCCTCAGGTGACGGCCTGCATTTCCAAGAGCGGGTGAATGCGAGCCACGCTGGAGAATTCACCGATGCGGACCAGCTCTTCTTCGTCTTGGAAGCTGCCGATCCGCCGCCTCCCGCTCGTGACATGGATGCCATTCGTGCAGCGTTCGAAGAGCGCGTCCGGAAGTCGGATGATGAACGGTTCTGGGAAATGCGATGAATGCGAACAGGCGAAACGGTGGTCTTCAAGTCCCGGGTTGGCTCTTTCGAAGAGGACGCCTGCCGATCGAAGGTGATTGCGTTAGCGGTGTCTCCGGATCGCCGAAAGGCCACGAACCGATCCGCTGAGCGGCCTTAGGACCAAGATGCCTGAAGCCGCAATTGCCAAGACGCAAGTTGCAAGACACAATTGCCAAGACTCAAGACTCAAGACGCAAGTCTCAAGACTCAAGTGTCAAGACACAAGTCATAAGGAACAAGCCAAGGCAACACGCCTGGGGCCGAAGCCTCGAACCCGCAACCAAGGACACGTCCGCGGCTCCTGCTCATCGGTCCCTGATAGGATGGTCCAGATCCTGGATCATCTCATCTCTATCTGAATCTCGGTAGGGTCTGGAACCTCTGCCGGGTCTCTCGAAGAGGACCCTGCCACTCGGAGATACGTGCGCAGGCGTTCGTGTTGGTCGGGAAGGACCACGGATCATGCCGATGGTCCACTACCTCAGGCCGGATCAATAGGAGCTACTGCTTCACGAATCGCACCGCACCTCCCATACCGTCCACTGACAGCACATATGGACCTGGGTGTAGTGCAGGAACATGTATTGGATCTCCAATTTGCACTTGTCCTGTCTGTACTTTTTTTCCGGCAATGTCGACGATGCGGTATGTGGCGCTTGCGAACATGTCGGATTCTACCCGGATCGCATTATCGACCAGGGTCGGATAGATACTGATCTGCGGTGCTGGAGTATCGATCACCCCATTGGCTTGACCGGGAGCCAATCGATACACTCTGCCCGATGCAGGGGTTGCGTCCAAGGTTGCAGGTTCATCGTTGCCACCGACCACGACTTCAGTGAACGAAGGGTCGGCCGGGTCGCCGTATATAATGCCATTATAGGAAACCTCTTCGTCGTTGATGTTGAAGTCGATCAGCAGCGCCAGAAGTGGGCCGGGGAAGCCGTTGTAGACCAGTGTGGGGTCCGGGATGTTCGATCCGCCAAAATGGATCTCCATGATCCCGTCATCCTCGTAGAACCAGATCTGGAAATTGATCCGGTTGTTCGCAGTTGCTCCTTCGTAGTAGAATGCCGCATCCTTGTATTGGATCTTCGCGATGCGATCACCGACAGCACCTTGGACCTGGAAGGAGATCTCGGAAGGAGGAAGACCTTCGATATGGTCGCCATCGATCAGATCGGAGAATAATCCGAACGTATGGATCAACGGATCCGTGAGGGTCGAGTCTTGGATGTTGAATCCTCCGAACCCCATCATGGCTCCGGAACCCCATTGAAATGTGAAGTCATACGTTTCTCCATCCAGCTGAAAATCGAAACCGAATGGAACCACGAACACGGGTTCATCCCACGTGTCTTCATCGACATCGTTCACTGCAATGATCGTCGGAGCAGTGAGTTCGGTATACGCCGAAGTATAGGTAGAGAGCGTATAGGAGGTCTGCGCGAACGATGTCAGACCGACCAGCGTCGCTAGCGATAGTAATGCTCTTTTCATGTGTGTTCTATTTTCCTTCTAAGGTTGTGTTGCCGACGATCTTCGTTCATCACAAGGAGCAATGGAGCGGTCAGATCTTCGTCCAATTGGTCCAGGAGGTACGTATTGTGAAGGCTTTACAAACCTAAGCAGGTCAATTGAAAAGAGCCTGCCACTCGAAGGTAAGTGCGCTGGGGTGTTGTCGTATGGGTAAGGAGCCACGGATCACGGAACCTGTCGCGCCGCAGTACGACGGTCCTCGGTCATTCCGCCTCACTGGCCTTCTTCACCGCTGCCACCCAACGGTCCCACTTGGCCTGCTGTGTTCCGAAGTCCTTCGGGTAAGGGCCACTGGCGAAGGAGAGCTCGGTGGTCTTGTCCTCGGCGTTCTCGGAGAGCAGCATCTTTTCGGAATAGTACACGCCGTCCAGCTCGTAGTGGATGTGCATGTAGTAGTTGCCGAACACCATGCCGACATAGCCCGTGGCCTTCTCGCCCTTGGCATCCAGATCCAAGTGTGCTTCGGCTTTCGGGTCCCTCGCGGACGAGAAGAACGCCTGTTGGTCGAACTGCTCGCCGAGTTGTTTGAAGTGCTCCGTCCTGCACAGCGCACGCCAGATGTCGGCCGTACCGGCTTTCAGCACGGACTTGGAAAAGAAGTAGGGCTGTGGGCCCATGGCCGCCACCTCCTTATCAGAAAGGAAGGTGACATCGCGAAACCAAGCCGAGCCGTTCCCGCCATTTGCGAAACGGTAGCCCACAACGGTGTCCTCCTGAACAACGATGGCCTGAATAACGATGACCAGCTCGCTCATGCCGGTATGGTCGGAATGGATGCGGGCCACTCGTGGAAGGTCCATTGCTAGGGCCTTGGCATCCGGATACTCCTCGGTATCCACCTTGATGAGCGACTTGTTATCATGCAGCTCCTCTTCGGTCGGCAGTCGATCCGCGATCGCAGGGACGACATCAAGCTTTGCGATATCCACGGGAACAAAGCCGAAATTGTCCGGACAATACCAGCCGCCGTACTGGTGCGGTTCGTTGGTGTTGGATGCCACCGGCGCGGGTGCTTCGGTCGGGGTGCCTGATCCCTCCTTGGGGGTTTCTTGGCCGCATGCCGTAACAAGGATCAAGAGCATGGACAGCAGGACGAGAAGGGAACTTCTGTAGGTCATCGTTCGTGATTTTCGGAAAGCTCGGGCTACGCTCGGAACGATCGCGTTAAGGCGTGTAAAACAGTGTAAATGATGCGAAATAGAAGGCGCTGAGGCTTGGCCAGGTCGCTTGTAGTTGACCCTGCCGCCCGAAGGTATGTGCTAGGGGTTCGTACTGATCAGGACGAACAGGCCGATCGGCCTAGGTTCTTGGATCTGCGGTTACAGGGTAAGGAACAGCAGGCCGTATTTCAGAGGGCAGTAAGGGATCCTTCGTTCAATGGCCCGCAATAACACGGTCTATAGCACCACGCGGAATGTCCGGGTCTTTTCTCCAAGACGGAGTGTGATGTGGTATACCCCGCTCGGCAGTGCAGGTGGTGCCACGTATTGGACACCAGAATGAAGGAACTTTTGCTCGCTGTGAACACGGCGTCCGGACACATCATGCCATTCCATCGTTGCTGATCCATCCACAGTTGAATGCAGGAACAGCTGACCAGCGTTCGGGTCAAAACCGATCGTGGACCAGCTCGTTGTTCGGTCGTTGATCCCGATTGCACAGAGCGGGAACGGCGGTTCCGTTGATACAAGGATGGTGTCCACGGCCGGAGAAGTGAAATTTCCGACCTCATTGAACTCAACGACAAGTACACATCCTGAAAGGTCTTCATTCATCAATTCCACCGTGTCTCGTCGTGTGCATCCGGCCATATTGAACACGCCTGTTGTAAAGTAACAGGCTTTGAGCCGCATGGTATCCGGTTCGGTCAAGATAGCGGAGTAGAACGCTGGACAACCGACCATGAGGTTCACATAAAGGGCAACCGTTACGCCCGTTTCATGCTGTTCTACGGTCGCGCTGATAGGATACAGCAACTGCGCCGTTGCCGGAGATGGCAGAAGACTGATCATGGTAGCCAGAAGTACTGCTCGGATCATAGGTCTTGATCTACTGACCGTGAATGAAAGTACGATCTATATGTTCCGATAACTGAACCAGTGATCGGATGTTTCCATTTCAGCAATGGTCGGTTCGGCGATCTTTCGCCTCCGCCAACTCCTTCCGGAACCAGTCGATCAGGGCGCGGTGCAATTCGGCCTTGTGGTCGCTGAAGAAGTGGCCGGTGCCGCAGCACTTCACTTCAACATGGAACTGGGTGCTGCGGAGTACGTCGGTGTGGCTTCGGTATGCGCGACGGGCCAACTCCAGAAGTTGGATGATCGCAGAACCACCGCAGCATCATGAAGCACCCGCGAACCGCACCTGCAACAGGACCTCCACGGTGCGCCGTCCTGCAGCGAGGCGATCCGTGGAACGCATCGCCCAGCCATAGGCCAAGCCCAAGGTGGTCCGGTTCACGTCCATGGCGGCATTCACCAGCAATGCATCGTGGAGTCGGTAACCCAACCCGGCTTTGAATCCGATATGCATCGGTCCGCCTTCATCGTGGAGCACATTCAGCAAATGCTTTCCGGCGTACACATTGAAGCGCGCGGCATAGGATGTCCCTTGCATGTTTCCGATCAGTTCACCGGCGAAGAAGCCATCGTCCCAGATCTGGTGCGGCAGTTCGCCCAATGCGTATGCGGTGAAGCGCATGGGTGGGGCGCTTGGGAATGCACCTTCTTGTTGAATGGTCAAACGGCCCAAATGATCTGCAGCAAGTCCCGCGACCAGCTTGTTGCGCTCGCGTCTGTGCGCACTTTCCCTATCCTGCTTCAAGGTCCACGAGATCCCGGCCCGGCTTTCCAACCAAGTGCTCTCGCCGATAGCCGAGGTTTCGCCAGAGGGCAATGCGGCATCGTAGACCTGTCCGTTGTATTGGCTGCCCCATGTGCCTGGCCAAACACCGGTGGTCCCATTTACCCAGCGCACTTCCATGCCCAAGGAGAGGTACGAACGCGAGCCAGCGCGCAGGTGAACGGCGGGTACCAAGGCCAAGCTGGCCAAGCGGCTGCCTTGCCCGCCCTGTTGTTCTTGCCGCGCCAAGAACCCCAGCCCGAGCCAAGAGGACACCGGCTTCTTGGTGTTCCGTGCGCACCAGTCCACGCTCAAGAATTCACTGCGCCACGATCCGGGCAGCTGCAGCCATTGGTCTTGGTGGATGAAGGCCACGCGACCACCGGCATCCAGTCCAGCGCGTGAAGGGTCGAGTAGCATTTGGGATCGGCCGCTGAAGAAGTGATCCGCATCCTGGGCAAGCACGACACTTCCGAAAAGGATGGCCAGCAATAGGGTAGGTAAGCGTTTCATTTCTGGAGTGTAATGGTTCCTGCTTGCTCAATGACATCGCCGTCGATCCGAACTGCACGCAGCGTGAATGCATACGGACCGGTCTCTTGGTTCGCGCCGTTGTTGGTGCCATCCCAACACGGATCCTCCACCGTGGACGTGAAGACGCGTTGCCCCCAGCGGTCGTAGATATTCAATTGCAGTTCCGAGAAGCAATTGCCCAACACGCACAATGCATCATTCAGTCCATCGCCGTTGGGCGAGAAATGATCCGGTAGGAAGAACGCTCCGCACGGCGGTTCATCGATCCTAGGTGTAATGGTCCGGGGCATCACCACCACACTATCCGAGGCCATGCAACCGGCGGACGAGAGTACGTGGACCGTGTACGTGGTGGGTTCCAGGACCGTGCAGGTGGTGCTGGAAGCTGTGGGGTCCGCAAGACCCGTGGTGGGTGTCCAAATGAAGATGGCCGCGTTGTCCATCGGCACCATGATGCACTGGAGCAGGGGGATCCCATCATCGGCCCAAATTGTATCCGCCTGGATCATGGCCGTGAAGAAGCCGTCCGCGAGGATCTGGAAATTCCGATGCTCCACACAGCCCATGCTGTCGGTCGCGGTCACCGTGTAGTACCCGGGAAGCAAGCCTTCGGTCAGTGGCTCTGCGGGTGGACCGTTGCCCCACGCGAATTGCAGGCCGGGCGAGGTGCTGGTGGTGATCACTTGCGCGGATCCGGTCATGGTGTTGCAGGTCGCATCGGTGATGATCAACGAATCGATCAACGCGGGTGCTTCGGTTACGACCACGGCATCCGTGAGGGAGCAACCCGCACTGTCCAGCAACGTGTAGGCGTAACTGCCAGCAAGGAGGTTGGTGATCGTGGTGCCCTCCATGTTACTGTTCGCCCAGGTGATGGTGAGCCCACTGAAGGAGGCGCTATCCACCGCGATCGCAGCATCCGATGCTCCGGTGCAGATGGCTGGCGTTACCTGCCACAGGAGTGGTGTCGGTGAATTCACCATCACGGAATCCAGCACGGTGACGGAACAGCTGGGGCCATTCGTCGCCGTTACCACCACCGGTACTTCAGCGGTGATCCACGGCGCTATGAGCTGCGCCTGGGGACCCTGCAACAGGGTATCCAGCAATTCCCACGTAAAGGCATCCGCGTACTGTCCGAAGAAGTCGATCGCTGCGCCACCACAGACCGAGTCGCTGATCGCAATGGTCGGTGTAGGGTAGGTGTGAACGATGATCACGGTGGACTCGCACGGCGAAGCGCCGTACTGACTTTCGGCACGCACGGAAAGCGTGAAGGAGGAAGTCGGCGCAATGGTGATGGTATCACCGGAAGTGAGGAATTGCTCCGGGATGCCACAACCGTTGGCGTACCACATCCACGTTGCACCAGCTCCAAGAGCGCCACCATAAGCGATGAAACTGACCGATTCGCCAAGGCAGAGATCGAACTGCGGTAACGGGTTCGATACCCCGTTGCACGTGCCACCCGATCCATTGCCAGTACTGGTGCCGGTGCAAATGCCGGAACATGGTGTGGAGATCGCTTGATCCAGTCGCACCAAGGATCCATCCTGATCGCCACCACCGAATTCCATTTGGTGTCCGAGTGACGTGAACCCGGATGTCGAACTGGTGCGGCCACCAACGAGCACAGAGGTATACCCGTTGATCACCAACGCGCGACCTTCTTCCTCCTGCATCGCACCGAGATAGCGAGACCAGGTCAAAGCTTGGGCCGAATCGTAACGCAACACGAAGGCATCGGAAGGACCTTTCAAGGAAGCCCCTTCACCATTGGCCGTGGCCATTCCGACCGCCGAACTCGTGAGGCCGACGGCATAGCAACTGCCTCCTTGATCGAATGCGATAGAGGCCAACGCATCCATGGCGGTATCGCCGACGAAGGTGTACATCTCCACGGCCAACACACTGTCCAGCAGCGCGAAGAATCCATCGCCACCGCCGGCGTTCACATGCTGCTGCACGGTGCTATCCACAAGCAAGCTATCCGACCAGGATATGCCACAGATGGCGAAGCGATCCGCGTACCGCGCAATGCCATTGATCCGATCATCCTGACCACCGCCGAAGTACGTGCCGTAGAGGATGGTGAGGTTCGTATCCAACTTCATCATGAAGCCATCCGTACCGCCCAAAGGCGCGGGGATCGCGGCTTCCGCAGTGGCGATCCCCATGGCGCTGGTGGTGTTGCCGACCAATACGATGCCCGTGCTATCGCCTTGTGCCATGTGCATGATCACATCATCTCCTGCGCCACCCAGATACGTCCCCGAAACCAGCGAGTCGGTGCTGTGGAGGGTGAAGAGAAGACCATCTGATCCCTCATCGAATGGCTGCACAGGCAGAGGTCCGTTGGTGAAACTGTTCGGGCCATCACTGCTGCCGCAGACCACCAAACGACCCAGTCCGTCCAGCGCCGCGCCAGTGGCTGTCTCCACATCCGAACCACCGAGGTAAGTGGCGCCAAGCAACCTTCCGTATTCCGTGAATCGCGCTACGAACAGATCCCCATTTCCACCCGGCACCGTTTGCAGTCCCAAACTATCCGTGGCTATGGCTTCCGTGGAAGTGGTGTTGCCCACGAGGTAAACGCCATCCATGTCGGTGACCACCACTTGCACGGCTTCGTCATCACCTGCACCACCGAAATAGGTACACCACAGCATCGACCCTTGCGGCGCGATCTTGGCAAGGAAGGCATCCGATGCACCACCGCCCAACGTATCTTGGTGGGTGAGGCCGCTTGCGTCCGTGGTATCATTACCAAGTCGCAATCCATTCGACGTTCGTCCCGCCACATACACATGGCCGAAGGCATCTGTGGCCACGCTCAATACCTGGTCATCCGCTTCGCCTCCGAGGTAGGTGGCCCATCGCTGCTCGGCGGTCACGGTGATCTGCGCATGACTCGATTGCACCACGAGCATTGCCCCGAGGACGAAACCGTAGGAAAGCACATGAAGGCGAAGGCTGAAGGGCGATACAGCAGGAGGGGTCCGGGTACGGAATGACATGGCCTGATGGTTTTCAACAAGGTGTATCCATGTCTTCTCGAAACGTTCAAGCAACGCGACATTCGGCCGAACCCACTTCATGAACGGCGGATGTTGAACGGGTAGCCGGTCAGGCATCGAGGTCCGCCGCGCATACGGAACGCTTGTGCGGAAATGCGCGTGCATTCATGGCTGTTGCTTAAGTTGGATGCGCTTCGGCAAGGAACTACCGTAGAAGATCCACCATGGAGGTCAATTTCCATATCCCGCATTCGCTCGCACCCTTGGTGCATGTGATCTGGGAACAGCGCTCATCTGGCAGTAGTGCATGGCGCATCCTTCCCAGCGGCAAGGTGGAACTCATCTTCAATCTCGGTCCGCGCATGGACCGCGTGGAAGGCAAGCGGGTGGGCGGCTCCTTCGATCCCACGGCCTGGTTCTGCTTCCTCTCGGGCCTGCACACGCGGCCCTTGGACATGAGCTTCCACAACTTCCACGTGATCGGTGTGCAGATGGAGCCGATCGCGGTGAAGGCCCTCTTCGGCATCCCCTGCGAAGAGGTGCGCGACTGGGCGGTACACGGTGAGGAACTCTTGACGGAGATCCACATGATCGAGGATCACCTGCGCGGCCCGGGTACCTTCCACGAAAAGGCGTGCTGGCTCGAAAGTCATCTACATGGGCTGTTCGTCCGATCACCGGATATTGCACAGGCGGTACAATTGCGCAGCGCGGTGGCGGTGATGGTGGCCGAGGGCAAGGAAGGCCAGCGCGTGCGACCCGAGGACCGTTTGGGGTATTCGCGCATGCACACCAACCGCCTCTTCAAGGAATGGATGGGGCTGCCTCCCGGTGCCTACCTGAGACTGCAACGCTTCGTCGGTGCGGTACACCACCTGCACGGCAGTTCGGGCGAACTGACATCCGTAGCCTACGCGAACGGCTACCACGACCAAGCGCATTTCATCCACAGCTTCCAGGACTTCGCGGGAATGGCACCGGGTCGCTACCGCGCACTGCGGACGGAATTGCCCGGACAACTCGCGCTGTGATGTTACACCCGTACAAGCGGGGTTGGGCCATCGAAGCTTGCTTTGCGATCTCACCGACCGAACAAGCCGACCATGACGACCACCAACACGATCGTGAACCCGCGCACCGCCGGGGCCACCGCCATCATCGGCGCCATCACCATGCTCGCTGGTGCGGGCACGTGGATGTCCACCGGCACGGACCTCGATGCCGCATTGATGGGCGGTACCGTGGCGGACTATCTGATCGCCTCGCATGCGAAGGCCGGAGCGCTGGCACTCAACATCGGGTTATGGACCATGGGTGCGGTATTGATGTGCGCCGGTGGCGTGCAACTCGCTTTGCTCGGTCGTTCGCGTCCACAGCCTGCCGCGCTTGCGGCGTTCGCATACGCGGTGGGTGCAGCATCGGCCATCGTGTTCTTCCCGTTGTGGTACGGCATCATCGTGGGGCTCTCACCGGCACAGGCGGCCGGCGCGGATGTCAGCGCTTTCGCCACCGCGCTCGGTCATAGCGCCACTACGGCGGACTGGCTCGCTACGGTCATGATCCTTGCCGTGGGCGGCATGTCGGTCGCAAATGCCGGCCGCGACACTTGGGTTCCGCGTTGGTTGCACACCTGGTCCTACTTCCTCGGCGTGGCCGGTGTGCTTTCCCTGATGGGTATCGTCCTTGGCGATCGCAGTACCTACGGGATGCTTATTGTGCCGATCGGCATCGGCTGGCTCATTGCGGCGGGCATCGTGGCGATGCGGTACAAGGGGTGAACGGAAAGCAGAGCAGGTACACGATTCTACCGCGCCACCAGTTCCACCCGGCGGTTCAGCTGTTTGCCTTCTTCGGTCTTGTTCGTCGCAACCGGTGCCAGTGGTCCCACGCCATGTGCTTCGAGCCGCGAGGTCGCCACACCATGATCGGAGGTCAGGATCCGTACCACCTCTGCAGCGCGCGCATTGCTCAGGTCCATGTTGTGTTGCAGTGCACCGCTCATGTCCGTGTGGCCCACGATGTACACGTTCAGCTTGGGCAGCATACCGAGCACCTTCGCGATCTCCGCGATCACCGGCATCGAGGCCGCTTGTACTGTGGCCTTGTCGGTATCGAAAAGGATGTCGTTGATCGCCACCTTGCCGTAGAGTTCCAACTGTTGCTTCATCCACTCGGCGTTCACCTTGATCTTGTCCGTGGCGATCGCCAGCTCCTCGATGATGTCCACCAGCACCAGCTTCTCCTCGCTGCTGTATTGCGCACCGCTCACCACCACATGCAGGGGCACGCCAGCGGCGCTCATGCTCCCGGCGATGTAGAAGGTACCGCCCGATGTGGCCGAGCCGTTCAAAAGCTTCAGCCCCGCGCTCGTGGGCAGCTCGTTCCGTGAAAGGTGGACACCTAAAAATGTGCGGCTGCCGATCTCTGGCGAGGTGCTCTTTTCCTGTGTGCCCTGTGCGAGGATGGTGGCCTGTGCACCCTTCAGCGCGTTCTGGTAGTTCAGGTAGATGTCGCGCAGGGAGGTGGTGCCCTTGATGACGTAGTATAAGCGCGTCCGCTTGCCGCTCACCTCCGTCCATTCCGCGATCTGGCGGTACCCGGATATGGGACCCCGCGCAATGGCGTACTCCACATGGTTCTGCTCCTCGCACCAGGCCAGCGTTGAACCCGGATAGCGGGTGATCACGGGGTGGTCCTTGCAACCGGCCGCGTCCTGTGCGAGGGCGGGCAACGCAAGTAGAATGGCAACGGACGCGCAGAGGAGGGTGCGGTACAGCATTGGAAAAGGAGTTGATCGGATCAACGCAGGATCACACGTGTGGTGGCCATCGTTGTTCCATTGGTGTCCGTCAGGCGAAGCACATAGGCCCCGGCCATCAAGCCGTCCGTGGCGAGCGTGGTGGCAACGCTGCCGTACGTGCGCACAAGGCGACCGGTGGCATCCGTGAGTTCGGCTCTTGTCCCGAACGGGATCCCGGCTCGTTGGATCGTTATCGGCGAACCGATCGCCACCGGATTGGGGTGTACTTGGAAGTTGGTGGAATTCGTTTCTGCGATCGAACTGGGACCGGCCGGGGCGGGGTCCTTGTCGTACCAAACAAGATCGCTCGTACCGAACCCGTCACCGTTGATCTCCATCAGCAGCAGCCAGAAGCGGTGATCGGAAGAAACCCAGGCCCATTGCTCCTTGGTCTGCGTGGCGGTGTTCCCAAACATCGTGTTCACTTGAACGCGGTTGAAATGGTAGCGCACCACGTTGGTGTAGGTGGCATTCGGGAGGATCAACGTGCCATAGCCGTCCACGGACTGTTCGATGGTGCCGTCAACCGTTCCTGCGAAAATACCCGCTTGGAACGTGCCGCTGAAGGTGTCGGAGGATCCATCCCCGAAGGTGTATGGCAATTCGATGATCTGTTCGGGATCGGACGCCAGGAGGATCTTGAGGGTGTCCTCGGGAGGTGTGCCCGGAATGATGAGCGCATTGCCCTCCGTGCGCAAGGCACCACTTCCAACAATGTAGTAGCTGTACGCATCGTCCCAGCTAACGCCGCAGAGGTTGGAATTGGGAAAATTGGCGGCCCAAGGGGTGGTGGCAGGGTCCACGAAGGTGAATTGCTCTTCGGAGGTCTCATTCAGGCCACTGAAGTCCCAAGTCACCATGGCCCCGGCCGCAGCGTTCAAGCTTTCGGCATCCACGATGTCATCGCACAGTCCGATGGTGGTGATGTCGCCCACTAAGGGAATGTTCGGCACGTCTATAACGGGTTGGGCCAGCACACTTGTCGGACCGGCGATCAGGAAAAGGGTAAATATTCGGTTCATCGTGGGAGAATTAATGTTGTTGCAAGTAAGAGAATATCCGGCAGGAATGCAACGCCCAATAGCGATCACGTGGGTCTTGAGGGCTTCATATTGAAGTATTTTCCATGGACAGGTGGAACAACAGGCGGAAGAGCACTTGTGCCTCCCGCTGTTCAACGGGACGTTCGAGATCTTCGAGGCATCCTGAAGTCTCCGAAACTCCTTACCGAACCCTGTTCCAACTCTGCTGCATACCGAACATCTGCGCCTCGCCATCCTGATCCAGGCCGCCCTCCTCACTGGAGTATATTTCGCACCTCCAGGATGGCAAGGCATGGAGATCGACTTCGCCTTGTACGACCAAGGCATGCACCGATCGCCTGCGGATCCGGGGAAGACCCGGGCTTTCTATGGGTGGATCCGACCTATATCACGATCAGCGGGGTATCGGCGAACTCCTTCCCATTGTCGCTGGTGGCCGGTTCAGAAAAGCATCCGTGCATGGGAGCGGCCGACAACAAAAGCGAAAGCCCCCGGGCGGTCGGGGGCTTTCGTTAGAACATGATCTGCGCTCACTCCACGATCACGCGGCGTACGACATCCTTGCTGTTCTCCCTCACTCGCACGAAGTACAGTCCCTTGGACAGTCCGTTCAATGCAAATTGGGTGCGCGAACCGAAGGTGGTACCATCGACCACGGTGCGGCCCGTGACATCTACCAAGGAGGCGATGGCCGTGGTCCCGTGTGGAAGTTCCACGGTCAGCACATCGGTAGCCGGATTTGGATATACATGGACTTCTGTCAGCGCATTCTCCTCAATACCCACCGGACCGAGTTCCGTAAAGAGGACATCGTCCACATAGTACAGCGGTACGTTCGGTGCACCGCCGGCATAGGCGAAGAAATCGATCCCGCCGATCTGGTTGGGTCCAGGGGTATCTGTTTGCCAGCCGTATTGGGTTGTTCCGTCAATGTCCAGCGTTGCATCCAGAGTTTCCAAGTCGAAGGCCAAAGCCACGCTGAACCATGTGTCCTGCGGGTAGGAGCCGTCGCTGGCCACCGTATTGTTCATGAACTCGATCGTCCCGTCCACCTTGAAGGTGACCTCGAGCATGAAGCTGCCTGTACCGGGCACTTCGTTCCGTTGGATGTTGAAGTAGCCGCCATTGCCGGATGGTACGTACATGTTCCAACTCAGGGTGTAGCTCCCGGTACTGCGGTCACCAAGGCGCAGTACCAGGTCCGTAGGGCCACCAGCAGCAACCCCGGACACTTTCATGCTCAATGTGCCTGAACTCGCTTGTTCATCACTGATCGGGGTGTCTTCCGTGCTCCCGGGGTCAACGGACCAGGTGCTCCATGGCAATCCGATGGTCTGTGCCACAAGTTCACCTTCCGTATAGGAATCGAAATTCTCGTTCACAAGTACCGTCTGTGCCGATATCAGGCCGGCGAACCCTCCAAGAAGTGTAAAGAGTAGTGATCGTTTCATGGGTGTATGGTTTGAAATGTGGCGAAAAGTTAATCACGAAACGGACAAAGTGTCCTTTGACCCAGGGCCATCGCCTCAAAATACATTCCGCACCAGGTCTGTTGTTTCTGCGACCCCGCTGGGGTCGAACACGTTCGTCCGACTCAAATTCCATTCTCTGTGACCCCGCTGGGGTCAACCCATAAGGAGAATGACCAGTGCTGCATTCTGACCCCAGAGGGGTCACAGAAATTAGAAAACGCCCCCCGATGGTAGAACGGCCCCAGGGGGTCCCAGAAAAGAAGAGGCGATAGCCCTGCCTTTGACCCTCAGAATCGCCGAGGGATCGATGAAATGAATGGGTAAGCGTGTGGAAGGTCCTATACCACTGTCCGTCCCGATCGAATTGGACGGCCACCTCGTCGTCCTTGTTGTGGTTTCCGGAGGGGTAACCGCTCACAGTGTTGCTGGGGATCATCTCGCCGATGGCGAATAGGATGATGTTACGGTCGTTATTCGTAGCCCATATGGGATGTCCTTCAGCTTCTGTTCACATTTGGGGTATGATCCCGATGGTGTAGAGAAACAAGGGTTCCATATCTTGGAACTCCGAAGAACATGGCATGAAACGGACAACCTCTTTCCTCCTCCCACTAATTATGGTCCTGCTCTTTCAAGGATGTAAGAAGGACAACCCCGAACCGGATGTCACGACGCCGCCGATCGCATCTGGTCTCACGGTGAACATCACGGGGACGGTTGTAGGTGACAACGGTACCTTCATCACGGGGGCTCAGGTGGAGGTGAACGGCCGCACGGCGACCAGCGGAGACCGCGGCCTATTCCGGATGCTGAACGTTCCTGCCAACGATGGGAGGAATTTCCTGAAAGTACATAAGTCAGGGTACTTCTTTGGAGGCAGGAATTTCTATGTCTCTGAGTCCGGTGAGGTCGGTGTAAAGGTCAAGCTGGTCCCTCGAATGCTCACGGGTACATTCAACGCAAGTGCGGGTGGAGAGGTTGAGACCAGTGATGGTCTTAAAGTCGTTATCCCTGCCAATTCCATTGAAGGAGGATATCAAGGACAAGTGAAGGTCTACTCGCGGTTCTATGACCTAACTATCCCTGAGTCGATCTTGGAGGTGCCAGGGATGGAAGGGATGGATCTTAATGGTGATGATGTACTGCTACTATCCTATGGCATGGGCAGCTTCGAACTGGAAAACACCAGTGGAGACCTGCTACAGCTAGCGAATGGGGCAAGTGCGGAGTTGACCGTACCGGTGCCCAGTTCTATCCTAGGCACGGCGGGGCCAAGCATACCGCTGTGGTATTTCGATGAAGCGCTTGGCACATGGATGGAAGAGGGATCCGCTACGCTACAAGGAGGTAACTACGTGGGCGAGGTTGGTCACTTTTCGGTCTGGAATTGTGATAACCCGATGATCGCGAGCAGATACAATGTGATCATCACGTGTGGTGGAACGCCGTACGCGAATCAGGTCGTTGCTGCAAAGGTCGATGGCATTATGATAGGCACTGAAATGACACGTTCTGATGGTGTCTGGGTGGATATCATGCCACCGTTCGCCACCGTAGAGGTATATGCGCTCCCCGGTGGTGCGAACGCCGGGTCGTATTTCTTGGGCTCATTCCAAACAGGTCCTGCTTTTACTGGTCTGGAGACATTGTCGTTCGAAAGTATGTGCGGTCCGCATGCCTCGGTATCCGGTTGCGCGGTCGATGGGTCCGGTATCCCCGTGACCAACGGCTACATGTACCTCGCATTCGATGACCTATACACCGAACCGGTGTTCTTTGATGCGACTGGCTGTTTCCACACCTCCTACTTCGACTACACGCCAGGGCAAATGAGTTCAGGTGCATCGATAGTGGCTTGGGATCTCGATAACTTCATTATGGCGAACGGCCCCACCGTGCTTTTCAATGATGTACTCAATGTGCTTCCCGAGCCGATCGTGATCGGAGGTTCGACCGCTTCGGTCAATGGGCGTATCTACGTGAGCGACGACTCGAGTGAGAGCTTCTTCTATTGTTTGGATGCTGCGAATGGCAACTCGATCTGGACAGCGAACGTTGGTCTAGGACTTACGGATGCCTCTGCCGCAGTGATGGACAATAGAGCGTACATCGTAAGGTCCGGCAGGCTGTACTGCCTCAACCCCTTCGATGGAACAGAGATCTGGAGCAACAGTCTACCCGAAGGCATCTCTCCTTTTGTGGAGAACGGTGTGGTATACGTTAGTCAAGCCAGTGGCCTCGTGCGCGCACTTGATGGAGGTACCGGTGCGCAACTCTGGAGCACGGATCTGGGTGCTGGTGTGTGGAGTGCGCCTACGATATCGGGTGATCTCTTGTACTGCTCCGCAGGGACGGCCTCTCCTGGCGTTCGTGCACTGAACAAGAATGACGGGTCGTTGGTCTGGGATTTCCAAACGCCCGCCCGTGTCAAGTCCTCTCCGTGCGTGGCAGGTGGAAAAGTGTTCTTCGGTTGCGATGATCAGGAGCTCTACGCTGTTGATGCACTCACCGGTGCACAGGTCTGGCAGGCGACGTTCGATAACGGCGCATCGCAACTCGGAAGCCCTACGGCCGGCAATGGCAAGGTGTATATTCAATCCACCAATCACGTCAGGGCATTCGATATGAATAGCGGGAGTGAGGTGTGGATGGCGAATGTGCTCAGCACCTCTTCCGGCGCGAATCCGTATCTCGATGGCAACAGGCTCTTCGCACGTGCAGGCAGTGGCCCGATCTCGTGCTTCAATGCAAGCAATGGATCCCTGCTGTACGACATAGGCCCGAGCGGGGTCGCGAACAATTCGGTCGCCAAGGACTTCACCGTTGTGGATGGGGTGCTCTTCATGCATCGCCATGAAGCACCTCAAACCATAGAGGCACGCAACGCGCAGACCGGTGAAGTGATCTGGACCAGCCCACTACTGGCGAACATGACCGCGGCCATCGTTGTGGTGGATGAGAATGGGGTATCCCATTATTCTACGTTGAGCGGGATGCAGCAATAGGTCACGGTCTGAGCGGACGGGGCCATGGTCGGAGCGCAGGGTACAGTACACCGCCTGCTGCCTGCGATGCGACTTTTCGGTGACCTACTTCCTTAAGCGCTGCACGGCGGTCAGAATGTCACGAGGCTCCGCACGGTTCCGGTAGTCGGGGTGCAAAAAGGCATAGGTGATCACACCATCGGTGCCGATCACATAGGTGGCGGCCAAGGGCAGTTCGTTGCTGGCGTCGCCGTTGTAGGCATGCAGGTCGAAGCTCTCTTGGTAGCGCGCAGCCACCTCGGGTGTGAGCTGGAACACCACCCCGAAGGCGCGTGCGACGGTGTTGCCGGGATCACTGAGGATATCGAATTCCAGTGCGTGCTTCTCTGTCGTGCTCATACTGCTATCCGGCAATTCGGGGGTGAGCGCCACGAGGGAGGCACCCGCAGCACGGAAGTTCGGCAGCTCCTCCTGTAAGCGGTGCAGTGTGAGGTTGCAATACGGACACCAGCCGCCACGATACCAGGTCAGGATCACCGGACCGTTCTTCAACACCTCGTACAAGCGCACCGGCTGTCCCGTGGGATTGTTCAGGGTGAAATCCGGCGCCATATCGCCCACTTGGTGTGCGGTCTCCAATATGCCACTGCTGCGCACCGCCTCGATCCCTGCCGCATAGTCCTGCTTCTTCCCCGCATCGGCCTTCAACTCGAAGGCGGCCTTCTTGGCATCGAGGGTATCCTGCAGGGGTATGTACGGCATGGCATCGTTCGTTGGGGCATCGGTAACTACCGAGGCGGGTTCGTTCGTGCAAGCAACGAAGAGGAGAGGGAGGAGGAGGAGGGTGTAGTTCATGGATCGGTGCGTGCAACAAAGACCGGTCCACGAAGTCGGATCGTAGCGAGACCACGGAGAGCCCCAAGGGAAGTGGTCCAAGCCGAAAAGCCCGAGGCGGTCCAGCGAAGTCATGCGCCTTCACGGCGACCATCGTTCGCCCCTCAATGCCTGCGCCCCGAATAGGTCATCGCCTCGCCCTTGAAGGATCCGTAGTTGAAGCCGAACGCGATTAGGCCCGTGCTGCCGGATCCTGTAGAGGTAGAACTCCGTTCGGTCGATGGTGCTCTCGGAGATCCGGCTGCGGAACGTATCCCGCATGCTAACACGGAACACTTCGCACCCCTATATTCGATCCCCACCCCAACACCCCGCACCACATGCTCGCCCTAGCCATCCTCCTCGTACTTCTCGCACTCGTGGCCTTCTACGCCATCGCCATCTACAACAAGTTGGTGAAGTTGAAGAACCTGGTGGCCGAGGCGTGGAGCGGGATCGATGTGCAGTTGAAGAAGCGCTACGACCTGATCCCCAATTTGGTGGAGACGGTAAAAGGCTATGCCGCCCATGAGAAGGAGACCTTCGAGAACGTGACCAAGGCACGTGCGGCCGCGCAGCAGGCCACCACGGTAGAGGGCCAGCAGGTGGCGGAGAACAAATTGAACGGCGCGCTGATGAACCTGATGGCCGTGGCCGAACGCTACCCGGACCTGAAGGCGAACACGAACTTCCTAGCGCTGCAGAGCGCCTTGGGCGAGGTGGAAGGCGACATCGAGAAAGCGCGACGCTACTACAACGGCAATGTACGCGAGCAGAACACACTGATCGAGAGCTTCCCGAGCAACATGGTGGCCAATTCGTTCAACTTCGCCAAGTCCACCTTCTTCGAGTTGGAGAACCCCGCAGAGAAGAACGCGCCACAGGTGAAATTCGGGTAATGCGGTTTCCCGGTACAGGACTGGTCAATGGAAACACACCGCAGAGTCGCGAAGACGCTGAGTAACGCAGAGGATAAATGGCGAACGTAGCCATAGTCGCAGAGAGAATTGCTTCGCAATTATGGAGGGTCAAGAGAGAAAGTCACTTTGTATTCCACTGATAGCTGATCGATCGCTTGCCATGGTATTCAACTACCTAAGTGGTCGAAGCGAAGGAGCGTTGAAGTCACCTTCAGACGTGTGGGAAGAGCGTGCGGTGGCTGTCCATCCCGGGTCGAGCCCGGGACAGGCTTACCGCGCTCCGGCGCCTTTTGGCGGAAGCCCCGCAGAATGGATGTGGGGTTGGCGAAGCAAAAGGTGGAAGGGAAACTTCCTTGCTCTATTCACCGCCTTCATAGTTGGGCTAAACGCATACGGTCAAACGGAACGCATCACCTCCTTCCACACCGACCTCACTGTAGCACCCGATGGGCAACTGACCGTGACGGAAGACATCAACATCTATGCAGCGGGTGTGGAGTTCAAACGCGGCATCGTGCGCAGGCTGCCACTGCACTTCCAGGACCACACCGGCAAGCAGAACCGGGTGCGGTACGCCATCGACGATGTGCAGCAGAACGGCGCCGCTGCACCATACCACACGGAAACCGAAGGCGACGACTTCGTACTGTACGTCGGCGACAAGGATACCTACTTGGATCCCGGCGACTACCGCTATCGGATCACTTACACCACCAAAGGTCAGGTCGGTTTCTTCCCCACCTACGACGAGATCTATTGGAACGTGAACGGCAACGGCTGGGCCTTTTACATAGACAGCATTTCGGCGGTGATCCACCTGCCGCCCACGGCCCAGGTGAAGCAGACCGCCTGCTACACGGGCGTGATGGGCAGCACGGAGAACACGTGTACGGACTCTGTTATCGATGCGCGCACGGTCCGCTTCCAAGGGCGCGCCATGGGCTACTACGAAGGCCTCACAGTGGCCGTCGGTTTCCAAAAGGGTGTGGTGGCTGAACCGCCACCACCGACCTTCTTGGAACGCTATGCCGTAGCGCTCCTGGGCGGTAGCATCACGTGCTTGCTGTTGCTGTACTACTTCGTCACATGGTTCCGTTTCGGTCGCGATCCGGACAAACCCACGGTGATCCCGCTCTTCGCCCCACCCGATGACTTGTCACCGACATCCGTAGGCATGGTGATGAAAGGTGGTTTTGCCGATTACCTGATCACGCCAGCGGTGATCGATATGGCGGTGAAGGGTGTGGTCCGCATCGAAGAGAAGAAGGAGAACGTGTTGTTGGGTCTGATCACCAAGGAGACGTATACCATCGTGAAGCTGAAGAGTGGCACGGACTTGCCGAAGGAGGAGCAGGAACTCTTCGCCCGCATGTTCAGCACAGGCCAGCAACGCTACGCCATCGACGGCGCGTACGACCCGAGCGTGGCGAGCATGGCAAGAGCGTTCAAGTCCACGATGGAGTCGCAGTGGAACGCGTTCCTGAACAAAGGCAACAACGTGCGGTTCTGGTTCATCCCCATACTCTCTGTGATCATCAGCTTCATCGCCATGCTCGTGCTACACAATGCGTATTGGGGGGATCACGATGTGTTGTACTTCATCGCCTTCGTTGTGGCGAACCTGATCCTGTTCCTGATCTACATTTACCTGATCAAGCGGCCGAGCGAGGAGATCCTGGCCTTACGGGCACGGCTGCTGGGCTTCAAGATGTACCTGAGCGCGGCGGAAGAGAAGCAGCTCCAGCACTTCAATCCGCCTACGATGACGCCCGAGGTCTTCGAGAAATACCTGCCCTATGCCATCGCGTTCAAGGTGGAGAAGATCTGGGGCGACCGCTTCCAGGACATGATCAGCAAGGCGCTGGTGGACCCTAACTACCGATCCAGTTGGTACGGTGGTTCCATCATGAACTACGGCGCATTCTCTTCGCACATGAACTCGTCGTTCAGCAGCAGCATGCAGTCATCGAGCACGGCACCGAGCAGCAGCGGAGGTTCCGGTGGTGGCGGTTCTTCGGGTGGCGGCGGCGGTGGTGGTGGAGGAGGAGGGTGGTAGGGCGCGAAGGGTACCCGCAACGCTCCTTCACCGTTGATCCCACGGTATCCCGTCTCCGGCGTAGGCATGGTAGAAGCGGATCATCCGCCGATGTAGCAGCACCTTTTCCGGTACGGGATGGCACTCCCAAATATGCAATGTGCCGCAACGCCGATGGATGAACTGGGTGTACCGCATCATCGCGGAACGATGATCCCGCTTTTACTTTTGTAGGAAGCCCGGTACGACATGGACCTTAAGACCCTCAGGCTAGAACTCCTTGAACGCATCGCCCTCTTGGAAGATGAGCCACGGCTGCTAGCCCTGAAGCGTCTGCTTGACGGCCCATCCACCGATGCCACACCGGCCGACCACCTCAGCGTGGTGCGCGAAGGCGAGGCGCCTTACCTGAAGCTGGAGGACCGTAATTACAGCGCTGCGGAAGTGCGAGCATTGTTGGAGCAGGTGTTGCGCGCGGTGCAGGTTGACCAAGAGGACTACGCCTCGCACTTCACCGCCGAGGAATGGGATGCCATGGACCGTGAACGCGAGCAGGCCGAGAGGGGTGAGGGCACGTTCTATACCATAGAGGAGGTGATGGCTCACCTGAAGAAGGACCTAGGGAAATGAGCCTTGGCTTCCATGTAACAGCAGCGGCTCGAAAGGACGCAGTTGAAGCGCAGCGTTTTCTTGAGGGGGATACCACTGACGCAGGGCCCCGCTTCCGTGAAGAACTGGAACGGTGTTGGCGATATATCGCCCAATATCCACATGGTTTCCGGATCCGCCATCGACAATTCCGGTACGCAACGTTGGATGTCTTCAGGTACCACGTGATCCATTCGGTGGGTCAGCGTAGTATCGTGGTGCATCGCATCCGGCACATGCACCAACAACCGTTGAAGCGCTACTTCGGTGGCTCAACATAGCTCTGGTCAATGGCTGACGCGCTGGCAACTCCACCCATCACCGCACCACGACCTTCCCCGTCACCACCGTTCCCTTGTGGAACCTCCGTCGGCTCTCCGCGCATGTGGCGGGACCCTGCGGCTCGAAGTGCCAATTCCTCAGAAGCTCGTCATTCTTCAGAAGACCTTTCGTAGGTTTAGCATGAACAACGTGCAATGGAGCGCCATTTGACTTTCGCGACCATCCTATTCGCCTGCCTGTTCGCACAAGGCGTAAGTGCGCAAGACCATGGCGTAAGGATCTTCGCGCAGACCAGCGGTGCTGTGGCGTGGGTGGAGACCATCAGTGCGGACAGCCTTCACCGGTCGCGCAGCAGTGGCGTGGTGTTGAAGCACCGCAAGTGGTTGCTCACGACCTTCCACGGTTACCAGCATGGCGGTGTCATCTCTGCTCGAGTGGGTGCTACGTCCTTGTTGCTCGGCAAGGTGATCACTGCGGACAAGGAAATGGACCTGGTGGTGATGGAGATCGTGAGCTCCATTCCGCACACGGCATGGGCCGGGGTGCCCGATCTGGCGACGTTGACGAGCGATGCGATCGAACCCGGTGCTGATGTGTACGCGATAGGCAATCCGAACGGTGCAGAACTCACCATCAGCTACGGACTGGCGAGCGGTCTTCGGCCCTTCGGTGTTACGGGGCGAAAGCTGTTGCAATTCTCTGCGCCGGTCAGCGAGGGCAACAGTGGCGGCGCGCTGGTGGATGGCAAAGGGCGCTTGTTGGGGCTGCCCACGGCGTGGCATGCCGACGGCGGTGGTCAGGCATTGAATTTCGCACTGCCCATGGAAGCGGTATTCGCCGCTGTGGCCAGCTCGCGCAATGATCTGCCAACGCCCAACGAGGCATGGATAAAGGCGGCACGCGCGTATCTGGCCGGGAATTGTGCTGAGGCCTTCATCCTTTTCGCGCCATTCATTTCCAACGAAACGCCGCAACAACACGATGCCGCCTACCGTTCAGCGCGCTGTCTGCAACGCAGTGGCGACCTGAGATCGGCACGCAACTACTACGAGCGCTTGGTGGAGGCGGACCCCTTGGATGCGAAGAGCATGTACCGCTTGGGCGAAGTGGTCTTTGAACAAGGTGAAATACAACGCGGCTTGGAGCTGCTCCAACGCGCCGGTCGGTTGAAGCCGGAACTGCTTACCAGCACGACGTGGGACTAGGAGACCTGTGACCCCTGAACCTTTGCCGGCTCTTCCGCAGGAGATCCCGCGATCCGGTGGAACTTCATTCCTAGTGCCTTCTTCCCGAATAGGTCATCGCATCGCCCTTGCCGAAGCCGTAGCTGAAGCCGAGGGTGATGAAGCGACCGCGCTGCCGGAACGTGTAGAGGTAGAACTCCGTTCGGTCGATGACGTTCTCTTCGATCCGGCTGCTGAAGGCATCGCGCACACTGATGTTGAACACGCCCTTGCCCTTCATGATCTTTTTGCGGATGCCCATGTCCATGAAGGCGAAGCCCGATACCTCGGATTGCACGGTCTGATAGCCCGAGATGTAGTTGCCGGTCAGTTCCAGATCGAAGTCGGCGGGCAGTTTGAATTTCGTGGTGAGGCGAGAGGTCCATTTCTCCCCATTGAAGTCGAAGTTCTGCTCCTCGAATTCCCCGCGACGATCGAAGAGGTTGAAGTTGAGGTCAGCGCTCAGGGTGACCCATTTCACCGGGTCGTACTTGCCGTTGAACTCGAAGCCCGTGGCCGCATTGGTCCCGATGTTCAGTGGGATGGTCGTGTTCACGTTGTCGGCGAAGAGGGAGATGCGTTCCACCACTTCTGTGGTGTACAGGTGGTATACGCTGGCGTTCAACGAGGCCTTCTTCACGATCAGGATGCTGGTGAACTCAAAGGAATCCGTGTATTCCGGCTGTAGGTTCGGGTTCCCGGTGCGGATGTTGAAGTTGTTGGTGATGTTGAAGAAGGGGTTCAGGTCCCACAACTCCGGTCTCCATATCCTGCGGGAATAGCCGGCCTGTAGCGAGAAGAATTCGGAGATCTTGTGCGTAGCGTGGGCGCTGGGGAACAGGTCGGTGAAGGTGCGGTCGTTCTTCTCGTTCGTGGTGGCGAGCAGCGTCTTCAGGTCAGTGTTCTCCATGCGCAGGCCGAGCTTGATGCCCGACCGCTTCCCTTCATACGCCGCGGTACCATACACGCCGAGCACCTTCTGGTCGTAACGGAAATCATTCGTCAGGTCCGGGTCCAGCACGTACGCGCCATCGATCAGGTCCTGAACGGCGTATTCGTTCCCCACATCGTTCAGCGCGTATTGGGCACCGGTCTCGATCGTCACCTTATCGGTCAGCGGATCGGTGTAATCCAACTTCATGGTGTAGTCCGCGCGGTTGAATTTCGTTGCCGTGCGCTGGTCGTTGTTCACCGCTTCGCCCAACAGGGTGTTGGTGGTGAATACCGACGATTGGTCCTTTCCGAAGTAGGATCCCTGGGCGCTCATCAACAGCGTGTGCTCCTTGTTGTCCTTGAACTCCCGCTTGTATTGCAGGTCGTATTGGTACTTGGGGTTGGTGGCCTCGGTGTCCTCATCACGCACCCACTGCGAAGCGGTGGGCCCTGTTCCGCTGAATGCATTGTATTCGATGCTCGCAGGGTTCCGCTCTATCTCATAGGCGAAGTTGCCCGAGAGCGTCAATACGTTCTTCGGGTCGATGTGGTAGTCGGTCCCCAAGGTGATGTTGTAGAAGCGTTCCTTGCGGTACGAGGTGCCTTCGCTCTGGATCGTGGAACCGCCGAGCCGATCCTCGTTGATGGATTCCTCGTAGCGGGGCAGCGAGCGGTAGCCGATCCCCATTTGGGTGAAGAGGTTGAACTTCTGCGTGCGGCGGTTCAGGCTCACCCCGACGCTGTGGTTCTCCGGCCAACCGGTATTCACCGAAACGGAACCGTTCAGGCCCTTCTGCTCCTCCTTCTTCAACACGATGTTCAGGATCCCCGCCGTGCCCGCCGCGTCGTACTTGGCAGAAGGGTTGGTGATCACCTCCACGCTCTCGATCATGTCCGCTGTAATGGTGCCAAGGGCATTGCTCTGCCCATCGGCGAGGATCGACGGTTTGCCATCGATCAGGATCTGCACGCCCGCCGAACCGCGCAGACTTACCACCCCTTCAATGCTCACGTTCACCGAGGGTACGTTGTTGAGCACTTCCAACGCGCTTGCCCCGGTGCTGCTGAGGTCCTCGCCCACGGTGAACACGCGCTTGTCCAACTCGAACCGTGTGCGCGACACTTCGCCGAGCACTTCCACTTCGGAAAGCTGTTGCATGTTCTCTTCCAAGTGGACCACGCCGGCATCGATGCGACCGTTCGCCGCAATGAGACCGGTCAGCGTGTCGCTGCGGTAACCGATGAAACTGACCACCAGATCGAGCGCCGCAGTAGGGGAGCTCAATTCGAACCGACCATCGAACCCGGTCGTGGCCCCCTCGATCATGATCGCTGTGCCGCTCTGCAAAGCTACCACCGTGGCATAGGGGATCGGTTCTTCGCCCACGGCGGTGACCACGGTGCCCGTGATCACGGTGGCCTGCTGTGCTACAACGCAAGTGCCGATCACCATCATACTACAGAACACCACCGACCGGACCATCAATTCCCGCATACACCGTTCCTTTATTTCCATGGACCGACCCAACGCACAAAGTCCGGGCCAGCTTGGCAACGTTGCAAGGTAGAACTACACGTTGCAGATGATCCGATCCGGACTTGCTTGCTGTGCCTGTGGCTATTCGGAATGGGCCGCAGGTTTCGGATGTGCTAAGCTGCTCCAAACCATGGTCTCCACAGGGTCGGGTCGCGCTCCATGCGCTCCGGCATGACCTGCCGGGGTCAGCCAGGATCGCTACATTCACATGGCCAATACCTTCAATATGGAACGTTCCAACAACCTCATCGGAGCGATCGGTCTGGCGATCGGCGTCGCTTTCGGTATCGCAGGTGGCTTCTTCCCCGACCCGGTCACCCAACGCACCATCTATTTGATCAGCAGCCTCGGTGTAATGGCGGGCATGTTGGTGCTCAGCATCAAGTTCATGCGCAAAGGGCATGACCTCACAGCCGCTGGACTGGTGCTCTTCGCCATCGCGGAGGGCATGATGACCAGCTGCGGTTCCGCTCCGGAGGACGTTGCCATGGCCGGCTTCGGTGCAGGCATGGCCGTGTACGCGCCGTCCTTCTGGTTGATCTGCTCCCAGGGCAGTTTCCCCATGTGGACCCGCATCACCGGGTTGCTGGCTTCGTTGGTCTTCTTGGTCGCCGGTTTCAAGATCATCCTTGGCGAGACCTTACTGAGCACCGATGCCCTGCCCGGAGCCGCTTACGGGTTGATGTCGCTTACCCTGATCGGTTGGATCATCGCATTGCTCCGCGAGAAGTCGGGGCAAGACCCCGTACGTCCGTGAACGAACCGCTTCATCGCCGTTGCGGCCAGCGGTGACGGTTGGACAGTTCGGACTGCGGAGGTCCATTCCGCCGGTGTGCAGACCGCCGTGTCTCCGAAAACGGAGTACCGTGCGCGGCGATTACGCAGGTGGCACCTTTCGTACCAGCGCCCCTATTCCACCACCAGATGCGCGTGCATTGCATGCTGGCCGTTCAGCGGACCGCACACCACATAGTGGCCGCTGGCAAGCTTGCTTACGTCCACGGTTGCGCCTGTGGACCGCATCGCCGTTCGGCCAGCACCATCGCGCACCTCGAACACATCGTTGGGCCCTGCACCCGGGATCGTGATCCGATCGGTCGCCGGGTTGGGTGCGATCAGCATGGCCGATGAGCGCACGGTCTCCTCCAACCCTACGCTTCCTTCCGCCTGGCCCCACACCTGGCGCGTGAAGTTGTTGCTGAAGTCGTTCTCGTTGCGCAATCCCAATCGCGTATAGCCGATGGCGGTCCCGGGAGTGCTGTAGAAGTAATAGTAGAAGTGCATGGTGTCGCCAGCGGCGATGGGGACCAGGGCCGTGTCGATATCCGGCAGGTAGCACACATCAAGGCAAAGGGAACTCTGCCAGCCACTGGGCAAATTGTTCTGCAGTTTCACCACGCGCACAAGCACATCCTCCGTAGTGCTGGTATTGATGAGTTGCAGGTTCGCGGTGATGGTGGTGCCGCCCATGCCGTACACGGTGTCGTTGCTGACCCATTGTACATTGAACTGCCCCCCGAAGGCGCTGCCGCAATCGCTGCTCGGTGGCAGCGCCAGCAGGTCCTCGATGTCGCAGTCGATGTCATCCGGTAGTTTGTCGAACCAGTCATGGTGCGTGTGGATGGTCCCGTTCAGATCGATCAGGTACGCGTTGTTCGGTTGCGGCCCGTAATGGTCCCACCAGGCGTTGCAGGGTCCGTCCAGGTACACCGGTGCGTCGATCTGCATGTTATCGAGCATCTCCTGAAGTACGGCCTTGCGCTCTCCGTACGTGGTGGGTTGCTGGTACAGGATACCGGCGGTGATGTTCTGTTGGCCCGTGTTCACCGCGCCGAAATAGGGGCTGATGTCGATGTCCGGATGGGCCTCCGGTGTGTACACGATCACGATGGTCAGCGCTGCGCCGTGGGCGGCCACGAGCTGGTTGATCTTGGGAACCTTTCCGCGGAACACCGGGCAGGTGTAACTGCTGCTGATCATCAGCACCGGCTTGCCCGCCAGCAAGGCATCCTCCAGGTTGAAGGCGTTGCCATCGAGGTCGAACAGCGTGAAGTCCGCCGCCTGCTCACCTTCAGGTCGACCACACGAGCTGATCGGCGGTGTTTGCGTGGGCAGCGTGCAGATCGGCTCGCTGTCGGCAGGCAAGGTTCCGGCATTGAGGCTGGGCAGCAGATCGGGCTGGGCTTGGGTGCTACTGACCAACGCCAACGTGGCGGTCAGGAGAAGAAGGTAGCGTTGTGCCATCACCGTGGTTTACACGTTCGACGGTCCAAAGTTGGGAAAGTTCGATCAGCGGATCGTTCAATTGCACGGTCAGTGCCTGCCATTGGTCGAGCGCGCCGCATCGTGTCGGTGAAGATCACCTGAGTAAAGACGCGGGCCTTGCTTGTTCAAGGACCGTTTGACCAGGGTCTTCGGGTTTGCGGCACGGGGTAAGCATCCGCTCCAACAGGTGCAGCTGAAGCAGCGCTACCACCTGATCCCCAATTTGGTGGAGACGGTAAAGGGTTATGCGGCGCATGAGAAGGAGACCTTCGAGAACGTGACCAAGGCACGTGCGGCCGCGCAGCAGGCCACCACGGTAGAGGGCCAGCAGGTGGCGGAGAACAAATTGAACGGCGCGCTGATGAACCTGATGGCCGTGGCCGAACGCTACCCGGACCTGAAGGCGAACACGAACTTCCTAGCGCTGCAGAGCGCCTTGGGCGAGGTGGAAGGCGACATCGAGAAAGCGCGACGCTACTACAACGGCAATGTACGCGAGCAGAACACACTGATCGAGAGCTTCCCGAGCAACATGGTGGCCAATTCGTTCAACTTCGCCAAGTCCACCTTCTTCGAGTTGGAGAACCCCGCAGAGAAGAACGCGCCACAGGTGAAATTCGGGTAATGCGGTTTCCCGGTACAGGACTGGTCAATGGAAACACACCGCAGAGTCGCGAAGACGCTGAGTAACGCAGAGGATAAATGGCGAACGTAGCCATAGTCGCAGAGAGAATTGCTTCGCAATTATGGAGGGTCAAGAGAGAAAGTCACTTTGTATTCCACTGATAGCTGATCGATCGCTTGCCATGGTATTCAACTACCTAAGTGGTCGAAGCGAAGGAGCGTTGAAATCACCTTCAGACGTGTGGGAAGAGCGTGCGGTGGCTGTCCATCCCGGGTCGAGCCCGGGACAGGCTTACCGCGCTCCGGCACCTTTTGGCGGAAGCCCCGCAGAATGGATGTGGGGTTGGCGAAGCAAAAGGTGGAAGGGAAACTTCCTTGCTCTATTCACCACCTTCATAGTTGGGCTAAACGCATACGGTCAAACGGAACGCATCACCTCCTTCCACACCGACCTCACCGTAGCCCCCGATGGGCAACTGACCGTGACGGAAGAGATCAACATCCATGCAGCGGGCGTTGAATTCGAACGCGGCATCGTCCGCAGGCTCCTGCAGCGCTTCAACGACCACACCGGCAAGCAGAACCGGGTGCGGTACGCCATCGACGATGTGCAGCAGAACGGCACCACCGCACCATACCACACGGAAACAGAAGGCGACGACTTCGTACTGTACGTCGGCGACAAGGATACCTACTTGGATCCCGGCGACTACCGCTACCGGATCACTTACACGACGAAGGGCCAGGTCGGTTTCTTCCCAACCTACGACGAGATCTATTGGAACGTGAGTGGCAACGGCTGGGCCTTTTACATAGACAGTATCTCGGCGGTGAACCACCTGCCGTCCGCAGCCCAAGTGAAGCAGACCGCCTACTACACGGGGGTGATCTGCAACCCGGACAATGTGACCTTGGCCTTGCTGAGTGTAGGAGTGGATGAACATAGCAATGCTGCTCCGCTCACGATCTACCGGATCCGATGTCCGGTCATGCGGTGATCGAACTGGGGCCTGTGACCAACGCAGAGGAGAATGCTTCGTTGGTCATGCTGAATGCTTTGGGACAAACGGTCCGCACCATTCCTGTGCAGATGAATACCACGACCGTACAGCTGGAGCGTGGAGACCTTACTTCAGGGTTGTATCATGTCCAACTGCGCAGTGCACAGAACGTGCTTCGCACGATCAAGTTGGTGATCGAGTGATCACGATCACATTCACGAATTGAAAGGGGGCTGTCTCAATAGGGCAGCCCCTAACTCTGGCGCGAGCGTCCACGCTCGTGTCATTGCCATAGAGACTTTCCGAGTCGAACGCACCGAATGCCTTCAACTTCCATGGGGCTCCATGCAGCGGTCAGCAATGCAGTGGACCACTGTCTGCTTCATACCCCAACGGCCTGGCATGCATGTAGGCGGCTACCTGATCGGAGTGCAGCCTAAGAAGCCGGGATCCGCAGCGGTCCACGGCTGCAAGAAACGACCAAGGACATGTTCGGGCACTGGACGGAATGCTACTTTCATCGCGCCAAAAGAACCCATTGAATCACCCGTCATGCTACGCACCCTGCTCTCCCTTACCCTGCTCAGCTGCCTGCTCCATGGTCAAGCACAAGTGATCGAACTCACCTTCACCGGCCAGTACCAGGGAGATCCCGTATCGCTGGACAGTGTGTTCGTGGTGAACCTGTCCCAGGCGGGTGATACCATGCTCTTCTACCCGGATACGGTGCTGGTGCTGGGGACCACCGGCATTGCTGCATGGGACGCGGCCGATCGCGACGGCTTCACGCTTGGCCCCAGCCACCCCAATCCGTACAGTGACCACACGAACGTGGACTTGAACGTGTACGAGGCCGGTGTGCTGCGCATGGGTGTGAGCGATGCCTTGGGCCGGGAAGTGGCGAGCTACCAAGGTGCCGTTGCTCCCGGCACGCACCGTTTCCAACTACGGGGTGGCCAGCCCGGTGTGCAGGTGGTGTGGGTGGAGCTGAACGGACAGCGCCGCTCCATCCGCACGGTGGTGGTGGGCGAGGGGCTTGCGGGTGCGGTCCGCTTGGAGGGCTTGGGAGCAGACCCATTGGTCGTTGCCACCAAGGATTCCCGGGCCCTCTTCACTTGGATGCCGGGTGATGAGTTGCAGATGACCGGTTACGCCACCTTGCCCGGTGGACAGGCCGCCAGCGGCTGGATCAGCGAGGTGCCTACCGTTAGCACGGACCATGTGATCCAACTGGCGAACGGCCTGGTCTGTGCCGATTCCCCTAGCGTTACGGACATTGACGGCAATGTCTATCCAGTGGTCTCCATCGGCGGTCAATGCTGGATGGCCGAGAACTTGCGCACCACCAGATACCGCGATGGTGCCGAGATCCCGAACGTAACGGACGCCACGGCGTGGTCCGATCTGGAGACCGGTGCATGGAGCAACTACGATAACGACACGGTGAACGATGCCCTCTACGGCAAGCTCTACAACTGGTTCGCCGCTTTCGATGTCCGCATCTGCCCGCAAGGCTGGCATGTGCCCACGGACGCGGACTGGCAGACGTTGGAACTTGCTTTGGGCATGCTGCCTGCGGAACTGGCGGCCACCGATTGGCGCGGTACCACCCCCAACGTGGGTGGCCAACTGAAGAGCCTCTCGCTCTGGATCACGCCAAACAACGGCGCCACCAACAGCAGCGGTTTCGCAGCACTGCCCGGCGGGAACCGCGACAATGACAACGGCTCCTTCAACGACCTGCCGTACTACGGGTACTGGTGGAGCACTACGGAGAGCAGTACCGACAAGGCCTGGTGCCGCTATCTGCAGAATAACAAGACCGGTATCGGCCGCTTCGGCTTCGACCAGAAGCTCGGCTTCTGCCTACGCTGCGTGTTGGATTGATCCGTAGGAAGGACCGGAGCGGAACAAAGAAGGCTGCGGACGTGCAGCGTTGCCGGATCCGGGTATGGACTTCCGAAGGAGGGCGTGCCTCTAGGAAAGGATAACGGCTTGTTCAATTTCGATCCGACTTCTGCACCCCCCGGCTCGGAAGTCCGGGCAACGCACGGCAGGATCGTAGCGATCGCCACGGTCTCGTCGGTCTCATCTATCAAGATAGAAGCCAACCCACAAGGCCAGCGCTTTTTGCAAGAATATCCTATGTCCTATGCGGCCAATCACGGGTCTGGCATTTGCATAGGACATAAGACATTCTTGCATCGTACAGCTCATTTGCTCTGATCGAGTTTCCGGACCATGGTCAGGATGGTGCCAATAGCGACCGTCTCTCCCGTTTCGTCAACAACATCAACCAGGAACTTCACAATACCCGTTGCGATGTGCGCCCTTCGGACTGTCCTCGGTCTTGGGCTTCTTCTCCTGATCCACCTTCTCCTTCACGGTGACCCTTCGACATCGCTCAGGGTGACACCTTAAGGAGGCGCCGGGGTAAACGGGGCCCGTTAGTGCGGGATTTCGCTGGCGCTCAACTTGCTTCCGCGCTTCCTCGATACCGCAGTTCAGTAGCACGGGGCCTTTGGGCGGATGGTGCTCGATCGGACTCAAAGCAGTTCCCCCTTATCGATACCTGCCTGCTTCAGGATCGAGAGCATGGTTCCCTTGGGAAGATCTCGCTTGTGCATGGGCACCACGGTCATCTTGCCGGTGGCCTTGTTCTTGAAGATCTGGTGTGAGCCTTTGGCACGCGCAAACTCGAAGCCGTGCTTCACTAGCAAACGAATGATCTCGTTGGGTGAGAGCGACGGCGCCTTCGTCATCGCCGATCAGGAAGCGAGTACAAGCGAATACTCGAAGGTCTGGCTGTCGTCCGGGATCCGTTCACCGTCCGCTTGCAGCGTTTCCACGTAGAGTTCAATGGCTTCCTTGGCCATCTCCATAGCGTGCTCGATGGTCTCGCCGTAGGTGATACAGCCCGGAAGTGCGGGTACGTTCACCGTGAAACCACCTTCCGGCTCGCGTGTCATCAGGATGCGGTAGGTGAGTTGTGCCATGGTCCCGTTCGTTTGTTCAAATCTACGCAGCGACTAGTTCTGATCCAACTTCCGCACCATCGTCAAGATCGTCGCAATAGCCACCGTCTCCCTCTCATCGAACACTTCGGACAAGAACACACGAGTGGGCATGTCATTCTGTTCCGCTGATCTTCATGATCCGATGCGTTCGCCGTTCCCGTGAAGTTCCCAAGAACGGAAATATAGGCCATCCGGCAAATGCGACAGGGCCATTTGAAGCGAACCAGTTCCAGACAGGATCCGGACATCGAGCATTCTGCCTTGTGCATCGGTCAGGTTCAGGGCGTCGCCCGGCTTCATGACCGATCCGATCGCAACCAAGCCTGAGGGCACTCCCAAATGCCGTGGTTGAAGTACAGTTGGCTATTTGTTTCTGCCTTGTTGAATCCATCTCGAATTCTGCTGGCTAGTCAAGCAATTTCCAGCAGCGGCGATAGATCACTCGTGACCGGCGACCCTGGACAATGGACCGCCCGATGAGGAAAGCAATTGGGAAGGCGGCAACAACCAAGAGAAGGACTTGTTGAATGGAATCAGAAAGAAAGCCCGCGATCCCGAAATTTCCTGGCTTCATCAGCGCGGCTAGGATGACAAATGCGACAGCTCCATAAAGGAATAGCACTCGGCGCCATGGAATTCGCACTATGGGATCGATGTTGTCGAACAGTGCATGCGAATCACCCGTATTGTGATTGTACAATGCGATGATCTCAGGCCTCCCGTGCTTGTCGGGGGTGAATTCAACGGCCGAAATACCATGACCATTGTCAACTTTGAACAGCCCATGACTGACAGTCACGCTTCTTTCGAGGCCTTGAGATGTGTGTAAAAAGAATTCGTCCTCTCGAGAAGAGTATGTCGAGTTGCCCCGTTGGCTGTAGTATGTCGTATTGGTGACAAGTGTCTTGGCACCGCGCACGGTTCCATTCAACCTGGAAACGGCGTAGACATACCCCCGTGCGCGGAATCTGCTATTGTCGGCAGTAAAGCCGAAGGGTCTAAACTCCCTAAGGAAGATGAGGGCCAGGAAGAACAGAGCGATCGCTCCGCCGATCAACATTACGACTTCTTCGCTGGGCATCCCATTAAGGATGTTCTTGTCAGCCTTGCCTTGGCCTAGTACAGTTGCTGAGTGAAGAAGGGAAATAAGGACCAGTGCTGCATGAGCAAAGACTGATCGGGTACAAACGCGGATCTTCATGGTGGGGGTGGGCTACTGCAACTCCTCGAATATCGAATATAATGCCAGAACAGATGGTCTACGACTGATCCAACTTCCGCACCATCGTCATGATGGTCGCGATCGCCACCGTCTCCCCAGTTTCGTCAACAACATCCACCAGGAACTTCACGATCCCCGTCGCGATATCCGCACCCTTGGGACTGTCCTCGGTCTTCGGCTTCTTCTCCTGATCCACCTTCTCCTTCACGGTGAACTTCACTTGGATGACGGCGCCGGGGTATACGGGCTTGGTGAAGCGCGCTTCCTCGATGCCGTAGTTCAGTAGTACTGGGCCTTTGGGCGGATCAACAAAAAGGCCGGCGGCGCGGCTGAGGATGAAGTAGCCGTGCGCCACACGGCCGGTGAAGATGGTGCCGTCCAAGGCGTTCTCGTCCATGTGGGCGTAGAACTTGTCGCCGCTGAGGTCCGCGAAGTTGTTGATGTCGTCCAGCGTCACGGTGTGCTTCTCGGTGATCACGGTATCGCCCACATTCAGCTCCTCGAAGTGCATGCGGAAGGTGTGCTTCGGCGTGATGTGTTGCTTGGCACCTTGCTGGTACTGCTGCGTAAGCGCGGTGATGGTGGTGGGGCTGCCTTGGATGGCGGTGCGCTGCAGGTAGTGCAGCACGCCGCGCTTGCCGCCCATTTCCTCGCCACCACCAGCGCGACCGGGACCGCCGTGTACCAGCGTGGCCAGCGGTGAACCGTGGCCGGTGTTCTCCTTCGCCATGTCGCGGTTGATCACCAGCATGCGGCCGTGGTGGCTGGCAGCACCCCACACGAATTGCTGTGCCACCTTATCATCGTAGGTCGCGATGCTGGCGCAGAGGCTGCCTTTGCCGAGCTTGGTAAGGGCCACGGCATCGTCGATGGTGGAGTAGGGCATCAATGTGCTCACCGGACCGAAGGCCTCGATGTTGTGGCACTGCTGGTTCTTCCAGGGGTCCTTGTTCAGCAGCAGGATGGGGCTCATGAACGCGCCCTTCTCGGCATCGGCACCGGTAACGCTCACACTGTTCGGATCGCCGTATACGAGCTCGCTGCCTTTCATCAGGTCGGCGAGGTTGTCGCGCACTTCGGTGCGTTGCGTCTGTCCGGCGAGGGCACCCATTCTAACTCCTTCCGCACGCGGGTCGCCGATCACGGTACCGCCGAGGCGTTTGCCCAATGCGATCTGGACATCCTCCACGAGGTTCTCGGGCACCATGATGCGTCGTGCGCCGGTGCAGCGCTGGCCGCACTTCAGCGTCATCTCCTTGCCGACCTCCTTGATGAATAGCGTGAACTCGTCGGTGTCCGGCGTGGCATCGGGACCGAGTACGATGCTGTTGAGGCTATCGGCCTCCATGTTGAAGGGCACGCTCTCCGCGATGATGCGCGGGTGGGCCTTTAGCATACGCCCGGTCGTCGCGCTACCGGTGAAGGTGACGACGTCCTGGCTCTCGACATGGTCCAATAGATCCCCAGCGGAACCGACGATCAATTGGAGTGCGCCTTCGGGCAGTATCCTGCTTTCGATGATGGCCTTCGCCATGGCCTCGGTGAGGTAGCTGGTCACGGTGGCGGGCTTCACCACGGCGGGCATCCCGGCCATCCAGTTCACGGCGCACTTCTCCAGCATGCCCCAGATGGGGAAGTTGAAGGCGTTGATGTGTACGGCCACACCTTCCTTCGGAACCATGATGTGGTGGCCCATGAAGCTGCCGCCCTTGCTGGTAAGCACGGGTGGCCCGTCCACATAGAAAGGCATGTTGCCGAGCTGCTTGCGCAAGCTGGCGTTGGCGAACACGTTACCGATGCCGCCCTCGATATCCACCCAGCTATCGGCCTTGGTGGCGCCGGTCTTGTAGCTGATCTTGTAGAATTCCTCCTTGCGGTCCATCAGGTAGAGCGCGAGTGCCTTCAGCATCCGTCCGCGCTCCGGGAAGGTCATTTTCCGCAGGGGAGGGCCGCCCACTTCACGTGCGTAGGTGAGCATGGCGCCGAAATCGAGACCGCCGGAGGAAGTGGTGGCGATGAGTTCGCCGGTGCTGGCGTCGAGGAGTTCCGCTTGTTTGCCTGTGCCCTTCACCCAAGAGCCAGCGATGTAATTCTCTAATTGCATGGTGCGAAGGTCGCGTGTTCGTTGCTCAGAAGCCTTGAACCTTGATCATTGAGCCTTGTGTCTTGGTTCTTCGTTCTTGTGTCTTGAGTCTTGGTTCTTGAGTCTTCCGCTCCGCGGCTCCCATTGGCCGGCGATTGTTCTGGAGTTGCATTGGGGCTAAGGTCGGGAGGAAATAGTGGGCGGGTAATACCTGTTCCCTTGTAAAGTCCTTCCGGTTACTTTCCTTCGGCGGGATGTTCAACACGATACTAGAGACCGAACGCTTGATCCTTCGCCCGTTCACGATGGATGACGTGGCGGCTTCCTATGCCATGAACTTGGATGTGGAAGTAACACGCTATACCCATGATGGTGGAATGAAGACCATGGCGGAGATGGAGCGAACGATCCGGGAGAATGTCCTGGGCGACTATGAGCGGAACGGCTTCGGTCGCTTTGCGATGGTGAGCAAGGCGAGTAGCGAGTTCATCGGTTTCGCTGGCCTGAAGTACCTGCCTGAACATGACCTGGTGGACGTTGGATATCGGCTATGCCGCGACCTGTGGGGGCAAGGGCTGGCCACCGAAGCCGGCCGTGCCGCGTTGGAATTCGGCTTCGGCCCGCTCAGGCTGGAGCGCATCCATGGCTTCGTGCTGCCTGAGAACAAAGCATCGGTGCGGGTGCTGGAAAAGCTCGGCCTCCACTTTGAAACGGAGTTCATGGAAGAGGGCTTGCTTGCGCATCGGTACGTGGTGGAGCGGCAAGGAAAGTGAGAGAAGGGAATATCGAACACCCTTAACCGCGCTGTCAGGGATCAGTGCACTAGCACCTTCCCCCTCAACCTTGTTCCGCGCTCATCGGTCAGTGTCCAGAAAAGCAGTCCGGTTGGGCAGGGGACCTGCGCCTCGGAGCTGTTGATCCGCTCATTGCTGAGCATCCGTCCCTGTGCATCGAACAAGTTGAGCGTGGCCACTCCTTGTACGCCATGCACCTCCACGATCCCGGGAGGTCCCGCGCGTACTTGGTAGCGCGATCCCGCATCCTGCTCCACGACACCGACCGTGACGACGATCGTGAAGGTGAGGTTCGCGGTAGCGGTGTTGCCACAGGGATCGGTGTAGGTATGCACAACGGTGTAGACGCCCGATGTATCGAATGTGAAGGTGACCGTCGCGGTGGTGAATGATTGCCCGTTGCTACAGGTCCACAGGTGCGTGCCCTGCCCGTTGTGGATCAAGGTGATATAATCCGGCCCGCTGCTGAAGCCATCGAGAAATGCGTCGGTGCCGTTGGGCACGTCGAGGTTCCAGGTCTCGGGCTCGTCCAATACCGTGGCACTGGCGATGCTTCGAAGGATCGCTGCGGTATCCGGAGGAAGGGAGGAGTTGAATGCAGCATCCACACAGCTCTCTTGGAAGATCGTGCAATAGAACACGCAGGCGGCGAGGTAGGTGCCTTCCACGGATGGATGGGATCCGTCCGCTGCATAGAGGTTGATGAGCGGGTGGGTATCGCGCACTTGCTTCCAGGCAACGCCGACAGGTGCGGTGTATGCATCGTTCCAGTTTGCGAGTGCCACATAATTGTTCCGCAATCCCTGTTGCATACCGTCGTAGGTACACATGAAAGGAAAGGCGGGGCAATTGTCGGGATCACCGTTCTGCCGGCCCCAGGTCATATAGAAGACCGGATAGGTGCATTCGTAGTTCTCTTCGAGCTCGGCGAGCAATTGGGTGGCGCCGAGCTCCGTATTGGTGACATCCACGGGAAGCGCGCCCAACTGACTCTGTTCCTGCATCACCACGAAGTCCCAGGGCTGCGCGTCGATCAACGATAGCGATGGCGCGTAGGTGGCGTGTTGTTCGAGGGTGTAGCCTCCTGGAGTGGATGCACTCACCGTGACTTCTTCGCCAAGTGAAAGTGCCAACTGCCGAAAGGTATTCGGTAGGTCGTTCGCGGCGGTGTAACTGTTGCCTAGGAACAGCACGGTGGTTTGTGCAGAGAGCAGTGAGGCCCAAAGGGAAATGGACACCAAGGAAAGTAGGACGCGTTCGATCATATGGACATGACGATATTCTAGTGCCGTCGGTTGGCCGAAGCGCTCAACGCCGGATCGCGTAGATCAGTTCATCCTCTACGCGGCCGTTCTTGAGGAAGGTGCCATGCATGCGAGCTTCCAGGATGAAGCCGGCCTTTTCCAGAACGCGTTGTGAAGCGGTGTTGCTTCCGTACGGTCGGGCGAACACACGATGAATGTCCGGTAGGATGTCGAATGCCCGGGTCGTTGCTTGCTTCACGGCTTCTGTCATGATCCCCTTACCACGGAACGCTTTCGCGATCCAATAGCCCAGTTCGGCGTTCCGGCGGTACACATCGCTTTGCGGATGAATGCCAACTGCACCGACCGCTGCGCCATCCACATCGATCGCGAGCACGAGCTGCGGGTCTTGGCCCATGAAGCGTGCAAGGAATGCTTTGCCATGCTCCACGGTGTACGGGTGTGGAAATGCATCCGTAAGGTTGTCCGCCACAGTAGGGTCGTTAGCGTGTTCCACCAAGGCGGGCAGATCGGCCATGGTCCATTCGCGAAGTGTGAAGTGGGTCATTCGATGATCAGCTTTTCATCGGTACGCGCTCCGTCGTGTTCCACACGCAACACATAAATGCCGGATGCAAGGTCGAGCAATTCGATGGTGTTCATGCCGGTGCTTTGCATGGTGCGTAGTAGGCGGCCTTGCGCGTCGATCAGTACGATCTTGGCGCCCGCTAGTGCGTTGATGTTGACCCGATCATGTGCCGGGTTCGGCCAGATCATCCACGGGTGATCGACAAGAACGAGCGCATCCGTGGTGCAGGTCTCGAAGGCACCGGCATCAAGCAGGGCATGTTGGCAACGCACCGTGCGGCCGGTGGGATGCACGTACTCGTCCCATGCTACCAAGGGGTAACCGCTGCTGGAGAGGCCGGCCGGTATACCGATGTTGTGCGCTGGTGAATCATCCGTAATGCGGTAGTTGTAATTATTCGGATCCGCGAAGCCGATGAGTGCGAATACCGGTTGCTTCAGGTTGCCCGCAGTGTCGGTTTGCAACGGGAAGAAGTTCGCCACGAACTGTCCTTGTCCGGCGAGGATGTTGTTGTAGGCCTTGAAGACCGTTCCGCTGTTCATACTGAAGAAACTGCCTACGGTGCGCTCGTTCACCAAGGTGTTGTTGATGGCGTACAGTTCATGCGGCCCCGGATTGCTCATGCTCTCCAGGCCATAGCCGATCATATTGCTGTTCTGCCCTTGCAGGCCTTGCTGCAACACATTGCCGATCACATAGGCCTGTCCTCCGTCCGGCAGGTCGATCTCGCGACTGGCGCTTCCGTTCTGTTCGTTACTGAAGCGGTTGTATTCGATGAAGTTGACGTTCGCGCGACTCTTCAGTTCGTGGCCCACATTCGTTTGGTGGCTGTAGTTGTAGCGAAACCACAGCGTATCCGTGTAGTTGATGTACAGGTTGTGGGAGAATCCATCGCCGAAACCGTTGTGCGCGAACTCACAATGCTCTATGGTGATGTTGCTTGGCATGGCGTTGGGCGTGCCGGCCAGGATCCCGTTCTCGTTGTTGTGGAAGTAACAATGGAGCACGGTCAGGTGATGTCCTTCTTGCCGAATACCGGCACCATTTTGATCCGGTATGCTGCACTCACTGAATTCGATCCATTCAACGGTCGTGCGATCACCTTGGATCACCCAAATGCCTTTTTCACCCCAAGCATTTCCGTTGCTTTCCAAATGTGCCATGCCGCCAATGCCACGGAGCAAAAGGTCATTCGCTTGCCAACGCGCAACATCAGAAGGGTAGGTGCCAGCGGCAATGTTCACCGTATCACCGTTTCCGACCAGGCCTGAAACTTGACTGGGTGCGGTATACGGTTGGCCGGGTCCGACATGCCATTGCATGGAGTGTACGGGAAGGTGTCCGCAAATGAGGATGAAGGCGATACTTGCAGTTCGGAACATGGAAGGGAAGATAGGTGGACCCTAAGGTAGTTGCGGATCATTGGTGGACCGATGTGATAGCTCCTTCACACCATTCAAAGTGCAGGAGGTGGTGGCATGTGGCAGGATCCGTCGCATCTTGTGCCCGCTTCAACACGTGCGAACATGCCCATTCCCATACTACGTATCCTTTCGTTCTTTCGGCTTGGTGATAATGCGGAGGATCCGAACGTGGCCATCGAGTCCATCGAACGGAACGTGGTATTCCGGGGTACCAACTTGCTCATTCTTGTCTTCGCGATCATCATCGCTTCGGTCGGTCTCAACGTGAATTCCGCTGCGGTGATCATCGGTGCCATGTTGATCTCGCCGCTCATGGGGCCGATCGTTGGGGTTGGAGCGGGCTTGGGCGTGAGGGACCTGGATCTGGTGCGCAAGGCACTGAAGAACCTCACCTTTGCGGTCGCCGCGAGCGTTGGGACCTCTACGATCTATTTCTTGATCAGTCCATTGGGTGACGCACATTCCGAGATCCTTGCGCGCACCAGTCCGACCATTTGGGACGTGCTGATCGCCACTGCTGGTGGCTTTGCAGGGATCATCGCAACGGCGAGCAAGGATCGTGGCAACGTTGTGCCAGGCGTTGCTATCGCTACCGCGCTGATGCCACCGCTATGCACGGCGGGCTATGGCTTGGCCCACGGGAACTGGGTGTTCTTCGCGGGTGCATTCTACCTCTTCCTGATCAATTCGGTGTTCATCTCCTTATCGGCGTTGGCAACGGTGCGCTGGCTCCGGTATCCCGTAAGGCATCACTCCGATGAGCGAACGTCCAAACGGATCCGGAGCATCACCACGATGGTGGTCCTGCTCACGGTGATACCGAGCGTCATCTTGGCATTCCGATTGGTGAAGCAGAATTCCTTCAACAACAAGGCCATGCGCTTCGTTGATCGGGAAACGATCGTTGCCAATAATTTTCTCGTGGAGAAGGTGGTGGATGCCCCGAGTCGCTCCATCAAGTTGGTCTACATGGGCTCGGGTATCGATTCGGTGGTGGAAAAGACCATGCGCAGGCAGTTGGAAGTGTACGACCTGCAAGAGGCCGAGTTGACCATCACGACGGGGCTTTCGTTGAATGAGTTGGGGCAGGAGGCGCGAACCGAAAGCGAGCGATTGCGTCAACAACTACAGGAACAACAGGTCGTTGTCGCCCGGCTTGCCTCGTTGAACGACAGTCTTTCCAGCAATAAGTGGCAGCGAGAGCGTATCATGCAGGAGGCACAGGCACAACATGCAGATCTGCGTTGGTTGGTGGTGGCTGATGCCCCAACCACATTCGCGAAGTCGGATTCGACCGAGATCATCGTTTCGGCACATTTCACCATCCTTCCGGATACGGCCGATCAAGGAAGGTTGGAGCGATGGCTCAACGTGAAGCTGTACGGTCGCAGGTTCGCCATGTCTATTTCCGCAGACTCAGTTCCGGATCCTCCCAAGCGTTCCCGCCGGTAGTGCTACAGGCAATACCGGGGCAGAGCGTGCCTTGTTGGGAATTTGCCTGAGGTTGGGGGGCAAATGCAAGAACCCCGACCGTTGGGGTCGGGGTTCTTGCGCTTTCGATCCAAGATCGGGTCACTTCGTGGCGTTGAACTTGGGCACTACACCAACGGTCTTGAAGAAGAACGCCCACTTGTCCGCCTGCTGATCGATGATCATGCTCGTAGGCATACCCGCGCCATGCCCGGCTTGCGTCTGCACCCGGATCAACACGGGGGAATCGCCTTGCTGTGCCGGTTGCAGGGTGCTGATGAATTTGAAACTATGGGCCGGTACCACGCGGTCGTCGTGGTCAGCGGTCATTACCAGTGTCGCGGGATACTTCGCAGGCTTTGCATTGTGCAAGGGTGAATAGGCCATGAGGTAGTCCAACTCCTCCTTGCTGTTGTCCGCATTCCCATACTCAGGCACCCAGCCGAAACCAGCGGTGAACTTCTGGTACCGCAGCATATCCAGCACCCCCACTTCCGGGAAGCACACACCGAAGAGGTCGGGCCGTTGGGTCATCACCGCACCGACCAGTAAACCACCATTGCTACCACCGTTCACGCCCAAGTGTGGTGTGTCCGTCCATTTCATGGCGATCAGGTATTCCGCTGCTGCGATGAAATCATCGAACACATTCTGTTTCTTCTCCTTCATGCCGGCACGGTGCCAGTCCTCCCCGAATTCACCACCGCCACGCAAGCTGGGTTGGGCGTACACCCCGCCTTGCTCCAGAAGCAACATGCGACTGGTGCTGAACGAAGGGGAGAGGCTGATATTGAAACCGCCATATGCATAGAGCATGGTCGGGTTCTTCCCATTCATCACCACCTCCTTCTTGTGGACGATGAACATGGGGACCTTGGTGCCATCCTTGCTCGGATAGAACACCTGTTCGGTCACGTACTCGGACGGGTCGAACTTCAGTTCCGGTCGGTAGAACAACTCACTCTTGCCGGTCTCGTAGTCGTACTTATAGATGGTGCCCGGATCCGTGAACGAAGTGAAACTATAGAAGCTGAAGGTGTCATTCCGCTCGCCGCCGAATCCACCAGCGCTTCCAAGATCGGGCAATTCGATCTCTTGCTCATCGGACCCGTCGCTCTTGTAACGGAAGATCCGCGTGGTTGCATTCTTCAGGTAATCGGCGAAGAGCAGACCACCTCCGGTGCTTACGCCTTGAAGCAGTTCGTCCTTTTGTGGGATCACTTCCTTCCAAGCGGAATTTTCTGGATGTGAAGGGTCCACGGCCACGAGGCGGTATTTCGGAGCATCCACGTCCGTCATCACCAGCAATTTCGCGGAAACGGGTTCATACGCGACGATGCTGGTCTTGTGATCGAAGCCTTGCTGAAGCGGCACCCATTTGGTAGCAGGTGTTGGTAGACCGCCGGTGCGCAGGTCATAGTAGTACTGTTCGAAGCCATCGGTCCCGGTGCTGATGTAGAGGGTCGCGAACTCTTCTCCTTCGGTGACCCCGACACCCACGTAAAGGTCGCCGTTCGCCTTGTCCTCCCAAACCAAGGCATCCTTCTCCTGCGGATCGCCGAGTTTGTGGTAGTACACTTTCTGGAACTTGCTGGCCGCGCTCAATTCGGTACCCTTGGTCGGCGCGGGATAGCGGCTGTAGAAGAAGCCGTTCTTGTACCATGCGGTCCCACTGAATTTCGCCCACTTCAACACATCGGACATCGGCTTCATGGTGGTGAGGTCATACACCGTGATATCCTGCCAATCACTACCTGCTTTTTGCACGCCTACTGCCATGTACTTATGGTCCGTGCTGGTGCCAATGGGGTTGAAGGTGGTGGTGCCGGAAGGGTCGATGGCATTCGGGTCGATGAAGACCTCATCCTCGCCATCCAGTCCAAGGCGTGAGTAGATCACGAACTGGTTCTGAAGGCCGCTGTTCTTCCAAATGAAGTAGCGATCGCCCACACGTGAAGGGCCGCCAAGCTTTGGAAAATCATACAATTCCCCATAGCGTTTCGCGAGTTCATCTCGGAAAGGGATGGCACTCAAATAGGCTTGGGTCACTTTATTCTGCGCTTCCACCCAAGCTGCGGTTTCAGCGCTCGTGTCGTTCTCCAGCCAACGGTAGGGGTCGGCAACGTACGTGCCGTGCAGGGTGTCTCCCACCAAGCTGTCCCGGTGGGTTTCGGGGTAGTTCATGCGAGAGGGGGAAGTGTGGTCCGGTGATCCGCAAGCGATCAAAAGACAGGGAAGTGAGAATAGGAGTATACGCTGCATGGTCTGGCTGCTCGCTTGAAGCGAACGGCTGCAAAGGTACTGGGCGTATAGAAAGCCCATCTTGCACGGCTGTGCCGAACGGGTGTCCGATCACTGAACGGTTAGGCGCGCTTTCGGCGTTCCTCCTGCAAACTCACCAATTCGTAGACCGTTCCGGGTCCGGCCACCAGTTCCACGCGGGTATCCAGTTGGCCTGCCAAGGTGTGTATCAGGTCCATACCTAAGGTCTCCGGTCGATCCCACTTTGTGCGGTCCGGTAGCCCAACGCCATCATCCCCGATACGCAGATGCAGACCGTGTTCTTGGTCGCCGCTCAGGTGGACGAGGATCGTTCCTTTCTTTCGCCCCTTGAAGGCGTATTTCAGTGAATTCGAAATGATCTCGTTGATCACTAGGCCGAGGGGGATCAAGGTGTCCACGCTCAACGTGGGTACTTCGATGCGGATGTCCAATTGCAGTTCAATGTCGATGGAGTAGGCGTAGCACAGATCACGGGTCAAGTGGCTGAGGTAGGCGTTCACATCGATGTTCGCGAGGTCCTTGCTCAGGTAGGTCTGCTCATGCACCAAGGCCATGGCGCTAACGCGGTTCACGCACTCGTTGAACAGCTCGGTCGTCGTAGGGTCCTTCACCTGTTCCATTTGGAATCGGATCAGGCTCTTCACGATCTGTAGATTGTTCTTCACCCGGTGATGGATCTCCTTCAACATCACCTCCTTTTCCTCCTTGCTCAACATGGTCTCTCGCAGATCGCGATTCACACGTTCAAGGTTCTGCCTGGCCACATCCAGTTGCTCGCTTCGCAAGTGGGCTTGCACGAGTAGTTTGTTCCGCACACCTACCAACCAGGCCATCGCGGCGGCCACTAGACAAGCGATGAGCAACAGGAGTTGCGCCTCGTCCCACCGGGCGGAGAGTGTACGTGTGTGTGCCCCCAAACCTTGTTCATGCACATGGCGTGTGGTGCGATCCACCGCTTGTTTCGCACGTTGCATCATGAATTGGAACACCACCTCATTCGGACGCTGATCGCTCCAGGATCCGTTCGCGGCCATGGCCTGGCTGTGCAGCGAATCCGCTTGGTGGAGAAGGAGGTCCAGCGCGTCCGATAGTTCGTCCATGCCTGGTGAAGTGTGGAATCGTTCCTGTAGGCCTTCGATGGTGCCGTGGACGCGTTCTAGCTCAACTGGCCATTGATATTGTCTGGTCCCAACGTCCATGCGGTGGGTCAGGCCGAGTTGATGCAAGGTTCCGGTCAAACGGCTCAATTCATCCAACAGCGTCACCTCCTTGGAGATCTTTACTTGGAGTTGGCCTGACCGTGAGATCAGCGTAACGCCATAGACGATGAACGCGGTCATCAGCGTGATGGCCAGAATAGGCCAAGAGCGTAGTGTATGTCGTTTGAAGTAGGGCATGGAACCCACCCTTCAACGCATGCGGAGGGGAGGGGTTACAGTGCAGCTCAACGGTCAAGGCTCCATATTCGCCCGGATGTACGCCTCCATGGATTGGAGCAGCGAGTTGATCCTTGTGGTGGCGAGTTCGCGCAACTCGGCATGTACCCGGACCACATTGCTTCGCCCTAGGCCGGCGGTCGTTTGGGCATGAACATCATCACGCATCAGTTTCCCAACGCTTATGCCACCACGTGCCGTGTTGCGGTTCCCCGTATGCGCTAAAGCCGATACGACCACCCGCAATTCGCCTGCATTCACTTGAACATGGATGGAATAGGCGATGGTGCCCATGGTTTCCTCGCGACCCGTCAACATCTCCGAACGGAAATTCATCCGAGCGACCGCTTCGATGGTCCCGCTCTCCCGGTCCGTTAAAAGCACCTTGGCACCCGGTTCTCGCCCGAAGGTGGCGGCCAAAGCTTCCAAGGCGCGGTCATGGAGTTGGACCTTGTTCAGTGGGATGCTCGTGGTGCGCGAAAAACTCAAGGCCGTGGCCGGTGGATCACCTGTGCCTTGGGCAATAAGCGATCCGCAGAACAGACCAAAGCAGAGCAGAAGGAGGGCGCGCATCGCGGATCGCAAGTTAGTAGCCCATCGACCGAACGAGAGGCTACATTTGAAGCCTTATCCATTATCCATGCCAAGTACATCATCCAATCGGGCCTTGAAGGTGGGTGTCTTTTACGACGGGAGCTATTACAGCCACGTGAGCAACTATTACAACTATGTGCATCATCATCATCGTCGGCTCCACATCGGTGGCCTGCACGATTTCATGAAACAGATGGTGGCCGAGCGTGAAGGCACCGAACCGAACCTGTGCCACATCATCGATGCTCATTTCTTCCGTGGCCGATTCACGGCACGGGAGGCGAACGAGAAACCGAATCAATTGTACTACGATCGGGTGTTCGATGACGTACTGATGTACAACAACGTTCAGACGCACTATCTGCCGTTGAAGGACATGCAAGGCCGGAAGAAGGAGAAGGGCATCGATGTCCTCATGGCTTTGGAGACCTATGAGTTGTGTATGCTGAAGCGGTATGATGTGGTCGTCCTCGTTGCATCGGATGGTGACCATGTTCCCTTGGTGAGGAAACTGCATGCATTGGGTTGCAAGACCATGCTACTGGGTTGGGACTTCGAATTCACCGATGCCGAAACCGGGGAGTTCCAATATACGCGCACCAGCACGGACCTGTGGAACGAGGTTACGTATCCGCTGCAAATGCACGATGTCATCGAGGAGGGACTGAAGGAGGACAATGAGGTGATCCGGGATTGCTTCGTAGTACGCGAGAATATCGTGCGCGAGGGGGAGGAGTCGACCGTGGTGATAGAAGGTGATCCGGACAAGCGGCACGAGAGTGTAGTGATGAGTTTGATGAACGGCTACGGATTCATCCGTTTCCCCGACAACAACCTGTTCTTCCTGCACGATGACATGGAGGATGCCGAGTTCACGGAACTACAGATCGGGGATCCAGTCGAGTTCCAGGTGGCAATGAACAGCAGAGGGCAGCGTGTGGCAAAGCACATCAAGCGTGTGCACGTGGTGGATGGAAATCCGGCTTAAGGACCCGTTCAGGATCTAAGCGCAAGTCGGCAGGCGCAACGTGAAGCAGCACCCCTTGCCGGGACCGTTGCTTACCGCATGGAGATCGCCCTGATGGGCCATGGCCCATTGTTTGGCGCGTGCCAAGGTGCCTCGTCCTTGGGACTCACCACCGGTCGGGCGATTGGACAGCCAAGCGAACCGCACGAAGACCTGTTCGAGATCGGCGCTGGATAGACCTGTACCGGTATCGATCACGTCGAGTAGTACTTCTTGGTCCTTCACCGTGGTCCGGACGGTGATGACCGAACCGGGATCCGAGAACTTGGACGCGTTGGAAAGGAGTGCATCCACCAGATCGCCCAGAATGCGTTCGTCACCCATTACGTGGATGCTATCGTCGAGTTCAAGCACCACGGTCTGTTGTTTGCGATCGAACCGATAGCGCATGTGGTCCACGTGCGTGCTGATCAATGCAGGAAGAAGCAGTCGGGTCGGTACCGGTGTCACGGTGCCACGGACCACGCCGAGATCGTCCATCACCATTTCCACCTCGCGCAAGGCCTTGAAGAATTGCTGCTCGCCGAAAATGACGAATTCCGCACGCTCTTCGGCAGATGTTTCCTCTTGCAACCGCTCGATCACCTGCTGCATGCCGATCAAGCGGTTGCGCAGGTCATGTGCGAATTTGTGCAACCGCTCCGCTTGGTCCGGATCAATGTGCATGGCACGGTTCAAACGCGAACATAGCGTTGGAGCATGTCCTCCAAGCTGTCGGCGTTGATCGGTTTGCTCAAGTATTGGCAATCCTTCAATTCATGGATCGCCTCTACGATCTCCGGCTTTGTGCTCGCTGTGAGGAAGAGGATCGGGATCGGCTCACGAGCTTGGATCTCACGGGCCAATTCCAAGCCGTTCTTCTCGCCCTTCAGGTAGATGTCCATGATGATCAGGTCCGGCATTTCGATCTTCAACTGTTCCTCAGCTTCGTCGGAACTCCGGGCCGTTCCCGTCACTTCGAACCCCATCCGTTCCAGTTGTAAACGGTAGCCGAAGGAGATGATCGTTTCGTCTTCGATGATGAGTATCTTTTTCATGGGAGAGTTCAAAGTTGGTCCGGGCGCATGCGTTCGTGTTCCATGCACACCCGTTCGAAATTCTCGATGCTGAGAGCCTTTTCGATATAGCCGATCACAGAGCGAAAGGACAACGCTTGTTCCAGGTCGGCGGGGCGGTTGCTGGAGGAGAACATCACCACGGAGGTGCATCCGTTGGGGAGCAGGCCTTCCGCTTCACAAGTGGCCAGGAATTCGAAACCATTCACGGCCGGCATGTTGATGTCCACGAACATCAGATCAGGCTTTTCACCACCGTTGCGCATGTGGTGTAATGCTTCATCCGCACTGGTAAAGCAGGTCACTATCCCTTTGAACCCCGCCTTCTTCAGGACCAACCTGGTCACGAAGTTGCAATCGTCCTCATCGTCAACGATCAGAATGTGTTGTACAGTGGTGAGGGTGGAGGTCATGTGTAGTAGAGAGGAATTGTGTGCTTGGTCGGGTTCGCTGGAACGGAGAACAGGCGATGAAGGTTTCATCCGATCGAACCTTTTCCAGCAGTGTGTGTACGGCTCTTCGATCACTAACCATGCAAGCTCTCATTGGCACATCCACACGACTCCGATCCTTCATCCAGGACCCTCGCCATTTCCAGATCGTGTTCCTCGGCGGATTCCTCACGTACGGCGTTTTGGCGCTCGGTTGGGATTCGCAATGGATGCGCTATGCCACACTCTTCGGAACGTGCGTAGGCATTCAAACCATCTTCATCCGTTGGAAAGGTATTCCGTGGTCCTCCTTGAAGAGTGCAGTGATCACGGCGCTCGGGATGTGCTTGCTACTGCAGGCTGGATCGATCTGGACATTGGTGTTCGGTGCAACGGTGGCCATAGCGGGGAAATTCCTGTTGCGTTGGAAAGGCAGGCACATCTTCAATCCGGGCAACCTCGGCATCGCGGCCGCAGTAGCACTTACCGGAGATGCATGGGTAAGTCCAGGGCAATGGGGAAGCGGTGCAATGCTCGTGTTCTTGGTTGTAGCGTCGGGCTCGATCATGGTCTTGCGCGTCGGGCGGATCGATACCAGCGTGGCGTTCTTGGGCACGTTCGCTGCCCTCGTATACATCCGCACGGTCTGGTATTTGGGCTGGGGCGCGGATGTGTGGTGGCACCAACTTACCAATGGTAGTCTGTTGCTCTTCACCTTCTTCATGATCACCGACCCAATGACCACACCCCGGTCTGGAAAAGCACGATGGCTTTGGGGCATGGGGATCGCGGTGTTGGCTTTTGCATTCTCCTGGCATTTCTGGATCCATGCGGCACCCATCTGGGCCTTGCTTCTGGGCTGTGCTCTGAACCCGCTGATCGATCACCTCATGCACGGTGAACCCTTCCATTGGGTACGCCCTGCTCCACATGCTCAACGAACCTTTTAACCCTTCAACAATGAATTTGCGCAACCTTCTTCTAGCAACATTGACCCTATCGGCTTTGCAGTCCATGTCCTTCTGCGGTTTCTATGTGGCCAAGGCCGATGCCACCCTCTTCAACGACCGCAGCGAGGTGATCCTCGTTCGTGATGGCCAACGAACGATCATCACCATGAGCAATGACTTCAAAGGAAACGTGAAGGACTTTGCGATGGTGGTTCCTGTTCCGACCGTTCTACAGCAGAGCGATATCCGCATTGTGGAGCGCAACGTGTTCACGGCGCTCGATGCGTACAGTTCCCCGCGTTTGGTGGAATACTGGGACGATAACCCCTGTCAACGCTGGGAATACGCGGAGTCCGAAGTCCAAATGGACATGGTGACCTCGACCGGTAACGCGAAGGTGCCTGCGATGCGGGACGCGAACGAGAAGGACTACGGCGTAACGATCGAGGCGCGGTATGCAGTCGGTGAGTACGACATCCTGATCCTCGGTGCGAAAGAGAGCAACGGATTGAAGAACTGGTTGTTGGAGAACGGCTACAAGATCCCGAACACAGCACATGAGGTGTTGGATCCGTACATCAAGAGCGGCATGAAGTTCTTTGTTGTGAAGGTGGATCTACAGCGCTTGCAGGCCAGCGGTTACGACTTTCTACGTCCGATCCAAGTGCGGTTCGAGAGTGAGAAGTTCATGTTGCCGATCCGCTTGGGCATGGCCAACAGCAGCGGTGTACAGGACATGATCGTTTATGCGTTCACCCGCACTGGTCGGGTGGAATGTGTGAACTACCGAACCGTGAAGGTTCCGTCCGACAAGAACATTCCGTTGTTCGCGAAGGCGCGGTTCGGCGAATTCTACAAGGACCTCTTCGCCAAGAATTGGGAACGTGAAGGGCGCAATGCAGTTGCATTGGAGTACGCATGGAACGTGACACCTACGTGGGGCGGCATGAAGTGCGACCCCTGTGTAGGTCCGCCTCCCATGCCGAATGAATTCGCACAGGCCGGTGTGGATTGGGCGAACGATGGGGGTGGCCAGGTCTTTTTCACCCGTATGCATGTTCGTTATGGGCGCGAGAAATTTCCGCAGGACCTCGCGTTCCAGGTGACACCGAATACGGAACACTTCCAAGCGCGTTACATCCTCACGCACCCCGCCACTGGCGATCTCACGTGCACGGCTGGGCAGGATTATCTAGAGGATCTGTTCTACCGACGGACCCGTGAAATGGACGAACTCTATGCACTAACGGGCTGGGATCTTTCCCAAGAGCGCAACTACATGAACGAGGTGAAGGGCAAGTTGACCCCTGCACGCAGGAATGGTCTCGAAGGACCCTACTTCCCTTCGGACGGTCCTAACGGAAATGGTCCCAATGGAATGTTGGGCTTCGTTCTGGGTCTATTGGCCTTGTTGATCGGTGCGTACATGTTGCGATCAAGGAAGACCGCATCCATAGCGTGAAATGCGTTGCACGGTTCAGGGGGGGCATCGCTCCCCTCTTCGTGTCATCGAAGATCGTGGTCCAACCGAACGATATTCTCCGGTGAACCGAGCAGGTACAGCAGGTCGTCGGTCAAGATCCGGGCATCGCCTTTCACGTTGGTGATGTAGCGCCCTTCGCGCCGAATAGCGAGTACCGTGATGCCATACTGTTCGCGCAATTGGCTCTCGGCAATGGAACGGCCCACCACCTTGCTTCGCCCGAGCGTGACCGGGAGGGTAGCGATCTCCAACCCCGGAATGGCCAGTGGCTCGTTCTTCTTGCGGAGCTTGTTGCCGGACTTGCCGCGTAAACGTTCATAATGATCGTTGCGGATCGAGGCGATCAGATCCTGGATACGTACCTCGGGCACCAAGTATTTGCGGAGCACCCGGTGGAAGATCTCGATGCTGGTCTCGAACTCCTCCGGGATCACTTCGTTGGCACCTGCGGCATAGGTATCCTCCAGATCGCGGACATACCGGGTACGGACGATGATGTGCGCCGTGTTGCTGATGGACCGTACGGCGGCAATGATCTGCAAGGTCTGGGTCTGATCATTGATCGCCACGACCACCACACGTGCTCGCTCCACATGGGCCTGTTCCAGCAAATGGGAATTGGTGGCATCACCCACCAACGTAGGCAGTCCAATGGCTTGAGCACGCTGTGCGACCTCCAACTCCGACTCGATCACGGCGCAACGGATACCAGAATCGATGGCGGCATTCGCCACATTTCGTCCGTTCAACCCGAATCCGATCACCACCACATGATCCTTCAGGACCTTACCCAAGGTCCGCTCTTGTTCCTTCTTTACGCGCATCAACCGATCCAATCGTTTGCTCACCGAACTGGGAACGAACGAAAGGAAGAAGTACCGCACGATACGGTCCGAGTATTCCAGTATGAATGGCGTTGCTCCCATGCTGAGGATGCTTACGCTCAGGAATACCTGGTAATGGGTCTTGCTCAGCAAACCCAATTCGAGTCCGGGTATCGCCAATATGAATCCGAATTCCCCCAATTGGAACAGTGTCAAACCCGTGTGCAAGGCGGTCCGCAGTGGATACTTCAAGAACCAAACGGCGAGCGTGGTCGTCAGGACCTTCAGGACGATCAGTGCAACGGTGAGACCGATGATGAGGAAGGGTGTAGCGGCAAATTGGTGCAGGTCCACGAGCATTCCGATACTCACGAAGAAGAAGCTCATGAACAACTCGTGGAACGGAAGAACGATGCCCGTTGCATGGTACGCGTGGTCGGTTTCGCTGATGACCAGACCAGCGAAGAAGGCACCCAATGCAAGAGAAAGTCCGAGTGCTTGTGTGGCGAAGGCCGCAGCGAAGCAGATCACCACGATGGAGATGATGAACAGGTCGTTGCCCTTTCCCTTGGTCGCGGCTGCCAGAAGTCGCGGAACGATGTACCGGCCACTGATGAAGACCGCCACGAGGAGGAGGATCATCTTGGCCAACATCCACATCAGGTCCATGCTGATGTTCGTACTCTTCCCCGCGAGCAACGGTGTCACCAACATCATGGGTACCACGATGATGTCCTGGAAAATGAGGATGGCCGTTGCGACCCGACCATGCGTCACATCCATTTTGCCCTTCTCCTGCAATATGCGCAACACGATAGCCGTGCTGGACAAGGTGACCAAGAAACCCACGAAGACCGCACTTTCGGTACGCATACCGAACAAGGCCAGTACCCCGGTCACCAGTAGAGTGGTAAGACCGGCCTGCAAAGTGCCACCAATGAATACGGTTCGTCCGAGCGCTGCGAGCTTCTTGAGGCTGAACTCCATGCCGATCACGAACAACAGCAGTACCACGCCGATCTCCGCCATGGCTTCCACCTCTTCCACCTCCTTCACCCAACCTAGGCCATGTGGCCCGGCGATCATGCCCGTTACAATGAAGCCCAGGATCCCGGGCAACTTGAACTTCCGGAACAAGAGCAGGATGCCCGTGGCCAGACCAAGGATGATGATGAGTTCACCGAAGAGTGGGAAGTGCATGCAACCTCTTGAAGACCGAACGGACCAATACGACCAAAGGGGACAAAAGCCAAGTGATGATCCCAGCGCAAAGATCCATCATGGAAGTCAAAGCGTGTGAAGATCACGAATACCACGGAATTGATCACCTCGACGGAGGAGCCATGCGGAGAAAGCGCGAGCAGATCGGCCTAAGCCTTAGTGCGAATTGGTATTAGCCCTTCTTCGTGTCTTTCCAGGTCTTGTACCGCACGGTGATGGGCGAACGGTCCGCAGGGACCTCGCGTAAGGGTTCGCAGGGTTTCAGGGTGGCGTGCAATTCGGCCGGTAGCTGTTGATAGAGTTGCGTACCCTCATGCTTCCATGCGATCATCTCATCGGTCACCTCCTTCACCACCTTGGCCGGGTTGCCCACGATCACCTTCCGACGCTCCCATACGCTGTTGGCATGGAGAAAGGAGAGGGCACCTACGATGCACTCGTCGCCCAACTCCACATGGTCCATCAGCACCGCATTCATCCCGACCAGGCAGTTACGCCCAACATGGGCCCCATGGATGATGGCACCATGCCCGATGTGCGCATCTTGCTCCAACCGCACGGTGACTCCGGGGAACATGTGGATGGTACAATGCTCCTGCACGTTGCACCCATCGCTTATGATGATCTCGCCCCAATCACCGCGCAAGGCCGCACCGGGTCCGATGTAGACATCCTTCCCGATGATGACATTGCCTGTTACCACCGCCTGTGGATGGACAAAGGCCGACTCGTGTACCACCGGTCGATAACCATTGAATTCGTACAACATGATGCCACGAAGATCGGTCCATGGCACCGAACGAACGTAATTGACCGATCGGGCATTCATTCCCGATCAGGCGTATGCCAGAAACACATCCCAGTACGAGCCTCGCCGATGCTGGTTACTCTCAACATCTTCGGTGAACAGGACCTGGACCGGAATGGACGTCACCATGTTAACCCTACGTTAAGCATCTTACCATCTATCTTCGGCAACGATCGAGACGAATACATTTGCCCAGCGAAATCGAAGTATATGGCACTTGATAATCTGCTGAACATCTTCAAACCACGCGATCGCGTGTTCTTCTTCCACTTCGAGGCTTCCGCAGCGAATGTGCTCAAGATGTCGGAGGATCTGATCGCGATCATGAAGACCGAGCCCGGTTCTCAGCGAACGGCCTTGCTAGAGCGGTTGGAGATAGCGGAACACGCCAACGACGACCTGACACATACCATTTTCACCGATCTCGCCAGGAACTTCATCACACCGATCGACCGGGAGGACATCCACTACCTCGCCACCAGCTTGGATGATGTCGCGGATTACATTCTCGCATCAGCGAAGAACTTGGAACTCTTCGGATTGGTCAAGCCCGATGAGACCTGCCGGGAATTGGCGCGCTTGGTGAACGAGGGCAGCAAGATCGTACAACTGGCGGTGCAAAGCCTGCGCACCATGTCGAAGACCGGAATGAATAACGAGTTCGTCGTGCGCATCAACAGCATGGAGAACGAAGCCGATGAAGTCTACGATAGGGCCATACAGCGCTTGTTCGCAACGGAGAAGGATCCGATCAACTTGATCCGGATGCGCGGCATCTATACGACGCTTGAACTCGCCACCGATAAATGCGAGGATGTGGGTAATGTGATCGAGTCCATCATGCTGAAGTACGCGTGAGGAGATGACCTTGCTCGTCATCGTCATCGTGTTGGCCTTGGTGTTCGATTACATCAACGGGTTCCACGACGCGGCGAATTCCATCGCGACCATCGTCAGCACCAAAGTGCTAACGCCGGTCCAAGCGGTGATCTGGGCTGCAGCCTTCAACTTCATCGCCTACTTCGTCTTCAGTGATCACCATGTGGCGAATACCGTTGCGAAAACGGTCCACGAGGAGTTCATCACCCTGCGCGTGGTTCTGGCTGGTTTGCTCGCGGCGATCACCTGGAACTTGCTCACGTGGTGGTACGGCATTCCTAGCAGTTCGTCGCACACCTTGATCGGTGGCTTTGCTGGGGCTGCGTTGGCGGGTGCCGAATTCGATCTGGACAGCATCAACATTGGCAAGGTGGCCCTCATCGCCGCATTCATCTTCTTGGCGCCTTTGGTGGGGATGGTCATCTCCATATTCATCACATTGGTCACTTTAGTGCAGAAACTTTGGCTCCGTCTTGGGCTGATCGCCGTTGTAACGACCGTCACCTGCGTGTTCATCCTCCAGAACAACGGACTGCGGATCGCTTTGGCGGTATTCGCCTTGATCTTCATGGCCGCTTACGCATGGGACATGACGCGTGCCCCCAGCGCGCTGCGCACCGGCAACTTGTATAAGAAACTTCAACTCCTGAGTTCCGCAGCATTCAGCATCGGGCATGGTGGCAACGATGCTCAAAAGGTCATGGGCATCATCATGGTGGCACTCGTGGCGAGCGGTAAGAAGGAAAGCCTTTCCGATATGGACGCATGGGTGCCGCTCGCGTGCTATACGGCCATCGGTCTGGGTACCCTCAGTGGGGGTTGGAAGATCGTGAAGACCATGGGCACTCGGATCACCAAGGTGACACCACTGGAGGGTGTTTGCGCGGAATCCGCCGGTGCCATGACCTTGTACATGACCGAACAACTCGGCATACCGGTAAGCACCACGCATACCATCACCGGTGCGATCATTGGTGTTGGGGCTACGAAACGGTTGAGTGCGGTACGCTGGGGCGTGACCGTTCGCCTGCTATGGGCCTGGGTCCTTACCATTCCGGTGAGCGCAGCCTTGGCGACGATCGCCTACTGGATCTGTGGATTCTTCGGGATCTGATCGTGGCACCGCTGCGGTGGATCTCCGAGAGGAGAAATGCGTTCCTTGCTGACCGAGAGATGCGTGATCGTGTAGAAGGTGATTTGCTGCCGGGGTTGAATGCCCTACGTGCGATCGCTGCGCTGATGGTGGTACTCGGCCACGTGGAATTGCTCAAGTCCCAACGCGGTATCCCGAGTGCATTCAACACCCCCGGATCCTGGCTTCCTGATGGTCACCTGGGGGTCGTTCTCTTCTTCGCGCTCAGCGGCTACCTCATCACCTTCCTCTTGGTGAAGGAACGTGCGGCTATCGGTCGCACCGATCTCCGGAAGTTCTACATGCGAAGGATCCTCCGGATCTGGCCTTTGTACTACACCGTTCTATTGTTATCCGTGGTCCTCTTCCCTTTCACGCCCGGCACCGGGACCTGGCTCTTCAGCTTACTGGGCATGCCGAATATCGGACATGCGTTGCGCATGGATTGGCTCCCGAGCCCACAGATCTGGTCCATTGGGGTCGAGGAGCAATTCTATCTTTTCTGGCCGGTGATCCTGCGTTTCCTTCCTCCAGCGCGGGTCATCCCTGCGTTGCTCGTGTTCTTCAGTGGGTATGCACTGTTGCCCTATGGAGTCGATTTCCTCAATTCACGCACCTTGAAGGACCCTGAACTCTACCACGCAAGTGCGCTCTTCTTCCACGGCACGCGGTTCGATTGCATGGCAATGGGCTGCTTGTTCGGCTATATGCGGGCTACGGACCATTCGTTCGTTACCAAGTTGAATGGACGGTCCATCGGCTGGGCATCCATCGGCCTTACGGCGCTTTGTTGGTTCGGGGGCGTTCATTTCGATCGTTTCAACGACCCCATCTACGCCATCCTGTTCTGTATGGTGATCCTGAATCTTAGTGGACCCATCAGAGTGTTCCCCGATCCGGACCGGACCGTTTTGGGCCCCATCGGGAAGATCTCCTACGGCATCTACATGTACCACTGGATGATCATCCTGTTCGTTTTGGACCTCGTGCCGTACGGGTCCATTGCGAACGACTTGGTCTACAATGTCGTGGTCCATACGCTGGCATTCGGTGGCACATTGGCACTGTCCTGGATCTCTTTCAACACGCTGGAGCGTTACTTCCTGCAGAAGAAGGCACGGTTCCGGGTGCTCAAGACCTGAGCGGTGGCCATCCATGACCCCTAGGGCAAGCGCATCTAAATTTCGCTCACACAATAGGACCTGTGCTCTGTGACCCCTCCGGGGTCGAATGCCCCGCTGGGTGCGGACTTTCTAATTTCTGTGACCCCACCGGGGTCATGCTCAAGCGGTGATCGTCGACCCCGGAGGGGTCACAGAGAATAGTCGTCGTATCGTGCGCCGTTCTATCCGACCCCGGAGGGGTCGCACATTTTCGCAATGTTGACGGTCCTATTGGATGCGGTGGCCATCCATGACCCGTAAAGGTGATCCTGGCTGAACTTACCTTGGCCCGGAGTAAGATCGTACGACCATGTCCATCATTCTTTCCGATGCCGGGTGGCATGCGCACCTGCTTCCACTCACCTTCACACGTCCTGTAGGTCAACTCAGGCCAGGGATATTGCGCTTGGCCGAAGGGTGGTACGTGCGCAGTGGGCTGGGCGTGGGCTACCGCACGGAGAACTACCTGTCCGCCGCGTTCCCATTACCGATCGAACCAGCCCAGTTCGAAGTGGATGGCGCGCTGTTCCCGACCGATGCGATCGTAGGCGCGGTCATGGATCTGCGGCCAGGGCAAGTGCTCGTTCAGGATGGCGTGGCCTTGGCCTTCGGGTCGGAAGGGAAAGGGCATCCGAGCATAGCGGATTGGAGGTCACCGCCGGTCCACTTGACCCCGGTCCCTTTTACGGATGAAGTGATCCGGTTTGAACGGCCTTGGCACGTATTCCAGCATTGCGGGAAAGCCATCGCACATGATTTCCAACTCCTCACGGAAGGCCGCCGCTCCGAACGTTTGGAAGGAACGAACACCGTGATCGGGGATCCGAACCTGATCTTCTTGGAAGAGGGAGCCGTGGTGGAGGCCAGTATCCTCAATACGAAGAATGGCCCCATCTACATTGGCAAAGGGGCTGAAGTGATGGAAGGCGCCCTGTTGCGAGGACCCATCGTGGTGGGCGATCATGCCCAGTTGAAAATGGGAGCCAAGGTCTACGGGCCTTCGGCCTTCGGTCCGGAATGCAGGGTAGGGGGAGAGGTCACCAACAGTGTGATCCTTGGGTACAGCAACAAAGGACACGATGGATTCTTGGGCAACAGCGTCTTGGGTGAGTGGTGCAACCTGGGGGCGGATACCAATACCAGCAATTTGAAGAATACGTACGGGAGCGTGCAGGTATGGAGCTATACGGAAGGCAAGCTCGTGGACAGCGGACAACAATTCTGTGGCCTCATCATGGGCGATCACAGCAAGAGCGGCATCAACACCATGTTCAACACCGGTACCGTGGTCGGGGTTGCGGCCAACATCTTCGGAAGCGGTTTCCCGCCCAAGCAAATTCCCGGTTTCTCGTGGGGAGGTGCGGAAGGCTTCGCGGTGTACGACATTGAACGGGCGTTGGCCACGGCGCGCCGCGTGATGGAGCGACGGCGAATTCCGCTCACGGTCGTGGACGAGGGACTGTTACGCCACCTCTTCGCCCAGCGCAACGCGATCTCGTGATCGACCGCTGAGACCGGCCACTTGGCCATGCACTGCCCATCTGTCACACTGCCCTGCTCCGGCACGATGGTTGGCAACCCATACCCGTAGATATTGAAAACCCATCCTATCCGAGAGGATGATGGCGGTGGGTATCTTTGTGACTGACAACCTGGCAATTTCTTTATGAACGATATCGTACGTACCGAGAGCTTCTTCAGCTCCGAGCAGATGGAGAATGAAACGGAGCTCATCCCCTTGATCACGGCCGAAGACGAGGAGATGATGAATGCGGAGACCACTCCGCCGGAACTTCCCATACTTCCACTTCGCAATACGGTCCTGTTCCCGGGGGTGGTCATCCCCATCACTGTGGGTCGCGACCGCAGCATCCGCTTGATACAGGATGTCTATCGCGGAACCAAGACACTCGGAGTCGTTAGCCAGAAGGACGGCCAGATCGAGGAACCCCGCGCCGATGACCTCAACAGCATCGGCACCATCGCCACCATCATCCGCATGTTGCGCATGCCAGATGGAAGCACCACGGCCATCATCCAAGGCAAGAAGCGTTTCGAAGTACTGGAGATGGTGAAGTTGGAGCCCTACTTCACCGCCCGGGTGAAGGAGTTCGAGGAGATCCGTCCGGCGAAGGACGACAAGAGCTTCCAAGCCTTGGTGAGTTCGTTGAAGGACATGGCGACGGAGATCATCAAGCAGAGTCCGCAAATTCCGACGGAGGCCCAGTTCGCGCTCAAGAACATTGACAGTCCGAGCTTTCTGGTGAATTTCATCAGTAGCAACATGAATGCAGAGGTGGCCGAGAAGCAGAAGATGCTCGAAGTGGCCGATCTGCGCGAGCGCGCCAACCTGTTGCTTGCGCACCTGACCAAGGAGCTGCAGATGCTGCAGATGAAGAACGAGATCCAGGACAAAGTGCGTACCGAGGTGGATCGCCAGCAGCGCGAGTATTTCCTCCATCAACAGATGAAGACCATCCAGGACGAACTGGGTGGCAACCCCATCGAGCAGGAGATCGATGAGATGCGCCTAAAGGCCGCGAAGAAGAAATGGAGCAAGATCGTAGGTGAAACCTTCGACAAGGAATTGCAGAAGTTGCAGCGCATGAATCCGGCCGGTGCCGAGTTCAGCGTTCAACACAACTATGTGCAGTTGCTCTTGGAACTTCCATGGGGCGAGTACACCAGTGACAAATTCGATCTGAAGACCGCGCAGAAGATCCTGGACCGCGATCATTTCGGCTTGGACAAGGTGAAGGAGCGCATCATCGAGCACCTCGCCGTGTTGAAGATGAAGGGCGACATGAAGGCACCGATCGTGTTGTTGTACGGTCCTCCCGGCGTGGGGAAGACGAGTCTCGGAAAGAGCATGGCCGAAGCCATGGGTCGCAAATATGTGCGCATGAGCCTAGGTGGCTTGCACGACGAGAGCGAGATCCGCGGACACCGCAAGACGTACATCGGTGCCATGCCCGGACGATTGATCCAAAGCTTGAAGAAGGCAGGTTCCAGCAACCCGCTCTTCGTGTTGGACGAGATCGATAAAGTGGGTAAGGATTTCCATGGCGACCCGGCCAGCGCGCTGCTCGAAGTGTTGGACCCCGAACAGAACTACGCGTTCCACGACAACTTCGTGGACATCGATTACGACCTGAGCCGAGTGATGTTCGTGGCCACGGCCAATAGCCTCAGCACCATTCATCCGGCCTTGCGCGATCGAATGGAGATCATCGAGGTGAACGGATACACCCAAGAGGAGAAGATCGAGATCGCCATGCGCCATCTACTCCCGAAGCAGTTCGGTGAGAATGGCATCAAGGCGAGACAGTTGAAACTCGCACCCGGCTTACTGGAGGCCATCGTCGAACAATACACCGACGAAAGCGGTGTACGGACCTTGGAAAAGCGGATCGCAAAACTCGTTCGCTACCGTGCGAAGCAGATCGCGTTGAAACAGAAGCATAGCGTGACCGTCGGGATCGGGGATCTGGTGAAGATCTACGGCCCTAGCCATGCGCGGGACAAGTACCAAGGCAACGACGTGGCCGGTGTGGTCACGGGGTTGGCATGGACCCCGACCGGTGGTGATATCCTCTTCATCGAAACGAGCATCACGAAGGGCGAAGGCAAACTCACGCTCACGGGAAATCTCGGTGATGTGATGAAGGAAAGTGCCATCATCGCGCTGGAGTACCTCAAGGCGCACAGCGAGATCATCGGCTTGGATCCGGATGTATTCAAACGTTGGAACGTCCACGTTCACGTGCCGGAAGGAGCGACACCGAAGGACGGTCCAAGTGCAGGCATCACCATGCTCACCAGTTTGGCCAGTGCCTTCACCCAACAAAAGGTGCGCAAGTTCGTCGCCATGACCGGCGAGATCACCCTGCGTGGACGGGTGTTGCCCGTGGGTGGCATCAAAGAAAAGATCCTCGCTGCGAAGCGTGCTGGCATCAAGGAGATCATCCTCAGCGCCGATAACCGCAAGGACATCGAGGACATCGACGCGCGCTACACCAAGGGCATGCGCTTCACCTACGTCAACGAGATGATCGAAGTGGTGAAGCACGCGCTGTTGAAGGAGAAGGTGGAGAATGCCTTGAAGGTGGCCTAGCCGATCGATATCCCGAAGCACCTTTCGCAATGAACTTCCGGTGTCTGGCCCTTGTGGCCTTGACGGTGGTGGGAGGAGTCCGCGGAGGACATGCCAATGCGCAGACGGGTAAGAAGATCACGACGCAGGATCAGTTCTGGGTCGCTTACATCAATACCCTCAAATTCAGTGAGCGGTGGTCGCTGGGCACCGACATCCAAGAACGGAGGTCCATCGACCCGGATGCTCAGTTCTTGTTCGCTGTGAGGGCCCATGTCATGCGCATGTTGGGCCGCAGCTGGGATGTGCGAGCGGGTGGTAGCTATTTCCTGCAATGGTCCAACGATCCCCGATCATCGAGCGATCTGATCGTGCCCGAATGGCGCCCACACGTGGAGTTGAACAACACTACCACCATCGGCCGTTTGCGACTCGATCACCGGTACCGGGGCGAGGCAAGGTTCATCCCCGAAGTGACCGATGGACAATTGGCAGGTGGTCACATCTTCACGAATTTCAGACTCCGCTATCAACTCGGCTTGGAGTTCCCACTCGTCCGGGTGAAGCGTGATGAGAAGCGCATTGAACGTATGTACTTGCGCATCGCAGATGAGGTCATGTTGAACGCTGGGTCCAAGGTGGTCCTGAATACATTCGATCAGAATCGGGTCCTCATCGGCATCGGGTACAAACCAACTCCCGCGCTTACGATCATCCTGAGTTACCTGGATCTTGTGCAACAGCGACCCACAGGCAATTTCTATTTCCATCGGCACAACATCCGCCTGACGGTGGTACACAAGCTGGATCTTTCTAGAAAGGAACCGGTGAAAGGTGCGCCGTGAAGGGAAGGGAACAAGCTCGGATTGAAGGTCGGGCACGTACCTTGGTCGGATAAGCTCCGTTCATGAGGAAAGCACTACTCGGTTCGTTCATCGTTCTTGGTCTGTCCACGGCTGTTGGACAGGTCGGCATGCCCGCCAATACAACGGTCGGCATAGCAGAACTGAAAGCCTTGATCGCCACGCATCCGAAAGCAGAGGATCTCACCCAGGCCACGCAAGGGTACTATCCGACAGCACTCGTCCATGGTCGGTGCATGGTCGGTTTCTTGGCCAAGGTGAACGAGGCGTTCGACCCGGTCGGTGGTGATGTCCTCACATGGGGAGCACGTGTGGGCGATGTGGTCTCCTTCCGTGTGGATGCCGACCACTTGTCGGATCTCGCTGAGCTCACCGGTGTGGATTACATCGAATTGGCTGGAAAAGCAGCAC